>Ga0233425_10001766_pt1 | contig 46015 bp, 29 predicted proteins | sample Watercolumn_Towu_2_FD_181712 | JGI IMG/M metagenome (GOLD analysis project Ga0233425, IMG submission 181712) | Freshwater microbial communities from Lake Towuti, South Sulawesi, Indonesia - Watercolumn_Towuti2014_140_MG | ecosystem: Environmental > Aquatic > Freshwater > Lake | place...
ACGTAGAGGTTCTCCTCCCTGGCCAGGAGCCCCGCGGACTTCATGTCCTGCTGCCCGAAATACCAGTAGATGTTCGGGAACTCGGGTTCCTCCTCGAACGGGAGGATGTCGAACGGGATCACCGTGTACCCGTTGCTCGTGAACTTCCTGGGAATGCCCATGTTGGCATCCCGTGTGAAGGCATTGTAGGGGCGTCCCAGGAGCGCAATGGCCGGCTTCCCCGCTGCCCGGGCCGCATCGAGCGCCTCCCGGCCCAGGGCCCTGGCCTGGCGGCGATAATCGGTCTGTGCCCGGCAGGCCTCGTCAAAGGCTGCGGCGACCTCTTCCGCGGAGAACCCCAGGCGGGACCCCATCTCGACGAACGGCTCGAGGGCCCGCTCCCGGCCGTACTTGAAGGACACGACCGGCCGGAGGATCTGTGCATCGAGGATCTCGGGGAAAGCACGGCGGATGTAGTAGGGCAGGCTCTGCGTGATCGGGCAGAAGCAGGCATGCACGTCGGTCTCGTAGCTCTCCAGGTCCCGGAAATGCGGCAGGAAGTAGAAGTCCACCCCAAGGTCGAGGAGATCCTGGACCGCACCGTGAGCGATCTCGGCCGGGAAGCAGTACCCGGATTCCACCCGAGCCATGCCTGCCGGGGCCGGCTGCCCGGAGAACACCGTCTTGATCCCCAGCCGGTGGAAGAAGTGCGAGTAGAACGGCCAGAATGCGTGCACCGAGAACGCCCTCGGGATGCCCACCGTGTAGTGACGCCGGGGAACGAACGTGTCCGGCGCAGGAACGCAGCGTTCGAACAGCAGCTCGTTGCGCTTCTCGACGTAGTCGATGGCCCCCTCCCCCTTTCGTCCCTTGCGCATGTTGGAGTACTTGTTGCAGCGGCCGCCGAACATGGTCCTGTGCCCGTTGACCGACAGTACGCGGATGGGGCAGTAGTTGTCACAGGCCTGGCACTTGAACTCCTTCTCGTAGGTGATCTCGGAGGAGAGGATGTCTTCGAGCCGGATGGTCCTCTCGGTCAACCTGCCGTCGGCCAGCTTCTCCAGCGCGAGCAGCCCGACCCCGAAGCAACCCATCAGCTCCGGGTCTGGCGGGACGAGGACGGGGCGATTGAGCAGGGATGCGAATGCCAACGGCACGGCCCGGTTCTTGGCCACTCCTCCCTGGAGCACGATGCGCTGCCCCACGGTCCGGTTGCCCACGACGCGGCCAAGGTAGTTGGAGACGATCGACATGACCAGGCCCGCTGTGATGTCCTCACGGGCCGCACCCTGCTGGATCGCCTTGCGGATGTCCGAGTTGATGAACGCGGAGCAGTGCTGGCCGAACTTCAGCGGCTCACTGGCCGTCATGGCGATCTCGCCGATCTCCCAGGCATGGGCGATGTTGAGATCCCCCTGGGCGGATTCCTCGAGGAACGAGCCGGTGCCCGCAGAGCAGGCCTCGTTCATGGCGTAGTCGATCGGTACCCGGTTGGCGAGCAGGACGTACTTGGCATCCTGGCCGCCGATTTCGAAGATGGTGTCGACATCCGGGGCGAACTGGGTGGTTCCGACCGCGTGCGCAATGATCTCGTTGTAGACCGCGGGCGTCTCCAGGAACACCCCCAGGATCTCCCGGGACGAGCCGGTCGTGGCCACCAGCCGGATGTCGATCTCGTCCTCCCGGACCCTGGCCTCGGCAAGCTGGGTCCGCACCTCCATGATGCACTTCTTGAGCGCCCGCACCGGGTCGCCGTGCGTGCGGCCGTAGTAGGCCGCGGCGATCTCGTGCGTGTCGATGTCGATGAGCGCCACCTTGGTCGTGGTGGACCCGCCGTCCACCCCCAGGACGTAGCGCGCCCCGGCCCGAGGCTTGCCCACCCGGGAATCCAGGCGGGTCACCAGGGGCTCGGCCGCGGCCAGTGCCCCGTAGCGGGGGAACTTCACCTCATTGGGAAGCAACAGCTCTTCCACGTGCGGGAGTGCTTCGCCCATGCGCTCGGCCAGGAGCGCGGCCCCGAAGGCCTCATACCATGGGGCTTCGGCCGGGATCTCGAAGAGCACGCCGGGCACCTTCTCCTGCAGCAGCGGAAGGAGGTGGGGATTGCGCGTGATCCCCCCGACCAGCAGCACGGTGCCGTCCTGCACCCGGGCTCTCTTCAGGAAGTCGCTCACCTTGACCGCCATGACGTTGGCCAGCGACAGGACGATGTCCCCCTTGGTCGCCTCCCCCTTGTTCAGTCGGTGGGTGCAGTCGCTCTTCATGAACACCGAGCACCGGGTGCTCAGGCGGCAGACCCGGCTGTCGGTCGGGATCGAGGCCACGTCGCCCAGCGTCATGTCCATGCGGGCAAGCTGCTGGCGGAAGAACTCCCCCGTGCCGGCCGCACACTTGTTGCCCGAGAAGTTGGTGATGACCTTACCCGCTTCGTCCACCGTGTACACCACCAGGTCTTCGCCCCCCAGGGAAACCACGGCCCGGCAGCGCTGCTGCCGATGCTCGAGCACGGCTTCCAGGCACAGCGACTCGGTGACGGAGGGGACGCGGACCATGCGGCGCCCTTCGTTTCCGGTGGCCAGGGCCCTGGCCCCGGATACCGGGCGGCGCCCGAGGATCGCGGCCACCGTCCCGGGTACGTTGCCCTCGTGCGGGACCGCCTCGTGCCACACGACCTCCCCGCGGTCCATGCAGACGACCTTCACACTGGTTGAACCAATATTGATACCGAGGGCGGACATTACTCTCCTCCATGTGCTCACAGAATGAGTCAGGCGCACTATACCTCCGCGCGCCCGGGCCTGTAAAGAGGAAACGAACGGAACGGCCTTCCCATGGGCTGTCAGTCTACCGCGGGCCCGGCCGAAAACCGGAGGGGATCTATTGGACGCTGCACGGGCAACCCGACGGCCGGCGAGGGTGCGGCGGGTACCGACGGCCCGGCTGAACTTGATAGTCTCGGGACCGGATGGCGGGCCTCGAAGATCACTCCTCGCCCCTCGGGCGAGGTGCCCAGCGGCCCCGGGGCCGCTGGGCGGAGTGGGCTTTCCGGGCTTCCCCAGGATCACGGGGCTGCCTGCGCGTACCGCACCAACGGCCGATGAGGCGCAGAGCGGCACATCCCTACTTCCCCCCCCAACAGCCGTGCACGTCCACGACGGCGAGCTCGTCCCCGAACAGGAACGCGTAGCCGCCGACCACGGAAATCTGCGACGGAGCGTACGAGGCCGTCTGCTCGGGCTGGGCGATCTTCCAGGCCAGGACGGGAAGATCGCCTGACTGGGTGGCATCCACTACCTCCATCCGGCCCCAGGAGCCCGGCACCCAGACACGGCCGGAAGTGATCGCGGCGGCCGTGCCATGGACTACAGCAGCGCCGACCTGCACGGGGTCTCCCGGCCCGGACACATTCACGAGGACCGAGGGCGTGGAATCCGGGAACTGCGCCATCTCCTTCTGCCCCACGAACGCACGGCTTCCGTGGGCTGCGAAGAGCGGACCGGCGGGATTGACCGCCAGGGAGAGCTGCCCCAGCACCTCTGCCGGGCCTTCCTGACCGACAGCGAGGACGTCGATGCCTCCCACGTCCTGCTCGCTGACCTTCTCGAGCAGGAACCCGCTGACAAGTCGATCTCCTGCGGCCATGAGTCGGACGGAGGGCAACGACAGCGACAGGACGGCCTCCGTCATGAGTGCACCGTCCGGACCGACGTCCACCCGCAGCAGGTCGGGCGCCTGCCCCGGTCCCGATTGGAGCAGGAGGTACCCGTCGCCGCCCATCGAGGTGAGCTCCGTTCCGATACCCGGGAGAGCCAGCTCGTCGACGATTTTCAGTCGGGTCGGGTCGGAACGATCAATCAACAGGAGAGCGGAGCCGGCTGACGAGTGGTACCAACTGCAACGGAACGCCAGGATTCGGCTTCCGAGCGCGACTGCTCCGCAGACCCCGCCGGGAACCGGCAGGAACGACAAGCTCTCCGGGGCTTCCGGTCTGGAGAGATTCCAGAGCCCAAGGCCGGCGTGTGTCCCCAGGCAGCCCAGCGACCCCGTGACCGAGCCGGTCCTGAGGCCCGCCTCCGGCAAAGCCAGTCCTCCCTGCGTCTTGAACCCGTCAGTCGAATCGAAGCCGAAGGCCAGGATACCCGAGTCCCCGGCCGCGACCAGGCCCCGCCCCTCGGCCATGGCCACCTCCTGACCGTCGGGCAGCGGGTTTCCGCCCCAGCACGTCGGCGACTCGGGGTTCGAGAAGTCCGCAGCGGCGATCTTCAGGGCGCTGCCGGTCTGGAGGATTCCGTAGACCCCTGCGCCCTTTCCCTTCAGGTCACGCCAGAGCCCGTCGCCGCACCCTGAGAACGGGACGGCCGCCGACCCCGGAGAATCCGGGTCGATCACCAGGAGTTCACCAGCGCCCCCCACCACGACGACCTGAGCGGTCGCGGCGATTCCCCCCTGCGCACCCGTCGTCGACCAGGCGCCGGTCTTCTTCGGGATCCCCGGGGATGACACGTCATACGCGGTGACACCGTCGGACAGCCCGTGGACGTACAGCTTGCCGTCAAAGAGCGCCAGTCCCGTCCGGTCAGTCACGGCAGGAGGCTTCGCTCCGGGGGCGAGGGCATAGACCGGGGCCGCAAGGGCATCGGGCTTAGAGACATCGAGACTGTAGGGTCCCTTCCCGCCCAGTATCAGCCATGCCGTCCCTTCCTCGACCGCCAGGTCGGTCGTCTCCGCTTCCCCCTCTGCGGCCGTCCACGCGACGGAGCCGACGATTTCCGGGGCCTCGGGGACAGCCAGGTGCAGCACCAGGAGCTCGTACTGCGCCAGGACCGGCGGTTTGACCGGAGGCGGCGTGCTGCGGGTCAGCACGTAGCCAGTGGCCCCTTCCATGAGCACCTCGCGTACGCCCCACTGAACGGGGATGCGCGACGCCAGGGACAGCGCCCCGGCCTCACTGTGCCGCAGTATCAGCGCCTCCCTTGCCGTGCCCGCCATTCCAAGCGTGCCATCGAGGGCGACGGTGAGCACCTCTCCGGAAAGGACACGCTCGAGCACCGGCTTGCAGACGCCGTCGGTGCACACCCCGCCGATGCAGGACTTGCCGTCCTTGCACGCACCGCAGCTCATCTCCTGCCCGCAGCCGTCGGTCACGAGGCCGCATTCCATCCCGAGATCGCCGCACGAGCCCGGCAGGCAGCAGCCCCCCTCGTCGGCGCAGGTCATCCCGGCCGGGCACGAGCAGTCCTGCGGGCAGCTCCCGCACTGCTCGCCGAGCGCCGGCTGACACGTCCCATCCCCGCAGACGGCCGGCACCGGCATCTCCGAATCCACCGATGAATCCCCGGTCCCGACCTCCGCCACGACATCAGGCGGAGGGAGGACCGACTCGCAGCCCTCGTCTGCGAAGCCCGTTCCATCCGGGCGCGCCGCATCCACAGCTGTCACGTCCGCCACGCCGGAGCATCCTCCCTCGACCGCCTCGAGCGGGCATTTCTGCCCGCACGACGCCGAGAGCCACAGGAACGCGAGAGCCTCCAGCGCCAGCGCCGCCCTGGGAAAAGACCTCATGGGACCTCCCCAATCCAGGGCCTCACGTCGACGATGCTGAGCGTGTCTCCGAAGCAGAACAGGAATCCCCCTTCCGTCACGCACGGCCCCCCGGGGATGCCCGTGCTGGCGATCATCAGCGGGTCCAGAGCCGGCAGCCCCGAGGAGGAGACGTCCAGGCTCAGGATCGTGAGATCGCCTCTCCGGGGAGACATCGACCAGGAGCGAGAGTCGCCTGCGCACAGGAACCGGGTCCCGCCCCAGCCCGAGGCCGAGAGGAGCTCCGGGGTTGCGGGATGCTTGATTCCGACCGCCGTCACGCCCCCGAGGCCGTCCTGGGGGATGAGCGGGAAGCCCAGCAGAACCGTCTTGCCGGCGACGGCGAGCCCCATCTCCGGGGGACGCCCTCCCCCGGCCAGCAGGGAGAAGGTCCCGGCGAGAACCCCCTTGTCGGGCAGGATGTCCGGCTCCACGAGGTGGAAGCCGAACGCCGGCAATCCAGCGGGGGCCGTCCATCCGACCACCAGGCCGGGGGCGGCGGAGCGAAGGGCCAGCGGAGTCTCGGCCAGAGCGATGTAGGGAGTCGGGGTCTCCCCCTTGGATGCCTCGTAGGCCAGTCTCAGCACCTGAGCGCCGCCGGCAGTCTCCTGGGCGACCAGGTAGATCGCATCCTGTCCCGCGACGAGGTGCCCGGCACCGGCGGGAAGCTCGACGCTGGATGGCCCGGGCGCACTGGGACTCGAGAAGTCGACCTCGGTCAGCCAGGAGGCCTCGGGCATCCCGGCGGTCGGGGCGTGGGACAGGGCAAACACCCTCCCCTCGTGGCCGGCCACCTCGGCACCTTCGCCTGGAAGGGGGAGACCGGCGATCCAGGCCGGGTCAGCCGGGTTGGACAGGTCCCAGACGGCAAACCCCGCCGTCCCCGCGACATAGCCCGTCTGTCCGGCCAGCATGCCACCGGCCGTTCTTCCGTAGGGCAGGAAGAGCCGTTGCAGCTCGGTCGGCGCATCCGGATCGGCCAGCTCCACGATGCGGAGGCCCTGGAAGCCGCTGGCCACGGCGGCCTGCCCGCTCGTGCACGAAAGCCGGGTCGCACCGGGAGCGGGGAGACTTCCCCTGCACATGGGGGCCCCGGCGTCGGTCAGATCGATCACGGCGAGCTGACCAGCGGCCCCGTGAAGGACGTAGGCAAACGGAGGGTCGAGCTGTACCGCCCGGACCGGCCCCGCTCCGCATTGCGCCGTTCCCTGCACGGTGAGGCCGGCAGGGTCGGTTCCGTCGATGACGTACACCTCACCTGCGCTTCCCGAGACCAGCAGCAGGCCCCCTTCCGCGTCGAACGTCGTCCCGAAACCCGGCAGCCCGAGCGAGCCCAGCGGCTCGGCCTCCGGAGCGAAGTCCGTGTCGAGCACCCGCAGCCCCTCCAGGCCGTCCAGCAGCCACAGGCGGTTGCCGTCCACCTGCAGGTCCTGCAGCGACCAGAGGTCCGCCAATCCCTTCGACAGCAGCTTGGGTTTTCCTGGGTCCGCGACATCCACGACGACGGGACCTCGGCCCCGCCCGATGACGAAGATTCGGTCGTCGTGCAGCGCCAGCCGGGCCGGTCGGTACACGAGCGCCGACATGCCGCCGAACGGCAGCGACATCTTCCCCAACTGGACGGGCTGTTCTCCGGGACCGATCGAGTACGCGGTCAGGGTGGTGGGGAACACATCGGGGTCCGCTGCCGGATGGTAGAACGCACTCAGCACGAAAGCCCTCTCGCCGTCGTCGGCAAGAGCGACCGGCCACGGCGGAGCCGACACCGCCGGTCCCCACTCCCAGCCACCGCCCGCTGCCGCCGACATCGTCCGGAGGTGGGTGGGAGTGAGCGCCAGGCCGGCCCATTCGTGGATCCGCACCTCGGTCACTTCGGCGGACGTGGCAGCAACGACTTCGGGGGTCAGCCCTGCAGTGTCGTCTGCCCGACACACCCCCATCACGCAGCTCTCCCCTTTCGCACACTCCCCGCATTCGAGCGTCAGCCCGCATTCATCGACCGTCGTCCCGCACTCGTGCCCCAGCGTCCCGCACATGGCCGGCTTGCAGCATACACCGGCCGGACCGCATTGCTGCCCCTCGCCGCACGGGCAATCGGCCGGGCACGAAGCGCAGTCCTCACCCGGCTTGCCTGCGCACAAGCCGTCACCGCAGCCCCCGGCAGGCAAGGAGTCCGTCTCGGCCGGCGGGAGACCCGCCTCTTGTGAATCGCTCGAATCCGGCAATTCCGCTTCCCTGTCTCCGACATCTTCCTTGAGCGGGCGCGGGCAATCCGACGGGGGGAGGACGTCCGCTATGGGCTCGCAGTCTCTTTGGCAGGCCATCGTCGACAAGACCGCAGCGAACCCCGCGGCAGCGACAACCAGCCTGACGAGACCGCCCGCACCGGCTGGGGGCATGGTGCGCAGCAACCTCCTTGGTCCGCCACTCATCTCCGGTAGACCCTTGCCACACCAGAGGGAATACAGGCAATGAGATCGCCCGCCTTGCAGCCATGCGGCACCGCTTCGATCGGAAGCGGCACCATCACCACGATGAGCTCCCAGCCGGACCTCGCCTTCTGCGTCCCGAGCGCCAGCGTGGCCGGCCCGGGCGAGGCCCCCTCGCCAACCACCACGGGGCCGCGGCGAGGCCGGAGCTCCACAAGCATCGGCTCTGCTTCCAGCTTCTCCAGAGCCCTGTTCCAGAGGCTATCGACTCCGCCCTCTCCGGCCCAGGCAGAAACCCGATAGACTCCGTCCTCGTCCAGTCCCACGACACCGGAACTTTCCAACCACAGTCCTTCGTCGCCCAGCGAGACAAGCGGCCGTTCCGGATCCCAGACATCGTAGACGAGCGCGAGCTGATTCGACGGCAGCGCCCTCTCTTCCGCCGTGGCTTCCGCTGCAAACCAGTTGCCAGCGATCGTGGTGGCCCGGTCGTAGCTCACCAGTCCCAAGGGCTGTGTAGCCGCTGCCCCCTCCTTCCGCCAGATCGCGTCGGCAACGGCATTTTCCAACTGCCGCCCCCCCAGACGCTCCAGCGGCGACTTCGCAAACAGCATCCGCTGGTCCACTACCTCATACGCGGCCGGGCTGACAAACGTGTTCATCCCGGCGGAGTAATCCACCGCCCCCCACCGAACGGTGTTCTCCGGTTTGTAGTCGCCAGGGAACAGTGCGTAGCCTCCAGCCATCCCCAGTTCCTGCCCCGCCCCCACAGGTCTCCACGTGTCGAATTCCGCCGTGTACACGGACTTGGCACTGTCCAGCACGTACGCACCGAGCAGTGCGCCGATCCCGATCCCGGGGATCTGTCCCTCTTCGAAGGCCTCGGGAGAGACCGGGGCATCGGGCATTCCGAGCTCATAGGCCATCGAGCCGAGCTCCTCCTCTGCGAGGAGCGCTCCCGACAGGGAGTGCAAATGACCGACGACAACATCGTAGTACGGCCCTGACGCCAAGTGAACAGCAAAGTCGTGGTACGCTACCCATGGAGCGGTTCCCTGCCCGTCCTGCGAGGAGAGAACGATCCTGTGCACGATCCGGTGCACAATGCCGGAGCAGGGTGCGACCACCGTCACGCCTGTGCCGGTCAGGGCGGACAATGCGAGAACAAGGTTGTGATGGGGGGAGGGCAAGACGTGCCCGGTCCGCGGACTGAGTGAGCCTAGCGGGACGATGCCTCTGCTCTTTGCGTCGTCATCGTCTACCTGGCCCGCTTCTGGCGGCTGAATCATCTCAGGCTTGGGCTCGAGGTAGTCCAGGCCTACGGGCAGTGCCGAATTCCACTCCCCTGCGTCAGGCAAAGGTAGCTCGAACAGCCCGGCCACCTTGACGACACCGTGATTCGGTGCTCCGACGAACCGCACGAGGCGGACTCCCCACTGCTCGAACGGGTAACCGACACTCTTCAGCTTGATCCCAAGCACGGCTCCCTGCAGCGTACCGGCAGCCACTTGCCTTGCGAACACCTCCAGCCCGCCCAGCGGCACTCCGCCCACCGTCACCTTCCCCGTGGCAAACCCGGGAGTCAGCACCAGGCCGGACAGCCCCATCTCCTCCGGCCATTCCAGCAGGAAGGGAACCCGGGGGAAGGTGTTCCCAGCAGCGGAGAAGCGCATCTGCACTTCGAGCCCCCCATCGATACCCGGCTGCGCCTTGTAGCTGCCCTGGCACTTCCACTTCGCCTGCTCGAACAAGGCATCCCAAGTGTCCATGACCACCTCTCCCCAGGCCTTCCGGAAGCCCAGTTGCTCGCAGCCTACGAGCCTTCATCGATCCGGAACTGCCCCGGCACGTACGCCCGGTTGGGCACGAGGCAGAGCATCTGCATCCCCTGCTGGCCGTCCGCCTCGAACCCGTGCCACTCCATCGGCTGGACAAGGACAGCGGTCCCCGGGGCCAGATGAGTCCGCTCGTCCCCCTGCCGCACGGTTCCCCTCCCCGACAGCACGAACACCTCGTGCTCGTAGTCGTGGCGGTGATACGGCGTCCTGCCGCCCGGGGCCAGCTCGAACAGCCGCATGGTGAAGTTTGGAGCGCCGTCCGAGGCGGCGAGAAGGACGCGGGCGCGGACGCCGACTGTGCCGGGCGCTTCAACTGGGACCGCCTCGGCCTCTCTGAACTGGACGAGTTTCATTGACTCAGACTAGGTTGACGACAAGACATCGTGCGGATCACCTCAATTGAGCCCCGGAACCATCACGGGTACTTCCGACTCCTCGATCCCCTGGACGCCAAGCTGTCCCACGACGTTTGCCCCCCAACACCACACATCACCGCTCTCAACAAGTGCGCAGGCATGATGGCTCCCGCAACCGAGAGCGATGACCCCGGACAGACCGGAGAGCGCACTCGGTGGATGTGGGACTCCGTATGACTTGAACTCTCGCCCCCAGCAAACGACTTCCCCACCCTCGGTGACCACGCACGAGCCGCCGTCGTAGGCACAGATTCCGACAGCGTCGCCGACATTCGCTACCAGTTCCGGCGTTTGATGGCATCCATCCGAAGACTCACCGCTCCCTAACTGCCCGAAATCGTTGTATCCCCAACACCAGACCTCCCCGGTCGCAAGGACCACACAAGTGTGACTCCGTCCGACAGCTACGCCAGGGATGGCGATGTCCCCCCCCCCACGGTTTCTCCACGGCAATGGGCTGGTCCACGGTCGGGCACCCACCTTCATCTTCCTCGGGCCCCAAATAGCGCCCCCAGCAGTAGACCTCCCCATCCATGGTTGCAGCGCAACTACCCCGTCCGGCCCATGTCTCACGTTTTTGCATCCGATTGGGGGTTGACAACCACACACGAGGGGAACCAGGCGGATCATGCGATCACCTCGGACTTGGCCGTTCAAGCCCCACCTACCACCACGGCGCCCAGTCGGGACCGGCAGGACCGTCGGCGAATCCCAGTGCCTGCTCGCAGAAATCGCGCAGAACCAGCTTCTCCTCACAAATGTTTCCACCCACGCAGGCCCTCAGGCACTTCTCTTCCACGCACTTCTCGTCGTCACCGCTGCAATCAGAGTCGTCGAAACAAGTGCTTCCACTGACCGAGCAGACTTCAAGCGAGCCACCCCAGCATTGCTGGCCGGTCACGGCGCCTGCCCCATAACATTCCGCTTCATCCAGGCACGTGTCGTGCCAGTCCGGGAAGAACAGACAACGCCCCGGCTTGCAGGCCCCTGACGCACACTCCGTGTCGAACCGGCAGAACTCTCCCAGAGGCTTTTCCTTTGCACACACCCGGCCGTTTCCGGATGGTACCAAAGCGCAGTACAACCCGGAACCGCACTCGAGGTGGAGCTCGCAGTCTGCACCTCCCTTCTTCAGCACATGGCAGGAGCTGTCCATACCACAGTACAGCCCGTCACCGCACGGCTTGCCCGGCCCAGCATGGCAGCTCTGACCTTCCACGGGTGGACCCGAGCACTTCTTCGGGCTGCCGGTGCACAACAGCCCGCTCGAACACTCCAGGTCGGATGTGCAGGAAGCCCCCTGCTTTCCTTGCCCGATGAACGGCGACAGGAGGCACGAAGGGAGCAGATCCGCCTCAGGCACCATCGAGCGACAAGGGGCATCCCCCCGCAGCAGCTCGCCAAGGCACTTGGCCGCCATTGACTTGTCGAGAAGTACCGAGCCGCCCTCCATCCCGACGAGCGCCTGCGCAAAGCTCACGTCGCAAAGGGACTGCACATAGAGAACGCAGTTCTCCTCGGTCTTTGGCACGTACTGAGTTCCCCACACGTAGTCCAACGCTACGCAGCATTCCCGCCTGTCAGCGCAGACCACCTGCGCCAACGCCTCGCAGAAGTCGCCCGCAGAAAGGTCCACCCCAACTTCGCCGGACGAAGTCCACTGCTGCTCGGCGTCGACGCAGTCCGGGCTTTCCTCCACCTTCTCGCCGCAGGAAGAGACAAGCACGCCAAGTGAAGCCAGCAGGAATGGCCGTCTCCATCGTTCACCGAACCCGTGGCAGCAGACCATGCAGTTCTCCTATTCCAGACCCCTTCCGGAAGCGCCTTCTCCAAGCGCCGGCCGACCGCCCGCAGTGGCCGGCAGACACTGTTCTAGTCAAACCAATCCCCGAGCGAATCCGGCTGCACAGTGGCAAGCCCCCTCGCATCGTCGCACAGCTTCCGCTGACCGGATTTGACCGAGGCGTCGACGCACACCATCGGGCCCAGGCAAGTCCTCACGCATTCCTCCGGGACGCACTGGCCCTCCCCATCCTCCGGGCACACTTCCGAACACTCATAGTTAGAACTGCAGCCCGCGCCGGACATCTCGCAGATTCCATCGTAGCACTCCGAGTCGTCGTGGCACGTGGAGGGGGGCAACCCCCAAGGCATGAGGCACCACCCAGGCTGACAGAAGCCTGAAGAACAGTACCTGTCTCCTCGGCACGGCTCCCCGCTCTTCCTCTTCTTCTCGCATCGGCCCGACGAACTACCTTCTCCTGGGGCGCAAAACAGCCCCTCTAGGCACTTCTGCCAGGTCTCCTGACATTCCTCCCCCTCCGAGAGAGCCCCTCGGCACGTTCCATCCGCCTCGCAGTACAAGTCGGGGCCGCAACGAAGCACACCGTCCGGCTCGTCGAGGACGCAGGGCTTCCCCTTCGCAGGCAGCTTGACGCACGCCTTCCCGCCGGCACAGGCCAGCCCAGGCTGGCACTCCAGAGCTCCCACACACGGCTTCCCCTCGCCCTGCATTCCGTGGAACAGCAGTGAGGCTTCGCAGACCTCCTCCGGAGCGATCGCCTCGCCCACAACGGTGCACTCCCGCTCTCTCCGAAGCACACTCTCCAGACACTTGCCGGCCTGCTCGACGTCAAGGTCAACGGTCCCCGCCTTCATTCCGTAGAGCCCCAGCCAGTAGTAGTCCTCGCAGTCAACTTGTTTGAAATGACGGCAACTCTCCTCGGAAACCAAGTAGTACTCTTCCGCTGCTTGTGCGTACGTGGACCACATGCGAGGCACTGGACAACACTCATGGATCGTGGCGCACGCGGCCCGGGCCAACTCGAAGCAGAAATTGTCCTCCGTGAAATCGATGACGATGCCGGAAGAAGGGGTCCAGGCCTGCGTGGCCTGCTGCTGCTCCCCACATGTCTGAATGTCTTCTTCGTTGCAGCCCACGAACAACGCCAGTAGGCACACGACCGTCAGCGCACCCATGTTTCGCGAACGAACACAGTCCCTGTTGGACGGCATGTTGTCCTCCTTCCATTCCCGGCCTGCACCTCGAGTCGTAGCTTGCCGCCCTTCTCCCAGTCAAGCGCGCAACAACGGGCAGATTGGAAACGCCGGGGTCGCCCGGGAATTCGTCACACCGATTGCACGCGGTCAAAGAACCAATTCTGGTCCGAGGCCGAACAAACAGCCAATGTCTACAGGCTACCCCCAATACGATTTTCCAGTACCAACAATCGACTGCAAGTCGCTTTCATAATACCACCCCGGAGAGCCATATACATAGTCAAGGTAAAAGCTCTTTCCGATCTCCTGCGCATACCCAGCAAGCTTATTCCACATATCTCTACATACTTCGAAGTCCTTTATCGCATCTTGACTGCTGACTATAAACTCAATCGTGGATGTTGATACCGCCCACTGCTCTCCATTGAAAGAAGTGCCAACGTATACACTCAGCTGGTAATTGCCCTGCGCAGTCTTCATCTTAGATGTCGTAATGCCAATTGGGTGATTCTCGGTATTGAACTCGACAGCATCACACTTCTTAAAGAACGTCACAAATACCATCTCCATTGCAACACGGACGTTTCCCGCTTCAGGCCACACCCCGAGACAGTCGGAGTCACTGCAGCCGCAAGTTTGCTTATTTAAAATCTGACCTGGACTACACCCATCCTTACATATGCAGCCATCTTCGCCTGGTGAATATTTCCACACACCAGTACACTTCGGAGAACAGCCACAAGAACTGGCGTCTTGAGTTTCATCGTCACCACACTTATCAATGCATTTGCATTGCCCATTCACAAGTTTGTGCTTATCCTTCGTCGCACAAGGCCACTGGATGGGTCTGCTCGTGGCAGGCGGTCTTTCGATCGGCCCCGAACCGAGCGTGTCACCGAGGCTACTCTTCGGCACGCACTGGCATTTCAGGGGAGACCACACATATCCCGCTGGACAGGGCTTGGGCTTCTGACAATCCCCCACACACGCGCACTTCGTCGGGGACCATTCGTAGTTCATCGGACAGGGCTTCGGCGGACAATTCGCTGCAAACAGCACCCCCGGCTTCCCAGTTGCCTGGCGATGCGCCGCCCCAATCTCTTCTTCGGGACTCCTTGCCATGGACATCACCTCCTTGGTTCGTTCGTGTTCGCTGGTCCGCCTACCTCACCGTTGCGCAGATGCGGAAGGTGGTGGTCCAGGATGCGAGGGTGGGGCCGGAGCGGTCGAGCTTCCAGCGGATGAAGCGCTCGAACTTGTCCGTGCCCCCCTCCCGTGCGGTGAAGTACTTCGTGGTCTTGCAGTACCCACCTGCGAACGTGGCCAGCGGGGTCCATGGTCCCTCCGCCGAGATCGATGTCTCGAGCACGAGATTGACTATACCCGTCCCGGCCGTGTGCTGCAAGATCAGAATGTCGAGAGCGACTTCGTTGGCGTCCTGGCCGTTGAGCCAGAGCACTGCGGGCTGGATGATCGGGTTGGCTCCGCTTGCTGCCCCCTTGAACGTCACCAGCGGCTGCATCGGTATCGCGATTCCCATAGGTTTCCTCCGTTCGACTGTCTGTGACCGGGGCCACGAGGCCCCTGCGAAGTTCATCTACACCTTCATCGGTCCTACGACCGGCTCGGCGACGCTCTTGCCCGGGAACGCCCTGATCTGGAAACAGATGCCCCACTCGAGTGCGGCCGGATTCAGCCTCCAGCGCAGGTAGTTGCTGAACTTGTTCATCCCGCCCTCGGACGACAGAGCCACGAGGATCATCCCCGTGGACCCGATGGTCGCGGCCGTGGTCCACGGCCCCTCGACCGTCTGGGAGGACTCGAGCACCAGCGTGCAGTTGCTGACGTACGGCACTTGGCACTTGAGGTGAAAGAGCGGGTAGGCAGAGCCGGCGATCCACTGCCGGGCCGGCTGGATCACGTCGCCGGTCGTCGACACTCCTCTCAACTCCAACCATTCCTGGAACTTGATCACCTCCTGACCCTGGCCTTCGCTGCGCATCACGGGGGAGTAGAACTGAGGAGCCCCTGGCTGTGCGCTCGACGACGACTGGAACTGCTGGTTGGTAATCGTGGCCATGTCTTTCCTCCTAGCTCTTGAGCACAAGGTTGAGGCGGAACATCACGTTCCACTCGGCTCCGGCATTGCCCTCGATTCTCCATCGGATCAGGGACGACAGTCTGTCCGACGAACCGTACGGAGCCGAGCGCTGCAGGTACAGTTGGATCGCCCCCGCCGTCGACGCGGTCAGCGCCGTATGGGTCGTGAACGAGCCGCCCTGCACGTCGCACCCCTCGATCAGCAGCGTGCAGTTGCTGATCAGCGGGCACTCAGCTTCGACCACGGCACTGCTGTACCGGGTCGTGTCGATCCACCGGTCCTGTTCCTGGATCAGGCCCGCCCAGCCGGTTCCGGCCCGGAAGGACTGCCATTCCTGGAATGCTACCACCGCATCGGCCATATCCTCACCTCCTCCGCTATGGTCACCGGCCTGCCGGGAGGGAGGAGGTCTCCCCCTCGGACAATGCCGGACGTTCCACGACTTTTCGCTTCCCAAGGATCACTTCCAGAACGGCCGAGGCCAGACGGCTGTCATGCCAGAACGACCACGGCCTCAGGAAGGTCGGGGAGTCCGTCGAATCCCCCTGCTCTGCCAGGCAGGCCTTGTACCGCCTCGCGGCGTGGACCAGTTCCAGGTAGCGGAGGTCGGGCGTGTCCTCGCCGAGGCTGCGCCCCGCCTCCACCATGTAGGCCAGGTCCTCGTCCCTCTCGGCCAGGCAGGCCGCCATGCCGCCAAGGACGCAGCCTTCCAGGCGCAGCACCACGGAGGCATCGACGCTCCGGACGAGGTCTCTACACGATGCCACGACCTTGTCCCACTCCCCCAACGTCAATGCGGAACGGGCACGGCAGTGCCATGCATGAGGCCCGTCCGGCATCGCCTCGGCAACGGCCAGATTGCGCCGTTCCTTGGCGGTCAGTGCGGCCGGGGAACAGTACCCGTGGTGCAGCAGGCGGATGTTCGACAAGCCTGCCATCATGTCCGAAATGTTCAACTGCTCATGGATCGCGTGCACGTACCGCACGTTGGCATCCGCCTGCATGAGTCGGGGAGCCAGCATGGCGACCCGCTTTCCGTCCGGGTAGTCCATGATCACGCGGACCATCATGAGGGGAGGCAGCTCGTCCCGTTCGAGGTGCCAGACGGTTTCCTGCACCGCTGTGTCCGTCACCTCCTCATCCGCATCGATGACGAGGCACCACCGGCCCGTGGCCAGGTCCAGGGATTGGTTCCGGTGGAATGCAAAATCGTTCCGCCAGGTCTCCCGCAACACCCGGGCGCCGAACGACTCCGCAATCTCGACCGTTCGGTCCGTCGACCCGGTATCCACGATGACAAGCTCATCCGCCAGTCCTCGGAGGCTCGCCAGGCAGCGCGGGAGGTTGGCCTCCTCGTTTCGCACGATCATGCAGGCACTGAGCAGGGGAGTCGTTCTGGCCACGCAACCTCCGAACCCGGGGTCGACATCGACGTCACATTGTGAAGCAAGTGCCGTGCCAGAAGGACCAACCCCATCGGAAAAGGAGGTCTCCCCACTGGCTGCCGAGGCTGCGTACCCGCTCGGCAGGCCGGCCGGCGCGCTCTACCCCGCGCAGATTGGGCAACTTGCTCGCCAGTCATGTAGCGGTCGCAGGCGAACCGCAGAAGTGTAACATGCCCCCGAAGAGTGTCCGATGTTACACTCGCGCCCCTCGCAACGGCCCGGGACGCGGGTTTGCGAAGATGGGTATGTTACACTTCGGCCCCGTCCTGGCCCCCCGTTCTGCCCCCAGCGATTGCGCAGAGCCGCCTGGCAGGCCGTTCTGCGCGCCCTCTGCCACGTTACACCTTTACTGTTCGCACGTTACACTCCTGTCCGTCTCATCAAATCACTTGACAACCCGATTGGGTGACTGGAGAATCTGATTCCGTGGAAACGCCAAGCATTGGGGATACACAAGCATGACCCACAGCTCTACCGTTGGCTGGAGTCCGCCGGCCTCAGGGACAAACGCAGCGAGTAGTCCGCCCGTTCCGGACCGATGCTTCGCCCGAGCCGCTGGTGCGGGCAACCCGACGGCCGATGCCCCGCACGGTCCGCTGCGGCATTGGGGGGGACGGCCGTCCCCCTGCCACCCCCTGCTACTACGGACTCAAGTAGCCAGGAAGCAAACAAAACACCACACCTAAATCCAATATCAATACCATCTGAAATGAATCAACTACGGCATCAAAATAGCTGCCAAGTGAATGCCATTGAGGTTAGCGCCCGTCACATCCTTCCGTCGACGGGACGAAGAATGACAACTTCGAAGTGGGCGTTCCTCCTGATGCCATGTACTTAGACAAAACCACGACATCTCCAGATTCGAGTACCGCCACGGCAGGAGGCGTGTCACAGGACCAGGACTCGCCCGCCTCGACTTCGTGTCGTGCGACCTCGCCCACCGGGTTCATCGGCGGTCCGACCAGACGAGCACTCACGGTTCCGGAACAGTCTGCCCAGGCTAGGACCGCCCGACTCTCGCTCAAGCTGGCCGCCGCCATGTACTGCATACCGCGTTCCAATGTCACTCTTTCGACCGGCAGTTGGACCTTCCCCTCCCTTGTCACGTGCCTTCCCCAAATGTCTGCCCCGTCACGAATGAAGAACACCATGGCCCCATCCGGGACGGCAACCACCTGTGGGTTACTCCGGAACGCGCCAAGCGGACTCCCGTCGATGTCGACGGTTGGGCCAGCGTCGGCCCCAAAGGGGACGACTGCGCCGAAGACACCTGTCTGCACCTCCTGGTGAATCGGATCCCCCCACAGAACGAGCCAGACAACAAGCAAGTCGTTCCCGTCCCACCCAGCAGCAACCGGGTCAAAACCAGAGTTGGCCGGCTCTCCCCAGGCCGTATAGCCTGACGAAGCCCCACCGAAACACCTAGGCGAATCCACCTCGACACCCTCGGTATTGAAGTGCCGGAGGGATAAGCAGTCCCCCTGATCCCACAGGAGGGCGAATCCGCCCTCAGTGCGAACGGCCGTCACTTCGTCGTCCAGGGGGCCCGCTCCGATTTCCGATGCAACCGCGACCGTCGGCGAGAGAGCCTCGCCCCCGAGCGAGAAACGGGTTGCCCGAACACCAGATGCGCCCGCCGGCTCCTTCCAGCCCACGACAAAGCCCGCCTCTGCAAGTTGGCAAGCCCCGGGCCTGGCATAGAGCCCGAATACTCCGGCCGGCCGTGGGCCGGAAACCCAGAAGGGAAGACCAGTCAATTCCCCCTTGTCGTCCACAAGGGCAGCCCGCACTCCGGATTCACCGGCCAGAGAGTCCGAAGTGACCCAGGAGGCGACAGCCCCCCCCGTGGGTAGGGCTGCCAGCGAGGCACGTCCCACTTCAAGCTCATCAGCAAGTAGTACTTCATGAGTGGGCAACAACGAGCAGGCGACCGTGGCCGAGCGAGATTCGGTTGCCATGCTGTCCACCTCCGGGATTCGCCATCCCCGACGAGCGTCTGTTTCGTCAGACTGTCGTTCCCCTGGAAGGTCGAATGCCGCACCACCATCAGCCTGATCCGTCGCCCCCGGCTGCATTCCGCGTGGGGAACAACAGACCAGACATGATAGCGACAAACACAAACAGACGACACACCACAATTTTCCAATAGGCCAACTCAATAAACACATGCAACCCTCACGGAAGAGACGCCAGAAGGCTGGCGGATGAAGCGCTCGAACTTGTCCGTGCCCCCTTCCCGTGCGGTGAAGTACTTCGTGGTCTTGCAGTACCCACCTGCGAACGTGGCCAGCGGGGTCCATGGTCCCTCCGCCGAGATCGATGTCTCGAGCACGAGATTGACTATGCCCGTCCCGGCCGTATGCTGCAAGATCAGAATGTCGAGCGCAACATCGGCATTCCGCATTGACAAGCTGCCCCTCCCCCACTACAGTAGCGGCCCGACGGAGGTGGGGCATGCTCGAGAAAGACCACATCATGGACAAGCGCATCATCAAGCGGAACATCGACCGGGGGCGGTTGACCCCGAAGCAGTACCAGGTGCACCTGGCCTCGCTGCCCGACGTCGATTCCAAGGCAACCGTGCAGACCGTCGAGATCCGCTCCGGCGAGTTCGAGCTGCTCATCCCCGAGCCCGTCGAGGAGTAGTCCCATGTCGGACAAACCGCAAGAGGGCATCCCCCAGGGCGGAACCGACTTCTCGACGCTGGTCATCACGCTGTCCACCAGCGCGCTGCTCTACCTGGGCGAGATCCCGGATCCGGAAACCAATGCCCCCGCGGTGAACCTGCCGCTGGCCCGTCACTCCATCGACATCCTCTCGATGCTGAGGGAGAAGACGAAGGGGAACCTCACGCCCCAGGAATCCCAGATCCTGGACGGGTTCCTCTACGATCTCCGCATGAAATTCGTGGCGCGTTCCGGCAGCAAGGGCTAGATCAACTTCCCCTTCTCTCTGGGTGCTTTCTGCTTCAGCCCGAGGTGCTGGTGTGCCAGGGCCGTGGCCATGCGGCCGCGGGGGGTACGCTCGATGAACCCCTGCTGGAGCAGGTAGGGCTCACAGACGTCTTCGAGGGTGTCGCGCTCCTCGCTGAGGGCAGCAGCCAGCGTCTCGATCCCGGTAGGGCCGCCCCCGAACTTGGAGATCAGCGTGGTCAGGTAGAGGCGGTCGGTGGGGTCGAGCCCTTCCTGGTCGACCTCGAGCGCATCGAGCGCGTGCTGGGCAATGGCCACGTCGATGCGGCCGTCCCCCTGGACCTGGGCGAAATCGCGGACGCGGCGGAGGAGCCGGTTGGCCACCCGTGGGGTCCCCCTGGAACGACGGGCGATCTCGCGGGCACCTTCGGCTGCAACCGGAATGGACAGCAGCTCGGAGGAGCGCTTGATGATGCGGTCCAGCTCGTCGAGCGTGTAATACTCGAGACGGCTGGTCACGCCGAACCGGTTGCGGAGCGGCGAGGTGAGCAACCCGGTGCGGGTGGTTGCCCCGACCAGGGTGAACCGGTTGAGCTTGAGCGGGATGCTTCGGGCGTGCGGCCCTTCGCCGATGAGCACGTCGAACCGGAAATCCTCCATCGCCGGGTAAAGGCTCTCCTCGACGGTCGGCTGGAGCCGGTGGATCTCGTCGATGAACAGGATGTCGCCATCCTGCAGGGAGGTGAGCATTCCGGCCAGGTCCCCCTTCTTCTCGATCACCGGCCCGGAGGTGCACTGGATGTCCACCCCCATTTCCGCGGCCAGGATGTGGGCCAGCGTGGTCTTGCCGAGCCCTGGGGGACCGTAGAACAGGATGTGGTCCAGCGGCTCCCCTCTCTTGCGGGCCGCTTCGACGAACACCTTGAGATTCGCCTTGAGCTTCTCCTGCCCCACGTAGTCGTCGAACTTCCTGGGACGGAGCGCCCGGTCGAGCCCTTCTTCCTCCCGCCCGAGCGGGACCTGTCCGAGATCGGTCCTGTCCTTCATCGTCGCAACCTCGTCAGGGCTTCACGCAACAGATCGTCCACCGGGGCCTTGGTGCGGTCCTTGAGTGCGTTGAGAGCGGCCTGCGCCTCGCTGCGCCGGAACCCGAGTGCCAGGAGCGCCTCCAGGGCCTGGACGAAGTTCGAGGAGAGCGGAGTGGCCGCCATGGGGGCGGAGATCAGGCTGCCGCCGGAAAAGAGCTTTCCGACCTTGTCGCGGGTCTCGAGCAGGACGCGCTCTGCGATCTTGCGACCGACCCCCTTGACCTTGAGAAACGGGGCGGGATTGCCGGACAGCACCGCCTCGACAAAGGTCTGCTCGCCCAGCTCGGAGATGATGTGCAGCGCGTTCTTCGATCCGATTCCCGACACGGACATGAGCAGCTCGAACAGCCCCCGTTCCGCCAGGGAGATGAAGCCGATGAGGCGGATCTCCTCCTCCCGGACGTAGGTGTGGACGTACAGCTCCACCTCGGCACCGGGACCGGTGCAGCGGGAAAGGACCTCGCGGGTGGGGTAGACCTCGTACCCGACCCCGCCCACGTCCAGGAGCAGGGTTTCTTCGAGGAGCTGGATGAGAGTGCCTTTCAGATAGCCGATCATCTAAGCCCCCTGAGTTGGGGAAGCTGCACCCGGAACGAGTGACAGATCGCCACGGCCAGCGCGTCGGCCGCATCTTCGGCCGGCTTCTCGTCGAGCTTGAGGACCGACTGGACCATCCCCTGGATCTGCCACTTCTCCGCCCGGCCGTGGCCGACCAGCGACTTCTTGACCTCGGCCGGCGGATACTCCGACAACGGAAGGCCGGCCCGGGCCAGTGCCACCAGTGCCGCCCCACGGGCCTGCCCCAGCTTGAGCGCGCTCTGGTAGTTCTGCACCGACCCCGATGCAAAGATGCCTTCTGCCGCGGCTTCGTCCGGATGATGATGCTCGATGACCTTGCACAGCTCTTCGTGGATCTTCAGCAGGCGTTCGTAGAACGGCTGGGTCGAGGGCATCCGCACCACCCCCCATCCTCGTGCCACGAGGTCGCGGCGCACCACCTCGACCACTCCCCAGCCGGTCTTCTGGGAACCGGGGTCGATTCCGAGGACGATCACTCGAGCGAATCCAGCAGCGAGTCGTCCATCTCGAAGTTGCTCCAGACGTTCTGGACGTCATCGAGGGACTCGAGGTGCTCGAGCAGGCGCAGCAGGGTTCCGGCCCCCTTGCCTTCCACCTGGACAGTGTTGGCAGGAACCTTGACCCGCCCCGACTCGGTGACCTTGAAGCCGGCCCCGTTGAGGGCATTCACCATCTTCTCGATCCCGGTGGTCGCGCAGAGGATCTCGAACGAGCCGTCGCTGTCGACGACGTCGTCCGCACCGGCGTCCATGGCCGCCATGAGCAGGGCATCACCGTCGATCCCCTCGCCCTCCACCTCGATGCGTCCGGTTTCCTTGAACATCCAGGAAACGGCACCGGGCTCGGCCATCTTGCCGTTGTGCTTCGTAAACGCGTGCCGCACTTCCGACACGCACCGATTCTTGTTGTCCGTGACGCACTCGACGATGATGGCCACGCCTTCCGGGCCGTACCCTTCGTACGACACGTCCTCGTAGCTCACCCCTTCGAGCTCCCCCGTGCCCTTCTTGATGGCCCGGGTCACGTTGTCGCTGGGCATGTTGGCTGCCTTTGCAGCCAGGACCGCGGTCCGCAGGCGGGGGTTTGATTCTTCACTCCCCCCTCCCATGCGGGCCGCAATCGTAATTTCCTTGATGAGCTTCGTGAAGAGCCGGCCGCGGGCCGCGTCGGCCTTGCCCTTCTTGTGCTTGATCGTGCTCCATTTATTGTGTCCTGACATGGACCCCCTCCTCGAAAGACGGGCGCCAATCTACCACCGTTCAGCGGGCGAGGCAATAGCCAAAAAGGGTTTGACAAGGTCCGGACCTTGTCTATAGACTCGACTTCCGAAACGGAGTCTCGTCTTGAGACAGCAGGCGGGTGGGAACAGATGAATCGAGACCTCTGGATACTCAGCTCATTCCTGGTCCTCGTGCTCGTCGGAGCCGCATCGTGCGGGCCGATCCAGGCCTTGACAGCGACTTCGAGAGCCAAGGACAGCCTCTACAAGGCACAGCTTGCGGATGCCCACGTCCTGGTCCCGGACGGGCGGTACATCACGCCGGCCCAGTACCAGTACCAGCTCGCCCTGCTCTACGTGGAGAAGTCCAAGGAGCTCCAGGGATTCTCCAAGTTCCAGGCCGCCCAGCGTTATGCGGCGCAGGCTGCCTCCCTGGGGAAGAAGGCCATTGAAAACCGGGAGGAAGAGGAGCGACGAAAGATACGCCGGCAGCAGATCAAGTCCGGTCAGGTCTTCAAGAAGGGTGAGTAGCGATGGGCCCTGTGGATTCGGAGTCTGGCATGATTGACATGACGAACACCTGCCGCCGGTTGATGGTCCCCGTCCTGCTCGCGGCGGTTCTTTCCGGTTGCGTCACCTCGGGCGAGGTCTATTCCACCACGGATGACCTCCTCAAGAAGCTGGAATCCTTCCGGGAGGCCGGTACCATCTGCGCACCCAAGGAATTCGCTTCGACCGAGGCCGCGTGCTACTTCGCACGCACCGAAGCCGATTTCGGCGACACGCTCAAGGCCAAGGCCCACCTCGACGCGGCCCGCGAGTGGTTCACCCGGACCTATGCCCTCACCCACACGCCGGACAATGCCATCCGGGAAGGGTGCGAGGGGGACGACGACGACGACGGCGTGCTCAATTCCAAGGACCGCTGCCTCTCCGAGGCCGAGGACTACGACGGCGACCAGGATACCGACGGATGCCCCGAGTGGGACAAGGACGGCGACGGAATCCCCGATGACAAGGACCAGTGCCCCAGCGATGCCGAAGACAAGGACGGCTTCGAGGACCAGGACGGATGCCCCGACAAGGACAACGACCTGGATGGAATCACCGACGAGAAGGACAAGTGCCCGGTCCAGCCCGAAGACTTCGACCAGTTCGAGGACGAGGACGGATGCCCCGAGGCCGACAACGACAAGGACGGGATCCCGGACGCCAAGGACAAGTGCCCCAACCAGCCCGAAGACTTCGACGGCGACCAGGATGACGACGGATGCCCCGACCTCTACAAGAGCATCATCGTCAAGGAGGACAAGATTGAGCTGAAGCAGAAGATCTTCTTCGCCTTCAACAAGGCCAAGATCCTGCCCCAATCCTTTGCCATGCTGGAAGAGGTGGCCTCGGCCCTCAAGGAGCACGCAGACCTCAAGGTGCGCATCGAGGGCCACACCGATTCCAAGGGCTCGGACAAGTACAACCTCAAGCTCTCCGACGACCGGGCCAAGTCGGTACGCGACTTCATGATCAAGCAGGGCATCGCAGCCGACCGCATGATTGCCATAGGGTACGGCGAGGCGAAGCCCATTGCCGACAACGAAACCGAAGAAGGACGCGAGATCAACCGCCGCGTCGAGTTCTTCATCATCACCGAAAAGTAGCCGGTTTCCGGTTCCCCGAACAATGCGTCTTCCGATCCAATCGGCATCGCTGCCACTGTCCGGAGAGTTGAAGGAAGCGCTCCGCAAGGTCCATGCCGCGTTCCTGGAGGCGCTGGCCGTGGCGGTTCGGGCACCGGCACCGGAGAAGCTCGCACGCCTGGTCCGCGAGCTTACCGGCAAGGGGGACGCGGGGGACGACCCCGACCCCGAGCGGGCGGCTCCGCCCCGGTTGACCCGGGAGCACCTGTCAGCCAGGGCTCACTTCTTCCTCGCCACCGATGTTGCCAAGCTGTGGCTCCCCGGCACAGAAGCGCTGGCCGTGTGCGACCTCCTGTCCCGCAAGGAGATCTCCATCCTCGACCTGCACGCCGGACTGGGAACCGCAACGGCGGGCATCGCCCTGCTCCTGGCGGCATCGGGCTTTCGAGGCCGCATGAATGCCACCCTGGTGCACGAGGACGACTCGCTTACCGCCATGTCCCGCAGCGTGGCCGATGCGCTGACCCGCTCTCTTCCGTTCCGCCTGGAGGTCGACTTCGAAAGGGGGCCGGGCCAGGACCGGCACGACCTCGTGATGCTGTTCGACCCGATCGCCCAGGGGTACGTTCCTTCGGACTCCCCGGAGATCGCCAGGCTGGCCAGAACGCTCGTTGCCAAGCGGCTCAAGAAGACCGGGGCCCTGCTGGTGGTCGACCAGGCGGCCAGAGCCGTTGCCCGGGCCATGGCGGGGGCCCCTTCGTTGATGGCCTCGGCAGGCCACCCGGTATACTCCCCCTGTCCGTGCCCCGGCGGAGATGCCTCCTGCCCCTGCCCGTACGCAGCCCGTCCGGGCCGCTTCTGCTTCCATTCCCACCAGGCGTTCCTGACCCCCCTCATCCAGTCGGCTGCCGCACGAAGCGGGTTCGACCGCACCGAGGTCAACTACACCTACCTGCTTGCTGCGGCTTCCGGGGTGCGCCAGTCCCTGCCTCCCACCTCGGAAGGCCAGGTCGCAGGCCGGATCATCAGCTACCCCAACCGGGTCAAGAAGGGGTTCACCTACTTCGTCTGCACCGGCCGGGAGGTCGTCCAGGGCTTTGCCTCGAGGCTGCTGCCCGACGGCGTCACCCGTGGCGGACGACTGCCCCATGGAACCCTCGTGGTCCTGTCGGAAGGGAGAACGGAATGACGGCCCCCTATTCCATCGGAGTCCTCGGCGGCGGAACGGTCGGTCACCACCTGGCGATGGAGCTCGGCCGCCTGGGAATGCGGGTCCTGATGTTCGATGAACGCCCGCAGCGGCTGGCCTCGTTCCTGGAGGCGGGAAAGCCCGTGGGAGAGGTGGCCGTGGCCTCGTCCCTCCGGGAGCTTGTCGAGCACCTGGAGCCTCCCCGACGCATCCTCCTGTCGCTGGCGGACGACGAGCCGGCCTCCGAGCTGCTGGATGCGCTCACGGCCATGATCGAGCCCTCCGATGTCGTCGCGGACCTCAGCTACAGCTACTTCAAGAAGACCGAGCGCCGGGAGGCCCTGATGGCCCGCCCCGGTGCCAGGTATCTCGACGTCGGGGCCTGTGCGGCCCCTCGGGAGAAGGACCGTCGGCGCTACGTCTTCCACGTCGGCGGACACCGGGTGGCCTACGAGTCCATCCGCTCCACCCTCGAAAAGCTGGCCCCCGCCCCCGACGGCCCCGCGGTGGCCTACCTCGGGCCGGCCGGTGCGGGTCATCTCATCGCCAACGTGGCCGAATCGCTGGAGCTGGCTTTTCGCCAGGGGGCAACGGAGGTGGCTCGGCTCGTCCGGTGCTGCGACGGTCTGACCGCGGCCCAGGCAGCCGACCAGCTCCGGGAAATGAGCAAGGGCCGCTCCCCCTTCCTTGCCGAGGCCGCAACCTCCCTCGTGACTCCGGGGGGGGATCAGGGACAGGTCGCCTCGGCCGACCGGCAGCGGATGCCTGAGGTCATCCGGCGGGTCGCCAGGACCGCACTGGACTTTTCCGTGTTCGTGCCCACGCTGTCCACGGGGATCCGCATCGGACGGGTGGTTCCAGGATGCGAGGTCCGCTCGACCGCAGCCGTCCCTCCGCCCCTTCCCCTCCCAGCCCCCGCGGGGTGGACCCCGGATGATGCGCTGGCGGCCTTCGAGCTGGCCTCGGCCAGCATCGTGACCCAGGGATTCGCCCTGATCGGCGTCGTGGCCGATCAGCTCGACTACGGAACGAAGCTGCCGGATGTGGCAAGGGTATGGAGCGGACTGGCAGGCTTCGACCGCGCGACGCTGGACGTCGTCACCGCCGGATTCCAGAAAGACCCTGCGGCCCTGGCCCCGGCAGAAAACCCCCTGTGTGCCCACCTCGCAAACCGCCTGCCTGCGCTGCGCCGCGCCGTGGCGCGCTGCGCTCTGGCGGGCATCCCGATTCCCGTGCTCTCTTCCGCCCTGACGTTCCTGGACGAGATGGTCTGAACGTTTTCACTTGCTCGGAGTTACGTCGTCGCGCGATTATATTGGTGCGTCGAGGTATCGACGACAGAGGCATAGGCTTTGGAACCGCTGGGAAAAGGAAAGCAAGGCCGCTGGGTATTCAGGAACCAGCGCTGGTACTTTCTTCCGGGGGAGCGCGACGTCTTCGAGTACGCGCCGGGCAACCTGGACAAGGAGGCCTTGACCCTCCTGGCGGACCCGGCCGACCTGGTGAGCCTGCTGCGGGCCGCATCCGCGCTCGTGCCCCTGCCGTTCATGGTCGGCATCAGCCGCCCTCTGCCCGCAGGAGCGGACGGAACGGAGCTGCCCCGGCTCGACTTCTCCTCCCCGTTCATCCCGCCGTGGATTGCCGAGATACACCGCCTCCTCCCTGCGGCCGGAACCGCGCTCGAAGCAGCGCTCGAAAGTGCCTGCGCCGCCGCAATCGACGGTCGCCGGCCCACCGTCGACAGTTTCTTCTCCACAGGGGCGGGCATCGTGGCCGAGCCATTCGGGATCCATGTGGACGGAAGCCTGACCTGCCATGGCGCCGTGGCAATGCTCGACATCGACGAGGAGAGTGTACCGGGAGCAACTGAGCTGGCCCGGGAGCTGGACCTGGACCCAGACACGGCCACCCGGATGCTGGGGCTGGCAACGGGCAAGCTCCCCTCCAAGACGCAGACCGAGGGGCTGCTGCACCTGTTCCGGCTGTCGGTTCGGAACTACAACGACCGGCTGACCGAGGCCTTCTCGAGTCGCCTCGAGCTTGCGGCCGAACAGGCGAGGTCGAGGCACTTCCTGGTCCGGGCCGAGTCGCTCGAACGGCGCCTGCTCCGAGGGCACGAAGAAGTCGATCAGGCCCGGCAGCGGTCCGGTGCCGTGGCCGCAGAGCTGTCGGCCATCCTGGAAAACCCGGGCATCGGGATCACGATCGAGGACACCTCCCACATCATCCGTTACGTGAACCCCATGATGAGGCGATCCTTCGGCAACGTGATCGGCCGGAAGTGCTACGAGGCCTTCAAAGGGCGTGCGGAACCGTGCAGCATGTGCCCGATCCGCCAGATCTGGGAAGAAGGAATGGACTCGGTCCGCTACACCAGCACCGACCCCCGGACCGGCCGGTCGTTCGAGGTGCTCTCAGTCCCCCTGGTCAGCGAGACCGGCGACAAGCTCGTCGTCGAGGTGGGGCTCGACGTCACCCACCTCATGAAGGAACAGAAGCAGGCCGAGGCCCGCATCCTCCGCATGTCGGAGCGGAACCGCCTCTATCGGGAGATGCTCTCGGACTTCAACGAGATCCTGGTCCAGCTCGCCGGAGTGCTGAGCTACCTGATGGTGGACCTTCCCGGTCCGGAGGACGAGGAGGACTCCGTGGGGCCCCCGGTCTCGCCAGCAGCGGAGACGGAGCGAAAAGCCCGCGTCGGTGCCGTTCTTGCCCAGCTCGGTACGGTGCTCGACACGGTCTCCTGGCTGGCGGTCGCCTCGTCTGCGGAACGTACCGGTACCACCGTCGATGCGGGCGGAATCTTCATGGATGCGCTCGCCGAGGCCATCGGACGCCCCACCCTTCCGTTCCCGGTGGAAATCGCGGTCATGCCTCCGGTGGAATGTGACGGCGGCCTGCTTCGAGCGGCCCTGGCCGCCACGATCCGCTCGCTGACCGGAGGCGATCCGGACCGGTTGAGCTCGCTGACCGTCGGCCACACGATGTCGGGCCGGAGGGACGCATTCGCCACCGGAGACGGCTGGCATGTCCTGTCCGTATCGATGGCCATGGGCGACGATCCCGTCCTGCTTCCCGGTGCCCTGTTCGACTCGGCCCATGTCCACTTCGTAGCGGCCTCACTGCTGGCCCGCCGTCTCGGAGGGGCCATCTGGAGGGCCATCGCAGACGGTCGGGACTGCTGCCACATCTCCGTGCCGGTCGTTCCATCGATTGAATGAGACGGGTCACCCCGCGTTCGCCTCGAGCACCTGGAGGAACTGGGGCTCGCATCGCTGCATCACTCGCACGATTCCCGGGTCGAAGTGCTTTCCCGATTCTGCCAGGACGACCTTCAGGGCGTCCTCCTGACCCATGGCGGCCTTGTAACAACGGCGGGTCGTCAAGGCATCGTAAACGTCTGCCAGTGCCACGACGCGGGCTTCAATCGGAATGCCGTTGCCGGCAAGACCGCGCGGGTATCCGGAACCATCGAACCGCTCGTGGTGTGCAAAGGCAATCGTGCAGGCAATCGGATCTGCCCCGGCATCGAGCAGGATCTCGTTGCCGATGACCGTGTGGACCTTCATCGCCTCGAACTCCTCGGGTGTCAGCTTCCCCTGCTTCTTCAGGATCGAGTCGGGAAGCCCGACCTTGCCCACGTCATGGAGGGACGCATACCGGGCAATCCTGCTGGTCAGGGCAGGTTCCAGCTCGAGCCCGCGGGCCAGGAGTTCGCTGTAGGCCGATACCCGGCGGATGTGCAACCCGGTATCCGTGTCGTTGAAGCGGTTCGTCCGCTCCAGCGCGGCCACCAGCCCCAGCGTGACCCGCTCGATGTCCTTGATCCGCTCCTTGACCAGCTCCTCCAGCCGTCCCCGGTCGCGAAGAACCTGCTGGAGATACGCCTTGGCCTTGAGCGAGGAACGAACCCGAGCGCGCAGGATGAGCCCGTGCACCGGACGACCCAGAAGATCATCCGCCCCCACGGCCAGCGACCTCACCCTCAGGTCGTCCGTCGCGACGTCCGCTACCAGCAGGACCGGGATGACCAGCAGCGACGGTTCCTGCTTGAGCGACTGGCAGAGCTCGAAACCAGTCAGCGGCGGAAGATCCACGTCGGCAATGACCAGGTCGGGCCGCTCCGTTCTCACCCGCTCCAGTGCGGTCATCGAATCGCCGACGCCGATCACGCTGTAGCCGAACGGCGCCAGGTACGAAGTCACCTCCGCCACCAGTACAGCATCCGGAGATGCGACCATCACCGTGAACGTGCTGACGGCGTGCACTCCGGAGCGGCGCTGGCTCCTCTGGCCATTGCTCACTGGTTCCATCGCATCCTCGCACGACACCGAGGGGCACGCCCCTCGGCTGCCGACCACCCAACACGATAGTAACCGAGCCGGGGAGATTCCACAACTCTATCGAAAACCACGAAAACCCCGTCCCCGCGCTGCAGGCGGGTCAGCGCAACGTGCAGAGGACGGGATCGCCCGCAGAAGCTCGCAGGTGTGCGGCGGCATCGCCGTTGACCAGGCTGATTTCGACTTCCCCGCCGCTCCCGAGCAGGAACACCAGGGTGCCGGCCGGGGCATCTGCGTAAGTCCGCACGAAGCGGTCCACCCGGGTCTTGGCAATCTCCAGGCACCTGGGAGTCCGCCCGGATAGCCGCTCCGCCCCGATGTTCGTCACCAGGTTGCCGAACCGGTCGACATGGATCACTTCGCCAGCGAGCACCCCCTCTCCTGACACGATCCGAGGCTCCGGAAGCCCGACGGGCGTGAAGAGGGGACCGACCTCGTGGAACGCCAAGTCGCCGCAGGCCAACCGGGCAGCCAGCGGGGCGAACAAGTCCCGACCATGAAAGGTGGCTGAGGCTTCCCCGTATCCCAGGGCCTCGACATCGGCACAGCGGAACTGCGGCACGAGATCTTCCATGCTGGCTTCGGGGGCCACGTCCAGCCCTGGCTGCCGGGCTCTCTGGCCGAGAGCGCTGTCCTCTGGCTCAAGCGCTGCCCGCATGTACGCCCTGGCCAACGGGGAGGCAAAGCCGTTGTCCGGGCCCACCACCAGCCAGCCCCCCAGCCTGGCCACCAATACCTTTCGAGACGAGCCTACCCCGGGGTCCACTACGACCAGGTGCACCGTCCCTTCCGGGAACTCCATTGCATAGTGGGCAAGCAGGTAGGCGGCGGTGGCAACCCGCTGCGGCGGAACCCGGTGCCCGGCATCCACGATCTTCAGGGTCGGGCAGACCCTCAGCATCGCCCCCTTCATGGCGGGAACGTAGTAGTCCTGTTCTCCAAAATCGGTGAGCAGCGTGATGATGCCGTTAGGCCTCACCCCCTACCCCCTCTCCCGGGACCACAGCTCGGCCAGCCGGATGAGGGTTTCGACGGCCTGGACCATGGACGGAAGCGGAATCCATTCCTGAACGCTGTGGAAGTTGCGGCCCCCTTCGAAGATGTTGGGGGTGGGAAGCCCCTTCTCGCTCAGGCGGCTCCCGTCGGTGCCGCCCCGGATCGACTGCACGTGCGGATCCATCCCGGCCAGGCGGACCGCCTCCATGGCCAGCGAAACGGCCCGCGGCTCCTTGTCCAGGTAGTACCGCATATTCTTGTAGGAGTGCTCGGTCCGGAACTCGTAGGTCAGCCCGGGAAACGCCTCGCAGGTCTTCTTGACCAGCCCTTCGAGCCGCTCCTCCCACACCTTGAGCATGGCCAGCTCGAAGTCGCGCACGAGGAACGGGATCGTCACCTTGGTCACGTCGCCGTTGATGGCCAGCGGATGGAGGTACCCCTGCTTGCCCTCGGTGGTCTCCGGCAGAGATTCCCCAGGCAGAAGGGATACCAGGTGCGCTGCCGCGCGGACCGCGTTGACCATCTTCCCCTTGGCGTATCCGGGATGAACATCCTTCCCCTTCAAGGTCACGAAGGCCGTGTCCGCGCAGAAGGTCTCGTTCTCGACCTCCCCTTCCGGTCCGCCGTCCACCGTGTAGGCCACGTGGGCACCGAACTCCTCCAGGGGAGGGAAGTTGGCGGTCCCCTTGCCGATCTCCTCGTCCGGAGTGAACGCGATCTTGACCGGCCCGTGCGGCAGAGCGGGGTTCGCCTTGAGCGCGCTCAGGAACGTCATGATCTCGGCCACGCCCGCCTTGTCATCCGCCCCCAGCAGCGTGGTGCCGTCCGTGGTGATCACGGTCTTGCCCACGAACTTCGAAAGCTCGGGGTTCTCACTCACCTTGAGCACATCGCCCGTACCGGCCAGGACGATGTCCCTGCCATCGTAGTTCTCCAGGATCTGCGGCTTGACGTCCTTGCCCGAAGTGCCATGGTAGGTATCCACGTGAGCCAGATACCCGATCGTCGGCACGGTCCCGTTCCCGGCGGAAACGTTGCCGGGCAGCAACGCGGTCAGCACGCCGGTTGTGGTGAGCTTGACGTCCTTGAGCCCCAGCTCGAGCAGCTCGACCTCCAGCAGCCGCAGCAGGTCGAACTGGCACTCGGTGGACGGACTTCCCTTCCCCTCCTCGTCCGATCTCGTATCGATCTTCACGTAGCGCTGGAACCGTTCCAGGACTTCCTTCTCGATGTCGTGCTTCATCCTCTCCCTCCCCCGATGAGGTCGGACAACGGGAATCGTTTTATCAGCTTGGGGAGGGGTTTGCAACCCGGACGGAAGTCAACCGTGGGGCTGTCAGCGGTCGGCTTGAGCAGATCGGGAGAACCCGGCACGAAGGGCACCCACTGTCCGTCGGTCTTGTTCGAGTACGCGATGTTGCCGCCCCGCCACGACGTGGATTGCCTGTTGCCGCCCCACACACACCGGGGCGGGGCCACCCCGTCCCGGAGGATCCTCACCGTCGATACCACTCGTCCCCGAGGCCATTCTTGAATGAAGCCGGACGGGGTGTCAAGAACGCACGCAGTGCCCTTGCGAAGGCTGCGCCCGCCTCTCACTCGCAATACTCGTAGGCACCGATTTCCGGTGCGTCCCCGCACGGAATCGGGTTGCCGTCCAGGTCCTCGGTCAGGGCCGGTGAGGTATAGTCGGGACAGACGATGGGCAGAGAGTGCCCTGCGTCGATCAAGGCCCCTCCGGGGGCGGGCCTCAGATAGTCGGGTGAAGCCGGGTCCATTGACAGCACCCCGAAGTCCTGGTCGAGCGTGAATGCCATGTTGCCCCCGCGCCAGCAGACCGGGAAGAGCGAGTAGGTGTTCAGGACGACGGGATTGGATGTGGAGAACTTGGTGTCGGAATATAGTATCATTTGGTATTTTTTGTCATACACAAAGACGTTGTGATTTACCGCACGCACCGAAGGAGCAGCGCAGTTGCAAACAATCATTGGGTTGACCTGGAATTTACTATGAGTGGAAATTATTAGATTATTTGATATGTATGTTTTTGATAAGACATAAATAACCGCGTCGAGCGAACTAGTTACTATCGTATTTCCAATAATAACTGACGGCCCAGAGTAGTTGTCGCATATTTTTCCAAGACCAATAGTAACATTTGCCTCGTTCACAATTACATTTCCATGTATTACTATTCCAGCGTCATACTGGGCCGAGATTGTTCCATGAATTTTGTTAGCATATAATTTGGATCCTCCCCGTGCACCCAGCTCAGCCGCCGCGACTATTGATGATCGCGAAATATCGAATTTTGTCGATGAAGCCATTGATACAACTACCGCATTTCCATTATTGCTAATGTCGCAAGATTCGATAATCAAGTACTGAGTTCCATATACAATGGGAGCGCTGACCCCCCCCACCATCATCCCGTGCAGCACGGCCCAGCCCGAGGTGGAGGCGGTCGTCACGGCCGCACCGGTGGTCGACAGGATCTTGGTCTTGTTCACCTCGATGTCGCAGGTCCACGGGCCGGACGGGGTTCTCAGGTAACCCCCGAGCAGCATGACCGGTTTGGTCACGCTGGCAACGGTTCCGGCCCCCTGGTAGGTACCGGCTCCGATGTAGATCTCCTTTCTGACCACCTTGGGATCGGTCCAGTCCTGGACTTCCTGGGCCTGGTACAGGGCCCAGGCCAGGTCCGAGAACGGGCAGGCCCTCGTGCCCAGGCCCGGGGAGGCGCAGGCACCGCCGAAGGAGAAGGAGGGATCGACGTAGTACCCCCGTGCTTCCGAGTTCACCAGGTCGTAGCCGTCGCAGTCGTCGTCCAGCCCGTTGTCCGGAATCTCGACCGTTCCGTCAGCGAGGGGCACACAGCTCGTCTCTTCGCATCCCGTAGTGCAGGGGCCGGAAAGCTGGCAGTCGGAGTCCTTGTCCGCAAAACCTGGGAGGCACCCCAGGAACTTGCAGGCGGCGGAGCTGCACTCGTAGAGGGTGTGTGCGAACTTGCCGCCGGCTTCGCAGGCAAGACCGCAGCCGCCGCAGTGCAACGGATTGGTTGTGGTGTTGACCTCGCAGCCGTTGGGGTCCTGCTTGTCGCAGTTGGCAAAGCCGGGCTTGCACTTGACGACCCTGCAGGTCCCCTTCTGGCAGGTGGCCGTCTCTGCGCTTGCGAGGATGCACGGCGTCCCTTCGGGCTGTTCCTGGAGCGCGCATCCGTTCGGCTCGACACAGACCCCGGTCCTGCACTGGTCCGCGTTGTCCAACTCGATGTTGCAGGCAGCGGGGGTCTTTGGCTTCCCGCCGCCGCAGGTGCCGTTCACCAGGCAGGTCTCCTGGAGCGTACAGGCAAGGCCGTCGTTGCAGGGAGTGCCTTTCAGAAGCGGGTCGGGCACGTAGGTGCAATTGTCGAGCTCTTCGTCGCAGGAGCCGCTCTTGCACGGTGCTGCGGGGCAGCTCTTGGCGATGCCGGCGCACTTCCCGGCCAGGCACTCGTCGCTGTCGGTACAGAAAAGCTCGTCATCGCAGGAGCCTCCGTCCGGGACAGGGGCGGTCTTGCACTGTCCGGCCTCCGGCGTGCTGTCCGGGTCGCAGAACGGGAGGATGCACGGGTCGGGTCCGGCCAGGTAGGAGCAGTCCTTGGGCATGCCGGCACAGACCCCGTCGGCACAGGAATCGTCCGTCGTGCATGGATCGCCGTCGTCGCACGCGACGCCGGGCTCGACCGGGAAGGTCACGCATTTCTTCTGGGCCTCGAGGCAGACGGCCTGGTTGCAGGCATCGCCGCCACAGGCCTTGGGTTGCTTGCCGCACTGCCCGGCGAGGCACTGCTCGTCGACGGTGCAGAACAGGCCGTCATCGCAGGGAGTCTTGTCTGGGAGCGGCGACCAGCCACTCGTGCTGACCTTGGGGTCACAGCTCTGGCACGGGTTGTCGGGCTGCGTGGCCCCGGCGGCCAGGCATGCTCCGGCGATGACACAGAATCCGGCGACCGGCTTGTGCTCGCACTCGCCGGCCAGACATGCGTCGTCGGTGCATGCGACGCCGTCATCGACGCAAGGCGATCCGTCTTTCTCCGGGTCGACTGCGCACTTGTCCGCTTCCTCGACGCAGATCCCGGTCCCGCAGTCCGTGGAATCGCACACCCTGGGAGCTCCGGTGCAGGCGCCCACGGCGCACTTGTCCTCCACGGTGCAGAAGAGGCCGTCATCGCAGGCAGCGCCATCGGGAAGCGGTGTCCAGGCGGCAGAGGTCTTGTCGGGGTCGCAGGCCTTGCATTGGCCTTCCAGCCCCGATGGTGCGGTCCCGGCGAAGAAGCAGGTCCCGGCAACAAGGCACCAGTCGGGGAGCACCTGGTTCGTACACTTCCCCGACCCCGGGTCGCACGCATCGGTCGTGCAGGGGAGCCCGTCATCACAGGCTTTGCTCTGGGAGCTCTTGCATACCCCCTGCTGGCAGGAATCGAGCAGAGTGCACGCGTCGCCGTCGTCGCACGCCAGGCCGTCGGCGACGGGCGTCCAGTTCGCCGAGTCCACGGCGGGCTTGCAACGAGAGCATTGGTGGGAGCCAGGCTGGTACGTCATGGCCTCGATGCACGCGCCGTCGATGACGCAGTAGTCGGGCACGGGCACGTGAAGGCAACCGCCCTTTCCGTCGCAGGAATCCGCTGTACACGCAAGCGAGTCGTCGCATGCATACGGGGTACCGGTGCACAGACCCGTGTCGCAGACGTCTTTCGCTGTACACGGATTGCCGTCGTCGCAGGCTCCGCCCGTCGTGGCGCTGTGGGAGCACTTCCCCTCTTCGCATGCGTCCTGAGTGCAGGGGTCGCCGTCGTCCCCGCAGCCGGCGCCGTCCGGGGCGGGCGACGCCTGGTCCGGAGTCGCTGGGTTGCACACCAGGCAATCGGCCCCGATGGGCTCGCCGACCGTGTGGCAGGTGCCATCCACGAGGCAGGCCCCATCGATGATCGACCAGGAATCGGTCGCCTTTGAAGGAAGGCACCTCAGGCACTCCTGCAGCGCAGGATCGGGATGCCAGGTCCCCGCCTTGAAGCACTGCCCGTCGATATAGCAGTGGTTGTCCAGCGCTACAGCGACGCAGGTGTCCTCGTCCTCGCTGCACCAGCCCTGGGAGCAGTCGCCGTCCAGCTCGGAGCAGTCCCTGTCCTTGCCCGGGCTGCATTGCCCGTCCGCGCAGGAATCTCCCACCGTGCAGAATGCCCCGTCCTCGCAGGGAGTCCCGTTGGTCTTCGGCTGGCAGAACCCCTCCGAACCGGGCATCTTGCACGACATGCAGTCGCCGGTGCACGGAGCGGAGCAGCAGGTGCCCCCTTCGCACAGTCCGCTCTTGCATTGCTGAGGCAGTTCACAGGGGGCCCCCAGCCCGACAGCCTGGACGCAGGTCCCTCCCCCGGCCGACGTGCTGCAGTACCAGCCCGGCTTGGTGCATGGGTTGAGCACATCGCACGACGCATCCGTGTCGACCAGCACCAGCAGCTTGATGGATGCGGAATGGGCGCCGTCCTCCAGCCCGTTGGAGGTCAGCGAGATCTCGTCCTGACCCGCTCCATACCAGGGAACGGCCGTACGGTCGACGGTCAGCGTGAACGACCTGGGCTCGTTGGGCGCGACGCTCGTCTGCAGGGCTTCGGGCGTCGAGAGCCAGTCCCCGGGGAGCTTGACGGTGACGGACAGAACGCCCGCCCCCGCATTCGTGATCGTGAAGGTCTTGGAATCCGCTGAAGCACCGAAATCCAGCTTGTCGGCCGGCTCCACGTGGAGAACGGGCTGACCGACCTCCATCGTCACCTCGACGGTGAGCGTGTCGAGCCCCGGTGACACGATCGAGATCTTCCCGGCATAGCTCCCGGGGGCCAGCTTGTCGCGCTGGACGACCCGGACGATCAGCGGCACTCCGCTTGTGGCCCCGACGGACCCGCTCGGCGGCTCCACCGCCAGCCAGTTGACCCCCGAATTCTCCGCCACGGCCGTGGCCACGAACGAAACCGCACTGTCCCCGGGGTTGCTGAGCTGCAGGAGCTCGACGTCCTTGTCCGGGGCGAAGCTGAGCGCCTCCGGCGTGGCGACCAGGGCACCGGGAACCTTGCCGGCAGGGGACGGAGTACAGCTCCAGCCGAGAGGAATCAACAAGAACAGGACGACACAACCCCGTGGAGCGAACCACATCTCCCAACCTCCTGGAATGGGCCCCTCACGCAGCACCGCCGGATGAGCCTGCATAAGAACGTGCGTTGCATACCACGTTCGCCCACTGCAGACAAGGACCGTAGCGCCGTCGGAAACTGCGAACTTCCGCACCGCCCCATTAACTTGACGCGCACGCACCGCTCAATACATACTGGCGCCCACGGGCGGTGCCTTCACCGTGCAGGGGGAAGTCGGTCCCATGCGGGTCTGCAGGACGTGCAACACCACTCACGGCAGCGGGAAGTTCTGCACCAGGGGACATGTGCTGATCTCCGATCCGCCGGAAGACCTCCTCATCGGCCGGGTGCTCGACGGTCGCTACGAAGTCCGGTCTGCGCTCGGTGCCGGCGGATTCGGCATGGTCTACCTGGCCGCTCAGCTACGCCTCCAGGAACGCCCCTGCGTGATCAAGGTGGCCCGGCCCGAGCTGGCCAAAGACGCACAGTTCGCGGCCCGCTTCCGCCGGGAGAAACAGGCCCTGATGGCCCTGCGATGCCCAAACACGGTGCAGATCATCGACTACGGCCGCACCGACGACGGCATCGACTACATCGTCATGGAGTACATCGACGGCGAGGAGCTCAACCGCATCATCCGCAGGGTCGGCAGACTGGCCCAGGAACGGGCTCTGCGCATCGCCCAGGGGATCTGCCGGTCGCTGGAGGAGGCACACGCCGCGGGCATCCTTCACCGGGACCTGAAGCCGTCCAACGTCATGCTCGTGGACCCGGGCGGTACCGAGCTGGTCAAGGTCATCGACTTCGGCATCGCCCGACTCGGCGGTGACAACCGGGAGACCGAGTTCCACACCCGCAGCGGCGAGGTCCCCGGCACCCCGGCCTACTGCCCGTATGAGCAGATCGTCGGCAAGACCAGCCTCGTGGGCCACCGCAGCGACCTCTACTCCTTCGGGGCCATCCTCTACGAGATGCTCACGGGCATCGCCCCTTTCGGCGACCGGATCAAGTCGACCCAGTTCGATTCGAATACCCTCTACATCATCGCGCTGGCTCAGGCCAAGGCGGAGCAGACCCCCACCCCTCCGTCTACCCTGCTGGGCAGCGAGGGGATGGACCCCGAGCTCGAGGCCCTGGTCATGTCCCTGTTGTCCACCTTCCCCGATGGCCGTCCGGAGACGGCTCGAGTCGTTCGCGAACGGCTGGAAAGGGCCCTTGTCCGCTTGATGGCGACTCCGGCCTTTGTGCCGGACGACTGCCTGCCGACCGAGAAGGACCGCCCCCCTCGGGTGCAGACGCATCGAATGGAATCGTCAGGGCAGGCCGAGGTCACCGACCTGGCTGCGGCCGGAGAGAGCCCGCTTGCGCCAGCCACCCGCGGGACCCTGGTGCTGCACCGCTCGATCCGGGTCGCCGCCGCTTTCGTGGTGCTGGCCGGTCTCGTCGCTGCCGGCATCCTGCTGGGCGTGGTGGGCACGCAGCCGAAGGACGGCCCGTCGTCGGAACGTGTCGATGCGGCCGCTGCTGCGCGTCCGGCGGAGGAGAGTGTGATGCCTGAGCGGACCACAGACCTGCGTTCCGAGCAGACGGTGCCGGCAGCGGGCCCGGGGCTTGAGGCGGACGTCACGGGACCCGGCGCTCCTGCTGCCCCTCCCGAGGTCGAGACCGACTCCATTGGCACTCCCGGAGCGGCAGGTCGCCGATCCGACGTCGAGGCTTCCCGGGAAACGGCGGACGTCCGGGCCGAAGACGATGTCGTAGCGGACAGAGCCGACGTGCGGACCGACGCGTCGAGGGACTCGACCGGCAAGGTGCCGGAACCGGCCGGGGGGAAAGGCCACGGGAAGAAGCCGAGCTCAAGCTCCCAAGGGGGCCCCCAGGGTGCCGGGAAACCGCTCGATGGGAGTGGGACCCGCAAGCCCACCGGGACCAAGAAACCGGAGGACACGACGCACCCCGAGGACACCGGGAAACCCAACGACACCAAGAAGCCCGAGGACACAAAGAAGCCGGAGGACGCGAAACAGCCGGAGGACCTGCACAAACGCCTCGATTTCATGGACGACGAGGAGTGAGGAACGCCCGAATGATCCGTACGCTGGCAGTCGCTTCGGTGGCGCTGCTGTTCCTGACATGTCCCCTTCGCACGGCAGCGCAGGAGACGCCGGAGGAACAGGCAAAGAAGCACAATGACCTCGGATTGCAGTACGTGGACAGCGGCGAGTTCGCATCCGCGGTCGAGGAATTCCGCAAGGCGTACCGCCTGACTCCGAAGGCAAAGTACCTGTTCAACATCGGCCGGGCGTACCACGTGATGGGGAAGCTGCGGCTGGCGCTCGACCACTACCGTCGCTGCCTGGATGACGACCCGGAGGGGAAGCATGCGCCGCGGGCCCGCGAGCTGCTGGACGAGCTGGACCGCCAGCTTGCACGGCTGAAGGTGCTCTCCAACGTCCCGGAGGCCACGAGGCTGGAAGTGGACGGCGACCCGGCTCTCTGCCGGGTTGGCGGCTCCTGCCTTCTCGACCCGGGCGAGCACAACGTGGTGGTCACCGCGGATGGCTACATCCCTCACCGGAACCGGTTTCGGATCGATGCGGGCGAAGAGCGGGTGGAAAGCGTCACCCTGATCCTCGTTCCTCCCAGGGACCTTCCGTCGCGCACGGGCGTCGTCTGGCGTTCGGCGCTGTTCCCGGGCATGGGGCAGTACTATGCCGGAAACAAGGGCGCTGCCGTGGCTTTCATGGTCACCGAGTCGCTCTGTCTCGCCACCATCGCGGGCGGTGCCATCGCCCAGGGCGTCTACCAGGCGCAGCAGTCCGCGGAGAAAGACCCGGAGCGCTACCGGGGGTTCAACGACTACATCAACGCCTCCTACTGGACCTGGGTCGGCGGGGCCATTGCGGCGGGTCTCACCTGGGGCATCAACCTCGGACATGCCGCGGCGTTGAAGCTGCCCGAAGCGAAAGGGCCTGCAATGAGTTTCGTCATCCCGTGGACCTCACCCGACGGGGGCGGCCTGACCTGGTCGATCGCCTGGTAGCCCCCGCAAGCACCAGCGGCACCTCCGCCCCACCCCGGGGCAGGGCCCTGCGGGCCAACCCGGGGCTCGAATCTCCCTACGGCCTGATGTCCATCGTGGCGGACGTCGACCCCGCCTGGATGCGGGGGGCGTACATGGCGTGGGCCTCGTGCGGAAGGATGCGGAAGGTCCCCGGGATCTGCGCCACCAGTTGGTAGCTGAGGGCCTGTTTCCCCTGCGGCAGGCGGTCGAGGAACGACACGACCTTCCGGTCCCGGTACTCCCGGTACCACCAGGCACCGTGCTCGTAGCGGGCACCGCTGGTGAGCTCAGCAGGCTCGGTGCCGGCAGGCTTGGGGTCCTCGAACACGAGATATTCGTAGTCGTTGGGCGAATCGATGCGCACCACGACTTCGATGAGGTCACCAGGAGCGAGAGGATCGCCCTCCTTGAGCTCCTGCCGGTCGAACCCCTGGTCCGGCCCCCCCACGGCGCCGCCGCAACCGCCCAGGTAGTCGCCGCCCCATCCGCAGTACCCGGTCCAGCCGTATGGGCCGGACTCTCCGCTGGCCTTTTCCCCGGTATTCCCGTCCTTGGGCGGCTCCACCTCCTTCCGGGTGAGGCGGTAGTAGGATCGTTCGACCGAAATCCGGCTGCTCCATGCCGGGATGGGCTGTTCCTTGCTGAGATAGGAAAGGAATGCCGAGGCATGGACGCGGCCTTCTCCCTCGAGCTCCAGGGTCACCGTGACCGGTCCGTCCCCCAGATCCTCGCCGGCCAGCGTCACCGACTCGTGGAACAGGGCGGCCTGTCCCTTGCCGATCGTCCACTCCCCACGCTCCTTCCCGTTGACCAGGATGCGCACGTCCCCGTGCGTCGCAAACTCTTTGCGCAGGCTCAGGTACTCGGCCAGGAAGCGGACCACGGTGGCAGTGTGCCGGGTGGAATCCCATCGCCCCGCCTCCCGGTTGACGACCAGCCAGCGGGCGAACTTGTCCACCAGCGGGTCGGTCGGCCGGATCTGCAGAAACGCCTTGAGCACCCACGCCACGGTCTCGACACGGTCCTGCCACCACCACCACCAGCCATCCCCCGCATCCTTGAACGATGCGGTCCCCGACTGCTCGTCCACCCAGGCCCGGTCGGCCAGGTTGTCCAGCACCAGGGACGCATCCTCCACCCGGCCGGTCTGGTAGAGGGTGAGGGCAAGCAGCGCCCGCCCGTAGTCGGTCAGGTCGTTGCGCTTGTCGAAGATCTTCTGGAGCCGCTCGCCAGGCTGCGGATTGCGGCGGCTCGCCACGTAGACCTGGAACAGATCGAGGTGGAAGTTGCGCTCCTCCTGCCGGGCCAGCCGATCCTCGAGGAACATGTCCGCCCGATACAGCACGTTCTCGTCCACGAGGATTCCGAGCTGCTGAGCATCCAGCAATCCGTCGAGCACATGGGCCGTCATGTAGGGGTCGGACGGGAAGCCGGCCCACCAGCCCCAGCCGCCATCCCCACCCTGCATGGAAGTCAGGCGGAGCAACCCTTCGGCCAGCATGGAATCGAGCCCGGCCGAGGAGAAGGTCCCGTTGAAGTACCACGGTCCCCGCTTCGACATCGGGTCCGCCAGCGTTGCCTCGGAGGGAAGTGCAGGAATGCCGTCCAGCTTGAGCCCGGCGGAGTCGAGCGCCCCCCGGACGTGCACCGCCGGAAGGAAGCGGCTCAGAGTCTGTTCCACGCACCCGTACGGGTAGTCCAGCAGGTACGGCAGCGCAGAGAAGAGCACGCCGGCCAGCGAGCCGTCCACGGCCACGACCAGCTCCTCGCCCGATCGCAAGGCCTCGGCCGGCAGCTCGAACGAGACCTTCGCCCCTTGGCCGTTTGCTGCAGTCAGGCTCTTCCCCTCGAGTCTCCTGGCCCCCCAGGCAACGACCGGGAACCTCCGTCGCAGCGCGTCCTTCTCCTTGCCGGCATCGACCGACAGCACCACCGATACCTCACCCGTCGTGCGGGCCGTGACGTCGAAGTCCACCCGCTTCTCCTCGCCGGGGCCGAGCTTCAGCACGGACGTTGCCGCCGAGCCCAGCTCGAGTGCCTCCCCTTCCACCACGAGCTTCAGCCGGGCCACCAGCGGACCGGCCGTCCCGTTCCGCACCACGCCCGCCAGTTTCGCCTGGTCCCCCTCCACGAGGAACCGGGGGGCCTCCAGACGTGCCACCACATGCCGGGTCGTCACGGCCTTGCCCCCGGCCTGCCCCACCAGCTCGCCGACGTCTGCGGCCACGGCCCTCAGCTCCCACGTGGTCAGCGAGTCCGGGTAGGTCACCTCCGCCTCGCCCAATCCGTCCTTCCCCGTCTTGAGGTTGGGAACCCAGAGCACCGAATCGGGGAAATACTCCCGCACGGCCGCAGGGACGCCCCCCGCCGCCTGACTCACCGTTGTGGCCATGGGGGCTGCAGCCGCTTCTGCCGGGGCCTCGGCGCGAGCCAGCATGTCTCCCTTTCCACTCAGGGCAAACGCCCCGTCCACCCGGTCGGCTTCGAAGTCAAATGCCCTCGCCGTGGCGCGGCCCATGGGACCGGCTCCCCCGCCCGCGCCCCACCCCATGGTGCCGGACTCGTCCAGCCCCAGCGCTCCGCCGTATCCCCAGTAACCCTGCCCCGAAAAATCCGGCACATACGGGAGGCCGTTGATCTGGTACGGCAGGTCCGGCACCGGGAGGAAGGCCCGATACGGCAGGTACACGTACCCGGACTGCTTCGCATACATCCCCTGGTACCGGAGCTGCCCGTGGAAGTACTGGGCAATGTTCCCCATGGTCTCGGGCTGGATGTACAGCACCGACGAGTCGAACATCCACAACGCCACGTCTGCAGCAGCCGGCTTCCCGTCCGGCCCGGTCACCTTCACCCGGACCTTGCCCTTGTCACCCGGGCGGTGTTCCTCCTGGTCGGGCAGCACTTCGACCGACAACAGCTTGTGCGCCGGCGGAACCGCAATCTGCCGCTGGCCGAAATACCAGTCGTGGTCCCTCACCTGGCCGGCCGACAGGAAGAAGTTCGGGGCATGCTTCGCCTCGATTGGGAACTCCACCACCCGCCCCGTGCTGTCCATCTCCAGGAGCTGCTCGAACAGCACCTGGCCGCCGGCCTCGGCCGTGACCAGCACCCAGCCGGGCTTCTCGACCACGACCAGGGCCCGCATCGCGTCCCCCGGCCCGTACGCCCGCTTGTCCGGCCACAGCGTGACGCCCGCATACCGGACGTCCGAGCGGGCGGTCTTCGAATCCGCCACGAACAGCCCGGTCTGCCCCTTGGCGTCCCGGCCCCCGGCATCCGAACAGGTGACGTTCAGCTCGAAATGACCCTGGCTGGGCAGGCTGAGCCGCACATCGGCCTCCCCCCGCTCGTCCACGTCCGCGCTCCCTTCCCCCGCCGGATGCCGTTTCGGATCCTTCTCGCCGTAGACATACTCGAGCCGCTCGAGCTTCCACCGGGCCTTGCCGGGAACCCCGGCACCGTCCAGCGTCATGGCATGGATGCGAACTTCGGGGGAATCGCCGCTCAGGTAGAACCCGGACGGCTGCTCGACGTGCACAAAGAACGGGGATCGGGACGCGATGACGGTCCCGCTTCCCTCGATGGAGCGCCGCGACAGGTCCATCACAGTGGCACGCACGGTGTAACGCCAGTCGTTGGGGAGCTTCAGCTCGTCCTCGCTCAACGGCGGGAGCTCGACCGAGAACCGCCCGTCCGGCCCCGTCACCCCCTCGCCGTTGGCCACCGGAGTTCCGCCATAGTAGTAGTCCGGATAGATGCCGTCCCATCCTTCCCCGTACAGCCAGCTCCACGGGTCCGGCGCACGCCAGGAATGGGTGTACGGCGACCGCTCGACGGAGTAGGTGACCCGGGCACCGGCCACGGCACCGCCGAAGTAGTACTGGGCCTCCACCTGGGCAACGACCTTGTCCTCGAGCCCTGCCAGGGGTGCCGACGGAGTGACCGTGACCTTGAACTCCGGCTTCTTGTACTCCTCGACCCGGAAGTTGGCCCCCGCGGAGAGGTACACGTACCGGTCGTCCGCGTTTCCCCCGGTCACCGACATGTAGTAGTACCCGAGCGGTGCGGAATCGGGCAGCAGGAGGCTCCCCGCAACGGTCCCGAACTCATCGGCATTGGCCCGCTGTTCCGCCAGCAGGGTCCCCTGCGGGGTGGTGACGGTCACGTGGTAGGCCCGGCCGGCCACGCTCTGGTACCTGCCCTGGGCCTGCTCCCGAACCACCATCTTGTAGTGCACCCGGTCGCCGGGGCGGTACACGGGCCGATCCGTGAACACGAACGCCTTGTCCACCCCGGATTCGGCCGTGGCATCATAGGCATACGAGGGGTAGTCGTATTCCGAGATGGCCATGGAATCACCGCTCACGAGCCACGCGGATGCCTGATTCCCCGAGATCCCCTTTCCTTCCGTGAAGCGGAAGTCGGCCATTCCCTTCTCATCGGTGGTGAGCTGGTGGATCCGGACCTCCTGGAACCCGAACAGGAGCCCCTGACGATGGTAGACCTCCCGCACCGTGACGGCGGCCCCCGGGACCGGCTTTCCGGTGACGGCATCGGCAGCAAAGTAGCTCGTGCGGCCGGCCAGGGAGCGGGTGACCAGGATCACCTCGGTCCGCAGGAACAGGCCGAGCTGCTCGCCGGTCGGGAACTTCGTCCGGTACACGTACAGTCCGTTCTTTGCCAGGTTCAGGTCCTGGGCGCGGGTGACGAAGGTGTGGTCCCCCGGGTCCTCCATGGCAACATCCACGTTCTCAGCCCCCTCTCCCCCGTTGAACAGCTCGGTGAGGAACTTCTGGCCATCGGCCCCGTTCACCTGCTGGGCAAGATCCGCGGCTCCGACCTTCAGAAACCACTGAGCCTCGAACAGCGCCTTCGGGGAAAGCTGCCGGAACTCCACCCGGGCGGACTTCACGTTGCGGCCGGTGGCGGAAAGCTGGACCGCCCGGCCCGGGTAGGCCACGGAGGGCAGGTACAGGGACAGACTCGGGTTGACGATCTCGTCCAGGCTGGAGCGGACATCGCCGGCCCACTTGCTCTTGCCCCTCTTCTTCAGGAACTCGCGGTACTTCTGGGCCGCGGCCTTGAACTGCTGGTCCGAGGCCAGGAAACGGCCGAGCATGGCCTCGTACTTGTCGATCTCCGGGTCCTTGGGGAAATCTGCTACCAGCGAGGCCGAAATCGCGACCGGGTCCAGGTGGGCAGGGCGCTGCCAACGCTCGGACTTGAACGGCGGCTTGCCGTCCGGATGGGCTTTGCTCCACTCCTCCCAGGCCTTGTTCTGCGCCTCGACGAAAGCTTTGGGCGGGTTCTCGGGGAACGAGGCCAGGAAGAGGGCCTTCTGGAGCCGGGCCTCTGCAACGGGATGGCGATCCGTGAGCCCCTTGCCGATGACCTCGCATTCTTCCAGCAGGTAGAGGGCCTGCGCCCTCTGCCGCGCGACTTTGTCCAGTGGGACCGACAGGTCCACGGTCGTGATCTCCTGCGGATCGGTCGGGTCATCCCAGGCCTGGTAACCGAACTGGGCCAGCAGCTCCACCAGGGCGCGGTTGTTGGCAATGGCCTCGGCCCTCGGGTCGCCGGTGGAAAGACAAACACCGGCAACTGGTGGCGATGACGCAGCCCGAGTCCCGGCTTCCAGCGCGAGCTGGAATCTGCTGCGCGCCGCGATGCGGTCCTGGCGCGCCAGGTCGGCCTTGACGTACCAGGCGTACTCGGCCTGCCCTTCCCGCACGTCGGTGTTGAACCAGCAGCGGTCCCCTTTGCGGTAGCAGTTGTCCGGCATCTTGAGGTACAGCTCGCCGCGGGTGGCCAGGGCAACCCCTTCCCACAGAGTGCCGGGGGACGAGTCGAGGAACGAAGTCAGGACGTCGATGCCCTGATCGTACTCGTACAGGGCCACGTGACAGCGGGCCGCCTCCATCACGGCAGCCGCCCCCTCGCAGGCCTCCCCGCCCGCATCACGAACCGCAAGGAAACCTTCCAGGGCCTGGCGGAAGTTCCCCTTGTCCATCTCCGCCTTGGCGGACTTGA
>Ga0233425_10001767_pt1 | contig 45960 bp, 48 predicted proteins | sample Watercolumn_Towu_2_FD_181712 | JGI IMG/M metagenome (GOLD analysis project Ga0233425, IMG submission 181712) | Freshwater microbial communities from Lake Towuti, South Sulawesi, Indonesia - Watercolumn_Towuti2014_140_MG | ecosystem: Environmental > Aquatic > Freshwater > Lake | place...
TGATGGCGTTCACCTCGACGTACGGACAGTTGTCGCCGATCATTCCCTATGTGATCACCGCGCCTTTCTATTTCGCCGGACGGATTCAGCTCGGCGTCATGACGCAGACGGCGAGCGCCTTCGGGCGGGTTGAAAGCGCGCTGACCTTCTTCATCAACTATTACACCTCCCTTGCCAACTTTAAGTCCGTGCTCGACCGGTTGACGTCGTTCGACCATGCGATCGAGACGGCGCGCGTGGAGATGTCCGCGACGCAGATCGTATCGCCGACCGAGGGCGCGGATATCCGCCTGCGCGAACTGGCGCTTGGACTGCCGGATGGACGCAAAATCGTGACGGCCGATGATCTGACGATCGCCGCCGGCCATTCGACGCTGCTCACCGGGCCGTCCGGCTCAGGCAAGTCGACGCTGTTTCGCGCGATCGCCGGCATCTGGCCCTACGCGTCCGGCCACGTGTTGACGCCGCGCGGCGCGAAGGTGATGCTTGCGCCGCAGCGTCCCTATATTCCGATGGGCGCGCTGGCCGAGACGATCGTCTATCCCGGCCGCGTCGACGATTACTCGCGCGCCGAAATGCAGGAGGCGTTGCGCGCCGCGCGGCTTGCGCCTTTCGTCGAGCGCTTGGATGAGGAAAACAACTGGGGGCAGCGTCTCTCTGGCGGCGAGCAGCAGCGCGTGGCGATCGCCCGCGCGCTTCTTGCGAAGCCCGATTGGCTCTTCCTCGATGAAGCGACCTCGGCGCTCGACGAAAAGCTCGAAGAAGACATCTACGCCATGCTGCGCGAACGGTTGCCGCGCACGACGATCGTCTCGATCGGCCACCGGTCGACTCTGCACGCCTTCCACGACCGACACATCGTTATGGAGCCAGCGCCAGGCGGCGTCTTCAGTCCGCGCGACAAGGTGCATGCGTGACGAAGGAGTCGGGGCGCGAAGGCGGTCGGTCGCTCAAGACGCGCGTCAAGACTGCGCGCAAGCGATCGCTCTCCTCGACGCTATGGCTGGAGCGCCAGCTCAACGACCCTTACGTCGCGCGCGCCAGGCGCGAGGGCTATCGCTCGCGCGCAGCCTACAAGCTCATCGAGATGGATGATCGCTATCATCTCTTCAAGCCGGGCGGCCGCATTGTCGATCTTGGCGCCGCCCCGGGCGGCTGGTCTCAGGTCGCCGCCGCGCGGGTGAAGGCGAAGGAAGGGAAAGGCAAAGTCGTCGCCGTTGATCTTCTCGACATGGAGCCGATCCCCGGCGTCGAATTCGCCGTAAAGGATTTCAACGATCCCGACGCGCCGGAAGTCATCAAGAATATGCTCGGGGGCGACGCCGACGGCGTGATGTCGGACATGGCCGCGAACGCCACCGGCCACAAGGCGACGGATCATCTGCGCATCGTCGCTCTGGCCGAACTTGCCGCAGACTTCGCCTGCGACGCGCTCGCGGAAGGCGGCTTCTTCGTTGCGAAGGTTTTGCAGGGCGGCACGGAAGGGCAACTGCTCGCGCGGCTCAAGCGCGATTTTGCGACCGTGCGCCACGTAAAGCCCGCCGCGAGCCGTGCAGATTCGGCCGAACTCTATGTGCTGGCGACGGGCTTTCGGGGGAGGCGCGCCGAATAAGCGACGCGCTTACGTGGCGCGCGCCAGAGCGGCATAGGCGTCGATCTCGGCGATCCTATCTCTCTTTTCCTCTGGAGATAGGAAGGACGCAGCGAAACTGTTTTTGGCGAGCTCCGTCAGTTCGGCCGCGCCGAGCGAGAACGCCCGCTGAACCGCGCGGTAATTCTCGTTTACATAGCCGCCGAAATAGGCCGGATCGTCCGAATTGACGGTCACGACGACGCCTGCTTCGACCAGCCGCTGAATTGGGTGCGCGCGCATGTCGGGATAGACGCAAAGCCGTATGTTCGATAACGGGCAGATGGTCAGCGGAACGCGTTCCCGCACGAGCCGCTGAACGAGCGTCGCGTCGTCGATCGCGTGGACTCCATGATCGATGCGCTCGACTTTCAAGCGATCCAGCGCTTCGGCGACATAGGCCGCGGGTCCTTCTTCGCCCGCATGCGCCACGGCGCGCAATCCGAGCGAACGGGCGCGCTCGAAGACGTCAGCAAACTTGCCGGGCGGATTACCGGCTTCCGCCGAATCCAGTCCCACTCCGCTTATGCGATCGAGCCAGGGGCCGGCTGTTTCGAGAGTGGCGATGGCGTCGGCCTCGTCGAGATTGCGCAGGAAGCACATGAGGAGACGCGACGTCGGCCCGCCTTCGCGCACGGCGTCCGCAAGGGCCGCGCTCAATCCCTCTACGACAACCGCGAATGGGACGCCGCGCCGCGTATGCGCCTGCGGATCGAAAAAGATCTCGGCATGCCGAATGTTCTCCTCGCGTGCGCGGGCGAGATAGGCGCGCGCCAGGTCGTAGAAGTCTTGCTCGGTCAGGAGCGTCTGCGTCGCCTGATAATAGAGGTCGAGAAAGTCTTGGAGGTTTTCGAATGCATAGGATCGGCGCATCGCCTCGACCGAGGCATAAGGGAGCTTGACGCCGTTGCGTTGGGCAAGCGCGAAGGCCGTCTCGGGTTCGAGCGTCCCCTCGATGTGAAGGTGCAGCTCAGCCTTTGGGAGTTCGGCGATAAAGTCTTCGATGTTCGACATGTCTTCCTCTATCGTCGATCTGATACTTGCCTTGCGCGCTAGGCATAGAAAATCAAAGTTAAGACTGTCGAGGCGCAAGTGACGACGGAGCGGCGATATCGCCGACCCTTCCGATCTTGACGGGCATCGCAGCGGCGATATTTCTGATTCAGACAAGAGCCAAATTAATCGGCCTCACAAGATTTGAATGCAACTTGATTGAATCGTCCCGTCTCGCGAGACACAAAAAGGGGGCGAAATATGAGTGTTTGCTGTTCACCTATTTCAGAAAAGCGCGTCCTTGCGTCATTTCGGCAGCTCCTGTCATCCTTGCTACTCGCAAGCTTGGTGTCGAGCGTCTTCATTCTATCGGTTTGTGCCGCACCTAACGTCCCGGTGCGAAATGAAGATGCGGCGCACACTTTACCATCTGAAATTCGTGTAGCGCGCACCTGCGCACAGATCGGTATGACCGTCACCGCTTCGCCCCCAGGAGCGGATGGGCTATTTTGCGCGCCTAACGGCAATTCCGCGCCAAGCAAAATAATCGCTTGCCTGAAAATTGGAATGGAAGCGGTCCTCATCCCCGAGGCTCCTGACGTAGTGTGTGCCACTCCTAAGAAAGGCCGTGACTTCCTGGATAGGAATGAAGCAGCAACAGAAAAAAGAATCCTATATACTCATCCTCATAAGATTGATCCACTCAAGACCTGTGATGAACACAGTGATCGGAGGATTTTGGGGGGCGACATAATAAAAGTTCTGGTACACCAAGCAGGAAAAGACATAAACCCAACTGGCATACGAATTATCGGTGCAATATTCTGTTCCTATATCGATTTGAATGGCCTTGATCTTCCTTATTCACTCGTCCTGGATCGCTCAATCGTTGCAGGGAAAGACAGTCAGGTTGACATTCGTAATTTCCGAACGAGAGGGGACCTCTCGCTAGATAATACCGTTATTTACACGAGCGTTCGGATTCGACGGTCCGAGATATCAGGCTCTCTATACGCGCAGCGTGCGTTTCTCAACCAACTGGAGATTGGAGATTCCGCAATCAAGGGATCAATCAAATTAGATCACTCGTTTATTGTAGAAACATTAAATTTAGAAAATATAAACATTGACGGCGACCTTGATATTTCAACAAGCTATTTTTCGACGCTCGAAGTATTAAAAACCAAGATCGATGGCGTCCTTGATTTGAGCCGCAGTCAGGCCCGATGCGCTTATGACGTGCGCAAAAACTCTATTGGGGACATGATAGCCGCGCAGCTTGGCTTCGGAGCGGCGAATTCGTCTGAAAAGGGAGAAGCAACTGCTCCTTATTCGTTTAAGGCCATTTCTGATAACCACGCGTTCGGCCGGCCCGCTTTTTTGCCCACCGGCGAGCGTGACATGGATCCATACGACAGGTTTTCTAATCCCGCAGCTGGAAAGGGGACAGAACCCTTTGTTCGATCGAACGCTCGGTGCCAAAATGATCGCAACTTGCGAGCGGGAACATTTCTTCTCGTGGATAACGATATCAGAGCTTCGCTATGCATTCGCTCATTCAACTGGTTCACTCACGAGGCGGACATCAACAGGATCCTCAAGAGCAATATATATTTGAACGAAGACGTAATTGATGGCGCTGCGTGGCTCGATTTCGTCCGCCGAAATCAGACGAACGATGGCTCCGAGCAAAAGCTTGCCGGCCCCAGCAAGCCCGACGTGAGCATTTTCAACGTCAAGGCAGGGACTCTGGTGCTCAATTTTAAGTTCACCGCACCACAGGAAGCAACGTTAAATGTAAATGGTTTGCATTTCGAGCGCATCTATGCGTCGCAGGCGGACTGTGAGACGGCCTTATCTATACGCAGTTCACGTGATTTGAAGCCGAAATCGAGCGGAGATGATGATGCGCCGATCTCCACCAGTTTTCCTCCTAAACTTCAGTTGCCTGACACTAAACAAGTCATTGCCTGGATAGACAAGAACTCGTTTTCCGGTACGCAGCAGCCGTTTGCCCAATTTGTCAGCGTTTTTGAGCGAGCCGGCGACGCGGATGCAGCTCGCGAACTCAAAATAGAGGGCGAAACAACAACGGTGATGAGAAGCATCTGCAGGAACTGGGGCTTTTACTGTGAAAGAATAAAGGACGATATTAGGAGTGGTCACAAAGAGAATCTTCCAAGCAATGCGATGAGTCGGCTGCGCCACCGGATGGAAGATAGGCTCGTGACGTTACTGCAATTCTCGCTATGGAAGCTCGCGGACCATGGTTATCGTCCCGAGCGCGTGGTTTGGTTCGTTTTCGGCACGCTCCTCTTTTATTGGGTCACTGTGCAGCTCCTCTTTGGTGTCGTCGGCTTCAGCGTCACGCAGGATACACACAGCGGCACATTGCCAAGAATTCATCCGATCAGCTTAATTTTCTTGTTTGATAAGCTTCTGCCAGCTTATAACCTTCGAGAAAAGCACTCGAAGCAGTTACAGTTTTACGTTTTATCGTCAGCATCGAGCACGAACAATTATGGATTCAAGCGCTTTTTTCGCGTCTGGGACGTGACCGAGGCTGACGAGCGCCAGCAACGCAGAGTGGAACTCTTCTTAGATGTGTTGCGGTGGCTGGGTCTAGTTTTTGCTATCTTCCTGGTCGCTGCGATTGGGCGTCTAGTAAGATGATTGTCGACCCGTCGCTGAAGGTGTGCGAGCGACAAGCTCTTCGCCTGCGCGCGGCGAAAGCCTAAGAAACTGAAGCGCGGCGAGCGCTGAAATAGTTGCTACTAGGATAAAGGCCGGCGTGAAATCCGTCGCCTGCAGCGCGCCGCCGCCGCGCAGAGCGCGCGCCGCCTCCAGCGCCGCTGCGCCGATGGCCACGCCTGTCGAAAGCGAAAGTTGCTGTGCGACGGAGGCGAAGCTCGTCGCGCGACTCATCGCATCATGATCGACGTCGGCGTAGGCGAGGGCGTTGAGCGCGGTGAACTCCAGCGAACGGAAAAAGCCGCCGACGAGCAACGCGCCCATGATGATGAGATGCGGCGTCGCCGCCGAGAAGGTGGCGTTAAAGGCGAGAAAGGCTGCGGAGATGAGCGCATTGACGATCAGCACCCGCCGAAAGCTGAACATTCTGAGGATCGGCTGGGCGGTGGTCTTCATCGCCATCGCGCCCGCCGCCGAAACGAAGGTCAGGAGTCCCGCTTCATAAGCGGAGAGTCCGAAGCCTGCTTGCAACAAGAGCGGCAGCAGGAAGGGCGTCGCGCCAAGCCCGATGCGAAAGAGAAAGCCGCCGAAAACCGCCGCGCGAAACGTCGGGATACGCAAGAGGTCGAGATCGACGATTGGATAGGGGGCGCGTTTTGCGTGGCGGACATAGGCGACGAGCGCCGCCGCGCCGAGCGCGATGATCAGCGCGACAAGCGGCGTCGGCGCAAAGCCGCGCCCGGCGATGGTGAAGCCGAAGACGAGGCAGGAGAGGCCGACGCCTGAAAGGATCGCGCCGGCGACGTCGAGCGGGGGCGTCCATTCTTCGCGTAGATCGGGAATAAAGCGGGTGACGAGCGCAACGCCGAGCGCGCCGATCGGCACGTTGATCCAGAAAATATAGCGCCAATGAAAATAGGTCGCGATAAAGCCGCCGACGGGCGGACCAATCAAGGGGCCGATCAACGCCGGTATCGTGAGATAGGCCATGGCGCGCACAAGTTCCTGGCGCGGCGCAGTGCGCAGCAGCACGAGTCTTCCGACAGGCGTCATCATCGCGCCGCCGAGGCCTTGCACGATCCGGAAAACGACCATCGCGCCGAGAGAATTGGACAGGCCACAGAGAATCGAGCCGAAGGTGAAGACGACGATCGCGGCGCGAAACACGCGCCGCGCGCCGAAACGATCCGCCGCCCAGCCCGAGAGGGGAATGAACACGGCGAGAGAAAGAAGATAGGAGGTCAGCGCGAGTTTGAGCGCCACCGGATCTTCGTGAAGATCGGCCGCCATCGCCGGCAGCGCCGTGGCGAGCACAGTGCCGTCGAGCTGCTCCATGAAGAGCGCGGTGGCGATGATGAGCGGCGTGACGAAGTAGGAGCGCGTTGCGCCAACCTCGACGCCTGTGGCGGAGCTTCGCGTCAAATGAGCTTCAGCCCTCTAAAGCTCGAATGGCCATGACGACCGACGATGAGATGGTCGTGCACGACGATGCCGAAAGGCTGCGCGATCGCGGCGATGTCCTTGGTCATGCGTATGTCCGCGGCTGATGGCGTCGGATCGCCGGAAGGATGATTATGCGCCAGAATGAGCGCGCTCGAGCCAAGCTCCAGCGCGCGTCTGACAATTTCGCGTGGATAGACCGGCGTATGGTCGACGGTGCCGAGGCCCTGGACCTCATCGGCGATCAGCCCGTTGCGCTTGTCGAGGAACAGGATGCGGAATTCCTCCCGTTCGGAGAGGGCCATCGCCGTTCGGCAATAGTCGAGCACCTCCATGAATGAAGAGAGCGCAGGACGCTTTTGCAAGGCGCCGCGCGCTAGGCGTTTCGCCGCAGCCTCGACAAGCTTGATTTCGACGATCGCCGCTTCGCTGAGGCCGTCGACTTCGCGAAGCCGCTCAGGTCGCGCCGCCACGGTCTCGACGTAGGAGCCGAAGCGCGCGATCAAGGTCTTGGCGAGCGGCTTCACGTCGCGCCGCGCGATTGCGCGAAACAACAAAAGCTCCAGCAGCTCATAATCGGCGAGCGCCGCTTCGCCCGCGTCCATGAAGCGATCGCGCAGACGCTGCCGGTGGCCGTGATAGTGGGGCGCAGAATCGCGCAGGCCTGAGCCGTCGCTTGTTGCGGCGTCAGCCGCTTTCTTCATGCTTGCGCGCGCGCGGCTGAGGGATCGTCGAGCCCCGCCGGCGACTTCGTGAAGACTTCCACGCCAGTTTCGGTGACGCCGACCGAATGTTCGAACTGCGCGGAAAGGGAACGGTCGCGGGTGACGGCCGTCCAGCCGTCCGACAATATTTTTACTTGCGAACGGCCAAGATTGATCATCGGCTCAATGGTGAAGAACATGCCCGGGCGCAGCTCGACGCCCTCGCCCTTCACGCCATAGTGCAGAATGTTCGGCTCGTCGTGAAAGACGCGCCCGAGGCCGTGGCCGCAGAAATCGCGCACGACCGAACAGCGCTCGCTTTCGGCATAGTGCTGAATCGCGGCGCCGATGTCGCCGGTGGTCGCGCCAGGCTTGACGGCGGCGACGCCGCGCTGCAGCGCCTCATATGTCACGTCGATCAGCCGTTGCGCCCGCCGCGGAATTTCGCCGACGGCGAACATGCGGCTGGCGTCGCCATGCCAGCCGTTAAGGATGAGCGTCACGTCGATATTGACGATGTCGCCTTCGCGCAGCGGCTTGTTGTCCGGCACGCCATGGCACACGACATGGTTGATCGAGGTGCAGATGGATTTCCGGTAGCCGCGATAGTCGAGCGGCGCAGGATAGGCGCCATGCGCCAAGGCGAAGTCGAAAACGAGATCGTCGAGCGCCTGCGTCGTTACGCCCGGCTTGACGTGTTCGACCAGCATGTCCAGCGCCTCGGCGGTCAGCTTGCCCGCGGTGCGCATGCCTTCAAAGTCTTTAGGACCATGCAGCTTGATCTGCCCGCTTTTGCGTGCGGCGGGCGCGAGATGGGATTCGATAAAGGTCATGTAACGCGGCGGCTCAGCTTATTAGGCGAAGGATTTACTCGACAAGGTAATGGTTTGAGGCGGCAAAGCAAGGCTCGCAGGGCGCTCGACATCCCTTCGGACCCCTTGCCAGGGTCTGGCCGACGGCCAAGCGGCGGAGGGCTGGCGTTCGCGGCCGCCATGGTCATAATCGGCCATAGGGAGGCCGGCAATGGCGCAAGAAACGGCGGGAGACAGGCCGGCGAGCGCGGCGATTCTCGTGATCGGGGACGAAATTTTGTCCGGCCGCACGCAGGACGTGAACACCCGCTATATCGCGAATTATCTGGCGCAGATCGGCGTCGATCTTCTCGAGGCGCGAATCGTGCCAGACGATGAGGAGGCGATCGTCGAGGCGCTGAATGCGCTACGCGCCCGCTATACCTATGTCTTCACAACCGGCGGCATCGGGCCGACCCACGACGACATCACCGCCGACGCGGTCGCCAGCGCCTTTGGCGTCGATATCGGCGAGGATCCGCGCGCCATCGCGCTGCTCAGGGAGCGCTTCTCCGAGGCGGAGCTCAATCCGGCGCGCCGGCGAATGGCGCGCATTCCAAAAGGGGCGGAGCTCGTTTTTAACGCCATCTCCAAAGCGCCGGGGTTTTGGATCGGCAATGTCATCGTCATGGCCGGCGTGCCGATGATCATGCAGAATATGATGGACGTCATCGGGCCTCGGCTTGCGGCCGGCCCGCCGGTGCTCGTCGAAACGGTCGAGGCTGACGGCGTTCCCGAAGGCGCTTACGCCGAAGGACTGGAGGCGATCGCGCGGGGCCATGAAGGCGTGAGCGTCGGCTCCTATCCCGCCTTCACCAGCGCCGGCATCAGCAATCAGATCGTGCTGCGCAGCCGCGACGCGGCGCTGCTGGAAAGCGCGGCGCAAGCCGCGCGGACGATGATCGAATCGCTATCCAAGGAACTCGCGCTAAGGACATGATGGCGGAGGCTTGAAGCAGATGTACGGGTCGGACAAGATCTTTCCGGTCTCCTGGGACATTTTTCATCGCGACGCGCGCGCGCTCGCCTGGCGTCTCGCCTCGATCGGCGGATTTTCAGCGATCGTGGCGGTGACGCGCGGCGGCCTCGTGCCCGCGGCGATCGTCGCGCGCGAACTTGGCATAAGGGTCGTCGAAACAGTGTGCGTCGCGAGCTATCACGAGGAGACGGAGCGCGGCGAGGTGCAAGTGCTGAAGCCCCTGACGGAAACGATTCTCGCGCGGCCAAGCGCCGAAGTGCTCATCATCGACGATCTCGTCGACACCGGCGCCACGGCGAAGGCCGTGCGCGACATGCTGGCCGACGCGCATTTCGCCACCGTCTACGCCAAGCCGCAGGGCCTGCCGATGGTCGACACTTTCGTCACCGAAGTCTCGCAAGACACTTGGATCTTCTTTCCCTGGGACACTGGGCTGTCGTTCCAGGCGCCGATCGGCAAGCCAGACGCCAAGCCGCGGCGTCGGGCATAAACCGCTTGGCGTTCGAATGCGGCGCCGCCTATATACGAACGGCTTGCGGGCGTGGCGAAACTGGTAGACGCAACGGACTTAAAATTCGTAGGGCCGAAAGGCCTGTGCCGGTTCGATTCCGGCCGCCCGCACCATTAAATACAATAGCTTAGATCAAACAACTTCGGCTCAAGTTTCTGCGCCGAATTCCGCGGGGTATACGCTGGGGTAACAGGGCAGGGACCGCCGAGCCATCAATGCAGCGTCGGCTCCCGCTCTGCCTCCTCGCGCGGTCTGGCTCGCGCAACTCTTCGTCGAACATTACCGCGGCAATATAGTGATCCTCGGCGCTCGATTGCTTGGGTGCCTGCGAATGGCAATATGGCGCTCAATTGCCACGGAGATTTTGCAGATGAAACGCCTTTTTCTTGCCGCCGCGCTTTTAGCGACGCCAGCCGCCGCCTTGGATATGCAAGCGGTAATGCGGGGCGAGCTTTACGGGATGGCGCGCCTTCCAGATTTGCGCGGACTGCCTGAGCTTGGCAAGCCCGCTGACGTAACCATCAGCAAAATCCCATCCTTCGAGACGTTTGTCGTCAAATTTGGCCTCTCTGTCGAGCAGGCGCCTTATGCGCGCGCATTTCTGCAAAAATGGAATGAGATGGCCTCGATGGGCGACGCCTTTGTGGTCGGCACCCGTCATTGCGACGCCACTGGCAAATTCTGCGCGCTGATGCTGACTGGCTTCAGCCCCACTATGCCGAATGATGGCTTCGAGAACCGCATTCTCTTCATCGACGACGATTATTTCGAATTCTGGACCTGCAAAGGGACATTCGACAAGAAGACGGCAAAACCAATCGGCGCGCGCTTTTGCGGCGCCACTCTTACCGGCGAGCGCAGCCTAGAGAAAATGAGCCGCGACGGACATTATTTCATGCTCGGGCGCGGGAACTTTCACGACGTCTTCGGCCAAGAGGGCGAGATGCGTTTTCTGGCGCATGAGAAATCGCTAGAGAGATGAGTTTCCCGAAAGGGGTGGGGGTGGCCCGGCTCTGAAGTGAATGCCCAAAAATCCGTGCGGCAAGACAATTGCGCCCGTCGAAACGCGTCCGTCTTTGTCCATGAGATTGATGAACCGCGGTTCAACGCCGGCTTAGTGCATCATCGGCACGGTCTCTTCGTCTTCCTCGCGCGCGAGCTCGGCTTCGACAAGCTGAAGGAAATCGAGCACGAGGCGAGCGTCGACGTCGTTCTCACGCCAGAGCGCGATCCAAAATCCGCATCCATCTTCGTCAATGCCAACGGCGCGAATGAGACGTTGAATGTCCCGCGGAAGCGCTATGACCACGGCGATCTTCTCAGGGGTCCAGCGATCACCTCGAAGATCGATCTTGCTCACGAGCATCGCGACCTCATCGAAGAACCCCCGGCGCCGGGTTCTTCGTTCTCGGCGCCGGGGAGCCGGCGGCGCGATGCCCGTAACGCCGCCGTCAAATGCCGGCGAGCCCCGGCGAGGGCGCCGCCAATCCTAAACTGGCTGATCAGGCGGGTTTGCTTTGACGTTCCGGAAATATCCGCCAGACTTGAAGCGACGCAGCCGAGCGGCCGGCGGTTTCATCTCGCTGATGAAAGTATGGCGAGCGTGAAACGTCTTAGTGCGCCCGCCCGTATAAGGATCGATGTGCACGCGTTCCACCATCTGGCCCTCGGGAACGTCCTTCAGGATCGCGTCGCGCGAGCCCAGCACGCCGCCGATGAGCGTCTTTTCGATGCCGGCCAACGCGTTCGAGTCCGCCACGGCGTAATAATCCGCGCTCGATAACTGAGTGTCGGGATGGTAGCGACTAAGGTCGGTCATCAGCCGACGCACGTAATAGGCCGGCCGTTCGATGCGAAGCGGCTCCGGCGTCTTGCGACCAACGTGCGCAAACGCAGAGTCGAACCGCCCCATGATCGCGACGCATTCGTCAATTTCGTCAGGATTGTTTGCGCGGGTTCGCTTGTCCATGGCGTTTTGTTGCGCAGCGACGACCTCGGCGATTTTGCGAATATGGCGCACCTCGAGCGCCTGGCGCATCTCGGCGGCGCGTTCCTTGCTCGTCGAGTCGGCGCGCGCCTTGCCAGCCTCGAGTGCGTCCATCCGCGTATGGAGCGAGTTCAACGTGCCGAGCAATTTGTCGAGTTTAGCGATTATTTGATTTGGCATATCGGCCTCCTTCATGTCGCCGGGTTCTGTGTTCTTCACTTCGAAAGCGGCCGCCCCCAGCGCCTCGGGGTCGTCTCCGACGTCGGATGCGTTTTTCGATTCGAAGGCGTAGTCAGGGTCATCAGGGTTTGAGCTAGCCATGAATTTTTAGCTCCCGTTTTTCGATTGCCACGCCAGGAAATCTGCGGGCTCCATCTCGATAACCTTCGGCGACCGCCACGCGGCTTCGTCAAAAACGCGATTGCGGAAAGATGTAATGTGTTCGTGCGGATCACGAAAAATCGTTTCGACTTCAGTTCCGACGGCAATTTTTGCTTGGCCGTTTTCGAACGTGATCCGCGCTGGGGGTCGGTTCCAAGTGGCCGTAACGGCGCCGATTGTATTGAAGAACATGCTTTCATCTTTCGTTGTCGGCGAGCATTTGCCGGAAAGAGCCGAAGGTCATTCGGACCAGAAAAGGCGACATGCTCTTGGCTTCGTGTAGAACGCGAACATCGAACTGCGCGCCGGTCTCGTTTTCGTCGCGATGCAGTCGATAGACTTGGCCGCCGCATTCGATCGCGGCGTGCTCATTCGCGATCGCCACGTAGGCCGCTGGCGGCGTCGTCAGCGCTGTGGCGATGTTGGGAAGCGCCGCGGCGCAGAGGTGGAGCTCAGTCATCATGGCGTTTGGGCCGCAGCTGCGGCTGCCTGCATAGCGAGGTCGCCGCCCGGGGGCTTCGAAATGAGAATTTTCGTCCGCCAATTCGCTGGCATGTTTCCAACGTCGGCCGCCGGCGAGCGCATCGCTGCGGCCGGTGAACGCATGGCTGCCGCAGCCGCGTCGCGCTCGCGCGGATGCGTCTTAAATCCCTCCCACGCCTCGAGCCCTTGCTTGCGCGCAATCCAGTCCGCCATGCGGCGCTGGTTTTCCGGCGAGAACTTCTCATCGCCACGAATCCCGAGAGCGGCCATCGCCTCGCGCTGCGTCGAATTGACGATCTGGAAGGCGCCCTTGGCGGAAGAATTAAGCCCCTGCGCGCGGCGCACCTGCTCGCCCCATGCGAGCGACTCATCCATCGTCATCTCGGTCAGAGACTTCGGCGATTTCATGTAGCCGAGCGACGTGTTGTAGGGGTCTCCGTACTTCGCTGTGCCCTCGGCCTTGATGATCGAGTCGTAGAAGTCGCCGCTGCCCTTCCAATCGTCGGAAGTATGCTCGCTGCCGCGGCTCCGAACTCCTGCACGCCCGCTGCTCCCGCCGCGACCTCCCTTGCCGGTCGAGCCGTGCTCGCCGCTTTCGCTACCGTGCGCACCCGCGCCGCGCGAAGCTCGGCCAGAGCCGCCGCCGCCGTCACCGTCACGGCCGCCTGGGCCGGTGGAGCCGATGCCTGTGTAGGCTGGTGGAATGATCCCGAGCCATCGAGCGAAGCGAACAATGCCGCGCAAGAAATCCCGCGCCCATTTAGCTAAACTTTTTACGCCCTCGAAGAAATCCTTAAGGTTTTGCTCGAACTCTGGCGAGGCGATGTGAGTCGAGAACTCCATGAGGCGGTCATTTACAGCTTGCAGAAAGTCTTCGACGGGGCCGCCTTTCTTAAGCAGCGCTTCAAGTAGCTTAGTGAACGATTCTGACAACTTCCCGAGCCCACCGGTCAGTTTCGAGAGGTTCTCGGCGAAAACGCGCTTGAGGATGCCGCCGGAGACGTCGAGTTGCAGCACGAATTTCGTCCATCCCAACTGCACCTGCGGAGTCATCTCAAGGCGCGGGCGGTCCTTGCGGTAGTGCTGCTGAACGTCGCGCATTTCTTCCGCGCTCGTCGAGCGAGCCTGAAGCGCCTGGCCGAGGTCGAACACTTCCTCGACGCGATTCGATCGGAGCCAATCACCGAGATAGTTTTTGTTGACCCCTTGGGTGCGCTCGCGCAGTTTGGCGAACGCCAGCGCCGCCAGATCGGCGGGGTCCATGTTGCGAATCTGCTCTTCGCTGATCCCAAGATTGCGCAGAGCGGTGTGATCAGCCGAATTTTGAATATTCGCGACGCGGCCGAGCACGCCCTCGGTGTCGCCAAACCTCGAAAAGTTGATGCCGAACGCCTCACGCCCGCCGACCGTCGTTCCCACCCGCATCGCCCCTGTGCGGCCGCTTGAAACGCGCGAGCCCAACGCATCCATGCCCATAACGCCGGCGCCGCCCGCGAGGCCGCCGACAATCGAGACAATCCCGCTCCACTTCAGCAGCGCTATTGTCGCGTCCTTGATGTGCGAGGCCGCAGTCCCCGTGCGCTGCGCAATCTTTTCCCATGAACGCGCGGCCATTTCCGACGCATGACGCAAATGCTGCGAATAGCCGGCGATCTGCGACATTGACCCAGCTGCGACGCTGGTCTGGTTCGCAACAACAAGCGCGTTCTGCGCGGCGCCCGCAGCCGAGTCCGAAATTGAGCCCCACGCGGCAAGCGAGTCGTCGAGACTCTCGGAATAGGCCATGAACGCTTCATAAAAAGCGAGGAACTTCGCTTGATCGAGCGATACGTCGATATTGATGGTCGCCATCAGACGAGCTCCTCCATCGCTTCATCGCGCCGATGCGAGGGGCCGAGGTCGACATGCCGCTGAAGGGCCAGCCAGGGAAGTTTGAGGTTCGCCGCTGCGCGAATAGCACGGTCTTCGAACGCCTCTTCGGATTCATCCTCGCGGCGCTGTAAGCGAAAATCGCGCGGCCCGATGGCTTCGGCGTGCGGATCGCGGCCGCCGAGATAAATCACCTGCGGTCGGTGGGCAACGAAATCGGTGTCGTCGCTCTCGGGCTCCTTCGTTCTCGTTCGATATTTGTCGACGCGGTGCCGATGGCCGACCGTTGTCGAATATGGATCAGTCACAGCCCGCCCTCCGAACTCGATTGGCAGGTGTCGCCATCACTCGGCGGAATCGTCGGATTGAGCGTGAAGACGCTCACCCAAGCGTCGCCAGACGGCGCCCGCGATGAACCGATGTGCCTGATCGATTGAACGACAAACTCGCCGCCGAGCGACGGCGCATAGTCCACAAAGCCGCCGACCGGCGCGCCGCTTTGCGAGGAATTCACCCAGACATTCGGAAGCGTGACTCGGTCGCCAAATTTGATGTCGCCCCTCATCGCGGTTTTGAGTTCTAACTCGGCGGGTTTCTGCCAAATCGGACTGCCGATCAGATCGGAAAACTCAATCCGCTTCGCGCTTGGCTTGCTGTAGTCGAAAACGTCGATCTTTCCGCTCGACGGATCGAGCGAAACGCCAGGATAACGCCCGCCGACCATTTGTTGCGTCAGCCGGCGGAGATAGTATCCGAGTTGAGGCAGACTCGAGGCGTAGTGTACGTTGTCCTGATCCGCCTTCAGTTGTTCTTGGATGTTGAACTCGGACTGCATCTCGGGAAAGGCGGACCGTAATGTTTCCTTCAGCGCCTCTTCGAGCATCTGGCCTTTCTTCCAATTAAGGACGAGCTTATTTTTGGGCGGCATTGGGTTTGGACCGGTCGCGCACGGAACGCCTCCGCCTGGCGTGATCGCCAGGTCCAAATACTGATTTGTGCCCTCCCAAGTTCCCCAAGCCTGTGTGACGATTCCCTTCGCGAGCAGGCCGAATTGAGATGGTCGCGCTAACGGCAAACCTTTAGCGAAGCCGCCGGAAACTTCGATGTTTTGCCCGTAATATTTCTTTGCGTTCGAGATTGCCTTGAGGCCAAGGCCCCAGATACGCACGAAGCTCCCATTTTGAGGCGCATCGACCGACGTGACGCTGACGTCTAAATCGACCTGAAGCGCGTTGGGATCAGCGAGCCCGTTCGGGGCCGAGTCCCAAACGTCGCCACCGGCTTCAATGCGATAACGGCGCATCGGAGTACTCCAGCTCTTCGGGCGTCGGCTCAGCGCAGCGCAGCGCGCTTTCCAGCAATTCCCGGATCGCGGCGTTTCTCGACACTCCGAAAGCGTTGGCGATCTCGTCGACACGGCAGAGAAGGGCGAGGTCGAGATCGAATGTGATCCGCGTCAGCTTATCAGGCTTCCGCGGCCGTCCGATCTTGGACTTTCGTGCTGGCATTTTCTGCATTTGCCAGCATGATAATCTTATTTTCCGATTTTTACTAGAGCGAAAGCCAGTTCAATACCAGGACAGCCCCGGCGATTTGTAGGGTCCATCATACAAATACTTTCGCCACTAAAAACTGTTTGATGCGTCATAAATAGATGGTGGCGTTTGTATTGAATAGTTTAGCGCTGACGCCTGGCAGATGAAGGCGACGACCCGGACGGTTACGCGCTCGACGTGAATATTGCCCGCCGGCATTTGCGGCCTGGCGCTCGGCATCTCGTTACTGAGATGGCGAGGCGGCGCGTCCCTGAAAATGTAAGGAAATCCTTACGCTCTACGGCGAAAGACGCAGGCGCTTACGCAGATGATCTGAACAACGCCGGCCTCGTCCTCGACTACTCGCCAGACCTTGTCCCCGACATCCTCGCCGGCCGCATGGGGCATGAATGAGATGCGACAAAGCGTCCTGGCGGCTAAATCTCGACCGGACGTATTCCCGCCCTACGTCACCCTGTTGTGGCAACGCGGGCCCATGCGGAACTATGCATGTCGTCACTTTTCACGCCCAGCGCCCGCCAAATCGAAAAGAGGGGTCAAAATGCGTAAGCCTCTAAAATCGGCTCTTGCCGTTGCGTTGTGCGCCTCTACTGCCTTTGCAGCCCTACCCGTCGAAGTGTGGGCGGGCCCCATGAGCGCAGCGAGCCCGACGAGCATCGGGATAAGCGCATCGGTCGAGAAGGCGCATTATCGGCGCTATTACCGCCATTACCGGCGTTACGGCTATGATCCGAGTGGAGCGATTTTCGCAGGCGCTGCGCTTGGGCTTATGGCTGCGGGAATCGCAGCCGCTTCACGGCCGCATTACGTTTATTATGGGTATCCGGTCTATTACGGCTACCCGGTCTATTACGGCTGGTGAACTAAGCCAGGAGTCTTCAGATGCGCGGTGCGATTTTGTCGTGCCGCTCAGCGCCCGATGTTCCAAGCCCGGCGGGGTTTCTTTTTGGCGGTCCACGTGTGTTAGCCTTTGCTCATGTGCGGACGCTTCACGCAGCATCTCTCCTGGGAAGAGCTCCGCCGGCTCGCCGATCTGATCGGCCAGCCGCGGAATCTCGCGCCGCGCTACAACATCGCGCCGACGACGCAGATCGAGGTCATTCGCCTCGGCCTAGAAGGCAGAGAGCTGGTCCCGATGCGCTGGGGCCTCATGCCGGCTTGGTGGAAAAAGCCGCTCAAAGAACTGCCGGCGACGTTCAACGCTCGAGTCGAGAAAGTCGAAACGGGCGCCATGTGGCGTGACGCCTTCAAGACCCGTCGCTGCATCATCCCCGCCTCGGGCTTCTATGAATGGACCGGCCCCAAAGGCACGAAGACGCCGCATTATTTCTCACCGCCCAACGGCCAGCCGCTCGCCTTGGCTGGCCTATGGGAGCGCTCCCGCCATCCCGAGACAGGCGAGCCTTTGCTCTCCGCGACGATCATCGTCGGGCCCGCCAACGAATGGATGCGCCGTTTCCATGAACGGATGCCGGTCATTCTCGATTGGGCCGACATCGGCCTATGGATGGCTGGCGGCGATCCTGGCGCACTGTTGCATCCGCCGCGCGAGGACGCACTGCAGGAATGGATCGTTTCGCCGCGCGTGAACAGGTCGGGTGTCGGCGACGATGATCCTGCGCTTATCGAGGCGCAAGGGCGGTCGTTGACGTCGGCTTAGCGCCATCTGCATTTAGGCCAATAAGTCGGACGCTTCCCTCGCCTCACGTCCGATGCAATAATGACGATTAATACTGGAACCGGGTTGCAGAAAAACCCAGTTCCAGCTTCCGGACACCCGGCGCCCGATCATGTTAATTGATCCAGCCGAGGGAACCGACATAATCCTGCGTGGCTGTTCTTTTTTTACTTATTTGACAGCCTCAAACTCACTCAGAGCTTCCTGGGCATGTTTGGCGCCCGCCCGCAGGCGTCGGCTAGAGTGGGTGTCGTAAGCAATCTTCTTTGCTTTGCGCAGATGCTTGATGCCGCGCTCGATGTGCAGGCTGGGCTCCTGCTTCTGAGCCTTCTGGGCGTGACCTATTGCGTTCTCGACGTGCTCTACAAACGACGAAGCGTGATGCGCCTCTTCCCCATAATGGATAGCTTTCTTCGTCTCGCTGATCGCCTGTTCGAGGTGCTCACCGGCGGCAAGCACGACCTGCGGCGCCGCAAACAGTGCGAGTCCAAAACCCAACAGAGCAATTGTCAATCGTCGAGTCATCATCACAATGTCCTTCCCTTCGCTAAGCCGTCCGTCAATGACATCACCGACGCGGTTTTTATCTGAGGCTCCTCAGACAGGGCTCGGCAGCGAGACAGATCGTCCCCTAAGGCAGCTCTCTTGGCAAGGTACAGCCGTTGTCTTGTACGAAGCCGACGCTCTTCGGGGGATTGTGCCGGAAGGCGTTGATCGTTTGCGGGGCTTCAGCAGCATGGATCGAAGCGCAAAGGCACTAAAGCCCAAGTAGCGATGAAAAAACGCCCCGTCGCTATATCCGCGCTCGGGGCGTTCGTTGCATTATCGGCCGAGGCGCGATCTCACTCGCGAGACCATTTGCAGCATAGACTCGAACTCTTCCGCGCACCCCAAAAGATAAGCGTGCCCGCGCGCTCGATTTAGCCCGGCCTCCATTCTGGCAAGTTCGTCAAGCAACACGGCGCGCTTAAGAGCAGCCTGACGATCGGCGCGGTTTTTGGCGCGCTCCTCGTCATCGGGGGATGACAGGAAATACGGCGCGACGATCGTTCGCGTCTCGCTGGTGACTTCCACAGGAATCGTCTTCAGCGGCCCCTGCCAAAGATTTTTTTCGATTTCATTCAGCTTTAAGCGTTTCATGACGTGACCTTCCTCGCGCCCACGGGGGCGCAATTCGACTGTGGAGATGTGAGGAAGGTCGCGGCCCGTCTTCGCCTGGGTTCCGTCACTGGACGCTGGCCCTATGGGCGCTGGTCTCTGGACCCTACCGCTCCTGGCGCGGGATGCCGCTCGCGCGACCTGCGAGCAACATAGGCGCTTGCCCGACGGCGTCAAGGGCGCCAGGCGTGTGCTCCCTGCACCCATAAAAAACGCCCCGCCGTTACATCCACGGTCGGGGCGTTCTTTGGATGGCTGGGGGGCAGCCATAGCGGAAGTTTACGCGGGCTGCGCGCCGGCGGCAAGACGCTCGATGTCGTCGAGAAGCGAGCGCAGCAACCGGGAGGCAAGGCTATCGTCGGCGAGCTCGTCGACGTATAGCTCCCTAACGCCCACAGCCTTCGCCTGCAGCCCGACGAGCCCTTCGGCTTTGCCGAGCGCAAGCGAACCAAGCCGAGCTTGCCGAGCGTCGAGAGCAACCGCGTAGGCGTCATCGTCTTTGGTCGTATTGCAGACGGCGACGGCTTCCTTCAAATCAAGCGCGTGCAACGCGAGCGCACGATCGGCGGCGGGCGGAAGATCCTTGATAAAACCGGGTTCGACGTTTCGGTAAGGCATGTTCGACTCCTTTCGAGGCCGTCACGATACGCGCCGCGAATACCGTGTCAATTGTTGAAATTCCGCCAGTTTCAGGTATTATTCAAATAGAATGTATGAGCGATCATACATTATCGCCCAGTCGAATACTTCGCCGGATCAGCTCCCCTCCAGCCCAGCTGCAATCCCATTAATCGCCGACAACTGAAGCGGTGTCGGCGCGCCGCTGAAACGAAGATCGAGAGCGGCCCCCAACGGATGCCGCTGCGCCTTCTCCAACGTGCCCGTCGTCAACTTCACCTTTCCGCCGTTCACATGGCCCGCCACAATCCCTGGCAATTGCGGATGCTGCGCAAGGTCACCAATCGCCGATGACGCCGCCCGCGGCTCGAGGCGTTCGATCGTGAGAACGTCCCATCTATCCACGATCGTCGGATCGCCAACGAGCATATAACGTCCGCACTCAAGCTCGTCGCACCAGCGCCCGAGCCCGTCATGAAGCCCGCGCAAAAATTGATCGCTGAAAAGCTCGACCTCAAAATCGAGCAGCGCCAATGGAACCCCCGAGTAAACGCTCCTGGCCCATATCGTCGCCGCCGCCTGCCCGTCACCATTTCCAACCACGACCGACGCGAAGATAATGTTGGGACGCATCGGAACAGGAACGGCATGGCCGTCCGCGCCCATATAGGCGCCAAGCGCAATAAGCCGCCCCTCCCCACGCAACACGTCGACCAGGCATCCGGCGGCGCTGTTGGCGTAATCATCGAATCCGTTCGTGGGATGGTCGATGCTGTCACGCCCGCTACGCGCCGTTCGCCGTTCAAGCGAGGTCAATTCGCTGATGAGCTTCCGATGATCGAGTAGAGAAACGCCGCCAGAATTCAGCGCCGGCAAAAGTTCCCGATACAACTCGCTCTTCGCCTTCGCGGCCGGTTCGACGTCAATGCCGTGCTCCTTGAACGCCTCGCCAACCCACGACCCGCCCCAATGGTCGCTCTTCGCCCGAGTAATCTGATACTGGCGCATAATCCCCGCGAAATCGCGCACAACATCTTTCGGACTAAAGGGCGGCGACACACCGCGCAGAACGTCCAACACCGCAACGTCCTCTTCCATGTGCCCGATCGCCATCGTCATAGCGTCGCGCCCAGAACCGCCCGCTGCATCGACGAATGCGCAATAGGCTACGTTCGCCAGAGCCCCAGCCTCGAATTTCCCAGGCGTCACAACGGCGTCCACCGCCTCCGGGCTGACGTAGCTTTCAAGATCGGACCTGAATTGCCCTCCGTACTCTGCTTCCGCTGACGCCGCGTCGCGCTCATAAGCCCGCGCAACCAAGCTTTCAGGGAGCGTCGGGTTCATCGTCCGCGACGCCGCTTTCGCGACCAATATCTTCTGGTCGCCGTTCACGCCCCAATAGCGGCGGAAGGCTTCCCAAACCTCGCCCTTCCTCGCGAATGGTGAACTGATGACCGCCAGCATCCCACCCGTCGTCGCAAGCGCCGGACGCAACGCCGCCAGCACCTCCGCGTCGGGGTTCTTGCTCTCCTCGTCATTCGGCCAAAACGCCAGTTCATCACAGATCGCGCCGATGCACGTCTCGCCGCGAATCGTCCGATAATTCGACGCCCGGATCACGATCTCGACGCGGTTCCGCAAAACGAGCGTGTCCGTCGTCGCCCGTTCAATCATTCCATGCAGCGCCGGCGCATTCTCAAAAAGACCGTTGAGATATCGCCGAACCTTCAAACCCTGCAACGTAGACGCGCTCAAGATCGGCAACTGCCCCGTCTCGCCCGGCGCAAGGATCGGCTCATAATCGAAACACGTCGCCAGCCAGGCGCCGAGCACTGCAATAGCGCGTGTCTTCCCACCGCGACGGCTGATGATCCCCCACAATTCCTCGCACGGCGCGCCAAGTTCCCTCGGCCTGCCAGTGAGCCTTGCGAATATCTCACGTTCGTCCGGCGTCAGCTCCTCGCCGACCGCGGCAATGAGCAACACACGCCATGCCGCCCAACTCTCTCCTGGCATCAACAGCCCAAACAATTCGTGCGACGAAAGCGCCTCGCGCATCGTGATCGTCGGCGTCAGCATCTCAGCCACTCCGATAGATGTGCGCCGCCCCGCAAACGGAGGCTGTGTGCGCGATGATTGATGTTGCGCTGGGGCCAGGTAGCGGCAGACGGAAAAACGCATCCACGCGCCTCCTATGGCCTTGTCGCCGTCGTCGACCGGCGAATCCGCTCCGCAAGGTTCGCGATCTTTTCGCCAGGACGCGCAGTGCGCTTCAACCCGAGCTTCGTCGCGATCCGGCTCGAGGTGTCCGAAAGCAACGCATAGGCTTTCATATCGACAGGCTCGCCGCGCGCCATCGCCGATTCCTGGCGCTCACATTCGACTGCGATTGCGGCATAGCGGCGGATCAATCCGAGTTTCGTTTCGGCCATGTCATCGAACCCGCCACAGTCGTCTATGACGATCGCAACAATGTCCTTGAACCTGCGAGCCCATGCTCCGCGCCCGTCGCCCTCGCCAATCAATCCTCGCGCCGAAACTCTCCCGCGCAGGTAATCGTTAGTCATCTTCGAACGCTGCGCGGTATGGCCCGGCTTGATCGGCCGCGACTTGGCAAGCTCGCCGATCATTTCCGCCCGCCGTCGCGCCAATCGATAATCATCCCGAAACCGACACCGCGCCGATCATTCTGTCACCCCTGCGTTACCCCTGGAAATATGCGCTCGCGCGATCTTTCACACAATACTGACATCGCTAGACATTCCAAGACGTAGCGCCTGTTCATATATCAGAGGGCCAGCCGGAAAGCGGCAGCGGCGGGCCATGTCGGGCGAAAATCGAAGCGCCCTTGCCCGGTTTTTTCGGCCTATCGGTAAGGAGCAATGCGGGTGGATATTGAGCGCTGGAGCCGTGAAGCGTGAGGACCGTGAGGGTCTTATAGACCCTCTCACGCTAGCTCACGTTTCACTCACGCTGCTCTCACGCATTCTCACGCGTTTCTCACGGTTCGCTCACGTTTCGCTCACGCGGCCTGAATGGTTATGCTCGCGCTTGTTCGCGCTGGTTTAGAGTTACGGGAGCCAAATGACTCGCTCGCCGTTTTTCGGGCCGGCGACGATGCGCTTGGCGTCGAGGTTTTTCTTGATCGCGGTGTTGAACGCCTGGCGCTGGCGATCGGCGAGTTTCTTGGGCGTGTCGCCTTCTTTGGGCTTTTCGGCGATACGAGCGTAATAGCGCTCGCGAATAATCTCGTCTGGCACGGCTTTGACGAGTGGGCCGTCGGTGAAGGGCCGAAAGAGTTCGCCTGCTTCGTCGATGGACTGGAAGACGGTTTCCATGAAGAGACGCTGAGAGGCCGGAACATTTTTCGACGAAGATTGCCGCGTCGGAGCTTCTTCAGCGTCGGCGACGGATTGGACGATCAAGGTCGATATTTCGTCGCCTTCATCATCCTGGCCGATGACGACGCGACCGACGTCGCCGCGCAGGCAAACGTCGCAATCTTCGTCCTTGAGCTTCTGCCAGCGAAGGATCATCGACAGCTCTTTGTCTTTACGCTCGCATAGAATTCGAAGATCCGTTCCGCCTTGCGTGCTTGAGTGCCCGCGCTCCCGATTATTGTCGCCTAGGCCAACGTGATGCACCGCCAGAACGAAGGCGCTGAAGTGTGAGGCAAGCGCCTCCATGTTCGCGAGAAGCTGGAGCATGCCGCTCCCATTCTCGTCGCCCCCGCCTAGGGACTTGGAGAGCGTGTCGATGACGATCAGGCCAGGCTTGATCCCACAGGCTTCTATGTCAGCGATCAAGGCGCGGAGGTCGTCCTGCCCAACGCCGAGATTTGGCGCAGCCGATATGAGGTAGAAAGGAATGTCGCTCGGAAGATTGTCATGCGACCTTTCGAACCCGATCTTTCGTTTGCGCAAGCCCTGCGCGCCTTCTGCAGCGATGTAGACGACAGGCGCCTGAGTTACGCGGCGGCCCGCCCAATCGCGCCCGATCGAGACGTGCATCGATAGATCGATCGCCGCGAACGTCTTGAAGGACTGCGACTCGCCAAAGAGAATGCCGGTCCCGGTTCGCGGGACCAGTTTTTTGATCAGCCATTCGCCCGCGCTCGAAAGTTGGATTTTATCGAACTTTTCGAGCGTGAATTTCCGACTCGGCGCCGGTGTCGCTTCTTCGACGTAGATGCGCTCGTCGAATTCGCGGCTGGCGCGGCCGTTTCCGGCTGCGCGCCGGCGGTTCTGGCGGCGATGATCTTCCGCGACTTCTCCGAAATAGGGAGGGAGGTCTGTCATGTTCGCCTCCTCAGAACGGAATGTCGTCGTTAAAATCGGCATCGATCCGCGACCTGGTCGGCGCGGCCCAGGAATCGTGCGCTGGCGATTGTCGCGGCCCTTCCTCGGCTTTGTGCTCGAATGCCTTACCGGGCGGCTTCCGCAGCGGGATGATCGAATCGGCGAAGCAAGTCAGCGCTAGGCGCTTCTCGCCGTCTCGGCCGTCGTAGATTTCGGCTTTGAATGAGCCCTGCGCGCACAATCCTTCGCCGATTCCGAGGCGCATGAGTTCGGCGCCGGCGGTTTCCGAGAAGGTGGTAACGCGCCAGAAGGTGCTACCTTCACCTTCCTTCGTGCGAATAGTCGCAGTCCAAAAGGATTTGCCAGATTTTGCCGTTTTCGTTTCCGGAGCTTTGTAGATCGCGCCGGTGATCATGACGAGCGCGCTCATCGGCCGACCTCCCTTGCGAGCGCTCCGCGCCAGTCGCCTCCGATGCGATCGAAATAGCGGCGTGCCCACGCCAACGTTGCCGCGTGGCGTTTCGCAGCCGGGAGGTTCCCGCTGATCATCATCAACGTTTCGTGGTAGCCGTCGCTCGCTCCCGCGCCGGCGTGATAGGCGACGTCCACCGCTGCAGCGCGAACGTCTTCCAAGGTCACATGCCGCTTATGAGCGGCATCGCTATTCCAATGCGAGAGCCCGGCGACGCAGATCAGGAACCGATCTTGCGCCGCGAGACATTCTGCGAAAGCAGACGCGCTTATTTGTTGATTTACGCGGGCTGCGGGATTAGAGACATGATGCTCGTTTTTTTCATCACTGGCTCCGTCATTCGTGGCGGGGCCTTTTTCGTGGCCATAACTCATTTTTGATGCTCGTGATTTTCATGGCGTCGCCTTTCGCGAAAGCTGCAACCGCGCGCACGCGGAGAAAGCGAGAGGGCTCGTTCCGACCGAGCTCGATAAGATCGACAATTCGGAGTTCATCCCGCGTCAAGCCTGGCTAGACCATGCGGCCGGTTGCGAGCGCAAAGTCTTGGTAAGTGACGGTCTCAGGGTCGGCGCCGGTTTCGGCAATCCAAGCCTCGAAGGCGCTCAACGCGCAATCGAACGCCTCGATTTCCCGCGCCGCAAGTCGCTGCTCAATCTCTTCGGCCTCGCGGATTTCCTTTACGCGGTCGAAGATTTTCGCCGCTTCGCCGCGGTCTCGTGCGAGAAGAATAAGATCGGTGAAGATTTTCATGCGCTCTTGCGCGAGGCTTTCGGCACACTCTGACCAGTTGGGGTCCGACAGCTTATCGAAGTCGGCCGTCACGAATGACGCCGCCTCGTATTTTTGGAGCAACTCCTCGATCTCCGGTCTCATCGCGCTGCCTCCGCGATGACCGCGCCCTTGCGGCGAGACCTTTCGGCCTTGGAGGCTCGTGCTTTCTCAGCCGACTTCGCCCGCTCCGGATTGCCCGGCAGAGAGAGACGGAACCGACGCTCTTTCCAATCGTCCAGTTCCCGGCGACTGAAGTACAAGCGCCCGTTGATCTTCGTCGCCTTTGGAAAATCCAGCCTTGGATCGTCCATCCACCGATGGCGAGTGCGGCTTGTGATTCCCATTTCCTTATCGAATTTCGGCGCGGGGACCATGGCGTCGTTTGGATCGTTTTGCATTTTTCACCTGTCAGTGACGAAATCAGACAGGGGGAATGCTGAACGGAAAAATGCTGTTTGTCGTCCGCAAAACTGCCCTAAGCAGTTTTGGGCTTGACACCTAACAATCGCTTCCCGCGACTTGCGCGACGCATTTTGGTTTTCTCGCCGAATTTCTTGAGCATGTCCGACCTTGATCTTCCGTCGATCGCATCGAGGCCGAGTTTCATATCGACACCATCTTCCTTGGACCGCGCAAAGGCGTTCTTCCGCCGTTCCCTCTGAATTCCCAATGCGTGAAGGGTCAATCGAACAGCATCGTCGGAAGTGATTCGAATCTCTGGATTTTCGAAGTCGCGACCACAGTAGAGCCGATAAATGCCCCTCGCGGCGTCGCGCAGATAGTCCAGACACCAATCCGGCAACGGCGCGGGCTCGGGGCCGTTCAGGCAATGAGCAATCGCTTCCCATGCGTAGAGCGGATTTTTTTTGCTGGTTTCATACCAGCCCTCGATCCTATCCAGCGTTTGCTGAATGTCGTGGTCGCCAACGTGCATGTCACACCCTCACCGCAGCGAGTTCGACGACGTTATCCGCTGGCTTCCCGGTGACGATCGCCTCAATATGGCGAGCCCATGCGTCGAGAGCGGAATGCATTTCCTCTGCGTAGGAGTGTCTCTGGTAAACAGAAACGATTCCGCCGAAGGATCCTGAGACATGGTTTAAGCACCGCTCAATGACGTGAAGCTGGACGCCGATCGAGGCGAGGCCCGACGCGACGCTGCGTCGGATGTCGTGAATGGTGAAATGCGGAATCGCTTCGCCTCCATTCAGGCGAGCGACTTCCGAATCGAAACGAGCCTTAGCGTCGGAAAATGATGACGGCGTCCGCCCATTGGCGCCGAAGACAAACTCACTTCCTTCGAAGCGAGGAAGCGATGAGAGTATGTCGACGGCCGCCAGCGACAAGGGCAGCGCATGTTCGCGATGGTTTTTCGAGCGCGACGCAGGCAACGTCCAAAGCCGCTTCTTTACATCGAACTCGCGCCAGGTCGCGCCGGCGACTTCGCCCTTGCGCGCTCCGGTCAAAATGAGAAGTCTGAAGATCTGCGCGTAGGGAAACTCGAGACTCGCCGTCGCCTGCCAGAGCAGCGCAAGCTCGCGCTCGTCAAGGACACGATCACGTGGCTTTTCGACTGTCGGCGGTGAAATTCCTTCGCATGGGTTCTTGTCGATAATTCCGCGAGAGACGGCCCAGCGGCACATTTTGCGAAAATGCGCGAAGACACGATTCGCGCTTACGCCGGCGCCGCGATCGACCATTTTATCGAGCAAACGATGGATGTCGGCTTTTCCAATTTCGGAGAGTCGCCGCCCACCCCATGCCGCGACAACGTCCTTGTTCAAGAGCCTCTGCGTCTCGCGCCAATCGCGCGTGTTTGGCTTGGCGTGGCGTTGGATGAATTCGGCGACAACCTTTTCAACGATATCGAGCTGGGCTCGTCTCTCGGCGCGCACAGCGGCTGCGGCAGCTTCTTTTGCTGCCTGCTTTTGAGCGGCCGGGTCCGTCCCTCTGGCAATATCGCCGAGCGCGGCCTGTGCGGCTTTGCGGGCGTCGGCAAGCCCAACGGCGGGGTAGGCGCCGATCGTGAACTTACGGGTGCGTCCGGCGTGCCTGTAACGCAGCGCCCATGATCGCGAGCCGGAGGGTTGCGCAATCAGAAACAGGCCGGCGATTTTTCCATCGGGGACCTCACGGCGCTTGTCGGACGGCTTAATCGCATCGATCGCAATTTGTGTGAGAGCCTTAGCCATGACGCGCACCTGACTTTTCAAGAGCGTTACCCCGAGCCATAAGGGTAACTGTCATAGGGTAACTGTGGGCGTTACCCGATGTCAGTGACATTGACTGACATAACCCTTGAAGTCAACATTTACTTGGGGTTTTTGAGTCCATCTTGTCTCGGAAAGACAGTGGCGGTCGGGGAGAAAATTCTGACTTAAAATCCGTAGGGCCGCAAGGCCTGTGCCGGTTCGATTCCGGCCGCCCGCACCAGCGCCCTAACGATCTGATGCCTAGCAAAATTGGCTTTCCGTCTAGATTAAGTAGATCCTCAAAGGGACATTTTGTCTTCCCATTTCAAAATTCTCCATTGAAATTCGATCCTTAAGCACGGCTTGTGTCAGCACGCTATGCACGGCAAATTGAAGTATCAGTCCGGGTGGTCGCGTTCGATGATTAATTCTGGTTCGTTTCAAACTAAAATCTTACGGCTCGAAACATCGCCCGAAGACTATCGCATATACAAAGCTGCACTTGAGTGGGACCTTATTGACCCAATCGTCATTGAGTCGCGGGCCGACGTTAAATCAGAAGCGCGCTGGCGCTGGCGCGTTGAGCCTTTCAATCATCAAGTCAACAATCTCATAACATTTTGCCGTCGCTTGCCCGTGACACTGTTGGCGGATGACGTAGGCCTCGGCAAGACTATCAGTGCTGGTCTTATCATGAGTGAATTGATCGCTCGTGGTCGCTTATCCAGGACTCTCATCGTTGCGCCAAAATTACTGGGACCGCAGTGGGCGGAAGAACTCGCCTCGAAATTTAATATCCCGACGAAAATTGCTACGGGAAAAGACTTGCTTTCAGCTGAGCCCGACGATGTGGGGGCTGTTATTACGACATACCATTCCGCGCGTGAGTATCTCAATCGGCTGCCTTCCGACCGCTTTCAGATGTTAGTCCTTGATGAGGCGCATAAGCTTCGTAATCTCTATGGGGTGGAAAAACCTCCGCAAGTAGCCTTGCGTTTTAAGCAGGCGCTTGAAGAGCGACGCTTCCGTTATGTCCTGATGCTTACGGCGACACCCATTCAAAATCGACTATGGGATCTCTATTCATTGGTCGATCTTTTGACAGTCGCGCGCGGACACGAAAATCCGTTCGGAAGCGTAGGCGCATTTGCGAGGAAGTTCATTGCAGACGACAGAGAGCAGGCGAGACAATTGAAACCAGAAGCGACGTCGGAGTTTCGTTCGATTGTTTATGGTTATATGTCCCGCGTCCGACGTGGTGACGCCAAATTACATTTTCCCGTCAGAGAGGTTCAGCTTCATCGCGTCGACCCGACGCCAGATGAGCTTGCGCTTATTGCAGTGGTGGCTAAAGGCATTGAGCCGCTCAACCGGCTCGCACAGATAAGCATCTTGCAAGCGCTGACGAGCAGCCCCCATGCGTTGAGCGCCCAGCTCAATAATATGGAACGAAATCAAACGGTAGCTCCTGAGTTTGCAAGCGCAGTTCGGACCATTGTTGGTTCGATGAAAACGAGTGCAAAGTTGATCGGGCTTGGCGTATTGATTGACCGGCTCAAGCAGGAAAATCACGAACGCTGGCGATTGGTGATCTTCACTAGCCGACGTGAGACGCAGACAACCATTCAATCATTCCTTGAAGAGCAGGGGCTAACCGTCGGTATCATTAACGGCTCGTCTGGACCGCGCAATCAAGACACACTTGCGCAATTTCGTGAAAATCCACCACGCATCAGGGTGATTGTTTCGACGGAAGCTGGTTCGGAAGGTGTTAATTTGCAGGTCGCGAACGTTCTCGTGAACTACGATTTGCCATGGAATCCGATGATCGTGGAGCAACGTATCGGAAGAATTCAGCGCCTAGCTTCAGATCACGCCAACGTTGGAATATTCAACATTACCCTGCGCGGCACCTTCGAAGAATATATTGTTGGTCGACTTATGGAGAAGTTGCAGACCGCAACGAGCGCGATCGGCGACATTGAGGCTCTGCTTGAAGGGGCCGGCCTCAGTTCGGATGAAGGAGATATGCGATTTGAGGAGAGGATTCGTCAACTAGTGATGGCCGCTCTTAAGGGCGCGGATGTTGAAGCGGCCATGCAAAAGGCAATTCAGAGCATATCAGAAGCGAAGGAAACTTTAGAGCGCGAGGAACAGCGGCTTGATGAACTCTTAGGAGCCGACGGTAAGGGATATGTGGGGCCAAGGGCGCCGACATTGCCTCCTCTCGAACATTCAATGTCTTTGAGGGATTTTGTTGTCGCAGCATTAAAAAACTTGGGTGCCAAAGTTACGCAAACCGCATCGGACCTGTTCGAAGTCGAACAAGATGGCTTTCGTGAACGAATCCGCTTATCTGAGAATCAAGACAGCGATGCGAAGGGGTCGAATTACGTTCCTGGATCGCCAGCATTCGTCACGCTCGTGCAAAAATCGATTGCCACAGGAGTTCATTCAGTTCGCGACCTGGACACAGCGCCATCGGACAATGCCGAGGAGGTTGCCCGAACATGGGTCAAAGAGTTTGGTGGCGAATTCCAGGGCATTGAATTTGTTGGAGCACGCCGTTGGTTCAGTGGTTCGATGCTTGTACGCACGCGAGCTACCGTCGCTCATGATAGTTATGAGCGTATTGTGGAGGTGCCCTTCGGCCCACGCGGCATTGCCAGCCCACACGATTTCAATCGGGACGCACTCAAGCCATTAGAGCGTGTTATTGAATCTATTGAATCATCTCTTGGAGTTCCGTCCCAGCAGATCACAACGGCCGCCAAGCATGACCCAGCGATCACAGAATTTTCGAGATTTTACCTCGAACGTCGCGTGCAAGAAATCGCATCGGCGGGTGGTGATGAGCGAAAACGTAAAAAGTTGGAAGAAGATTTCACGCCTCGGTTGTCGTTTACGGTCGTTGGAGCAAAAGGGGGAGTATTACGCGAGGTCAAATTGCGAGCCAAATACAGATTGGACGGCGAAGGTGATTACGATGATGAACTGATCGTTGTCCCTACGACAAATAGAGTGTCGAATGCCCCGCCTCTTGAAGTCTGCGAAACGACGGGCAAGCAGGCTCCAGTGTCCTGTCTAGGCGAATGCGCGATAACGGGGAAGCGAACGCTTCGCCATAAACTGGTAAAGTCAGAGATCAGCGGACGGGCAGCATTGCCGGAAAAATCGCTTTTCTGTGAGCAGTCGCACAAGCGCGTATTAGAGGATGAAGTAGCAACGTCCAGCGTTACGGGGCGTAAAATTGCCAAGCAATTTCTTAAAGCGTCAGCCGTCAGTGGTAAACTCGGCGAGGCGGAGTATTTCGGGCGTTGCGAATTTTCAGGCGTCGATGCGCTTCAACCCGAACTGGTCCGCAGCGAAATTTCAGGAAAATTGTTCCGTGGCGACGAGAGATTCAAGTCTGCGACTTCTGAGTTAATGGGGCACCGTAGCGAATTTGTGACCTGCCACGAAACACGACAGACAATCGCTCTTTCAGAGGCCGAGCAGTGCGCAAAAACAGGTCACTATGTCCGGCAGGGAATTTTGCAGGAATGTGAAGAAACGGGATCTAGGGTTTTACCCGAAGAGCTGGCGCGTTCGGCGGTTTCGGGGAAGCGAGTTCTCAAGAGCTTGCTCGTCGCCAGCAGGCTTTCCGGTGCTGCAATGCTTGAAAGCGAAGCGGTGCGTTCGAGTTCTGGCAAATTCTGTCTGCCCACTGAGGCACGCGAATGCATGTGGGGTGGACAGCTTTCACACCCTGATGATCTTCGAACCTGCGATTTGACGGGCTTGCCTATTCATTTTCAGTTTGTTGCACCAGGCACATCGCGCCTTGAACCTCTCGTTCAATTGCTGGAGGGCGTGCGTCATGATCAGGCAATTCCCGATTCATGGGAGCGCGCTTCCATCAAGGCGTCAGCCATTGTGGGGAGCGGGAAGTGGCGGATCATCGGCGCCATTCTCTCTCCCAACCATGGTAGAGCCGCCATTGTCGCTGAAGTTCGAACACTACTTGGATTGAAAACCCGCAATGCTGGATTTGTGTTTGAGCCCGCGTCCGGCAGCATTTTGGGGCGTATCGCATTAGGAAAGAGAGGCCATCGTGGGTGGACCGCCGATGGCTGAGCAAGCTCTCGATCGCAGTCCAAGATCAGAGTTTTCCGATCTCTGCAGGCGCTCTCGCGGTAGACAAGCGCTACCGATAGCTATTAGCTTAAACTGGACAAGATTGCGTTGATCGTCGGGAGTCCATTTCGGCGCTTCCGAGTTTTCAATTTCAGCGAAGTAGGACGAGATGAAAAAGAACACATCCTTATTTTCACGACCGCTGTATCGGCTCGCCGTGATCATGGGCGCGCTTATGTGCTTTGCGCCGTTCGGCCACGCGCAGAATGTCAACGCGCCAGTGAAGTTCGTCAACACGGTCGGACGAGATATATATGTTGGAGTCTATGGCCCGACCGGCGCGAGTCTCCTCACGGGAGCCTCGTTCTCGGGCGGGTGCACAGTTGGCGAAAATGGCAATTACTTAGTCATTCCCAAAAACGCGTTGCAGCCTTGTACGGGCTCGGTGAGCTGGCCGTCTGGGCAGAACAAAATTTGCGCTGATACCGCGCCCATGACAGGTTGTACGCCTGCTTCCCTAAGACCGATGACGCTTATTGAAGTATCCGGCACCCCTACCGGGCTCGGATACGACATTAGCGTGATCCCGAGGCATGTGGACTCGAATGGGGTCGCCTGCAACGACCCACAATGGCTCCCCAACTGTCCCTATTACGACTACGGGGCCGTGCAGTCCGGCTACAACGTTTCGCAGTTGAATCCCAACCAAGTGAACCCTGCGAACCAACAGAATTTGCTTTCATCGCCTCCTGGCTATTGCGCGAGCCAAGGTCCCGCGAACTATAATTTTGGAGTTAAAGTCTTCTGCAGCGCCGGCCATGCCACCTTCACCTGCGGAGGGACCCCCTCATTGGGGACTGCAAAATATCCAAGCAAATGTGGCTACAGGACACTGGCGTCGACTCTCAACAAGTGCATAGGGAATTTGGGAACGGCCTGCTATCAGGCGTTCTTCAGCCCGATGAGCAACGGCGGCAGCAATCCTACAGGAGCAGAAACTGGCGGCAATATCTACTATTGCGGCTATCCATCGGCTACGTTGGTGCAGCCATACGATCAATGCGCAAGCCTTAGCGATACGCTCACAATAATCTTCTCTTCGCCAGGGCGAGGCGTAGGCGGGGCTTTCGCTGGTCCGTAACTTGCTATCGTTCCTCAGAGGTTATCTTCTGAAGGCGATCCCGATGACGTTCACCACGATCTGTAACGCCGGCGCCGTGAGCGAAGGGGGCATGGGCCTCTTCCATGCCGGCAAAAAGAGCGTGCTCCTCGTTTGGCCGGCGGGGGGCGAACTCAAGGCCTATCGCGGGCGCTGTCCACATGCGGACATGCCGTTGAGCGACGCTACATTCAACGGGAAAACCGTCACCTGTCCGCATCACCAATGGGGGTTCGACAGCACAAGCGGCAAATGCGTGACGCATCTCGTCCCCAATGCGCTCCACCCTTATGCGCTTCGCGTGGAGGGCGACGAGATTCAGGTCGATGTCGGACCACTCAAGCCCGCGCGCGCAGGTATGATTGCGCCGACCAACCAGAGTTAAATCCTAGGGCCGCAAGCTCTCCCGCTCAGTCGAAAGCGCGCTCCAGTCGAGATGATAATTTACGCCGGCGCGAACGAAGCGGCCGTCAAAACGAGTGGTCGCTCGGACGACGTTGATGAAGGCCAATCCTCCGTTTGGATCGGGGGCGACAAAGGGCATCGACGCATAGCCGGCGGCGCTCCCGAGGTCATAGTAAAGATATTCGACCTTAGCGCTCCAATTCGGCAGGAACAACCACTCCAGGCCGCCGCCGGCGGTCCAGCCGATATGCGTGTCGGCGTAGGCGCTGACGCCGATAAGCGGGGGAGGTTCAGGCGGGTCGGCGCCGGGAATCTTCTGAAAGACGCTAAACTTCATCGTCACCCCGCCATAGGCGAGACCGCCAGCGCCGTATGCCAACAGCGTCGGCGTGATCAGCCAGCCAAGACGGCCACGCACCGTCCCGAGAAAATCAATCGAGCTATGCGTGGAAAGGCTCGTTCGCCAAAATAATGGCGTGGGCGGAAGCGGGGACGCCGACCACCCGATTGCCGAATTGCGACCGCCTGCAATCCCTTGAATGTCGGCTTCCATGCCGGCGATAAAATAGTCGCCGAATTTTTGGTTATAGCCGATCTGACCGCCGCCGATGAAACCTTCAAAGCACGTTGGAACAATCGCCGTCGATCCTCGCGCGGCGCTTGTCGCTACGATTTCCGCTACCGTTGCGGCGCCTGTGCCGGCGCGCACAGGATTGATAATTGGGGTCGTGGAGACCCAATTGTTTTTGGCGCCGCTCCAAAAATAGCCCGCATTCAGCCCGACGTAGAAACCTGTCCACAATGGCGGAGAGCGATCATAGCCCGCAAGGTCCTCGGCCATGGCCGAGCCGGTCAGCGCAAGAGCAAAAGCGAATAGAACAAGAGTTTTCTTCATCATTGCGCTCATTGCGTTGAGGCGAATGAACTTAGCCTCGGATCGCATCCGATGAAAATAAAAAGCGATTGTTCCTCGCGCACATCACCCTTCGATGTCTTCCGCCAGCCGGCTGCGTCGCCGCCCATAAAGAAAATAGACGACGAGGCCGATCGCCATCCAAATGGCGAAGCGCTCCCAGGCCACAGTCGGCAGGCGCGACAACAGCCAGAGCGAAAATCCGACGCCGACGAGCGGGGTGAAAGGGACGAAAGGCGCGCGAAAGCTACGCTGCGCGTCCGGCCTCGTGCGGCGCAGCACGATGATCGCCGAGCAGATGACGACGAAGGCGGAGAGCGTGCCGATATTCACAAGCTCCGCCACTCCCTTGATCGGATAAAGCGCCGCGACAAGCGCGGTTAGCCCGCCAGCGATCAGCGTCGGCCGATAGGGCGTGTGGAAGCGCGGATGAAGCTTTGCGAACCAGCCGGGGAGCAGTCCATCGCGGCTCATCGCGAACCAGATGCGCGCGCAGGCAAGGAGAAAGGCGAGCATAACGCTGATAATGCCGGCGACCGCCGCAAGCGACACGACGAAGGCGACCCAATGCAGGCCCAGCGAAGCGAAAGCGGTCGCGACCGGCGCCGGATTGTCGAGCGTGTCGTAGCGTACGACTCCGGTGAGCACGAGCGACATTGCGATATAGAGCGTCAGCGCCACGACGAGCGACAGGAGAACGGCGCGCGGCACGTCGCGCTGCGGCGCGCGGGCTTCTTCGGCGGCGGTCGTCAGCGTGTCGTAGCCGAACACGGCGAAGAACACGACCGCAGCGCCTTGCGCCACGCCGGAAAAGCCGAAAGGCATGAAGGGCGACCAGTTCTCGACGCGCACATAGGGAACGCCAGCCGCAATCACCAATAGCGCGGCGGCGATCTTTACGACGACCATCGCCGTATTGAAGCGCGCGCCGAGCTCGATGCGCAGCATGAGCAGACCGGCGACGCCGAGCGCGCCGAGCGCGGCGAAGAGATCGACGATGCGGCCGGGCCCGGTTCCCGATGCGCCGCTCGCCCATTCGGGAAGCGCAAGGCCGAATTGCGCGATGAGCGCCTGCAAATAGGCCGACCAGCCGATCGCCACAACGGCGACGACGAGCGCGTATTCTAGGAGAAGGTCCCAGCCGATGATCCAGGCGGCGAGTTCGCCTAGCACCGCATAGGCATATGTGTAGGCGCTGCCGGCGATGGGAATCATTCCAGCGAATTCGGCATAGGAGAGCGCCGCCGCGGCGCTTGCAACGCCGGCGATCAGGAAAGAGAGGGCGACGCCCGGCCCCGCCTGGGTCGCCGCGACGACGCCCGTGAGCACGAAAATGCCGACGCCGATCAGTCCGCCGAGCCCGATTCCGGTGAGCTGCCAGACGCCGAGCACACGACGGAAACCGCCCGGTCTATCGGCTTCGGCTTGCAGCGATTCGATCGATTTCGTGCGCAGCAGCGGGGAGGAAAGCTTCATCAAAAGGCCCGTCGGCGGGCGTGTCCGTCGCGACGTCCATAGGCGATCAGCGCGTCGCTGTCATGCCCGCCTAGCGCTCGCACAGCCATAAAAAAGAGCGGTCTTACGAAGACCGCTCTCTCGTTTCATCGGGGCGACGAAGCCTATTTCTTCGCGGCCTCGAGATGGGTCAGCGCTTCTTCAGCATGTTTGGTCCCGACGTCGGCATGCTTCTGCTTGCCGTGGTCGATGGCCATTTCAAGATGCGAAACGCCCTGTTTGGTGTGCTCGTTCGCCTTCTCGGCTTGCGACGCCTTGGCGTGCTTTAAGGCTTCTTCGGCGTGCATCGTCAGCGCGTCGGCCTTTCCGGCCTTGCCTTCTTGGATCGCTTGCTTGGTGTGGGTGATGGCCTCAGCCAGATGATCTTCCGCATAGGCCAATCGTGGAGCGAAAAAAGCCGCGATGGAGAGAGCCAGGGCGGTTGCAAAAATTCTGCGATTCATGGACGTCTCCTCAATTGTTTCGCCGCATGATCGTAATATGGTCGCTTCCGCTATAGTTTCGAGGCCTGGCGCTTTTCCTTGGCGCCAATAGCGGAGAGACGCCGGCCCTACCGCTTCGCGGCGCGCTCACTGCCGGTCGGCCGCGTAAAGCTCGCAGCTCTCGCCAAACTCCGCGAGACCGCCTTCAAGGAACGAGGCGAGAAGCGGCACGCCGAGCAGATAGGCTGATGTCGAGCCTTCACGCCGAGCCCGCGCTTGGGCAACTGCCTCGTTCCATTCGCTGGCGGCGAAGTCGCCGCGCCCGACCCACATCAGCGCGACAAGCTCGATCTGCTCGTCGATGTCCATGGCTTCGATAAAGGATGAAATCTCGTCGCGTACGGTGGAGAACGCTTCCTCCGTCAACACGCTGACGAAGCCGTCGTCGGTGGCGTTGGAGGCGTCCGCCTCGATTCCCTCGTCCTCGCTTTCAAGCTCACGCGCTTTGACGACGACGAAGCAGACTTTGTCCGTATTGATGGTCGGCATTTCTTCTTCCCCTTCGCCACTTTGAAACTCGCTTGACCTTCGCCCTTGTGGCGAAAGGCCGCCCTTTGCATATATCTCCTCGAGGCGAGATTTTTATAGAGAATCGACGCCGCTTTTTTTGGAGCCGGAAATGCGCGTCGGCGCCCCGAAGGAAACCAAGGACAACGAATACCGCGTCGGCCTGACGCCATCTTCGGTCGCCGAACTCACCCATGCGGGACATGAGGTCTTCATCGAGCGCGGCGCAGGCGAGGGCGCAGGGCTCTCCGACTTAGATTACGCCGCCGCAGGCGCAAACCTTGTCGACGGCCCCGAAGCTCTCTTCGGCGCGGCGCAGTTGATCGTGAAGGTGAAGGAGCCGCAGCGGCGCGAAATCGCTTATCTGCGGCCGGACCATGTGCTCTTCGCCTATTTCCATCTCGCCGCGGACGCTGAGCTCACGCGCAGGCTTATGGCGAGCGGCGCGCATTGCATCGCCTATGAGACGGTCACTGCGCCTGGCGGCGGATTGCCGCTGCTCGCGCCGATGTCGGAAATCGCCGGCCGGCTGGCCACACAAGTCGGCGCACATTTTCTTGAAAAACAGGCGGGCGGCCGCGGCGTTCTGCTTGCGGGCGCGCCGGGCGTGCCGCCTGCTGACGTCCTCGTTCTCGGCGCGGGCAGCGTCGGCGCTCAGGCGACGGCGATTGCGCTCGGCATGGGCGCGAGCGTGCTTGTCGCCGACCGCAACCCCGACGCGCTCCGGCGGCTTGAGACGCGTTTTGGTTTTGCGGTCCGCACGATTTATTCGACGCGCGCGGCGATCGCCGAATCGGTGAAGCGCGCCGATCTCGTCATCTGCGCGGCGCTCGCGCCAGGCGCCAAGGCGCCGATTCTGATCACGCGGGACATGCTGGCGACGATGAAACGCGGCGCCGTGATCGTCGATGTTGCGATCGACCAGGGCGGCTGCTGCGAGACCTCGCGGCCGACGAGCCATTCCGACCCGATCTATGTGGTCGACGGCGTCGTGCATTACTGCGTCACCAACATGCCCGGAATCACGCCGCGCACATCCACGTTCGCGCTCAACAACGCCACATTGCCTTTCGTGCTGGCGCTCGCCAACAAGGGCTGGCGTCGCGCGGTAGAGGACGATCCGCATCTTCGTGCTGGGCTGGAGATTTCCGCCGGGCGGGTTCTTTCCGCGCCGGTCGCCGCGGCACATGGTCTGGCCTTGTCGTCAAGCTTCAACGCGTTGGATAGCGTCGGAGCCGTATAGCGCAGCATGCGACCTTTTCGCCTAATCGATCCGCCCGGATGTTTCGTTCGACGCCGAAGGATAGATATTGCATTGTAATAATTCGAGCTTATCTCGCTGAGACGCAGCTTCTGGCGGCGGGGGCGGCAGAGCTTTTCTCATTAGCGCGCAGTTGTTAGACCAATGCGCGCGGCGGCGCGGGGCCCCTCATTTGAAGACAGACGGGTTAAGGGCATGAGCGCGACTGAGGACCAGGACCCCGCGGCGGGCAGGAGGCGACCGGCCGAGGCCGACAAGGTTTCTGCGCGCGGCAGGGCCGGGACGCCGAAGAAGCCCGGAAAGGCTAAGAAAAAGACCGCGGCAAAAAAGCCTTCCTCGTCGAGCGTTCCCGCCAAGAAAGCCGCTTCGGCAAAGCCCGATGGCGCCGGCGCAATTGCGCCGCTCGGCAACCTTGAGACATTCGCTAAGCTCGACATCGAAGCGATCGCCGACAACATGGCGCAGCTCGTGGACCAGGGCCGCAAGGCGCTGGCTGCGGCGATCGGCGGCGTCAATCCTGAGGAGGCGCGCAGCGAACTCGCCACAAGCGTCGCGGACGCCACCAAGACGCTCGGCGCCGTCGCGGAATTCTGGCTGTCGAAACCCGAGCGCGCCGCCGCGGCGCAGGCTGATCTTTACAGCGGACTGAGCGAGATCTGGCGCCAGACCATGCGACGCTACGGCGGCGAGGATGTCGCCCCGGTCGTCCCTCTCGATCTCTCGGACAAGCGCTTCGCCGGGTCGGAATGGAACGAGACCCCCTTCTTTGACTGGCTGCGGCAATCCTATCTGCTGGCGTCGCGCTGGGCGGACGAGATGGTCGAGAAGGCCGAGGGCCTCGACCCGCAGACGAAGGCCAAGGCCGTATTTTATACGCGGCTGATCGCAAGCGCGCTCTCGCCATCGAATTTCGTGCCGACCAATCCCGAACTGTTGCGCGCGACGATCGACGCCAAGGGCGAGAATCTCGTCCGCGGCCTGAAGATGCTTGCGGAGGATATCTCCGCGGGCGGCGGCGTGCTGAAGATTCGTCAGAGTGCGAATCGAAAATTCAAACTGGGCGTCGATCTGGCGAACACGCCTGGCAAGGTGATCTGGCGCAATGACGTGATGGAGCTCATCCAATATGAGCCGACGACTGCGGAAGTCTATGCGCGGCCGCTGCTCATCACGCCGCCCTGGATCAACAAATTCTATGTGCTCGATCTCAACGCCGAAAAGAGCTTCGTGCGCTGGGCCGTCGAGCAAGGCTTCACGGTCTTCATCATCTCCTGGGTCAATCCCGACGAGACCAAGGCCGAGAAGGGTTTTGAGGCCTATATGCACGAAGGCGTGCTGACCGCGCTCGACGTGATCGAGAAGGCGACCGGCGAACGCAAGGTGACGGCCGCAGGTTATTGCGTCGGCGGCACGTTGCTGGCGCTAACGCTCGCCTATATGGCGGCGACCGGCGACGATCGTATCGACAGCGTCACCTTCTTTGCGACGCAGGTCGATTTTTCGGATGCGGGCGATCTGCAGATTTTCGTCGACGAGGCGCGGCTCGCGGCGCTCGACGAAAGCATGGCGCGCACCGGCTATCTCGAAGGCGTCAAGATGGCCAACGCCTTCAATATGCTGCGGCCGAACGAGCTCATCTGGAATTATGTCGTCAACAATTACATGAAGGGCGTCGAACCCGCGGCTTTCGATCTCTTGTATTGGAATTCCGACTCGACGCGCATTCCGCGCGCTAATCACTCCTTTTACCTGCGGAGCTGCTATCTCGAAAACCGCCTCGCGCGCGGCGAGATGGTCATCGACGGCGTGCGGCTCAATCTGCGTCAGGTCAAAATCCCGGCCTTCGAGGTCGCGACCAAGGAAGATCATATCGCGCCGGCGCAATCCGTGTTTCGCGGCACGAAGTTCTTCGGCGGCGACGTGACCTTCGTGCTCGGCGGATCAGGTCATATCGCGGGAATCATCAACCCGCCGTCCAAGGGCAAATATCAATATTGGACCGGCGGTCCGGTGAAGGGCGCTTTTGAGGACTGGATCAAGAAGGCAAAGGAGACCAAAGGCTCCTGGTGGCCGCATTGGCTCGCCTGGGTGACGGCGCAGGCGCCGAAGAAAGTCCTCGCGCGGCAGCCCGGCGGCGGCAAGCTCAAGATCATCTGCGACGCCCCCGGCGAATATGTGCGGGTGAGGGCATAGGCGACAGGCGGCGCGAGCTGCGGCGCCGCACGGAGGTCATGTCGCGCGACGGATCAATGAGCGCGGCGCCTCGCGGCCTCCAAAGGCCTTACCCTGGAAGAACCCCGATTCGTTCCAGTAGCCAGTAAACCCCCGCGACCGCAATCAGCGCCGACGCCACATAGACGAGTTTTTCGTTGCGCTTGCCGCCCGTCTGCTTGTCGATAAAGAACAGGATCGGCATCACCGCGAAGACGATGACGATCTGGCCAAGCTCAACGCCGATGTTGAAAGCGGCGAGCGCGGGCACGACTCCCCCTTGCGGCACGCCCATTTCGGTCAGCGCCGAGGCGAAGCCAAAACCGTGGATAAAGCCGAAGAAGAATGTGTTGCGCCAGCGGTTGTCGACGTCGCGGGAGAAATAGTTCTCCACAGCGACGAAAATAATCGAGGCGGCGATCAGCGACTCCACCAGGGTCGAGGGCAGCGTGACGATGTTGAGCGCCGCAAGCGACAGCGTGATCGAATGCGAGATGGTGAAGGCGGTAACGATCTTGACCACCGGCCAGATGCGGTTCGCCCACAAAATGAGGGCGAACAGGAAGCACAGATGATCGTAGCCGGTGACAATGTGTTCGACGCCGGCCTTCAGGAATTTCCACATCAGCTGCGCCGTCGTCTCCATCGGCTTTGAGAGATCGAGCGGGGGATCGTCCGGGTAGAGCATGGTCTCGCCGGCGTTCTCGGCGCCCTCGAGGGTGACGAGATGCTTTCCCTTTGCGCCTTGCGCCGCGAGGAGCTTCGTCGCGTCATAGAAGAGCGTGCCGGTCGTCGCGCCGCAATCGAAGCGCATGACGATGAGCGCGCTGTCTTGATTGGTCGGGTCTTCGCCGGATTTCTCGACATTCGCGACGCAGGCGCGGCCGGTTCCATCGCGCATGGCGATCCGTTTCTGGACGAATTTGCCAATCTCGGCTTCGAGCGCGCCGGGCGGAGAGAGGTCGACGCCGATGCGCTCGCTCATCGTCTCTCGAAACATGCGCTCGAGATCGGTGGCGAGAAAGCCGACGTCGACGATGTAGACGCGACGATCCTTGGGAACGATCTTTCCCGTCGAAATGTCCGGCGTATGCGCAAGGGCCGGGGCCGTGAGGCCGACGCAATACAAAATCACGGCGGCGACTATCCTGAAAACCCCGGTCATACGCGCTCCCTTCGTTCGTTGGCGCGCAACATGCCAAAGGCGGCTGCCGCGGACAAGACAGCGCAAGCGCGAGCATTCAAAATAGACGAAAGCTTGCTGGCGGCCGGCGCGGGTGAAAAGCTCTAAACGCGAACGTCTATAGGCGCGCCCCGGAAACTTGGACGCGCCATGAAAAATTGCGAGTAATCATCGCTAGATGGAGGCGATTTAAGCCGATGGTGGGGAAGTATCTCCAACATTCAGAGGCATTTTTCTTTAAAAGACAAATAGGTGTGAGTGCGGCAAAATTCCCCTGCCCCCAGCGATGCCCCCAAACGCCAAATAGGGAATTCTCAAAGCCATTTTTCGACGGCTTCTGACACCGTTTTTTGGTCCTATGAGGAAGTCACCGCAACGACTAAGCGGACGCATTTCTTGATTACCGTCTTGTTCTCGACCGGCTCCCCTCCCGTCGATGTGGACAACCGACTGTTGCGATCGAGTCGCGGATTTATAATGCAGACAATGCCCGACGAAGGCCGACAGCAGCACTCCGACACAGCGCGCCCGACCACGACACGCTATTCCCTGACACTCGATGCGGCCGCCCGGGTTTTCGCCGAGGCTGGCCTTCCCCGCAACATTCGTTCCCTGCAACGTTATTGTGCTGCTGGTCGCCTTGATTGCATCAAGGAGGAGACCGCAACCGGCCTGACCTTCTTTGTCGATCCGGATTCCGTTGGGCGCGCGATCACGCAGCTTGCCCAGATGCACGGCATCACCGAGGAAGTGCGACACAGCGCGCTCAACCCCGACATGTCGCACACGGGCGCGCCCGTCATTGAGCCAAGCCCGCCCATCGACCAGCCGCGCGCGAGCGCGGCCGAGCGCGACATCGGCGTGCAGGAAATCTCGGAGCGACATACTCCGCCGCAGTCCGACATGTCGCGCTATGTCGCACAGATCGAAAGTGAGAATGCGATGCTCAAAGAGCATGTCGCATTCCTGAAAGAACAGGCTCAGGTGAAGGACACGCAGATCGCCGCGCTGTTGGAGCGCGACAAGGAGACCAACTATCTGGTGAAAGGGTTGCAGACCATGCTTGCGCCCTTGCTCGGCAGGGGAGGGGAACCACAGTCGACGCCGATCCTGCATAACGACGCGCCGAGCGCGCCGATGAATGGCGGCGAACCCGATAGTTACGGCGTCCGAGGGTAGCGCGCCGAACAGGCGTCCATCACTTCGTCGTCAGATTGCGCACAGCGAAGCTGTGCATAAACCCGCTTGCGCTGTTTGACGAGGTATAATGCGGGCATGGAGCATGTCTCTGGCCGGCTCAACGAAATCGCCCGCAACATCGAGATTGTCGGTGCGGATAATGCGACCCGGTTCGGATTCACGCAGGTGCCGAATTTTCTGCTCAAAGCCCCAGACCTCTCGGCCGGAGCCAAGCTCACCTACGCCATGCTCCTGCATTACGCCTGGGCGAACGACTACTGCTTTCCAGGGCAGGAGCGCCTCGCCGACGACATGGGAGCGGGCAAGCGCAGCGTGATCCGCTTCCTACAAGAACTTGAGACGACTGGCTTTATCGCAGTGACCCGTCGGGGCCTCGGGAAATCCAACGTCTACCAGCTCTTCCTCCAACCCACGAAGAAACCGCGCAAGACGGCCTGATGCGACTGGTGATCGCAGAAGTGCCAATTTGGCAGTTCTGGAAGTGCCAAACTTGCCGCTCTGGAAGTGCCAACCTGGCAGTTCACTCATTATAAGAATACGCATTTAAGAATACTCATATTAAAAATACCCAGTAAGCGATGCACTTTGAAAAAAGAAGAGGAATAAATACCCCGCATTGCATTATTGTTCTACTGTGTTATCTTATGCGCATGGCAAAAACAACCGAGCAGATCGAGGCTATTCCGGTCGCTTTTACCAGCGACATGACCGCCATGGCCGATTATGTGCGCAGCGCCGCCGGCCGCCAGGCCGTTGAGCGCGGCCTGTCCGACCTTCAACAGGGTCGGGTCACCGCCGGCGCGTCGGCGCTGGCCGTTGAATTGAAGCGCCGCGCCGCGAGTCGCCGCCGCGCCTAATCTCGCCTATGCGCCGGGTCGTTTACGCCGCAAGCTTCGTCGACGACGCGGATGGTATCACCACCTACATCGAAGATCGGTTCGGCGTCTCCCACGCCGAGACCTTCATCGAAGGGTTGAATAGCTTTTGCGAGCGCATCGCGAGCGTTCCTGGGATAGGCAAGCAGAACCACGGCTACGACACGACGCTCTATGGCGTCGTTTATGAGACGAACTGGATTTTCTTCCAGCTTGACGCTGAGGAGGTGCGGTTCGTCCATATCATCGATAGTCGCCGCCACAAGGCGGCGATTGCGTTCTAATCGCACGCGCGCGGCGCATTCAGCCGCGGAATCGATGACGGAAGGGAATGGCTTGACAGAGCCATTTTGCTAACGTCGGACAAGATTCTTTTTCCGACACACTTTCAAAGAAAGTCAATAGACGCAGCGCGAACTCGCACGTCTCGACGCCGATCACCGAGAACTCTGTGCGGAGCAGAGTTCTGGCCTCGTGCGTCGCTGTGTTCAGCCATGCGAATCTGGCCGCCGCCATGCTCCGGTGCTACGCTTGCGCGCCCGCTAGCTGGTTCGGCTGGGGCGTCGCGACGCTCCTTTCCCAAGGAGAGTCACGATGCAACTCAATCGACTGCTGGTCTCGAAAAAGGAGCTGAAGACGCTCGGTATCCCTTACAGCTTCCAACACATCGCGCGGCTCGAAAAGGCAGGCAAATTCCCTCACCGGATCATGCTGGGCCAATGCCGGGTCGCCTGGGTGTATGACGAAGTTCGCGAGTGGATCGAACAGCGGATCGCGACCCGCGATCAAGCGTTCACACGCTAACGACAACTCCTTTCGAAAGGGTCGAGGGGGCTGGCTGTGCACAGGCCAGTCCCCTTTTTTGTGTTCAGCCATGCTCCGCGTAATGGACGCGCCGGCATGTTGTATAATGCGCAGGCGACGAGTGCGCCTCGTGTTCGATTCTCTAAGGCTAACCCATCCCTACGCCCAGCCTTATACCCCGCCTTTAGGGTAAGGCGGGGTATGGGTGCTCAAATGTGGCTCTATGACTCGATATGTCCGGTCGCGCGCGTCGGGCGACCCGCCCGACCTCATGCCTTTTTCGGCCCGTCTGGGGACGAGGCCGACTTCGGCCGCCCGCGCGCTGCCGTCAACGCGCGAGGCGGCCTCGCCCTTCATCTCATTGAAATGAGATGAAGGGAAAAGTCATGAGGTCGGCCGGGTATCCCCTAAAGGACTGACGCGTCCTCCCAAGCGCGAGCGAGGGGCGACGGTAAAGCAGCGCCGACGCGCGCGACCTCATGACGAGGCTGAAGCGATCGAAGATCGTGCTCGATCGCATTCCGGAGAAACCATGCGCACGATCGTTGGCGATCGAGCGAATCGAATTTTCAGAAGATTTTCCGATCGCGATTTTTCCAAATCAAGAAAGTGAGCGAACGACCGATCAAGTTTGGCGGCGACGCCCACCCGGCCGACCCGCCGATCATGGCGCTCGCCGGCCGCTTCCCTCAAGGCGACCCCTTGCGGGGCGGCCTCCGGCCGGCCTTGACCCAAGCGTCGGCAAGCGCCCACGCATAAGCGTGTCGGCTCCAGGGGGAATGTCGCTTCCCATGTCTCACCAGGGGGAATTCCGGTTTAACATGCCGTTCAAAATGAACGGGTACGCTGAATATCGCGGCGGCCCGACGCCAATGCCAGGCCACCCGCCACCTGAAATAGTAGTTGAGTGTTTTCTCTTTGAAGAGAGAATTTACCCGCAAGATCGGACGATTCGTTGTGATGCAAAGACACGCTACTATCCTACTAAGTGGCGGCATTGATTCGGCCACCTGCGCCTACCTCATGAAAGAGGAAGGATACGACGTATCTGGGTTGTATGTCGATTTCGGGCAGGTCTCGGCGCGGAAGGAACGCCACGCCATTGAATTGTTGAGTGACAAGCTGTCCATTACAACCAAAATCATCGAGGCATCGACAACCGATAAGTTTGGCATTGGGGAGCTGATCGGTCGCAATGCATTCTTGATCTTCTCTGCGATCTTGCTTGGGGGATGCTGCGAGGGACTACTTGTGTTGGGGATTCATTCAGGCACTACGTATTTCGACTGCTCCCGAGCGTTCGTTGAAAGGATAGGCCCGCTTGTCGAAGAGTGTACTGATGGGAGGGTTGGCGTAGTTGCGCCTTTCTTGGACTGGACAAAAGACGAGGTTTATAAACTCTTCCTAGCATCAGGAATTCCGATTGCGCAAACTTATAGCTGTGAAAGAGGATACGATGAACCTTGCGGGGTGTGCTCATCATGCAAAGATCGTGCGAGGCTCGAATGCTCGCTAAACGTCGCGCCCTAAGGATTGATGCGCGAATAGACGTTGATTTAAGAACTCCAATGCTGCTGCCTTCTTTTTCAAGCAAGGGCTTTCCCAACGTCAAGAAGATATTTAAGGCGGCTGAAGAATATATTTCCGACGAAGTTCTTGTGAGTGCCTATGATGTGAAATATGGACTGCTCGATCCTCCCTTCGATTTTGCGTCTATCGTTTTTCTCGATAGCGGAGGTTATGAGGCATCGAAGGATGCAGAGCTATCGGAGACATTTGACCGGGAGCACGTCGCCAGAGATTGGTCGCCAGAGCTGCATGCAGAGGTGGTCGCAAAATGGAAATGTGCTTCACCCACGGTTTTTGTGAACTTTGATTCACCTAAATTTCGTATGAAAACGAGCGAACAGATTGCTCGCGCTAAATCGATCAAAATGCCACTCGGCGATCACGGCAAAGAGCTGTTTGTCCGTCGTCGAATGAATTGAGACAGTGGGGGTTGTGATTTAACGGAGGACGCGGCTCATCTGACGGTTGAGTTTATGCGGCGGTCATTTGGTGTTGCAA
>Ga0233425_10001768_pt1 | contig 45906 bp, 43 predicted proteins | sample Watercolumn_Towu_2_FD_181712 | JGI IMG/M metagenome (GOLD analysis project Ga0233425, IMG submission 181712) | Freshwater microbial communities from Lake Towuti, South Sulawesi, Indonesia - Watercolumn_Towuti2014_140_MG | ecosystem: Environmental > Aquatic > Freshwater > Lake | place...
GCGCATGTTCTGCCGGCTGAAGGATTACCGTCGGATTGCGACGCGCTATGACCGCCTGGCCAAAAACTTCCTCGCAGCCGTTTGCATCGCCGCAGCCGTCAGCTACTGGTTATGAGTCTGGAGCCTAACGCGCAGAGGATGCGGCCAGGACGTTAGAGAAAACGTTACGAGGATGGCTTCGTTCCCAACGTCATTGTATTTTCTTGTTTGAAAGTGGCGCAATCGTCACCACTGGCATATCCCGAAATTCAAATCGCGAACTACGAGTTATGGCGGCGCTTCCTCTTTCCTCTCCCCCTCAATCGCTTGTCCTCGAAGACCATGTTGCATGCGAGACGCCGTCGAGCCTCGCGAGAGACTCGACCACCGCGTCGAGCTGTTCGCTGGTGACGCTTGACGTCGCCAGCGTCGCGATGATTTCGACGTCGTCTTCGCGCTCATGTTCGGCGATCTCCTGGATGGGGTAGGCGGCGGCCTCCAGCCGTTCGATCATCTGGTCGCGAATCGCGTCGCGTCGCGCTTCGCTGCCGGCGACGCGGACCTCATAGACGGCTTCCGTCGCGCTTTCGTCGATCGGCGCGCGTTCGATGAGATGCACCAGCGGCCGCAGGAAGGTATTGCCAGCAAGAATGAACGCGGTGAGCAGGATCGCTTCCGCCGGCCGGTCGGCGCCGGCGAAACCGCCCATCACCGCCGAGCACCATATGGTCGCTGCGGTGTTGAGCCCGCGGATGTTCATGCCCTCCTTGAGAATGACGCCGGCGCCCAGAAACCCGACGCCCGACGCGACATAAGCGAGCACCTGGGTCGCGCCCTGATTGCCCATCAGCCGCATGCCGAGATCGACGAAGGCCGAGGCGCCGAGCGCGACCAAGGCGTTGGTGCGCAGTCCTGCGGTGCGCTGGCGATATTGCCGCTCGGCGCCGATCGCGGTGCCGAGAACGAGCGCCATGGAGAGCGAGACGAAGGTGTTGAGAATTTCCGCGCCGTCGAAATTGGCGATTGCGTTCATGGGCTCCAATCCCTGTGGCGCGTTCGTCGCCGGCTTATAGGCGAGCGGACGAGACTTGTCGCGCCTGACGGAATTCCAGGCGTCAACTCACCGCGTCATGGCCGGGCTTGTCCCGGCCATCCACGCCGGGACGCCGCGCGCTGACGATGGAGATGCCGCACGATCGCGCTTGACGTTCCGGCCGATCGCAATGTCCTGCCGTGGATACCCGCGACAAGCGCGGGCATGACGGCGGAAAGCGAGCTGAATTTGGCCCGAGTTCGAGGCGCTGGCGCTTTCTTGCGCGGCATTGACCCTACCGCTGCGCTCCGGTATTAAGGCTGCGCTGCGCCGCAGCATGAGGCGCTCCAGCCGCGTATGTCGACTTTATCGTCGACGAGCTGTCGAGCGCCCCCTTTTCCCATACTGACGGCCCGTTACGCGGGGCCCGATCGCTGTTTCGCCCGAAGCCGACGTCTTCACGCGCGGTGCTTTGGGCGCGAATCGACAACTGAAAGCAACAACGAAGTGACGACATTCTCCGATCTCGGCCTGAACGAGATCCTGCTGCGCGCCCTTGCGCGCGAAGGCTATGAAATTCCGACGCCGGTTCAGGCGCAATCGATTCCCGCACTTTTGCAGGGACGCGACCTTCTCGGCGTCGCCCAGACCGGCACCGGCAAGACGGCGGCCTTCGCTCTGCCGATCCTGCACAGGCTGCTCGAAGACCGGCGCCGCCCGGCGCCACATACCGCGCGCGCGCTGGTTCTCGCGCCGACGCGCGAACTCGCGACCCAGATCGCCGAAAGTTTCCGCGCCTACGGCCAGTTCTTCCGTCCGAGCGTCGGCGTCATCGTCGGCGGCGTGTCGCATCGTCCGCAAATCGACATGCTGGCGCGCGGCCTCGACGTGCTGGTGGCGACGCCGGGCCGGCTTCTGGATCATATCGGCAGCGGCAGGCTGAAGCTTGCGGCGACCGAGGCGCTGGTGCTCGACGAAGCCGACCATATGCTCGATCTTGGATTCATCGTGCCGATCCGCCAGATCGTCGCGAAACTGCCGAAGCGCCGACAGACTCTGCTGTTCTCGGCGACCATGCCGCGCGAAATCGCCGCGCTCGCCGACGACATGCTGCATGAACCGGCGAAAGTCTCCGTCACGCCGGCGGCGACCACCGCCGAGCGCGTCGAACAGCATGTCTATCTCGTCGCGAGCGGCGCCAAGCGCGATCTGCTGGTGGAATTGCTGGGCGATCGTGAGATTGCGCGCGCGATCGTGTTCACCCGCACCAAGCGCGGCGCCGATCGCGTCGCGCAGCATCTCGAAAGCGCCGGGGTCGGCGCCGACGCGATCCATGGCAACAAGAGCCAGAGCCAGCGTTTGCGCGCTCTCGATGGATTTCGCAAGGGCCGCACGCGGGTGCTGGTCGCGACCGACATCGCCGCGCGCGGCATCGACGTCGACGGCGTGACCCATGTCGTCAATTACGAATTGCCGGAAGTCGCCGAATCCTATGTGCATCGCATCGGCCGCACCGCGCGGGCCGGCGCGACGGGGAGGGCGATTTCGCTGTGCGACAATGGCGAGCGGCCGCTGCTGCGCGCGATCGAAAAGCTGACGCGCCAGACGCTTGAATTCACCGACCGGCGCGGCGCCGACGCCCGCGAGGATGAAACTGCGCCGGCGCGCCGTCAGACTAACCGGCCGCCGGCGCCGCATCGAAACGGCGCGCAGCATCCGCGCCGTGACGGACAGCGCCCCGCGGCGAAGCGATCCGGCGCGCCGAACGGCCAGAAGCGGCGCGCCAATGGCGGCGCGCGTCATAAGCAGGCGAACCGTCCGCAGGCTTAGCGCTATAGTCATGGCGTCTCGAATCGAGTGACGCCATGATCTATGATCTTCTCATCGTCGGCGGCGGGATCAACGGCTGCGCCATCGCCCGCGACGCGGCGGGGCGCGGCCTGTCGGTGAGGCTCGTCGAGCAGGGCGATCTCGCGCAGGGAACGTCCTCCGCCTCGACCAAGCTCATCCATGGCGGCCTGCGCTATCTCGAACTCTATGAATTTTGCCTCGTGCATGAGGCGCTCGCCGAGCGCGAATTGCTGCTCGCCGCCGCGCCGCACGTCATCTGGCCCTTAAAATTCGTTCTGCCTTACGAGAAGGGGCTGCGGCCGGTCTGGCTGCTGCGTCTCGGACTTTTCCTTTACGATCATCTTGCGCGCCGCAAGCGTCTCGAAGGCTCGCATATGGTGACGCTTTCCGGCGACGCGCTCGGCGCGCCATTACGCGACATCTACCGCGTCGGCTTCACTTACGCCGATTGCTGGGTGGATGATTCGCGGCTCGTCGTGTTGAACGCGCGCGATGCGGCGGCGCGCGGCGCGACGATCAGCGTCGGCGCGAAGCTTATTCACGCCGAACGTCGCGGCGACCATTGGCGCGCGACGCTTGCTGGCGGCGAGACGATCGAGGCGCGGGCGCTTGTCAACGCCGCCGGACCCTGGGTCTCGCACGTGATCGAAGACGCGCTGCGCATTCCTTCGCGCAAACATGTGCGGCTGGTGAAGGGCTCGCATCTCGTTCTGCGCAGGCTCTTCGAGGGCGCGCAGGCCTATATTCTGCAAAACCCCGACGGCCGCATCATTTTCGCGATTCCCTATGAGCGCGAGTTCACGCTCGTCGGCACGACCGACGTTTCTTATGACGGTTCGGCGGGCGCCGTGGAGATCAGCGAAGAAGAGACGGATTATCTGCTCGCGTCGCTCAATCATTTTCTGTATCGACCGGCGACGCGAGGCGACATCGTGTGGAGCTATGCCGGCCTGCGTCCGCTCTATGACGATGGTTCGCTCAAAGCGTCGGTGGTGACGCGCGATTACGCCTTCGATCTCGATGCGCCAGACGCCGCCGCGCCGTCGCTGTCGATTTTCGGCGGCAAGATCACCACGGCGCGCCGCCTCGCCGAACATGCGCTCGATCAGCTCGCGCGCTTTCTGCCGCCGCATGGCCCGGCATGGACCGCGCGCGCCGTCTTTCCCGGCGGCGACATGCCGCAAGGCTTTGATCGATTTCTCGATGAACTCAAACGCGACAAGCCGTTTCTCGGCGACGCATTGGCGCTGCGGCTCGCGCGCGCCTATGGAACGCGGGTCTTCGATATAGTGAAGGATGCGCTCGTGCGCGCTGATCTCGGCCGCGACTTCGGCTGCGGGCTGAGCGAGGCGGAGATCGCCTATCTGCGCGAAATGGAATGGGCGCGCACGGCGGATGATATACTCTGGCGACGCTCAAAACTCGGCCTGCATATGAGCGACGCGCAGCAGAGCGCGCTGCGGGAATATGTGGGCGCGTAGCGGCGCCTCGCAATGCAGCCAGAATCCAGGAAGCAATCATTGGCGGCATTGCACTGGATTCCTGTGTGTTGATTTTGTGGGATGGTCATCGCGGACGGGAGACCGTTGGATTCGCGGTGTTGGCCACCGAGACCGGGCTTGGTCCCCCCGGTCAGGCCTTCGGCCTGCCGGGAATGTCGCGTCAAGCGAACGGATCAATCGGTTTCCATATCACCCGCCGAGCGCCGCCTGCGCTTGCGTCACCGAGGCGGCGCCCTCACACACGCTCCTCGCGAGACCCGGTGCCGCGATCGCGACATTGTCGATAAAGAACCGCGCCAGCGCGGCGTAGCGGGCTGCGTTGGGATTGTTCTCTTTCATTGCAGTCTTTGCGCCCTTCATCAGCAACGTCGCGCCGCGCGCCAGGGCGAAGAGGCGCAGATAGGGCGTCGCGCCGGCGAGCGCGGCGACAGCGTCAGTCTTGGTCAGAAATTCGCTCGCCTGCGCCAGCGCCTCGACAGAATCCTGTAACGCCTCTTGCGAAAATTCGGCGTCGCGCGCTATGGCGCGTATATCGTCGATCTCGCGCGCCAGCGCCGCGCCGTCGGCGCCGCGTATTTTGCGGACGACGAGATCGATCGCCTGGATGCCGTTGGCACCTTCATAGATCGCGCAGATGCGCGCGTCGCGCATGAGCTGGGCGACGCCGGTCTCTTCGATATAGCCCATGCCGCCGAAGACTTGGATCGCGAGCGAGGTCGTCTCATTGGCGATATCAGTCGAAAACGCCTTGGCGACGGGCGTGAGCAGACTGGCGCGCTCATGCGCCGCCGCTGCGCGCGCAGGATCGCCATCGCGTCGCGCGCGATCGATGGACGCGGCCGTCTCATAGCAGATCGCGCGCGCGGCGGCCGTCGAACTCGCCATGGCGAGCAACATGCGCGCGACATCGGGATGCTCGATGATCGCGCTCGCTTCCTTGGCGCCAGGCGCGCGACCCTGTTTGCGCTCGCGGGCGTAATGAAGCGCCATCTGCGTCGCGCGCTCGGCAAGCGCGACGCCTTGCAGGCCCACCGACAGGCGGGCGTTGTTCATCATGGTGAACATGCAGGCGAGGCCCTTATTCTCCTCGCCGAGGAGATAAGCGACGGCGCCGCCTTCGTCGCCATAGATCATGGTGCAGGTCGGCGAGCCGTGAATGCCGAGCTTGTGCTCGATTCGGGCGCAGCGCACATCGTTGCGCCGCGTGAAGGCGCCCGCTTCGTCGGGCAGGAATTTCGGCGCCAGAAACAGCGAGATGCCGCGCGTGCCTTCAGGCGCGTCGGGAAGACGCGCGAGCACGAGATGCACGATATTGGGCGCGAGATCGTGCTCGCCATAGGTGATGAAAATCTTCTGGCCGAAGAGGCGGTAGGAGCCGTCATCGGCGCGTTCGGCGCGCGTGCGCATCAGTCCGAGATCCGATCCCGCGCCGGGCTCGGTCAGATTCATCGTCGCCGTCCATTCGCCGCTGACGATCCTGCGCAGATAGGCCTCGTTCAGCGCATCGCTCGCATGCGCTTCCATCGCCTCGATCGCGCCATGGCCGAGCAGCGGGCAGATGGCGAAGGCCATGTTGGCCGCGTTCCAAATCTCCGTGCAGCCGGCGTTGAGCAGGGCGGGGAGGTCGAGACCGCCATAATCCGCGCCGGCTGCTATGGCGTTCCAGCCGCCGTCCCTCCATTGGGCGTAGGCGTCACGCCAGCCGGGCGGCGTCGTCACCGCGCCATTCGCATGTGTCGCGCCGACGCGATCGCCGATCGCGTCGAGCGGCAGCAGAATCTCTTCGGCGAATTTCGCCGCCTCGGTCAGCGTCTGCTCGGCGACCCCGTCGGCAAGGTCGCCATAAAGGCCGCCCGGCTCGATCGCGCCTTCGCCGGCCGCGAGGCGGAGCGCGAAGAGAATGTCGTCTAGCGGCGCGCGGTAAGTCATCCGAATGTCCCTGATGCGAATCGATGCGAGGAATTTAGCGCGCCGAGAGCGCAGGGTCGGCGCGCTTCTCCGACGCCTTGCGCTGGGCGAGCGGTCCGGTAAAATTGCCTACCCGTCTGATAAGCGCCTGTGAGGGCTAATGCCGCTTTTCGCCTATCGCTGCAATGATTGCGCGCATGAATTCGAAACTCTGTCGCGTTTTGACGAAACGCCCGAATGCCCCGCTTGCGGCGGCGCCCATGTCGAGCGGCAGCTGTCGTTGATCGCGCGTCCCGCCGCGGGCGGAGAGTCCACGGAAAGCTGCGCCGCCATGGCGGGCGGCGCGCCCTGTCCGAGTTGCCCGGCGCTCGCGGGCCAGATGTGACGTCGGCGGCGACCCTTCTTGGGGCGCGCCGCATCGCCGTTCCGGCCAACGGAATTGAATTCGAGGTTTTCGAAGCTGGCGCGGGCGACCGGCTCGCGCTGCTTCTGCACGGCTTTCCCCAGCACGCCATCATGTGGCGCCATCTCGTCAGCCCGCTCGCCGCAGCGGGATATCGCGTCTGGGCGGTCAACCAGCGCGGCTATGGCGCAACCACGCGCCCCGCGCAAAAGGACGCCTATTCGCTCGAGGCGCTGACCGGCGATATCGCCGGATTGATCGACGCCGCGCGTCCTGCTTCCGTCGCGCTCATCGGCCATGATTGGGGCGGCTTCATCGCCTGGGTCGTCGCGATTCGCCGGCTGCGTCGGATCGACGCGCTCGTCGTACTCAATATTCCGCATCCACTTTGTTTTCGGCGGGCGCTCGAACAGGAATGGCGGCAGAAGCTCAAATCCGCCTATGCCGCCTTTTTTCAGCTGCCCGGGCTGCCTGACCGGCTCCTGACGGCGCGCGGCGGCGCCTTCGCGGAGAAGCTGATGCGATGGTCGGCGGGCCGCGAAAGCATTTTCTCGAAAGACGCGATGGCAATCTATCGCGCCAATGTCGCTTCGCCCGGCGCGGCGACGGCGATGCTCAACTGGTATCGCGCCGCGGGGCGCGAGATTCTCGAAGCGGAGGACCTCGATTCGCCGATCGATTCGCCGACGCTGGTCGTCTGGGGGCGTCGCGACGCGGCGCTCGGCGAATCCTGTCTTAATGGCGTGGAACGCTTCGTCTGCGATCTGAGGATCGAGCGATTGCCCGGCGTGTCGCATTGGACGCCGGAAGACGCGCCGGAAAGAGTTAACGCGCTGATCTTGCATTTTGTCGCGAATATTTGACTCTCGCTGCGCAAAAAGCTGCATCGGGGAGCCTCGAAAGGTTGACTTGAGGCGCTGGCGTGGGAATCTGTTCCATGGTCCCGGACCCTCTGAGTCCGGCGGTCGCTGTTTTGCGCCTATGGCTCTGCGGCCGGCTGTTGGCCAAGAGAAGGAGATGATCCATTCGCCGTCCACAGAAGAGCGTCGCAGCCCCCCAGAAGGAAGGGCCGCGCATCAATCGGGAAATTCGCGCGCGAGAAGTGCAGCTAATCGATTCCGAGGGGAAAAATCACGGCGTCATCCAATTGCCGGAGGCGCTGGCCATGGCCGAGGGCGCGGGCCTTGATCTCGTCGAGATCGCGCCAAATTCCACTCCCCCCGTCTGCAAAATTCTTGATTACGGGCGTTTCCGCTTCGCCGAGCAGAAGAAAGCCGCCGAAGCGCGCAAAAAGCAGAAAGTCGTCGAGGTTAAGGAAATCAAGCTTCGGCCCGGCATCGACGACCACGACTACGACGTGAAAATGAAAGCGGTGCGTCGCTTTTTCGAAGAAGGCGACAAGGTCAAGGTCACCCTTCGCTTTCGCGGTCGCGAAATCGCGCATCAGGACATTGGCTATCGGCTGCTGTCGCGCGTAAAGGCGGAAACGGCCACGCTGGCCAAGGTCGAACTCGAACCGTCCATGGAAGGACGGCAGATGGTGATGGTGCTCGCGCCTCGATAGCGCGCGCCTCGCCACGAGGGGAGGGGCCGGTCTACGGCCGGGGGATGGCGATCGCCATGTTTGAATTTGGGTTTCCGACTCTGGCGGCGCGGCGCGCCCGCATTTTAGGCGCAGCCGGGCTCATCGCGGCGGGCATCGTGTCCGCTGAAGCCCAGCTTGTGCTCCCTGGAGCGGTTGCCCCTACCCCCGAAGGGACGGTCGCCAGCCCCACAAAGAAAAAGGGCGACGGCAGCGAGATGGGCGCAGCCGCAGGACCCGCCATCATGCCCAAGGCGCCCACCGAAGACGCGATCATGGGGAAAACCCTCAAGCGCGACGGCGAGGGAAGCGCCATCGAATTCTCCCGCGCCGGCGCCGAACTGCAGGTCGCAAAACTCACGCTTGTCGGCGATGATTTGCGGCGTTCCGGCGAAACTTGCCGGGTCGAGGTCGCCGGCACGCCCTTAAAACTCGCGGCGCGCGATAGCGACACTGGACTGCGTCGCTATCAGATCGCCTTTCCCGCCTGTCCGTTCTCATTCAGCGTTCTCGACGGCGCGATCCTCGTCACCAATGAGGGCAAGGCTTGCGAACTGAAGGAGGCGGGGTGCCGCGCCGATCCCGAAGGGCTCTGGGGGATGGGCGCTGACGAAATCGATCCCAAGAAGGGCGCGGAAATGCTTGGCGCCCGCGCGCGCGTCGAAACGACGGTGCGCAATAATTTTCGTGCGCTCTACGACCGCAACAAGAAGGAAAAGGCGGTGCGCAACTATCTCGTCAAGGAACAGGCGGGTTTCTCTTCCTGGCGCGAGGAAGTCTGCCGCTCCTACGCGCGCGAGCCGGACTTCGGTTATTGCGCGTTGCGATTGACCGAGGCGCGCGCGATCGCGCTCGGCGCCCAGCTCGCTTCGGGCGTCAAGCTGCCGCCGGGAGTCGCCGAAGAGCTCGCAGCCGAGAACGCCAAGAAGGACGCAAAGAAATAGAGGGCGGCGCTCATCGTCGCCGCGCCAGCCAGATGGTGTGACGCCCGCAATCTGGGTCTTCCGCCACATGCCCCACGACCTCGAAACCATTCGCGTCGAGCAATGATTCATATTCCTCGCGCGCGAGGCTGGCGTGATAAAGCAACTCGCCCTCGAGTTGACCGAACGCCTCGCCATGCGCCGGACCACTGGTGAACATCACTGCGGCGCGGGGCGCAGCGTGCGCGCCGAAGATCGGAAACATCCGGCGCTGACCGTCGAATCCCAAATGGAAGAAATTGTCCCAGGCAATGATTCCGTCGAAGCGGTGCTTCGGGGAAAGCTCTCGCATATCGGCGACGCGCCATTCGCTTTGAGGAAAGCTCTCCCGACAAAGCGCGATCATCTGCGGCGAAGAGTCGACGCCCGTCACTTCGCATCCTTTTTCGATGAGATAACGGGCGACGGGCCGGCCAGAACCGCATCCAAGATCGAGCACGCTTGGTCGGGAGGGCGGCAGCTTCAGGAATCGATCGAGCCAATGAACTTCAATCAGCCGGTCGCCCCGGCGTTGCGCCCATGACCGGGCGTGGCGCCGATAGAGCTCGATGATGCGATCTGCCTCGTTGGTCATGAATTTAACTGTCGCCGAACGGCTCCAGGCGACTCTATCCCTTCCGCATCAGCATGCCGCGCGCCGGATCATAAGCGAGGATCGCGGCGACGAGGAATGTGCTCGTATAGGCGAAGACGATCGCGAGCGACGCCCAGGCGGCCTTTTCATAAAAGGCGAAGCGGATCAGTTCGACCGCATGCGTGAACGGATTGACTTCGCAGACGTAATAGAGCCAGGGACTCGACTCCTTCACGCGCCACAGCGGATAGAGCGCGGAGGAGGCGAAGAACATCGGAAAAATCACGAAATTCATCACGCCGGCGAAATTTTCGAGCTGCTTGATCAGCGAGGAGAGCAGCATGCCGAGCGCGCCGAGCATCAACCCGCTGAGCGCGAGCGCCGGCAGCACCGTCAGATAGCCCCATTTGGTCGGCGGCTCGATCTCCCAGAAATAGGCGATCAGCAGGAACGCGTAGACCTGCAGAATCGAGACGGCGACGCCGGCCAGAAGTTTGGAGCCAAGCAGAAACCAGCGCGGGAAGGGCGAGACGAGCAGCGTGCGCATATTGCCCATTTCGCGGTCGTAGACCATCGACAGCGACGATTGCATGCCGTTGAAGAGCTGGATCATCGCCATGAGGCCCGGCGCGATATAGACTTCGTAGAGCACGTAGGTTTCGTAAGGCGGGATGATCGATACGCCGAGCACCTGCCGGAAGCCCGCCGCGAAGATGAAGAGCCAGACGAGCGGGCGCACCAGCGCCGAGACGAAGCGTTCGCGCTGATGCAGAAAGCGCAGACCCTCGCGCCAGACGACTCCCGACAAACAAACGAGATATTGGCGAAGGGCAAAGCCTCTTGGCGCAGCAATTTCGCTCATGCCGAAAGCTTGTCCTGGCCGACGCCGGCGATGCGCGTGAAGGCGTCGCCGATGTTTGCTGCGCCTTGCGCCGCAACGATCGCTTGCGCCCGATCGGTCGCGAGCACTCTGCCCTGATGCAGAATGACCACCTGATCGTCGTCGGCGATTTCGTCGATGAGATGCGTCGCCCACAAGACGCCGAGACGTTTTTCCCGCACCAGACCGCGAACAAGCGCGAGAAGATCGGCGCGCGCCTTGATGTCGAGCCCGACCGTGGGCTCGTCGAGAAGGAGCAGTCGCGGATCATGCAGGAGCGCGCGGGCGATTTCGACGCGGCGCATCTGTCCCCCGGACAGAGAACGGGCCTTATCTTTCGCGCGCTCCGCGAGTCCGGCGCGCGCCAGCGCCGCCCGACCGAGGCGGCGCGCTTCGATCGGGCCGACGCCATGCAAAGCGGCGTGGTAGAGCAGATTCTGCATGACGCTCAATTCGAGATCGAGCGTGCGCGCCTGAAAGACGACGCCAAGCTGGCGTAGCGCCGCGCTGGGCTCGCGCATGACGTTGTGGCCGAAAATCTCGATCTCGCCGTGGCGCGCGGCGTAAAGCCGCGTGATGAGCGAAAACAGCGTGCTCTTGCCGGCGCCGTTTAACCCAAGGAGCACCGTGAAACTGCCGGAAGGAACACAAAAACTGACGTCGTCAAGCGCCTTGCGCGCGCCGTAGGAGTGGCTGACGTTTCTGATCGCGAGCGCGTCGGTCATTGCGGCGCCACGACGACGCCCCAGGGAAAGGCGCCAACCGGAATCGACTTCAGCACCTTCAACGACGCGACATCGATTACCGATACGTCATTGGAGACGCCATTAGCGGTGAGCAGATATTTCTCGTCGGGCGTGAAGGCGAGATGCCAGACGCGCTGGCCGACAAGCAAATATTTCTCGATCTTTTTGGTTTCGGCGTCGATCACCGCGACGCGGTTGGCCGGCCCAAGCGCGACGAAGGCGCGTTTTCCGTCGCGGGTGATCGATATGCCGATCGGCTGAATCGCTTCCTTCGACATCGCCGGAATGTCGAAGCCGATCTTCTGCTTCAATTCGCGTTTCACGGGGTCGATGATCGCGACCGTCCCGCCGACTTCCGACGACACCCAAAGCTCGGAGCCGTCGTTCTTGAATTCGGCGAAACGCGGCCTTCCGTCGACGAGAATATTGGCGACGATCTCTTTCGACTGCGTGTCGATGAGATGCGCCATATTGGTGGTTTCCGAAGTGTTGACCAGCAGCTTTCCATCGGGACTGACCGCCATGCCTTCGGGTTCGACGCCGACAGGAATGTCGCCGATCATCTCCTTCTTCTTCACGTCGATGAGCGTGACGAGATTGTCGTTTTCATTCGAAACATAAATGATATTGCCGTTGGGACTGAGCGCCAGCAATTCGGGATCAGGGCCCGACGGCAGCTTGCCGGTGACTTTCAGCGTCTTGGTGTCGAGCACCTGAATGGCGTCGTCGTCGCCTGCGCAGATATAGAGTTCGGACCCATCCTTGTTGAGCGCGATGCCGCGCGGGCGCCGGCCGACTCTTACGGTCGCGATCGCTTCGAGCTTATCCGTGTCGATGATTGTGATGGAATTGCCCTTTTCGTTGCTGACATAGGCTTTGTAGGCATGGGCGGGAGGCGCAAAGAAAATGGCGCAAATCAAGACCGAGACAATAATCCGTAGGACATAACGCACGTCATGCCCGCGCTTGTTGCGGGCATCCACGCCGCGGACATTCTCTTGCGGATGGCCGGGACAAGCCCGGCCATGACGCGGGAAGCGAGCAAGCATGGCGGGGAGGCGGAGGCCGAGTCTGCTCCCTCTCCCGCCAGCGCGGGGAAGGGTTGGGGAGGTGGCTGTCGTCATTTCAATCTGCATTTCGTCTCCGGCTGGTCGAGACCCAGCGTGTCGAGTTCGCTGACCTGATGGAGGAAGCCCTCCTGCGGCGAAACCGAGACGACCATCCGTCCGTCCGACAGAAGTATCGGCTGGCGCAATTGCAGGTTCCATGGCCGCAGCGTCAGCCGCACGCCTTTGAACGCGGCGATGGAGAATTCCTTGCCGATCATATAGAGGCGCAACTTCTCTGGGTCGCTGGACGCGGTGCGCGTCGCGGCTTCGCCGATCATCCGCATGGCAAGCCAGGCCGCATTGTCGCGGGCGTTCATCAAACGTCTGAAGGTCTGGATAAAGCGGTTCTGCAACTGAAGCGCGCCCCATTGCTCATGCGCCGGATCCCAATTCGTCGGCATCAGCCCGGCGGACCCGGCGACGGGCCGCGGATCCCAGCTGCGATAGGGAAGATAGTTGGCGAACACTTCGCTCTCGTCGGCGGCGATGAGCGCGTCATAGGCGGGCGCGTTCTGGGTCAGCGCCGGAATCTGCCGCTGAGTCTGCACCGAGCCGGAGTCGCTGCGTCGTCCGCCCCCGGTGTCTTCATAGACGCGCTCTTCGACGATTTTCGCGCCGAATTTTTTTGCGCTGTTGCGCAGGGCTTGGGCCAGGAGCTCGTCTTTCGGATGCGAGCCCTTGAAGAGCAACCAGCGTCGCCACTGCTTCCAGACGAGATATTGCGCCAGACCGTCGGCGAGCATGGAGCGCGTCGGCGACACATGGATGACATTGGCGCGGCAGTCTTCTTCGCGCAGCCTGTCGTCCGTCGCCGAGACATTGAAGAGCAGCGCGCCCTTGGGTCCGGCGCGCTCCGACGCGGCGAGCAGTCGCTCCGGCGAGAGATCGGCGATAACGAGAAGCGCTCCCTTGTCGATCAGCCGATCGAGCGCCGCGACGACATCGTCGCCTTCATCGAGCCTGGCGTCGATCGCCTCAAAACTCTGGTTGGTGAATTTGCCCGTGGTGTTGTTGTCGGCGACGCCGAGCAGGACGCCGGCGAGCGTGTCGTCGGCGGCAGGAATGTCGAGAATTGAGAGGGTCTCGCGTGAATGCGTTTCGCGCAGAACGCCGACTTTGAGATTGAGCGTTTCCGCCGCGACCGACGCGGCGATGAGCGACAAACAGAAGGCGGCGACCAAGCTTTTCATCCCGCCTAAATGGCCGCTTTGGCGCGCGGGATCAAGTTGGTCGGCGCTCCCGCGCGCCCTTGCCCGTTACCTCGTCACGCGCAGCAGCGCCTTGCCCTTCTTGGAGGCAAGCTCCTTGGCGTCGAGCGTCCCGTCGTTGTCTGGGTCCGCATCCTTAAACATGCCCGAGACCATGGCGAGAAACTCGTCCTTGGATAGCGTCCCGTCATTGTCAGGGTCGGCCGTGTGGAAGTCCTTCTTCGAGACGCGTCCCTTCATCTCCTTGAGGTCGACGGTCCCGTCCGCGTCCTTCTCAAGACGGGTAAATAGGTCGCCGGCGGATTTGTCGATCTCGTTGAGATCGACGGTGCCGTCATTGTCGGTGTCGAGCGTGGCGATGGCGCCGCCCGCCTTGGCGAGCGCGGACGTCGCCGGTAGCGTGGTGACGCCGGCGATCGCCAGCGCGCCGAGCAGCAATGCTTTGTTCATTCGCGACTCCTTGGAATAGGGTCATCGAGACCAATATAGCGCGGGCGCCGTCGGATCGCCTAGCGCCGTTTGGGCCGCGGCCGATAAGGCGGCGCCTGGATCGTAGCTTAGCGGTCCGTCGCGACGCCGCTGCGCAGCGGCAGCAATGCGGCGAGCCGCGTGCCGCCTTGCGGGTCATTCGTCAGCGTGAGCGCGCCGCCAAGCGCGCCGACTCTTTCGCTCATCCCGCGCAACCCGAGGCCGCCGCTCGTCGAGGGGCTGCGCGTCGCATTGAGACCGGCGCCATTGTCGCGCACGACGATATGCAACGCGCCCTTTGCCCGCGCGACGCTCACCTCGACGTGATCGGCGCCTGAATGCCGCAGCGCATTGGCGAGTCCTTCCTGCACGATGCGATAGGCGGTGAGCGCCATTCCTTCTTCGAGGTCGCCAGATGCGCCGTCGAGCGACAGCGCGATGGCGACGCCAGGGTTCGCCTCGCGCCAGCCTTGCGCCAGCGCCGCTAACGCGTCGGCAAGCCCCATCTCCTCAAGCGCGGCGGGCCGCAGCCGCCCGAGAATGCGCCGGTTGACCTGCTGCAAAGCGGCGATCTGGGCGTCGATGCGCGCGCAATCTTCGGCAAGGCGCGCCGGCTCGGCGCCGGGAGCTGCGGCGCGGCGCGCCAGCGCGCCGACGCCGGCGCGGACTGTGAACAGGAAGGGACCGATCTCGTCATGCAAATCGCGCGCGATGTCCTTGCGCTCTTCGTCCTGCACATGGATCATTCGCCGCACGAGCCGACGATTTTCCTCGTCGAGCTGTTGCAGCGTCGCGGCCAGCGCGTTGATCCGCTCTGCGATGACGACGAATTCCGGCGAGCCGTCGGCGGGAACGCGCATCGCATGTTCGCCGCGCTCGAGACGCAGTAGACCATCGGCGAGAGTCGCGACGGGACGCAGCGTTCGCGAAACGGCGAGCGAAACCAGCCCGAAGGCGGCGACCGCGATGCCGGCGCCGCCGATCGTCAGCCAGACGATTTCCTGCCAAATCTCGGCGATCTCATCCGCGGGATTGGGGGAGATCAGGATCGCGCCATGGCCGGCCTCGATCCGCGTCACCGCGGCGTTCGGCAGCACGAGACGGGCAAACCACCGCGGCGCGCGATCGACGTCGTCCTTCGCTGGCGTCGTCTCTCCGTCGAGCGTAACGCTGATATGGCGCAGCCGCCGCACGTCGGCGAGAAGTCGCGCGATCTCGGCCTGTGGATCCGGCGCCGCTTCGAGTCGCGGCAGAGTGGCTTCGACAAGTTCGCGCGCCAGTCGCGTCGCGCCATCGGCCTCGGCGCGAACCCGCGCGCCGGCGTGCAAGAGGAGCAGGCCGACGCCGAGCGCCAATCCCAGCGCGAGCACGGCGCCGAGCAGCAGCGACAGGCGAAGGCGAAGGGAAAGCCTCCGAAACATGGGCGATTTTTCTAGAGAAGCGCGCGACTTTACGAAAGGCCCCAATGCCGTCAATGTCCTGCTGCCGTTCAGCGGACTGGGGCAGTGGAGCGAATTCGAATATGCGCGTTCTGATCGTTGACGACCATCCGATTATCGTTTCCGGCTGCGCGGCGATGCTCGCCGGCGAGGGCGACATCGACGTCGTCGACGCGCGCGACGCGGAGACGGGCCTTGCCGCCTTCACGACGGAAAAGCCCGACGTGACGGTGGTCGACATCGGCCTGCCGGGCGTTTCCGGCTTCGAGCTGACGCGGCGGATTCTGGAAACCGATCCGGGCGCGCGCATCGTCATTTTCAGCATGAACGACGATCCGATCTTCGCGGCGCGGGCGATTCAGATGGGCGCGAAGGCCTATGTGACGAAGAACGACGATCCCTATCTTCTGCTCACGGCGGTGCGCGAGGTCGCGTCGGGCGGCGTTTTTCTGATGCCCAAAATCGCCAACCGGCTCGCCTTCGAAAAAAGCGGCGCCGCGGCCAGCCCGCTCTCGGCGTTGACCGCGCGCGAATTGGAAATTTTGCGCATGCTCGGACGCGGGCTCGGCATGGCGGAAATCGCCGAGGCGACGCAAGTCTCCTACAAGACCATCGCCAACAGCTGCTCGATCATGAAACGAAAGCTCGGCGCCCGCACGCCGATGGAGCTGATGCGCATCGCGCTGGAGCACAGGCTGACGTGAGGGATATCGACTTACCCTCCCCCCTCCAGGGGAGGGTGGGCGCGCGCTAATTTCCTTGCGCGTCCGGGTAGGGCTCCAGCGGCGCATAATTCGCCGGGACGGGACCGGTCAGCGCGCCGAGAAAGGCGACGATGTCGGCCGCGTCCTTGTCGGATAAATCCTGTCCGAGTTGCGTCTTGCCCATGATTTTCACGGCCTTGCTCAGATCGTCGATGGACCCGTCGTGAAAATAGGGCGCCGTTTTCGCCACGTTGCGCAGGCTCGCGACCTTGAAGACATAAAGGTCGGCGTCATTCTTGGTGACGTCGGCGCGGCCCTTGTCGGGCGTCACGACGCCGGTCTCCTTCCAATAGTCGTTCGCCACGCCGAATTTATGGAAGGAGTTGCCGCCGAGGCCCGGGCCATTATGGCAGGAGGCGCAGCCGAGATCGATGAATTTGCGCAAGCCCGACTGCTGCTGCTCCGACAGCGCCGAGACGTCGCCGGCGAGGAAAGCGTCGAATTTGGAGGGCGTCAGCAGGGTGCGCTCAAAGGCGCCGACGGCGACGCCCCAATTATGCGAATTGATCGGGTCTTTCTCGCCGGGGAAGGCCTTGGCGAAGGCGTCGGCATAGGCGGGAATCGCCTTGAGCTTGCTCATCGCCGTCGCCTGATCGGGATTGCCGAAGCTCACCGGCCCAAGCAGCGATTTCTCCGCCTGGTCTTCAAGCGACTCGCGATCGCCGCGCCAGTGCTGCTTGAAATTCAGCGCGGCGTTGAAGATCGACGGCGCATTGCGCGGATTCTCCTTGCCGAAGACGCCGATCGCCTTCGGCAATCCGTCGCTCGCCTGCTTGTCCGGCGGATGGCAATGGCCGCAGCTGACATTGCCGTCCATCGACACGCGGTTCTCGAAAAACAGCCGTCGGCCGAGTTCGATCCGCGCGGCGGTCAGAGGATCATTAGCGGGAGTGGGCGCGTCGATCGGCTGAAAATTCTTCTTCGCGTCGTCGAGGAGCGATTTGGCGTTCGGACTTTCCGCTCGGGCGGTCGTCGTGGCGAGAAGGACGAAGGCGCTAATGATGAAATATGAAGCCTGACGCACTTTGAGGCCTCCCGCTGGCGGCCAGCCGCGCCGCCGTAAAACGATTCGAGCCGGCGTTCCGAAAAGCGCAGCCGCTTTGCGCAGCGCTCTTCATGCCGGCTCGATTCGGGAATTCTATGGGCGCCTTCGCCGGAGCGAAGGCCGCGCCGGAATTAGATCTCGGCGGACTCGTAGCTGGTGATTTCCATGCCGACGCAAACTTCTACAATCACGGGGGTCGTCCAGGCCATTTTTTCCTCCGTTTGGGACTCTCTATCGGCTTTGCCCTGCTTATCTTGGCGTACGCCCGCAGGTTTAAGCTCGGCGCAGCATTTAACATGATCGCCGCCGCCGCGCAAATGGGATGCGCGCCGCGTGCGCCTTTGAATGCGCCATGGCGAGGACTTGACGTCCGTGTCGTCTAAACTAGATGTCGTCATGCGCCTTGCGGCGCCTGCTTATTTTATTGGCTGATTTCATTACCTAAGTAGGTGCGTCGCAGGGTGATTTTTGGCGCCGAGCGCGCCGCCTTTAATACGGGAGTAATTCGATGGCACATCCGACAATTCAAAAGGGCTCGCAAGGCGAGGCGGTAAAATTAGCCCAGACGCGTCTCAAGCAGCGCGCTTACGATCTCGGCCCAATCGACGGCATTTTTGGCCCAAAGACTGAGGCGGCGGTCAAGGCTTACCAGACCGATCGTCACCCGCCGAAGCCCCTCACGGTGTCGTTTCCTCTAGCCATTGACGGCGTCGTGGGTCCGAAAACCTGGTTTAGGCTCGATCCCGAACAGCTGAAGGTCGGCGCGCATGGCGATGCCGTGAAACTCCTCCAAGAACTCCTCAAGCTAGCCGGCTTCGATCCGGGCCAGGTAGACAGCAAGTTCGGCCCGAAGACCGAGGCCGCGGTCAAAGCGTTCCAGAAAGTGCATAATGATTTCGACGGCCACCCGTTGAAGGTTGACGGGATCGTCGGAATCAGGACCTGGGCGGCTTTGAAGAGCTGACCCGACAGGCGAGCGCCGCTCTCCACTCAAATCGTCATCGACGCCAAAGGCCCGGGGTTTTCCGGGCCTTTGGGTTTTCTGCGCGAGCATTTGTCGAGACTTGCGGGCGTTGGTTCTCTGATCGGATGCAAATGACGCAGCCGGACGTCTCGACAGGCGACGTGACGGCTGCTAGGCATAGCGAAACGCGGGAGGAGCCGCCCGGCTCGGCGAGTAGGCGCAAAAAAACAAATGGATAGCGCCAAATTGGTCGATATGTTTTCGCTTGGCCGGGACAGGTCGCAAATCGGAGTAGGGATGGGGACAGCGACGCTCGACGGCAAGGCGATTGCGCTTGACGACGCCTATCGGCATGCCGCCAAAATTCTCAACAGCGCGGCGTTTCCGCTCATCGCCGGTCTCGGCGCCGACATCGCCGGCGCGCGCGCCGCCATCCTTCTGGCCGAGCGGCTGAAGGGCGCCTTCGATCATCTGGCGTCGCGCGAAACGCTCGCCGATATCGACGTCAAACGCTCCTTCGGCATGTTCACGACGACGGCGAATGAGGCGCGTCTGCGCGGCGACTGCGTCGTGCTCATCGGCCCTGGCCTCACGCTAGCCTGGCCCGGCATGCTGGAGCGGCTGGCGCTCGATCAGCCGCCGCGACGGGGCGCCCAGGCGCAGCAGCCCCGCAAGGTGATCTGGGTCGGGCCGGCGGCCGACGAGGCGAGCGCCGTCCCTGGCGCCAAAATCATCCCGGCTTCCGCTCAGGAATTCTCGCATGTGCTCGCGGCGTGGCGCGCCCGGTTCGGCGGCCGTCCCGTCGCGCTCGATTCCGAAAAAGTCGCCCTCATCGACGGACTCGTCGAATCGCTGCGCAACGCCCACTTCGGCGTGTTCGTCTGGTCGGCGTCGACTCTCGATCCGCTGGCGATCGAAATGATGCAGGGTCTGGTGATCGAGCTCAACGCCACGACGCGCTTCACCGGCGTCCATATTGGCGCCCGCGGCGGCGCTTCCGGCGTCACGCAAACCGCCGGCTGGATGACTGGCTTTCCGCCGCGCACCGGCTTTGGCCGCGGCTATCCGGAGCACGACCCATGGCGTTTCGAGGCGTCGCGCCTCGTCGACAGCGGCGAGGCCGATGCCGCGCTGTGGATTTCCGCCTTCGACGGCGAGAAGCCGGCATGGTCTCGCGCCGATCTTCCGCTCATCACGCTCGCCCCCGCGTCGGCGGCGCCCTCTCGGGGACTGTTCATCGAAGTCGGTCAGCCCGGCGTTACCCATGATTCGGTCCTGATGAGTCAGGAAACCGGCGGCATGACGCTGCGCAAGGCCAGCGCGCCGACCAACGCGCCGAGCGTCGCGCAGGCGATCGACGCCATCATGGCGGAAGTTTCGGAGGGCGCATGGCGCTGACAGTCTTGCGCGGCGGCCATATCGTCGATCCCGCGACCGGCCAGGATTCGATCGGCGACGTCTGGTTCGAAAACGGCCGCATCGTCGAGCGTCCAGAAGGCCGCAGCGCCGACGAGGAGATCGACGTCTCCGGCCATATCGTCATGGCCGGCGCGATCGATATTCATTCGCACATCGCCGGCGGCAATGTGAACACGGCGCGCCTGCTGTTGCCGGAGCTGCATCGTGCGATTCGCGCGCGCCTCGCCGGCACGCCGCTGTCGACCGCCAAATGGTCTAGCTACGAGACGGGCCGGCTCTATGCGCAGATGGGCTTCACGACCGTCGTCGAGCCGGCGATGGCGCCGCATCACGCCTTGCAGACCCACCTCGAATTCAACGACGCGCCGATCATCGACAAGGGCGCGCTCACCGTGCTCGGCAATGACGATTTTCTGCTCGGCATGCTGCGCGACGGCGAGAAGGAAAACGCAATCAATGATTATGTCGCGCAGACCGTTGAGAACACCCGTTCGCTCGGCTTAAAGTGCATCAATCCCGGCGGCGTCGACGCCTTCAAGGAAAACATGCGCGCCTTCGGGCTCGATGATGTCGTGCCATTTTACGGCCTGACCTCGCGCCAGATTTTCCAGGCGATGCAAAAGGCGACCCAGGCGGTGGGCATCGCCCATCCCTTGCATTTGCACATGAACAATCTCGGCCTCGCCGGCAATATCGACACGGCGCTTGCGACGATCGACGCTGCGCAAGGCCTGCCGCTGCATCTCGCCCATGTGCAGTTCTACGCCTATGGGAAGGAGGGCAAGAACGGCTTCTCGTCGGCCGGCGCGATCTTCGCCGAGAAGATCAACGCCAATCCGAATGTCAGCGTCGACGTCGGCCAGGTGATGTTCTCCGACACTGTGACGATTTCGTCGGACGTTCTGAAACAGTTCAACAGCCTGCCCGGCGCGATCCCGAAAAAGGGCGCGATTTTCGACGGCGACGCCAATGGCGGCGGCATCGTTCCTTACGTCTATAAGATTTCGAACTACTACAACGCCATTCAATGGGCGGCGGGCCTGGAGCTCTTCCTGCTGATTGAAAATCCCGAGCAGGTGTTCTTCACCACCGACCATCCGAACGGCGGTCCCTTCACCACCTATCCGGAACTCTTCGCGCTGCTGATGAGCGCCGACCTTCGCGCGGAATATCTTTCGCGCCTGCCGGCGGACGTGCTGGAGCATACGACGCTGCCGTCGATCTCGCGCGAATACACGCTTTACGAAATTGCGCAGATGAGCCGCTCCGGCGCCGCGAAGCTCTTCGGCTTCGAAGATCGCGGCCGGCTCGGCGCGGGCTCCGTCGCCGACATTGCCGTCTACAAGCCGGGGCGCGATGTCGCCGGCATGTTCCGCCGCGCGACTCATGTGTTCAAGGACGGCAATCTCGTCGTACGCGACGGCGAAGTTTCGCATTATACGCGCGGCAAGACTCTGCATATCCGTCCGCGCTACGATCGCGAGATCACCAAGCGCCTCGATACCTATTACGATGATCTTTACGGCCTGCCGCGAAGCATTTTCGACGTGCCCGACGCCGCGCTGCCGCACAAGGACGCCTTTGCGGAGGTTCCATGTCGGATATAATTCGCAACGGCGTAAGGATAGACGATAATTTCGCCGAAGCCTTCCCGATGAGCGGGACGGGCATTCTGATCACCGCGCCGAACGCCAAATGGGCGCGGCAGGCGGCGCTCACCATGACGGGCTTCGCCACGTCGGTCATCGGCTGCGGCTGCGAGGCCGGGATCGATCGCGAAGTTTCGCCCGACGAAACGCCGGACGGGCGTCCCGGCGTGCGCGTGCTGCTCTTCGCCATGTCGTCGAAGGACGCCGAGAAGCAACTCGTCAATCGACTCGGCCAATGCGTGCTGACCTGTCCGGGCTCGGCGGTCTATTCGACGGTCGCCGGCGAATTCGAGATCAAGGTCGGCGACGCGGTGCGCCAATTCGGCGACAAGTGGCAGATGTCCAAGGTCGTCGACGGAAGGCGCTACTGGCGCGTGCCCGTCATGGACGGAGAGTTTTTCTGCGAAGGCAAGGTCGGCCTGACGAAGAAGTCGGTCGGCGGCGGCAATCTCTTGATCATGGGCGCCGACTGGGACAAGACCATGCGCGCCACCGAGGCCGCCGTATCGGCGATCGGCGGCGTCGCCGACGCCATTGCGCCATTCCCCGGCGGCATTGTGCGCTCGGGCTCCAAGGTCGGCTCGCAATATAAGGGCATGAGCGCCTCGACCAACGACGCTTATTGTCCGACCTTGCGCGGCGTCACGAAAAGCGCGCTCGATGCGGATATCGGCTGCGTGCTCGAAATCGTCATCGACGGGCTGACCGATAACGCCGTGCGCGAGGCGATGCGCGCCGGGCTGCGCGCCATCATCGAGATGGGGCCGGAGCAGGGCGCGAAACGCGTCGGCGCCGGCAATTACGGCGGCAAGCTTGGCCCGTTCCATTATCATCTGAAGGATTTGCTGCCGTGAAGCCGTTTACCTTCACGCTTCGCCAGGAGCCGCCCCAGCGCGTCGATCTTTCGCCGCTGACGCCCGATCGTCTCGCCGGCAAGTCTATCGCGCAGATCGAAGAGATCGAGATCGGCGTCACGCGCATTTCGACGAAAGTAGGCGACCTCTTCAAGATTTCGGAAGGCGATCTGAAGAGCCTTCGTTATGAGGGCGGCTCGTCGCGCTTCGATCTTCTCGGCGCGAAACTTCTGCCAGGCTTCGAAATTCACGTCGTAGGCGATGTCGGCGCGCAATGCGGCCGTCTCGCCAAGGGCGGGAAGATTACAGTCGCGGGGAGCGCCGGTCCGCATGCGGCTTCCGGAAATCTCGGCGCCGATATGGAGATCAAGCGCGACGCCGGCGATTTTCTTGCCGGGCCGCTCGCGGGCGAACTCGCCGGGATGGCCGGAGGGCGCATCATCGTGCGGGGCAGGGCGGGCGCGCGCGCCGGCGACCGGCTGCGGCGCGGCATTATCGTCATTGAAGGCGACGCCGGCGAAGATCTCGGGGCGCGCGTCATCGCCGGCACGATCTTCGTTTTGGGCGAGGCCAAGGGCCGGATCGGCTATCTCAACAAGCGCGGCTCCATCGTGCTCGCCCGCGCCGGCTGCTTCGGCCCGACCTATGTCGATTGCGGCGTTCAGGAGCTTACTTTTGCGCGACTCTTGGCGCGCAGTCTCAAAAATCATAGCGCCCCGGCCGCCGATCTTCTCTCGCGCAAGCTGCGCCGCTACGGGGGCGACACCGCGGTTTACGGCAAGGGCGAGATATTGACCCCCGAATGACGGGCATTACCCTTGCTAGAAAGAAGCAACCGCCTGACAAGCGGGCGCTTAGCAAGGAGATTGCGATGAATTTCGTCGAACTCATTCTTACTGTCTGCACGCTGGCGCAGCCCGCCGCCTGCGACGAGCGCAAAATCGTTCTGGAATCGGCCACGGGCTCGACCAACAATTGCATGATGCAGGCGATGCCTTATATCGCTCAGTGGTCCGGCGATCACCCGCAACTGACCGTCACCAAATGGCGTTGCGCGCGGCCCGGAGCTGATGGCGACAAGATTTGATCGAGGCCTTCGGGCGCGGTCGACACCATGACGAATGAATCGGATGGACGATCAGCAGGCGCCTTTTGCGGCGCCTTACGCGCCCCCCGACGAGAGCTTCGCTGAAGCCTTCCTCAAGTCGCGGCCGGACGCCACGACGCTGCATACGACGGAAGACGCCGCCCTGAGGCTTGTGCGCGGCATGCGCGCGAGGCGCGATCCGCTCGGCGGCGTCGAAGATTTCCTGCACGAATTCTCACTTTCGTCACGCGAGGGTCTGGCGGTGATGGCCCTCGCCGAGGCGCTGCTGCGCGTTCCCGACGACGCCACAGCGGATCAACTCCTCGCTGATAAGCTCACTGAGGGCGATTTCTCTCATCACGAATCATCGAGCGATGCGATGCTCGTTCAGGCCTGCGCCTTCGCGCTCGGGTTTTCGGCGCGTATCGTGGATGTGACCCAGCCGCGCGGGCTTGTCGCCGATCTCGCGCGCCGTATCGGCTTGCCGGCATTGCGGAACGCCGCCCGTCAGGCGATGCGGCTCATGGGCGGCCACTTCGTTTTCGGCGAAACCATCGAAGCGGCGATCGGGAGGGCCCATGGACGGCGCGAATGCTTTTCCTACGACATGCTCGGCGAAGGGGCGAGGACGGCCGAAGACGCCGAGCGCTATTTCGAGGCCTACGCCCACGCCATTCGCGTCATCGGCGAGTCGGCTGGAGACTCGCATCTGCCGGCGCGTCCCGGAATTTCGATCAAGCTTTCGGCGCTGCATCCGCGCTATGAGGCGATTTCACGCGACCGCGTTCTGCGTGAATTGCCGCCGCGCGTGCTGGAGCTGGCGCGCCTTGCCAAAGATCGCGATCTTGCTTTCACCATCGACGCGGAGGAGGCCGATCGCCTCGAACTCTCGCTCGATGTGATCGCGCGCGTTGTCGAAGACCCGTCTCTTTCCGGCTGGGATGGATTCGGGCTGGCCGTGCAGGCCTATCTGAAGCGCGCATCGGCTGTGATCGACTATGTTGGAGCGCTCGCGGAAGCGTTCCATCGGCGCTTCATGGTGCGCCTCGTGAAGGGCGCCTATTGGGATGGCGAAATCAAGCGCGCGCAGGAGCGCGGTCTGGCCGACTATCCGGTGTTCACCCGCAAGGCGATGACCGATCTCAATTTCGACGCCTGCGCGGCGCAGCTCTTTAAGCATCAGCGAATCTTCCCGCAATTCGCCACCCATAACGCGCGCAGCGTCGCCGCCGTCCTGGCGATGGCGGGCGGACGGCGCGACTTTGAGTTTCAGCGCCTGCACGGCATGGGCGAGCAGCTCTATGAATCGCTCGCCGAAGTGAGCGACGCTCCCGTTCGAGTCTATGCGCCGGTCGGTCCGCACCGCGATTTGCTTGCCTATCTCGTGCGGCGTCTGATCGAGAACGGCGCCAATTCATCATTCGTCGCGCGCGCGGCCGATCCTGACACGCCGGAACGCGCGCTCGTCGCCGACCCTTGCGAAGCGCTCGGCGCGCCAAGTCGCGCGCGCCATCCGCGTCTGCCATTGCCGAGCGAAATTTATTTGCCGCTTCGCGCCAATTCGAAAGGCGTGGAGTTCGGCGATCGCACCGCCCTTGAGGCGCTGATCCAAGAGACGCGCGCGCCTTTTGCTTCGCCTCGCGCCCGCCCCAGCGTCGAGACGCGTGTTCCAATGCGTCCCGTCTTGTCGCCGATCGATGGCGCCGTGGTCGGCGAGGTCATTGAAGCAGACGAAGCTGCAGCGCACGCCGCGATCGCGACGGCTTCGCGCGCCTTTCCAGCCTGGGTCAGCACGCCGTTCGAAAGACGTGCGCAGATCATCGACCGCACGGCCGATCTGATCGAGGCGCGGCGCGGTCCGCTGATCGCGCTATTGCAAAGCGAGGGCGGCAAGACTCTCGACGACGCGCTCGCCGAAGTTCGCGAAGCGGCCGATCTTTGCCGCTATTACGCTGGCCAGGCGCGGATCGACTGCGCGGATGCGCTGCTGCCTGGCCCGACGGGGGAAGCCAATGTCCTGCGTCGTCACGGTCGCGGCGTCTTTGTCTGCATCTCGCCATGGAATTTCCCGCTCGCGATTTTTATTGGCCAGGTCGCGGCCGCGCTCGTCGCTGGAAACGCCGTCGTCGCGAAGCCTGCCGAACAGACGCCGCTCGTCGCCGCCATGGCGATCGAACTCCTGCGCGATGCGGGCGCTCCGAAAAACGCGCTGCAATTTGTTCCTGGCGACGGGCCGATCGGCGCGGCTCTCGTCGCCGACCCGCTGACGGCTGGCGTCGTTTTCACCGGCTCGGTCGAAGTCGCGCATCGCATCAACCGAACGCTCGCCGAGCGGGAAGGTCCCATTGCGCCGCTCATCGCCGAAACAGGCGGGATCAACGCGATGATCGTCGACTCGACGGCGCTGATCGAACAGGTCGTCGACGATGTTCTGACCTCCGCCTTCCGATCGGCCGGACAACGATGCTCCGCCTTGCGGCTCCTATGTCTGCAGGAGGAGATCGCGCCCGCATGTCTTGAGACGTTGATCGGCGCAGCGCGCGAGCTGCGCGTCGGCGATCCGCGCGAGATCGGCGCGCATGTCAGTCCTGTGATCGACGCGGCGGCGAAGGCGAAACTCGACGCCTATCTTGCGCGTCAGCGCGCGGCCCGGCGCGTCCTCTACGCCGGCGTTGCGCCTTCGACGGGAACTTACGTCTCCCCGCATATCGTCAGGCTCGATCGAGTGCAGGATTTGCAGGAGGAAGTATTCGGGCCTGTGCTGCATGTCGTGACCTGGCGCGCAGAGGGCCTCACGCAATTGCTCACCGACATTGAAGCCGGCGGATATGGGCTCACGTTCGGCATGCATACGCGCATCGAACAGCGCGTCCGCGCGCTGTCGCGCGAAGCGCCGGCCGGCAATATCTACGTCAATCGCAATATGATCGGCGCCGTCGTCGGCAGTCAGCCGTTCGGCGGATTCGGCTTGAGCGGCACCGGCCCCAAGGCGGGCGGGCCGGATTACCTTTTGCGATTCCTTCACGAGACCACGCTGACGATTAACACCGCGTCGTCTGGCGGCGACGCCAGCCTGTTGTCGCTTGACGAATTCGATGAACTTGGTCGCGACAAATTGGCGCAAACGCTCAGCTTGAAGTCGCATCGCTGACGCGCCACTTCACTAACGTTTCCATACCGATCGTCGGCTCTGTCGTTGCTGAAGAACGGCTGCCCGGCGATCGTCCGATCACGAGGGAGATCAGCATGGCCGAAGAAAGCAAGCTGCCAGCGTCAAAGCAATCCGTTCAGCCGCCCGGCATTTTCGATTGGCATCCTTTCGAATCTTTTCGGCGCCAGTTCGATCGCCTGTTCGACGAGTTTCCGTCGCGCCGAAGCCTCGCCGACTTTCAGCCGTTCGACCGGATGATGTCGCAATGGTCGGCGAGTCCGCCTGTCGATTTCGTCGAAAAGGACGGCGGCTATGAAATCACCGCCGAACTTCCCGGCCTCGACGAAAAAAGCGTCGACGTAAAACTGTCGAACGGCGTGATTTCAATTTCCGGCGAGAAGAGCGAAGAGAAGGAAGAGAAGAAGGAAGGCTATTATTGTTCGGAGCGCCGCTATGGCTCCTTCCGGCGCGCCTTTCGCGTGCCTGAAGGCGTCGACCAGGACAAGATCACGGCGGACTTCGAAAAGGGCGTGCTGAAAATCACCTTGCCCAAAACGGCTCAAGCCAAGAAGGAAGAAAAGAAAATCGAAATCGCCGCGAAATAGCTCCGCGTTTTATTCGGCGCCAGTCGCCCGCGGTTTCAAGATCGCCAGCCGGCGCGCCCATGCGGCGCGTCGGCGATTTCATGTTTATGCGCCGGCCGGCGCATCAGCCGCGGCAGCACGAGATGCGGCAACACGCCCTCGCGAATGACGGCGCGTCGCAGCGGACCGAGCGCCGCCATCGCGATGAAGCCGGCGCCGCGCAGCAGATCGACCGGCAGATAAGGAATGATCAACGATCGATTGAGCAGATCGACGCCATGCGTTCTAAAGCCGATGTCGGCGCGCCGGTGGCGGTCGTAGCGCGCCAGCGCGCGCGACAATTCGCGCGGATTTTTAAGATCGACGCTGGCGAGACAATCTTCGAGATCGGCGACGTCGCGCAGGCTCAAATTCAACCCCTGCGCGCCGATCGGCGGAAAGATGTGACAGGTCTCGCCCACCAGCGCGAGCCGCCCCGTCGCATGTTTCGACACCTGCATTCCGCCCATTCGGAATTGCCCCACGTCGCCTTCGATGCGCATCGCGCCGAGATCGGACTTGGCGTAATCCTCGATTTCATATTCGAGCTCTTCGCGCGGCCTGGCGAGGCGCCGTCGCGCGTCGGCGACGGTCATCAGCCAGACAAGGCTCGAACGATTGGGGGCGTCCTCGCGCGGGGGCAGGGGCACCAGCGTGAAGGGTCCGGAGCGCGTGTGATACTCCGTCGAAACATTCTCGTGCGGAAACTCATGGCGCAAAAGCATGGTGAGCGCGATCTGCGGATAGGTCCATTCCTTCACGTCGATGCCGGCGACGGCGCGGGCGCGGCTGTTGCGGCCATCCGCCGCGACGATGAAATCCGCCTTCAGGCGTCGTCCGTCGGCGAGAATCGCGACCGCGCCGTCGCTGTTGAATTCATAATCGCCGATATCGGCGTCGACGAATTCGATTTCGGGCCGATCGCGACACAGATCGAGCAGGATCGCGACGAGGTCGTCGTTCGACACATTGACGCCGAGCGCTGGCAGGCCGATCTCTCGGGCGCGCAGGCTGAGTTCCGGCACCGGCAGAAACTGGTCGGTGTCGTCGACCATATGGATCGCTTCGACCGCGCAGCCGCGCGCCCTGACGCGCTCCAGCGCGCCAAGCGCGTCGAGGAAGCGGACGGATGCTTCAAACAACGCGACGGTTCGCCCGGGCAGCGGCGGCGGAATTCGTCCGGCGAGCGTCGTTTTGAACCCGGCGCGCGCGAAGGCGAGCGCCGCGGCGAGGCCGGTCGCCCCAGCGCCGGCAATAAGAATTTCCGAAGTGCCGTTTTCCTGCGCCGTTTCCATTTCGCCCAGTCTCCTTGCGACTGTTATAGCGTCAGATGTTTCGAAGCGCGAGCAACGCGGCTTTGGCGAGGCGGCTTTGGTCGCCGGCGCGCGGCGGTGTAGTGTTGCGCCCAGCGTCTTCACTTTTCACCCGCGCCCGCACGTGATCTCTTCCCGGCTCATCGGCCTTTCCATACATCTTTTCACGGCGAGCGGCGCAGCGCTCGGCATTGTCGCGCTGTTCCTCGCGGCTGAAGGGCAGTTCGCCGCCATGTTCGCCTGGCTCGGCGTCGCGCTTGTCGTCGATGCGGTTGACGGCCCGCTGGCGCGGCGCTTCAAAGTGACCGACACGGCGCCGTTCATCGACGGCGTCGCGCTCGACCTCGTCGTCGATTTTCTCAATTATGTGGTCACGCCGCTTGTGGCGCTGTGGCGCTCCAGCCTTCTCGAGCCGGGTGTCGCCGGCGCCGCGAGCGCCCTGGTCTGCGCCTCTTCGGCGCTTTATTTCGCCGATCGGCGGATGAAGACCTCCGATTACTGGTTTCGCGGATTCCCGGCGCTCTGGAATGTGGTTGTGTTTTATCTCCTTGTCCTGCGGCCTTCGGCGAGCGCGAGTCTTGCGCTGATTTTGACGGCGGCGGCGCTGATGTTCGCGCCGCTCGTCTTCATTCATCCGTTGCGCGTCAAGCGCTTGCGCGTCTTGACGATCGCCGTCACCGCCATCTGGGCCGCGGCGGCGATTGCGGCGGTGGCGCAGGATCTAGCGACCGCCTCATTCGGCGTGAAGGCGGCGTTGGTCGCGACCGGGTGCTATTTTCTGGCTTTGCCGCTTTTTCGTCAGGGCGGCGCGGTCGCGAAAGGAGAAGTCGATGGTTAAGGCGATTCGCGTGCATCAGCCCGGCGGACCGGAGGTTCTTGTCATGGAGGACGTCGATCTGCCGGCGCCGGCGGATCACGAAGTGCAGATCCGCCACCGCGCCATCGGCGTCAATTACATCGATATCTATCGCCGCACCGGCGCCTATCCGGCGGACTATCCCTTCATCCCCGGACATGAGGGCGCCGGCGAGGTGATCGCCTTCGGTGACAAGGCAAAGTCCTTCAAGGTCGGCGATCGGGTCGCCTATGTCGGGGCGCTCGGCGGCTATTCGGAAGCGCGCAACATCGCCGCAGATTCAGTGATCCATCTGCCGAAAGCCTTCAGCTGTGAGCAGGGCGCGGCGATGATGCTGAAGGGGCTGACCGCGCAATATCTGCTGCGCCGGACTTTCAAGGTGAAGAAAGGCCATCGCGTGCTCGTCCACGCCGGCGCCGGCGGCGTCGGACAGCTGCTCTGCCAATGGGCGAGCGCCCTCGGCGCAAAGGTCATCGCCACCGTCGGTTCGGTTGACAAGGCGAAGATCGCTGAGAAGGCGGGCGCGAGGCACACGATCCTCTACCGCGAGGAAAATTTCGTCGAACGGGTAAAGGAATTGACCAAAGGAAAACTCTGCGACGTCGTCTATGACGGCGTCGGGCGCGCGACCTTTCCTGATTCGCTCGACTGCCTGAAGCCGTTTGGCATGTTTGTCAGCTTTGGCTCGGCGTCTGGACCGATCGCCGCTTTCGACATCGGTCTTCTGGCGCTTAAAGGTTCGCTTTACGCCACCCGCCCGTCGCTCTTTACTCATATCGCGCGCCGGCGTGATTATGAGGCGATGATGGACGATCTCGTCGATGCGGCGAAACGCGGCTTCGTGTCGCTCGGCCAGCCGGCGCGGTTTCCGCTGGCCGATGCGGCCGTCGTGCACGCCGCTCTCGAATCACGCGCCACCAGCGGCGCCATGGTCCTGATTCCATGATTTCGCCATAATGGACCCCGTGCAAAGCAGCGCTTTAGCAACAAACTTGACATGTGTTGCAATTTGACCACTGGGCCCATTAGGCGCTTCCCAAGACATTGTTAACGTGACCAGATTCTGCGCGGACGCTGCGGTTTTCGGAGCTCGATCCGGCGGCTTTTCCCCGCTTTTCGCCCCGCCGAACCCGCTGACGATAAATTCGTCCTACGCTTTCATCGCAAATCGATTATGCTTCGCATGTTCCGGCTTTGAGGTTCCTCCCGCCTCTCGATTAGCCCGAACCGCCTTCAAAAACCCGGCGCCCGAGCCGGGTTTTTTTCTTGTTGGCGCTCGGCAACACCGTCGTTTCTATTGCAATTTTTTCGGAAGGGCCCCATCCTTCCCACGCGGTCGCCCTACTCGCGGGGTTTAGGCCGCGAAGCATGAGGGTTGCAACGCTGTCGACAGGTGTTCATCCGGGGGTGGAGTCTCTTCCGCTCCGGCCGGGAATTGGCGCAGGAGCGCCGTTGGCCGGCTCAATCGTGCAAAAGGTTCTCGCCAGCCTGGACGAAACGAAGGCCGAGGACATCGTCTCCATCGATCTGCGCGGAAAGACCGCCCTCGCCGATGACATGATCGTCGCGACGGGACGTTCGACCGTGCATGTCGGCGCCATCGCCGACAAGGCGATCAAGGCCCTGAAGGCCGCGGGCGTGGTTGCGCCGCGCGTCGAGGGCCTGTCCCAGTGCGACTGGGTGCTGATCGACGCCGGCGACGTCATCGTCCATGTCTTCCGCCCCGAAGTGCGCCAGTTCTACAATCTCGAAAAGATGTGGGGCGGCGACCGTCCAGTGGAGATTCGCCTGGTCTGACGGCGCCGGACGAGCGTCTCGCTTGGGCGCTTTTCGGTCCGCCCGTCTTGCTGGGCCGCCGGATGAAACTGGGACTGATCTGCGTCGGCCGCTTGAGAGCCGGTCCGGAGCGAGAACTCTATGCGCGATACGCCGAGCGTATCGGCGCCTTTCGGCGGCTCGGACTCGAAGGCCTCGAACTTAAAGAAATCGACGAGAGCAAAGCCGCCGCCGCGGCTGAGCGGGCGTCGCGCGAAGGCGCGGCGCTGCTCGCGGCGCTGCCGCCGGAGTCGCGGCTAGCGGCGTTCGACGAACGCGGCCGCGCGACAACGAGCGCCGCCTTTGCGCAATTTGTCGCGGGCGAGAGAGACCGGGGGCGCAAGGCGCTTTGGTTCGCGATCGGCGGCGCCGAAGGACTCGATGAGAACGTGCGCGCGCGGGCGGCCGCGGTCTTTTCCTTTGGCGCGATGACTCTGCCGCATCAGCTGGCGCGCATTCTCGCAGCCGAACAAGTTTATCGGGCGATGACGATTTTATCCGGCCAGCCCTACCACAGGGCGTGATGTGATATCCGACGAAGCCTGATGCGAATTCGTCCGGCGTGGGGCTTTTGGGGCCCCGCGCTTTCATGGATGCCGAGCCCAACTCCTCGCCGGCGTTAGCGCGCCGAAAAGCTGGAGATCGGAGCGTCGGATCTTGAGCTCAATAGCAGACCCAAATCCAGCCGGCGGGAGTCCATCTCCAGCACCGACCGACGCCAAAGGGATACCAGCGGCCACCCCAGTAGCGGCCTCGTCCCCAGCCGCTGCCGTGTCCGCCCCAACCGCCATGACCGCCCCAACCGCCGTGTCCGCCCCAACCGCCGTGTCCGCCCCAGCCGCCATGACCGCCCCAGCCGCCATGGCCTCCCCAGCCGCCATGGCCTCCCCAGCCGTCGCCATGACCGCCGCCGCCCCAGGCGCCGCCGCCCCCACCGTGATCGCCGCCGCCGCCGTGACTGCCGCCGGGTCCGGCGAGCGCCGCTGACGGAAGCGCCAATGCGCTAAGCAATGCGAAGACAAGGGATACTTTGCGCAGCATAGCGCGCCTCCGTTTCAGACTATATGAGCGCCCTGACTGGCACCCCGCTTAGTTGCTCCGGGACGACGCTCGGTTCGGGCGGCAAAAACGAGCGTCGCGGTTATTTCCTTGCGAGTCAAATCGATTATGCGAGTTAGTTCCTCAACTGCGGCTGATAGAAAAAATCTTGGCGACAGCCTGTCTCCGAGGTTTTTTAAGCTTGCCAGTATCTCCCGACATTTATTGCGTCTGCGCGAAAGCGGCGCAGGGTCGGCACGCGTTGCGCGACTTTCGAAAAATGCTGGTGGTGGAGGCAGGTTCGTCGAACCGGTCTCTACAGGAGAATTGCCTGCCAGGAACTGCGCTGCAAGCTGCGAAAAACACCCAGTCCAGGGCTGGAAGGCTCGGGAAGCAAGACTAGTTGCGTGTTCAGTCCTGGCGAGAAGAAAAAACTTCGACCGAAAACCTCAAGGTTCTTCCCTCGCGAGTTGTAGGAGGTGCAGATGTCGCTTTTCACAAAAACCGCCGCGGCCAGCGCGATTTGCGCAGCAATGGCCATTCTGGCTCTTCCGGCCAGCGCCGGCGTCATGACGGTCGTCGACAAGGCCAGCCTGGGCGTGACCTCGCCCACGGATAAGGTCGACTGGCGACCTTATTGCCACCGCCATTACCGCCGCTTGGGCTACTATGGCTACTCCGCGCCTACGTATTACGGTTACTCCGCGCCTGTTGCGGCTGGGGGAATCGTGGCGGCTGACGGAAATTATTGCGCAACCTCGGTCAAGACATGCCTGCTCTATGAGCCGGGATGGCTTGGGACTGGCTGTTCCTGCAGGGTTCCCGGCGGCTATGCGCGGGGAACGGTTATTCCGTAGAGTTTCAAAACGTCGACGATACGAGAAGTTTAACGTGCTGCGGTCGAGAGAAGGACTCGGCCGCAGCTTCGCTGACATCGCTTCTGGCGCGCTTGAGGGTATAACCCGCTCAGATTCTATTTGGTGGGCCGGGCAGGACTCGAACCTGCAACCAGACCGTTATGAGCGGCCGGCTCTAACCATTGAGCTACCGGCCCCGAGAGGGGAAGATCACCTATACCGCAACCCGAACGCGCGCAATATTGTCCGATCGGGCCCGCGCTTGTCATAGCCGGCGCCGCGCCTGTAAGGCTGTTCGCATGAACGAAAGCGACGCGCGCGCGGCGATCGTCGACGCCGCGCGGGAGATGGAGCGGCTCGGCCTCAACCATGGCTCCGCCGGCAATCTGTCGCTGCGGGCGGGCGAAGCCGCGCTGGTCACGCCGAGCGGCGTCCCCAGTCGCGAACTCTCGCCGGAACTGATCGCGCGCATGCCGCTTGCGGGCGAGGGCGCTTTCGACGGCCCATTGCCGCCGTCGAGCGAATGGCGGTTCCATCTCGACATCTATCGCGCCCGGACGGACGTCAACGCCGTCGCTCATATGCATTCGCCCTATGCGACGACGATCGCAACGCTGCGGCGCGAGATTCCGGCGGTGCATTACATGATCGCGGCCTTCGGCGGTCCGACGGTGCGCTGCGTCGGCTATGCGCCTTACGGCACGGCCGAGCTGTCGCGGCTCGTCGTCGCCGGGCTCAAAGACCGCGACGGCGTGCTGCTCGCCAATCACGGCGCGATCGTCACCGGCGCGAATATGCGCCGAACCCTGTGGCGCGCCGTGGAGCTCGAAGCGCTCGCGCAAGTCTTCTACCTCGGCGCGCTCGCCGGCGAACCCGTCGTGCTGTCCGACGACGAGATCATGCGCACGGTCGAGCGCTTCAAAAATTATGGGACGCGCGAGACCGCGTAATTTTGTCATTGCGAGCCGAAGGCGAAAGGTCTCGGCGCGCGTCGGGAATCGCCCATTAGCGCGCGAGGTCGGGAAACAGTCCCCTCAACCCTTCTTCCGTGGCGGGGCAGACGCCGCGCTCGGTGATCAGCCCGGTGACGAAACGCGACGGCGTCACGTCGAAGCCAAAATTGCGCGCCGGAGAACCGTCGGGCGTGAGCTGAATTTCGATCGGCGCGCCGTCGGCGCCGCGGCCGCTGATATGGGTGACTTCGCGCGGGCTGCGCTCTTCGATCGGAATGTCGCGGACGCCGTCGGCGATGCGCCAGTCGACGGTCGAGGACGGCAGCGCGACATAGAACGGCACGTCATTGTCATGCGCCGCGAGCGCCTTGAGATAGGTGCCGATCTTGTTGCAGACGTCGCCGGCGCGCGTCGTTCGGTCGCTGCCGACGATGATAAGATCGACAAGCCCATGCTGCATCAGATGGCCGCCGGCGTTGTCGGCGATGACCGTGTGCGGCACTTTTTCGCCCAGCAACTCGAAGGCGGTGAGGCTCGCGCCCTGGTTTCGCGGACGCGTCTCGTCGACCCACACGTGAATGGGCGCGCCCTGCCGCGCCGCCGCGTAGATCGGCGCCAGCGCCGTTCCCCAATCCACGGCGCAGAGCCATCCGGCGTTGCAATGGGTGAGGATGTTGATAGGGGCGTCGCCGCTGCGCGCCTTATCGATGAGTTCGGCGCCGGCGCGGCCGATCGCTTGGCAGGCGGCGACGTCTTCTTCCGCGATTTTTTCCGCCTCGGCATAGGCGAGATCGACGCGCTCCGAGACTGGCGCGGCAAGGAGGAGCGCGCGCAGACGATCGAGCGCCCAGCGCAGATTGACGGCCGTCGGCCGCGTGGCGAGGAGCAGGGCGTGGGCGCTCTCGACCGAAGCGTCGTTGGGGTCCCGCGAAACGCCGAGCGCCATGCCATAGGCCCCGGTCACGCCGATCAACGGCGCGCCGCGCACGGTCATGTTGCTGATCGCCGCGGCGGCGTCTTCGCAACGCGCGAGCGTTCTCGTCTCGAAGCGATGCGGCAAGCCGGTCTGGTCGATGACATGGACTTTCCGCCCATCCGGGTCGAGCCAAATTGTTCTGTAGTCGCTGCCGTCGATTCTCATGCTTGGTTTTCGCCTGCTCAAAAGTCGCGCTTGGATGGCGTCGCGATGAGCGCCATGATAGAGGGCGCCGCGACGCCATGCCAGCAGGCGCTCGAAACGCGGCTGCTTTACTGGACAAATGGCGCAGGGATTTTCGGTTCGATACGCGGAATCGCTCGAGTCCGTCGCGGCGACGGCCTGGGACGCCTGCGCCAATCCGTCCGGTCTGCCGGGCTCGGTCGGCGAACGCTACAATCCCTTCGTTTCGCACGCCTTTTTATGCGCGCTCGAATTGTCGAAGTCGGTCGGCGCGCGCAGCGGCTGGGCCCCGGCGCATGCGCTCATCGAGGATTCTCGCGGGCGTCTCGTCGCCTGCGCGCCCGCCTATATCAAGACGCACAGCCTCGGCGAATATGTTTTCGACCATAATTGGGCGCGGGCCTATGAACTTGCCGGCGGGCGGTACTATCCGAAGATTCAGGTGGCCGCGCCCTTCACGCCGGTGACGGGGCGCCGGCTGCTGGTCGCGCCCGATGCGCCGGAAGGCGCGCGCAAGGCGCTGATCGTCGCTTTGCAGGAATTATGCAAGGCGATCAGCGCGTCTTCCATCCATGTCACCTTCTGCACCGAAGAGGAACGCGGCGCGCTGTCCGACGCCGGATTCATTGCTCGCGCCGGAGAACAGTTCCATTTCGTCAATGACCGCTACGCCGATTTCGAGGATTTTCTGGCGCGGCTGACGGCGCGCAAACGCAAGGCGATCAGGCGCGAGCGGCGCGAAGCGCTCGGCGACGGGATCACGATCGATCTCCTCACCGGCGGCGACATTCGTTCGGCCCACTGGGATTCATTCTTCGAATTCTACGTGGATACGGGCGCGCGCAAATGGGGTCGGCCCTATCTCACGCGCGCCTTCTTCGAAGAAATCGGCGCGCGCATGGCGGACCGCGTCCTGCTGGTGATGGCGCGCCGCGGCGCGCGACATATCGCCGGCGCCATCAATTTTCTCGGCGACGACGCGATCTATGGGCGCAACTGGGGCGCGCTGGAGGACGTCCCCTTCCTGCATTTCGAGGTCTGCTACTATCAGGCGATCGAATTCGCGATCCGCCGTGGCTACCGGCGCGTCGAGGCCGGCGCGCAGGGCGAGCACAAGATCGCCCGCGGCTATCGGCCGGCGATCACCCATTCGGCCCATCTCTTCGCCGACCCCCGGCTCGGCGAGGCGGTTTCGGCCTATCTGGCGCGCGAGCGCGCCGCCGTGGCGGAATGGGCCGCCGAACATGCCGCCGATCTCCCCTACAAGGTCGAAAGCGACGGCTGATTTCGCCGCGCTGTGGCTTCGCCGCACTTGTGCGCTGGCCTGAAACTTGTAAGTCGTGGGCCGTTTGGCGCGAACGGCGGCGGGACTCTCATGACCTATTGTTGCGGCATTCTGGTGCGCGATGGGCTGGTGATGATCGCCGACACCCGCACCAACGCCGGGCTCGACAATATTTCGACCTTCCGCAAGCTCTATCTCTTCGAGCGGCCGGGCGAACGCGTGCTGATGCTCGCGGCCTCGGGCAATCTCTCGGTGACTCAGGGGGTCGTGAACTTCATCAGCGAGGGCATCGAGCGCCCTGACAGCGAAGTGGTCGAAACGGTGATGAACACGCCCAATATGCTGCACGCCGCGCAGCTCGTCGGGCGCGCCGTGCGCCTTTCGCGCGCCCAGACCAGCAGCGCCGAGGGCGAGCCGGCGGCGCAGGGGGTCAATTTCGACGTGTCGCTGCTGCTTGGCGGCCAGATCGCCGGGGGTCCGCTCCGCCTGTTCATGATCTACACCGCCGGCAACAGCATCGAATGCACGCCGGACACCAATTATCTGCAGATCGGCGAACATAAATACGGCAAGCCGATCCTCGACCGCGCCGTCACCTTCGACACCGACATTTATGACGCGCTGAAGATCGGGCTGATTTCTATGGATTCGACCATGCGCTCGAATCTTTCAGTCGGCATGCCGATCGACGTCGCGCTGCTGCGGCGCGACGCGCTGCACGTCGAAATGGCGACGAGGATCAATTCGGACGACGCCTATTTTCGCAGCTTGCGGAACAGCTGGTCGAAGGCGCTGCGCGAGGCGCATATGGCGATTCCGAAGCCGCCTTACAGCGGCCGCGACGCGTGACGATCATTGCGCCGGCCGACGCGGCGGCGATCGGCGAGGCCGCGGCGATCCTGCGCGACGGCGGCCTCGTCGCCTTTCCGACCGAAACGGTCTACGGCCTTGGCGCCGACGCGACGCAGGCCTGGGCGGTGGCCCGCATCTACGACGCCAAGGGTCGTCCCTCGTTCAATCCGCTGATCGCGCATGTCGCCGATCTTGAGGCCGCATGTCGCGAGGCGGCGCTGCCCGAGCCCGCGCTGCGACTTGCCGAAGCCTTCTGGCCGGGGCCGCTGACGATCGTCGCGCCGCTCGCGCCGGGCGGCTTGGTCAGCGATCTCGCCCGCGCCGGCCTGCCAAGCGTCGCGGTTCGGGCGCCCGCGCATCCGGTCGCGCAAGCGCTGATTAAGGCGCTCGGCCGGCCGATCGCGGCGCCCTCGGCCAACCGTTCCGGCCATGTCAGCCCTGTGACCGCCGCGCATGTCGCCGAAGACCTTTCCGGCAAGGTCGAGATGATCCTCGACGGCGGCCGCACGCCAGCGGGGCTCGAGTCGACGATCGTGTCCTTCTGCGAGGCGTCGCCGGTCTTGCTGCGCCCCGGCGCGGTCGCGCGGGAAGCGATCGAGAAAGTCCTGGGCGAAAAACTTGCGGCGCCAGCGCGGGCGGAAGTGCTCGCGCCGGGCATGACGCCTTCACATTACGCCCCGGCGGCGCGGCTGCGGTTGGAGGCGCATGAGATCAACGCGGGCGAAGCGGCGCTCGATTTTGGCGGACGGCTTGCCGCTTGCGCCAAACCCGGCGCTTTCGTGCTCGACCTTTCGCCATCGGGCGACCTCGTCGAGGCGGCGGCCAATCTTTTCGCGCATTTACGGGAATTCGACGCGCGCCGCATCGCCACGGTCGCGGTGGCGCATGTGCCTGAGCGGGGGCTGGGGGAGGCGATCAACGATCGGCTGCGGCGCGCCAGCGCGCCGAAGCTGGATTAGCCTGGAAACCGTGTCATCGGCGGACGGCAAAGGCGTCGTCCGCACAATTTTGACGAGCGGTCTTCTAACTCACGATATCAACCTTGATCCGGGCGATCGACGCGTTCTCGAAAAAGATGTCAACTTCGGAATATCGCGCGCTGCCTGGAGGCAAAATCTCATCATATCGCGCCGTAGCCCAAGTCATAACCTGCGGCCACATGCCCGGTTGCTGGACGAGATGTAAGTCGAGAAGGAGAATTGCGGGATTGATGCCTTGAGGCTCCTTATAGCATAGCTGCGCAAGCACGCCCGGATTAGGGACGAGAACCTTGCCCACGACGTGAAAATCGTCCGGGGGCGGCGGCATCAAATTGAGCCAAGCGTACCAATCTTTTGTTTTCGGGGGCATAATTTCTCTCCTATAAACGTAATCTAAATATGGCCTTAGCTCGCTTCATGAGCCAAGCCGTTTGATCGTTCGACCATTCCGTTAGAGAAAATTGAAAGCTTCGAACGACGACAAAACATGGCGCCTTAACGGCCCGTTGACAACGACCGAGTCTGAAGAGCCGACGGTTCCTTAAGCCGCGAGCGCCGTCGGCGTCGCCGCGCGCAGGCAGAAGTCCTGCGTCGCCGGCGTCGGCTGGCCTTTCACATAGGGGCACTCGTAGCCGCGCGCGGCGAAATCGCCGGCGCCGACCGAGCACATTTCCACCGCGAGACGCGTCAGCCGGTTGAGCACCGGCTCCCGCACCCAGGAAAAGCGCGGCGCGTCGGGCGCCACGGCGCGCATCGCCGCCTTGCGGCTCACATTGTTCTCATAGCTCATGCGCGCCTGCCAGCCGGGCTGCGGCTCTTGCCAATCGTTAACGACGATGATTGGTCCGCGCAGAACGCGCGCCTCGCGCTCGGTGCGCTCAATCAGCGCCATCTCGCCGCGCCTGACCCCCGCCAGGGTGAAGAGAGTCGGACGCGCAAGCGGCGCGCCGGCGATGCAATCCACGGCCTCATCAAAATTCGCGCAGTTTTCAAACGCATAGCGCAGCAGATGATCTGGCGGCCAACCGCCTTCGCTTGAGAAGGCGTCGCGCAGGTTCAGCGCGGCGTCATAAGCGAAGCCGAGCGCGCCTTGCGTGCGCCGCTTCATCGGCGCCTGGTTGATCGCGGCGCAAAAGCGCCCAGGCGCCATGGCGCTGAGCACGCCCACCGCGCCGGGCCAGGTGGCGTTGTAATATTCGCCAGCCGCGCCGGACTGCCATGCGATTTCGACAGCCCTTCCCAGTCCGTGGAACGGCCAGTCGAGCGTGCGCCGCAAGCGCGGCCGGCCGCGCTCATCCGCATAGGCCTGGGTGGTGCAGGCGAAGAGATAGGACATGTTCAGCGTCATCGCGCCGGGAAATCCGAGGATAGCGACGATACGCTCGAGCTCCGCCCGATAGGCGGAAGCCGAGCGCTTCAGCCAATTCGCCGCGATGCGGTCAATCGGCGGCAGGCACACGCGCCCCACCGGCGCCGCCGCGCCGAGGCAGGCCTTGCGCAGCGCCGCAGCCGCATCGACCCGCGCCGTCGCATGGGCGACGGGGCCGCCGTCGCGCACGTCGAGGAAGGGAATTGCGTTCATCGTCGTCCTGGTGTCAGAAAACCGTCATGGAACGGATATGGATTTCACATCCCGCTGTCACAATACAGTAAAAATTTAGGGCGCTTCGTTGCGTCGCACAGTCCGGCGTTCTCAAGACTGCGAATCTGTTACAAAGGCGCTCACTGTTTGCTTATCGAGAAACCAATGTCGGACGCCGTCGCGGTCGCTTTTGGCGCATTGAAGTTTCACGCTTCCGCTTTGGAGCGGACGCGAACGCTCGATCTCTTTGCCGAGGATCCTTCGCGGTTCAAGAATTTCAGCGTCAGGCTCGACGATCTGCTCTTCGACTTCTCCAAGCACAGAGTGACCCGCAGGACGATCGCTCTGCTCGTTTCTCTCGCGCAATCGCGCGATCTCGAAGCGCGGCGCGAAGCTTTGTTCTCTGGCGGGCCCATCAACAACACCGAGAAGCGCGCCGCCATGCATATGGCGCTGCGCGATCTCTCCGCGCGCTCGCTTCTCGTCGGCGGCGAGGACATGCGGCCGCTGATCGAAGCCGAACGCGAGAAGGTTTTCGCCTTCGCGCGCGCGGTGCGCTCGGGCGAGGCCCGCGGCGCGACCGGCGCGCCATTTAGCGACGTGGTCAATATTGGGATCGGCGGTTCGGACCTTGGCCCGGCGATGGCGTCGCGCGCGCTCTCGCCTTTCGCCGGCGAGGGGCCGCGCATGCATTTCGTCGCCAATGTCGACGGCGCCGATCTTTCCGACACGCTGCGCACTCTCGATCTGGCGCGCACGCTGTTCATCGTCTCGTCGAAGACTTTTACGACGCAGGAGACGATGGCGAACGCAAGAAGCGCGCGCGCCAGAATCGTCGCGACGCTCGGCGAAGCCGCGGTGAAGGCCCATTTCGCCGCCGTCTCGACCAGGCTCGACAAGGTCGCCGAATTCGGCATCGATCCGGCGCGCGTCTTCGGCTTCTGGGATTGGGTCGGCGGGCGCTATTCGCTGTGGTCGTCGATCGGCCTGGCGCTCGCCATCGCCGTCGGGCCCGAGCATTTTCTTGAGTTTCTGCGGGGCGGCCACGAGATCGATACGCATTTCCGTGAAGCGCCGCTCGAACAAAACATCCCCGCGCTGATGGGGCTGCTCGGCGTCTGGCACAGGAATGTGATGGGTTGCGGCGCGCATGCGGTCATCCCCTATGACCAGCGCCTCGCGCGTTTTCCCGCCTATCTGCAACAGCTCGACATGGAGTCGAACGGCAAGTCGGTGACGCGCGACGGCGCGCCGGTCAGATATAAGACCGGCCCGGTGATTTTCGGCGAGCCCGGCACCAACGGCCAGCACGCCTTCTTTCAGCTGTTGCATCAGGGAACCGATGTCATTCCGATCGATTTCCTGGTCGCCGCCGAACCCACCGCCGCCGACGAGCATCATCACGAATTGCTGTTCGCCAACTGCCTGGCGCAGGCCGAAGCTTTTATGCGCGGCAGGACTCTTCAAGAGGCGAAGACGCAATTGCGCGGGCAGGGGATGAGCGAAGAAGAGGTCGAGCGTCTAGCGCCGCATAAGGCCTTTTCCGGCGATCGTCCGTCGAGCGTGCTGCTTTACCGCCGGCTCGACCCACGCACGCTCGGTCGACTGGTCGCGCTATATGAGCACAAGGTCTTCGTTCAGTCGGCGATCTGGGACATCAATCCCTTCGACCAATGGGGCGTCGAACTCGGCAAGGAGCTGGCGAACCGACTGGCGCCGATCGTCGAGAACAAGGATGAGTCAACGCAAGGCCTGGACGGATCGACAGCGGCCCTGATCGCATGGAGAAGGGCGCAAGCATAGACTTCGCACGTGCCAACAAACAAAATTATAGATGCGCACTTTGAGGATCTCATTGTGCGCTTGCAGGTCCAACGCGAAGCGAGGCGAACGCGTTGATAATTGCGAAAGCCACTGATATCGTCAGGCCCATGATGAGTATCCTCAATATCGCTTTGGTCTTTTTCCTGAGCTGACGCAGACCAGCGCTATGCGACGTCGACGGCATGCAGCCCGCCGTCGCCCTGCCTTTCAGGATCGGACCGGCCAACAGCCCTGCTGAGAGCGGGGAAATGGACGTTGGCCAAGCGATATGAGGATTTCTATGTCTGCCAATGAACAGACGCGCGCGCTTTCGGTTGCGCAAATCGAGCAATTCATCCGTGATGGTTTCGTCAGGGTTGAGCGAGTTTTTTCCCAAGAGCTCGCCGAAGCAGCCCGCACCATTCTGTGACGCGACTTGCCATGCAAATTTGACGACACGGCCTCATGGACGCGCCCTGTCGTCCGGCTGGGTCATTATAATGACGAACCCTTTGAACGGGCGGTCAACCAGCCTGTGCTTTATGCAGCTTTTGACCAACTTATCGGAAGAGATCGCTGGCTTCCGCGCCGGAATCTTGGGACCTTTCCGGTTCGGTTTCCGCACCCCGACGATCCCGGAGACGCAGGCTGGCATGTCGATGTGAGTTTTCCGGGACCGACGAGTAGTTGGGACGAGAGAAACGATTTCTCGAATTGGCGCGCTAACATTAGCTCGCACGGGCGCGCTCTCCTCATGTTGTTTCTGTTTTCTGATATTGGGGAGAGCGAGGCGCCAACGCGCATCAAGATCGGATCGCATCTAGATGTCGCAAGACACCTCCAGCCGGCCGGCGATGCTGGACTATCTCATGGCGAACTGGATAAATTCTGCGCGACATTGCAAAGACCGCAGGCTCTGGCAACGGGGCTCACGGGCGATGTCTATCTCTGCCATCCATTTCTAGTTCATGCGGCGCAAACGCATCGGGGCGAACAGCCTCGCTTCCTTGCCCAGCCGCCGCTTCATCCGAAGGAGCCATTCCGGCTCAATCGCGAGGACAGTGCTTATTCACCTGTTGAAGTGGCGATCCGGCGCGCATTACAAGAGAACTGAGGCGCAAAGATTCCTCCTGTTCTCTATCTTTTTTAGCGAAGGGCCACATGTCCGCATGTGGCCCTTCGGCGACTCCTAGCGACGTTTGCTGTTAAGCCGCTGTATGCCGACAAGCGTACATCAGGCGTGACGCGGGACAAGTGCAATCATTTATGAGTACGCGGCCTAGCCTCGGCGAAACCTATGTCGAAACCGTTGGTTTAGATGACTTCACGCCGCCTTCGCCACCAGAATGCTTGCAAGCGCCGGCAAGGCGTTGCGCAAGAGCCGAAAATCGCCAAATCCCGCTTCGCGCAGCAGCGCCTCGATCGCTTCGACGCGCCGTGGTTCGCCGCGTCCCATCGCCAGCGTGTAGAAGCCGTAATAGGCGTCGAGCGGCTCGGCGCCTTTGACGCCCGACATCCCTTCGATGATCAGCAGCGTCGCGCCCGGCGCGAGCGCCTTGCGCACATTGCGCAAGAGTTTGAGCGCCGACAAATCGTCGTGATCATGCACGATGCGGATGAGCGTCGCGATATCCGCGCCTTCGGGGAGAGGATCGTTGAGAAAATCTCCGCCATGTATGTCGGCTCGCGAAAGGAGGCCCGCCTCTTCGAGCCGCTCTTTTGCGCGCGCCGCCACGGCGGGTAGATCGAACAGAGTAAGCTGCAGATGTGGCGCCCGGGCCGCGGCGGCCGTAAGAAACACGCCTTCGCCGCCGCCGACGTCGAGGAGACGCCGATGGCGCGACATGTTGTAAGCATCGAGCGCTTCCTGCGCGACCATCGGCTGGGTCGCGGCCATGAAGGCGCTGTAGGGGGCGACTTGCTGCGCCGAAAGAGTCTGCGGCGCGTCGCCGTCCGAATAGGGCCAATAGTCGGCGAGACGCCCGCGCTTTTCCCCGCGCAGCAGCGCCACTGGATCGATAAGATCGGCATAGAGCAGCGGCTGATGCGCGACGATCATGAGCGCCTGGGAATTGCCGGCGAAGGCGGCGCCGAGCAGCCCGAGCCCATATCCGCCCGTGCGCCGCTCGGCGAGACCCAGTGAAGCGGCCGCCTCAAGCAGGCGCCGCGTCGCGGGTTCGGAAAGCGCGAGTCTCGCCGCGAGCGCCTCGGCGCTCAAGGGGCCTTCGCGGAGCGCGTCGAACAGCTTGAGTTGCGCGCAGGCGACCAGCACCTGCGAATAGACGAAACCGGCTGCGAGATCGAGCCCGGCGCGCGCGCCGCGCCGGGCGACGCGCCGCGTGAGGGGATTGTTCAGCGCAAAGCGCTGAAATCGCGGATCGGCGACGCGCCGGTCGCGCGCCTTGCGCCATCGCTCCAGCCATTGGTCGAGAAAGGTCAACAGGGCTCCTCACGCTTGCGGTCCGCCATAGCACGAGGCCTTAAGGTTCGTCTCATCGGCGTCGCCGGCGTTGCGGGGCGGCGGTCCTTCCTGTAGAAAAGCAGCGCGCCTGCGCCCGTAGCTCAGCTGGATAGAGCGTTGCCCTCCGAAGGCAAACGCAAGCTCTTTTTGGGGAACGCAGGTGCTTAAAAAAATGAGTGAAACCAAGGTCTTTGTAAAACTCGGAAGGAAGCAAGAAGCCCGTTCTTGAGGTCGCGGAAGCACTACGGAAGCAAACTGAAAGGAGGTCGTAGAGAACGAAGGGCGATAATCGGTAGGGCAAAGGCCTGTTCCGATCAGCCCATTCGATTGTCTGATTTCGGGATTGACCCTGCTTGATCTCGGACACTATCTGAATGTCGATGCACCCGTAGCTCAGCTGGATAGAGCGCCACCCTCCGAAGGTGGAGGCCACACGTTCGAATCGTGTCGGGTGCGCCAATTCGCCGTCATTTGTCGGTTCTCACGAACGCGGACTCCTTTTCCCACGAATCTGACCCCATTTTTTTCCAGTAGCGCGGACTCGCGACTCGCAATAAGGCCGACTCGTCGATTGCAATAAGCCGGGCTCCCCATTCGCAAATAACGCTGAGTAGTTATTTAATTAGCCTGACTCATGGTCGGCGTGCGGCTGGCGCTGGCCCCTTATTTTTTCGGGTGACGCGCTTCAGCTTCTTGCCGGAAATATCTTCAAAGTCCTAGCGGCCCTCGGGCGTCGTCGGATCGCCCCAGAGATCCTTCACCTGGTCGAAGTGAATTGCGGGATCGTAGCCATCGGGCGTCAGGCCAAGCCATGCCGAAGAGAGGCGCCCCAAGGAGGAGAGCGCGGCGTAGGACGCGACGACACGGTCGCGTTGCGCCGCGACAAGGGCAATGCGCGCATTGAGCAGCTCCTGCTGCGCGTTCAAAATATCGAGCGTCGTCCGCTGACCGGCCTTGGCTTCTTCTCTGACGCCATAGAGCGCGCGCTCGGCGGCGGCGATCTGCGTTTGCGCCGCGGCGATCTGCGCCTTGGCGGCCTGCAGCGCGCCCCAATAGGCGCGCACCAGCGAGACGACTTCAGCGCGCGCAACGTCGACGTCGAAGCGGCGCTGGCCGGCGGTCTCCTTGGCCTGCCGCACGCGAGAGGACGTCAGGCCGCCCTCGTAAATCGGCACATTGAGATGTCCGAGGATTTTGGCGCCCACGTTACGATTGCCGATGCCGCTGAGGTCAGTCTGCGAAAAGACATCGCCGACAATTGAAAATTTCGGCATGAACTCCGATTCGAGCGCCTTAATATCGAGCTCGGCGACATCGGCGTCGTGAAGAGCCGCGAGGATGAAGGGATGTTCGGTTTGCGCGATGTGCTCGGCTTCTTCGCGAGACTTCGGCAGCAATCGGTCGATCGGCGCGCCCGGCGCGAGCTTCGTCGGCTCGACCCCGACGGTCTTTCGATAGACGCCTATGCTGGCGTCCAGCGTCGCGCGCGCCGCGCTTGCCAGGGATTTTCCCGCCGCGAGCCGCGCTTCGGCCTGGGCGACGTCGGTCGGCGTGATCTGCCCATAGTCATAGCGTTCGCGCGTCTGGCGCAATTGTTCCTTCAAGACCGCGACATTGCTTTCCTGAAGTTTGAGCGCCGCCGTGTCGCGCAAGACGTTCATATAGGCGGTGACGGCGTCGAATAAAACGCGCTGCTCGGTCAACCGCAGACGCTCGCGCCCGGCGAAAACG
>Ga0233425_10001769_pt1 | contig 45903 bp, 39 predicted proteins | sample Watercolumn_Towu_2_FD_181712 | JGI IMG/M metagenome (GOLD analysis project Ga0233425, IMG submission 181712) | Freshwater microbial communities from Lake Towuti, South Sulawesi, Indonesia - Watercolumn_Towuti2014_140_MG | ecosystem: Environmental > Aquatic > Freshwater > Lake | place...
CGTAGGGGGCATAGTATTTCAGGTCGCTGCGGATGCCACGCGCATAAGCCACAATGCCAACGTAATCCCTGTCGGCAGACAATTTGCCGAAATAGTTGTCCTTTTTGTCCGGGAAATAATAGGTGGTATAAAACAGGACGGCAGGCAAAGGCGATGTCCTTGTCTTTTTGCGTACCACAATGGCCGAAATGCTGACGCCGCTGCGGGTAGGGATGAGCACGCTGTCGCGGATGATAAAATCCGCATCGTTGAGTTTGGCGGCCTGTGTCTGTCCCATGGAAGAAATTCCGGAGAGCAGCAGGATCAGTAGGAGCTGTAATCTCATAGGCGATGTATTACCGGCAGTAAGCGGAACCGGAAGTTGCCGGACGGTTTGGCGATGAAGGTATTCTTTTTTTGACAGCCCGGAAATAACCGGGGTCAATAAATTTATGCTGCCGGAATCAGGGAGTTGAGAATAACGCCGTTTTTTGTACCTTTAGGACGATTATTTAAAACCATATTCATGAAAAAACTGACCCTAACCTTTGCCCTGATCCTTTGTACTTTCCTCATCAACGCCCAGCCGCCGGCAGGCCACGCCAAACCGGGCGATACTTACGGCGCCAAAGTAAGCGAAGCGGGAGCCATCAATATTTCGGAGATCCCGGCCATGCTGAAAACAAAAGACACCCTGGCGGTGAAAGTAAAAGCAAAAGTAGAAAGCTCCTGCGCTAAAAAAGGCTGCTGGATGAATCTGATCATCGATGATAAAACAACCGCCTTCGTAAAAATGAAGGATTACGCATTCTTTGTGCCGACGGAGATCGAAGGCAAAACAGTGGTGCTCGAAGGCATTGCCTTTACCAAAACCACCTCTGTGTCAGAACTGAAGCATTATGCCGAGGACGCCAAAAAGCCGCAGTCGGAGATCGATGCCATCACCGAGCCTAAGCAGGAGATCCGCTTCCTGGCAAACGGGATCATGGTAGTGAAATAAATTGTTATTACCTGAAAATGAAAAAGACCGGTGATGCCGGTCTTTTTGGTTTGTGATACTACTCTGTTTGACTTTTGCATATATGCATAAGCCTGTCATATGATCTAAGAAGAGATAAAGCCTGTTTTTTGAAATATGATTTTGTGCAGCAATAGCCGTAAAAGCAACGAAGGGTAGGAAGGCGCAAGCGGGTTGCTTTTATCGGCGGTCCGCAGGAATTGCCTTCACAAACTCATAAGCTTTTGGATACTTTTGGCTTCAAAAGTATCATAAAACAGATCACTGGATCACCGTCCATGCCTCTTTGGTGCCCAGCTGCTCATGCCCGTTCAGCTTGAGGTTCACAAAAAGCTGCAGGCGGTACGCCGCCAGCCACTTCACCGGCGCATTCATGATGGCCATGCCCAGCAGCATGGGTTCTTTTGAAGGCAGCGTCACTTCCTTCGTCAGCAGGTCCTCCTCGGAGATGGCATCCATGTATCGTTTGATGGTCGCGAGCTGTTCATCGAGCCTTGCCGGAAAATTTTCGATGGTGAGTGTTTTCTGGTGCTCCCTGATCTTCACCCACTCTTCGGGACTAAGGTCGTTGTCGATGAACCAGCGCAGCATATTGGCCCCCAGGCCCGAAAGGTAACGCATGAGCTCGATGTTGCTTCTTGATTTTTCGTGTGGACGGAAGTCGAGGTCTTTTTCCCCGATCACTTTGGCGAGTTGTTTCAGCAGAACGATCTCGCGTTCCAGGTTTTTGTATAAATGCTCTTTGTACATGGGCTTGTTTTTAATGGCAACGAATGTAACAGCTTTTTTCCAGGCGGTCATCAGGAAAATAAAAAAACGCCCACCTGAAATATGCTTCAGGTGGGCGCCTCTTACTGGTTCGGGGGAGAACCTATTTCTTGCTGCCGAGCATCACAAATTCGGTGATCTCGATGTCGGTCGTGTAACGTTTGATGCCTTCCTTGTCGGTATAGCTGTTGTTTTTGAGCTTTCCCTCCACGGCTATCTCAGAGCCCTTCTGAAGGTATTTTTCGGCGATCTCCGCCTGATTGCCCCAGGCGGTGAGGTTGTGCCAGGTGGTTTCAGTTACTTTCTCGCCTTTCTGCGTCTTATAGGTTTCGTTGGTAGCGATGACGATCTTCGCCATTTTACGGCCACCGGCAAGGGTTTTTACTTCCGGAGCTGTGCCTAAATTTCCGATCAGCTGTACGCGGTTTCTCAATGTGTTCATGGTCTTTTCTGTTTTAAAAATTAATAAATGGTTTTCTGTAAACTAAGCTTTTGATTGTTTTGAAGCGCTTCATCAAAGAGCCGACACAAAGGTATGGCAGCCTCCGGACCTTATTCGGTTGGAAACTATTTGTAGTTGAGTATAGCCATTTGTTAAACGTTTAAACCGGTTAAGTTGCCTTTAATAAGGCAGGTATATCTAAGTTGGGATAAATCAAGCGAAAGAAAATCGAAAGTTTTTTCATCTACGAACTTTCGATCTAGGGCCTTTTATAGTCAAAACTAATAGCTTCTTTGTGTCAAAGCAGACCTTCAATTATAGTTGCAGGAGGCAACTTAATTAGAAAGAACTCTGGCTACCGGCCTATTATCCACTCTTGTTTCAAATAGTAAGTCCTTCAGGGATACCAGGTAGTTGGATTACTTTTTATTTGGTACTGCAGCAGGTATTGAGGCTTTCAATACATCGTCCAAAGTACCGTTGATAGAAAGAATTATCACCTTTTCCTTTTTCAACAGATTAGGAATAGGAGCTTTTTTCTTCTTTACTGTTTTCTTTTTAGCCATGATACAAAGGTATTAAATTCCTATTTAGAAATTAACTGCTTATACGGCAGGCTTCCCATGTTGTATTGAAGTGTGTAATTGAACCGATCCGTCTGAGGCATGGACCTCAGGTTAAACCTGGTCTGGAACTCACACAAATATCTTTGCAGGTGCTTTTCACTTACACAGTGGTAAGTTCCATATAATCCTCGCTTTAATACACTCCAAAAATTTTCAATTGTATTGGTGTGGGTTTTTCCCTTCTTATACTCCCTATGTGAGTGCGTGACAAAATCATGCTCGTAGAGTGTGTTCAGCCTTTTGTAGGCGCTATGTTCATCCGTGTTGATCTTATGACCTACAAGTACATACTGGTAGATCCAGGGCAACACATGGTCCATCGTTACATTCGGGATGTGTTTCAGTACTACATTGCCTTTCCTCTCGATCAGACCGAACACAATCTTCTTTTTGTTATAGGCGGTTCCATCATTGGCAATGCCAGGAACATCGGATTCTCTCTTTTTCGTGTGCCGGTTCCTTTCTTTCCCTCCAATGTAGGTTTCATCTAATTCTACCACATCTTTTGCTCCTACCATGTAAGGTGCCTGCGCTCTTAGCATTTCCCTGATCCGGTGGAGCATGAACCAGGCTGTTTTCTGTGTGATCCCCAAATTGGTTGCAAGCTGTACTGAGCTAATGCCTTTCTTATGACCGGTTGCTAAGTAAATAGCTGCAAACCACAACCTGAACGGGATCTTCGAGTTTTGAAAGATCGTTCCGACTTTTACTGTGAATTTCTTGTAGCATTCGTTGTTTGAGCATTTATAGCCCCGATTGGTTTTATACGGTTTTTCTTTTCCGCAATGAGGGCAGGTAGGGTTTCCGTTCCAGCGCATTTTCTCGTAATACTCTACGCCGGTCTTTTCATCTTTGAAATAATCCAGTAAATGTGGCAGTGATTTAAAATCCATATAAATATCTGATTACTAGATGTTTATATTCAATAACCGTGCTAAGGTTTTTATGTCATAGTCTTTTGATCTTGATAAAAAAAAAGCCAGACATTTAGTCTGGCTTCACTATCTTTTCCATAAAATTACAAACACCAATAGGATTTTCTTTTTCACCGGGTGGTGGACGTAAAAACGTTTCCTTTAGCCAAGCTTTATTAGAAAAATTAATGAAAGTACTTTCTGGAAATCCTAAGTTGGCAAATTCATCGTGGTTTGATCTTACAATAATTCCAGGTAAATTGTGATGTTTACCTTTTAGTGATGAACATTCTACAATAAAATATCGACAGTCTTTATCAAGATTTAAAACTATGCAGGGACGATGTTTAGTACCGGTCCCATCAGTAAAAGGACATAATGCCCAAACAACATCGCCCTTTTTATATTTACACATAAATTAACTTTGTGCAGCAAATAAATCGGTTTGTTCTGAAGCACATTCCCATCCTTGCAAAGCCTCTGATAATTCTTTTAATTCATCATAAGTTAAAGGAATTTCGTTTCTTTCTGGAAATGCTTTTATCCTTGAAGCCATTTCTAATTCCTTAACGGTTTCGATGAGAGTTATTAAAGAGTTTTTAATAGGATAATAATACCAAGGGGCACTTTTAATATCTTCATATGTAAAGTGAATAGTATCTAAAATGGCTTTATTTTTAGAATGTAACTCCACTAACTTATCGTGAGTTATATTGATAGAATTACTTTTAATACTGCCAATAAGCCTTAAAAGAGAATGATTGATCTCTTTTACTCTACTTTTTAGTATTATTCCTATAACAAACTTTAATACTGGTCCAGAATTGCTTCTATTATGAACACTTGATCGCTCAATTCGAACTGATTCTGAAAAATCTACTAAAAGAGAATTATAAAAAGGTATTTGAACAGTTGCATCCATGACAAATCATATTAGTTGTGAATTAACTCCCAAACTAGTAACTTGGATAATCTAAATTTACTATAAAGATACAATAATTTTGTTTATTATGAAAATTATTTCAATTAGTTATAATCAAATTACTTGCCAAAGATACTTAAAAACCAACACTTTAATCATTTATTGCATCTGTTTTAACAACCTATAAATCTCCTGTGTATTCTTAGAGTTTTGCAGGACAAAGGGCCTGTTTTCTCCTTTATATCTTATAACAAGGTGAAGCACATCTTGTTTATTCTGGCCGGAAGCATTTGCAGCCATTCCTATTGCTCCTAAAGGTCCTGCAATAATATTTCCTATCAAAGCTCCTGTGATCGCCTTGTCGGTAGTATTTACTGCTTCTACCTTTAATTCTAGTTCTACAATATCTGCTGGAGTGATCGTAAAGGACTTCGGAAATAACCCACTCATGTACTTCACTTCTACCTTGTCCTTGTAGAATTTCAATTTCATTGGTTTTGGGCCTCTTATGTCGGTTAGGCCGGCCTGGTAGTTTTCGCTGAAGGTTTTTGCGGTAAATTCTTGTAGGGACTTGTTCAATTGATCTTTTAGGAAATCTTTCATTGCTGTTGAGTTTTATGTTACTTACTCCAACAGTAACGTTTTTAAATAAATCAGCGTGGAGCATACCTCTACCGCATCCACGTCCGACCAAGAACGCCTTACAAATAAAGATAGCCCCACGCCTTTCCGGTGCGGAGTACTTCTAATTTGTAAGGCTTTATCAATTTTAAAACTTGGTCGGTTCGGATGCGATAAAAGCCGCTAATATGTTTTGGGTTTATTCTATATCATAATTTTGTTCATCACCAAAATTAGAGAAAATAATTAGGCATAACTTAATTTTCTTTTCTACGTCCAGTGGCGGTCAAGATCAGTTATTAACAAATTTACTGATTTTGTTAATTATTTTATTGACTCAGTTTGACTTAAATGATCTATCTTTGACTCATGAACTCAAACAATATAAATATCGGACCTTCTACACTAGACTTTTTATATGAAAAGAGAACAACTTTGACTGAGGCTATAAGTCAACTTCAAAGTGAGTTAGTTGGTGTTGAAGTAGCTATTAATGCTTTAAAGGGTATTAAAGTTCCTAAGGAAGAGCCTGTTAAGGATCTTTCAATAAAACCTAATTTATTTGCAGGTTCAGTAGAAAAAACTGATGGCGAAGATAGTTTGATCACGATGCATGAATGGCGTAGATTTATCATATCTACACTAAGTAGTCAAATGCGCCCTATGAATAATAGAGAGCTTATTTTACAAATTTTCCCAGGTAAAACCGAAGAAGAGCTTAAGCCCTTATTGCAAAAGGGTAGGGGTGCATTAAACTATCTGCATTCTCGGGAAAACCCATCTATAATAGCCTATAAAGGCGAGTCAGATAAACAATATTTGTATTGCTTACCTGAATGGTTTGAAGAAGACGGATCATTACAAACAAAATACCTCGAAAAAATAAAAACCCCTGCATAACGCAAGGGCTTATAAATACTGGCTTCCCGGCCCACTCGTAGTTTAAAGGACAGAACCCGATCATGCTAAATCGGAGGTGTTGGTTCGAATCCAACCGAGTGTTAAAATTGAAATATTGATATTGCTGCGTAGCTCAATGGATAGAGCGCTTCTCCTTATACCTCGCGAGTATAATTGAAACTAAGAAGATATGCGGGTTCGAGTCCTGCCGCAGCACCAATATTTCAAGAACTTTTGCTACTACAAATATACGAATTATTTTGAATATGAAAGATATTCAAACATCAACTCCTGTTAAAGGTCTTATTCATTAATATTCTTATGAATGATTGACTGGTCTTCTACATGCTATTTGATCTCTTCTTTCCCACCATACAAGCCCATCAGATTCTCCCATTCTGATGGAATTAATCCCTTGCCTTGATGGTTCATTGCTTTCCTGGTTCTTTCTGTATCGAGCGCATTTTGCTTTGTCAGCTCTTCCAGCTTCTTAGCCTCTTCGGGCTTTTTCTTTTCGTTATTCATGATCTGGGTGTTTTATGTTAATGTGAAATTTGGGGCCGGGTTTGGCCCTTCAGGGGAATAGTTGCCTTTAATAAAGGGTTTTATTTTTTGAGGAACAAAAGCGGTTTTTTGCTTTTTTGAGGAGCCGGCGGAAAACGTGAAGACACGATCCTGGCAGCTCCCAAAGAAACCTCAGGCAAAAACAACCGCCACGGAAAATTCAGACCATCAGTTCCTGATGAACTTCGCGGTATAGTTAAACTCCGCTTTATCGAGGTAGACCTTCATCAGGTAGATGCCTTCCCCAAGCCCTTTGGTATCGGCCATTAATTCGTTTTTCCCGGGCTCCAGCTGCAGGGTTTCATCTTTCACCACCTTGCCGGTAATATCGACGATCTGCACAGAGGCCAGCGATTTGGCACCTGTATACAGGTCGAAGAACAGATCGCCCGAGGTCGGGTTCGGGTGCATGTTCTCTATGCGCGTTTTCAGTGCCGCTTTGTTTTCTATCGACACCGTTTCCGAATACGCCACCGTCCCGTCTTTATCCGTTTGCTTGAGGCGGTAGTAATTGATCGTATTTCCCGCAAAGCCGTAATCCGCAAACTCGTAAGCCGTGTTCACACGCCTGATGTTCTTGCCCGGGGTGCTGTAAATGCCTTCCCATCCGAGGCCATCGAGCGAGCGCTCGACCGTAAAAAAGTCCAGGTTGCTTTCTGCCGAGGTAACCCATTCAATGCGGTTGAAATCGCTTTCCTGGGTGCCGGTGAAAGAGATCAGCTCAATCGGCAGGAGGGCGCAGTTGAGCGAGGCGCCGCCGCTCAGCTGCCAGCTCAGGGTATAAGGCGCGCTGGTGGCGTTCCAGTTGTCCATCATCAGGATGTATTTCTGGCCGGCTACCACTGTGAGGGGCGCTACCCATCCGTTCCCGCCGGAGCCTTCATCTGTATCTGCTGCACCGTTCCCCAGGCCGGTGGCGCCTCCCGTGGAGTTGGCGGCCGCCGCTGCCGAGCAGCGCAGCGGGGCGCTGGTCGGCGGACATGGGATGGTGACATAAGGGCCCCAGATGGCCCAGTCGTAGTCGGTAGTAGCAGAGGAAGGAGCGATGGTCATCCCCACCGTGCCGCTGGCAGACGGCGAGAAGTAATACCAGTGCGACTGGTGCTCGCCCGAGCGGTTGGGATTGGAGGCATAATTGTTCAGGCAGCCGATATTCCCCAGCCCGGAGTTTACATCATTAAACGCTCCCGGGCCCAGGCTGGTTCCGGATACCGATTGGTTGCCGCAAATGGTAGTAGCTCCCGAGCAATCCTGCTGAGAGATCGTCGTTGGATAAGTGGCTTTTGCCGCACAACTGATATTGGCGCGCCAGCCGGCTCTGTTGGTGCTGCCATCGGAATAAAAACGGAAGGTAAGGCAGCCCGAAGTATTGATGGTAGTGGCTGTCAATGTCCCCGGTAAGGTAGTTCCCGAAAAAGAAGAGCCGGGAAGCATCGGGGCGGAAGTACTGTTGCCGTCGTATACCGACAGGAAATCGAAGCCAGCTTCCACATTGAAAGCCGTAAATACCATGCGGATTCCCTGCCCGGCTGTGGAAGGACAGATTGTGGTCGTGTAGCTTTGATTGTTGCTATAATTGTTATTGCCACCCAGGTCGTAAAAAACGCCGGAACAGGTGAAATGCGGGCCGCCACCTGACGAGTAGTTCTGGGCCCCTGCCGGAAACAGGGCCAGGACTAAGAAAAACAGGGGGATATAACGGTAGTAGATTTTCAAGCCGCGTCAGGGATTATGGATGGGTAATCGATAGGTCATTTCATTGATGGCCAAAAGGGTCAGTTTGAAGCCGTATTTTTCGAAATACCGCTCAACCCGTACATTTCTTTTTCTTAGGTACTCGTATTGCGAAATATCGAACGTGTCTGCCGACGGTGGTGTACAAAGGCAGTCTGTTGTTTCAAATTCGAACGATTGACGGTAGTAATACAGGATGCTGTTGAGCTTGGCCGGATCGTTTTGCTGGAGCGTCACCAGCTCCAGCGAATCATAGTGGAGCCGAATGGCATAATTCTGAAAAGGATCGGCATGACCGGTCTGTGCTTTCGTTTGCAGAAAACCACAAAAAAGTATCAGGCATAAGCAAATTTTCATCGGGGGGTGTAGTTAAAAAATGTGCTGACATGTAAATTTACTCAGAAATAATTTAAATATCCGTGCGTAAAAATACGCGTCTTAACGGCTTCAAATGATATTTGAGTCAGGTTTGGGGAAATTTGAGCAGGTTAAATAACTGTTAAATAATTGATAATTAAATATTTAACATCTGATCCGGCTTTTGGATAGCCGCATTCGGGCAGCCCGGAAAGCTTATTTACCGGAATAAAAAAATGTGGAAAAGGCCTTGAAGAACAAAGCGTTATAAGGAAACAGGCCGGATTTACCCTTAGTTTTTCCGGGAAATAATCAGCTTTTTACTGACAGGGATTTCGTTATCGTAGCTAACGGTAACCACATAGCTGCCTTCTGCAAGACCTTGTGTACTGATGCTCGTCGTTTCCATCGATTCGTCGAGGTTTACCCGCGTATACACAAGCACCTTTCCGAGCATGTCTGTAAGCCTGATGTCGGCATGGCTCTGTCCCGGTGCTTTGATCTGTATGTTGACTTCATTGCTGGCAGGATTCGGGAAAATATTCACGACGGATGTTTCCAGTGTCCGGTTCTCGATGGAAATAATCGTACTGTAACGGTAGCTGCGGTCACGGTCGACCATTTTCAGCCTGTAATAAGTGATCGGGCTGTAGTGGGCATAGTCGTCGTAGCTGTAGAAGGCCTGGTGGCCGGCTGCACCTGAGGCGACCTTCGCTGTGATCTTGCCGAAGAGCAGCCCGTCTGCCGAGCTTTCCAGCTCGTAATGCTCCAGGTCTGCTTCGGAAGCTGCCCGCCAGTAGACATAATTGAAAATACCTTTTGCCTCTCCGTTAAACTCGATCAGCTCTACCGGCAGCGGAACGCTCGATTGCACGATCGAAAATTTAGAGAAGCCCGACATGTTCAGCCGCTGCACCGCTGTAACCGGCGAGCCGAAGCAATTGCCTTGTAAGGCCCATGCCGGCGCCGCTGAAGGACTTTTGGCGATAGACCATCCGCTGGTAGCGTTGGAGTAGCTTCTGTTGTAAAGGGTCATCGTATAGCTTCCGGTGCTGGTAGCCGAGGAGTTGATGGTCCAGTAGCCGTGGTTCAGGTAAGGATCGTTATAGGTCACCGAACATTCAGGGCCAAAGCCCGGAGCCCCCGGCATGGGGAAAGTGCCGCCCCAGGGATCGAAGCGTGCTACCAGTTGTAGGGCACCGGCCGCTGCCGCTGTCCCGAAGTTGACATTGGCACGCTCATAGCCCGGAGTGGCGTGTCCTACCGGGAAATCGAAAGAGCCTGTAGCGCCTGCAGCAAGGTAACGCCTCAGGTTGCCTTCCACATAGCTCGAAGTATTGCCTGTTGTCACGGCGGCGATGGCGGTATTCCGTACTTCCACTTCCTGGTTGTTGGTGATGATCTTTCCGGAGCTGAGCGTAAGGACACCCGTAGTTCCCAGGATCATATTCGGTGTATTGGTTGAGGAGATCGTCACCCCTGAGCCCGTGTTCAGCATCGTCACGTGGTTCAGCACCAGGGCAGGAGAGGCGGCATTCATGTTCGGATTGTACACCTGTGCGCCTGTCCCGTTAAAGATCAGGGCGCTGTTGGAGTTAATGCCTGTGAAGGTCGTGGCACCGTTGCTGTTCTTAAAGTCCCTGCCGACGTATATGCTCACGCCGTTGGTATTCACAATGCTGGTGGCGCTGGTTGTAAAGAAATCCTGGTTGGCCTCCACGTTGTTCAGGATGTTTACCGTGCCGGATGCTTTGCTTACCATAAAATTTGAGAACTTGTTCGTGCCGCTCAGGTTGCCGGCCACCGTCTGGTTTCCGGTTCCGTTGAAGTTTACGGTGGAGCCCGGTGCGCAGACCAGGTTGCCGTTATTCACAAAATCGCCGCACACATCCAGCTTCACATTGGCGTTGATCGTAAGGGTGGCGCCCGGGTTGATGGTAACGCTCTTCACGCTGAGGTTGGCTGCCACCACCGGCTGTACGGCCGCTGATGCTGCCACAATGGCGTCGGCGCCCGGAAGCCCGCAGTTCGGGATGGCGCATCCGCCCCAGTTGGTGGTATTGGTGACGGAGGTGGTATTGGCACCGCCCGTCCAGATCACCTGCGATGGAGCTACCGTGCTGATCACGGCAATGCCCGCACCTACGGGGATCGTTAATGAAAATCCGGAGGTGCTGCTCGAAAAGTTTTGGATTACCAGCAGGAACTTGTCGCCGATAGCAGCGCTGACGCTGGCTTCGTACGAGGCGTCATAGCAGGTCGTTCCCGGCGTGATCGGGAAGCCGCTCGAGTTGCCTGCCGGCGTATTGCCCGAAGGCGACATGCCCGTGACGCCCAGGTAATTGTAGTTGCAGGCTACCTCTCCGTCACCGCTGGTGCTGAAAATATTGGCGCAGGTCGTGGCGCCCGTTCCCGCTGTTTTAAAAAGCACCCAGTCGTAATCCGTTTCATTGTCGCAGCCCGCGTAATCATTCGGAATGATGTTGAAGGCAAAGTTGCCGCCCACCGTGACGGTGAGCTCCAGCCACATGGCATTTTTCTCTCCCGAGGTGCAGTTGCCGCTGCTGCCGAAGTCGCAGATATTTCCCGTATTCTGATAACCCGGATTGCCAATGGAGGTAGGGTTAGAGCAGAACGGAATCGGGCTTGTGCAATCCTGGCCCGGTACAGGCGCTGCAGTGCCTACGCTGCCTGTTGTGGCAGCCATGATGGAAAAACTTCCGGTCTGTGCATTCCTGCCATCCACACGAATGTAATAAGTGCCATTGGCAAGGCCGGTAAGATTCAGTTGCGAATTGTTGGTGGTACTGCTCCCGCAGCCGGCGCCCGGTGCATCATCGTTGCAGGCTATCTGCGTCAGGGAAGCACAGCCCCCGCTGTAAACGGCAATCTGTGTATTACCCATTGTTCCGCCGGTGGTCAGCACGCCTAAAGTGCCGCTGGTCACGTTGATGGAATACCACAGGCTGTTCACGGTGCCGGAGCTCCAGCAGGAGCCTGCAGCTAATGGCGCTTCGTCAGTAGCGCAGGAATTGTCATCGCTCAGGGTTACACCCGACATCAGCGCCGTTGCTCCTGCACAGTTATCGTTAGCGATCACCGAATTTCCGGTGGTAAAGGAATAGGTCGGGCAGCCGGTAGCCGAGCCCGCACCGTTCTGAGGAACGATTTTCCAGTAATAGGTGGTGTTTGCCAGCAGGGATGGCGGGCTGTACGAAAGCACGTTACCAATGTTCGTACCGTTGTTGATGTTGGTGGCAGCCGCGTCGGTGCCAAAAAAGAGGAGGTATTGCGTTGGTACGCCGCCTGATGCCGGAACGTTCCAGGTGAGGTTGGCGCTCACGCAGGGAAGCGTAGAGCCGTTGGCAGGCGCTGTATAGGCTGAGCAGTTCGGAGGCGCCGGTGTCACGCAGCTCATCGACAGGCTGTAGGTACCCGTGGCGCCACTGAAGCCCCCCACAAAAATATAGTAATTGGTGCCGCTGGCCGAATTGAACGTCACCTGCGATTGTACACCGCAGTAGTCGTCATTTCCGTCGATGCAGGCCATGGAAGCGCAGGTGCCCGAATATACCTGGATCTTGGTGTCGTAGGACGAGCCGCATAAGCTGGCCGTCACGATCTGTCCGGTGCCGGTAAAACGGAACCATACGCCAGGCGTGACGCCTGTTGTGCCGCAGGTGCCCGTAGGGTCGTTGGTGGAAGTAGCCTGGCTGGTAGAGCCTACATAAGAGCTGCCGCAGGTCACGGAGGTGGCGCCTGCGCACTGGTCGTTGGCAGGCGGTGTGTTCGGAACCGTTATGCAGATCGTTCCGTCCATGGCATTAGAGCTGCCGTTATTAGTGCGCATGATCCGGATCTTATAGACCTGGCCGATGGTGGTGGCAAAGCTAAGGGTTTCGGTGCCGACGCCGGCAACCGCATCCACACAGGTGCCGGCTACAAAGTTACCTGCCACGCAGGTAGTACCGCTGTAGATGGCAAGCCCTGCGTCGCGGTTGGTGTTGGCGCAGGTAATGGTGCAGGAGGTGGCTGTGGCTGTAAACTGGAACCAGCCGTCCCTGTAGGAGGTTGCACACGAAGGGCTGGCAAGCTCATTGGCAAAGCTTCCCGGAATAGACCAGGAAGTGTTGACGCAGCTATTGCCGGGAGTGAGTGCCGTTGCTCCGGAGCACAGGTCGCTCTGAGCCAGTGCATACATGGATATCAGGGATGCGGCAAAAGCAAATAAAATTCGTTTCATACGGTGTTGTAATTGGGGGATTTTTGAATAGGATAGGGGGGAAGCTTATTTTTTTTCAAGCATTTTTTTGTATTCGTCCGGATATTTCTTTACCCAGGCCTGTTTTTCTTGTTCGTAGCGGATGGCATCGGCCTCCTTGTCGCCGCTCTGCCTCATCACCGGGAAGGGATCGACATCTGCTTCCAGATGGGTGATGGAACGAACCGGGTAATAGTGCTTTAACAGCTTTCCGGAGATGACCTGCTTGTCGAGAAGGCGGGAGGTGCTTAAAGCAAAGCTGCTGTCGCGCGGCTCGTAACGCACCGTGCCGGCTCCGGTGATCTTATAAAGCACGGACTCCATATCGGCTCTCGACTGAGCGCTTACCGAATGGAATTTAATGAGGTAGTGATTTTCTTTGTTCTGTGAGTTTAATACAGTTGAGGATACAACCAAAAGAAACAGGGTGAGCACAGGTCGCCACATAGCAGTTGATAAATTAAGTTTTTTTAAATGTATCAAACACTATACGAAACGGCCCTTAAACATCTGATTAATGAGCAAAAAATAGTGTTAAAAAATTAAACCGTTACAGGACTGGTTTAATCGAAAGATAGATGGGATTTAGCGATAGCGAAAATACCTACGTAAAATTACGTATGAGTGAATGATTCTGTAGGATTTCCGGAATCTAGTTCTCACTGAATGCGGGCTTCTTTTTCTTCAAAAAAACCGCGCACATAAAGGAAGCGCCGATGCTGATGAAGATCAGCGTCGCGAGCCTGCCCGTCACCGCTTTCATAGCAGAGATCTCGCTGATAGCGGCTTCGATCTTGGCCGGGTATTCTTCCGCTTTGATCTGCTTGTTCTTTTCAAGGAATAATTTAAACTCATTACTATGGTAATACTCTACCGACAGATCGCGCCACACCCATTCAAATTCGATGTAGTTATAGATGGAAAGAATGATCGCAGAGATCACCGCCATCAGGAGTCCCGTCTTCAGGGCCTCGTTGCCGCCGATATAGCCGCCTTGGTCCCGGCGGGCATATTTTATGGTCAGGAAGATGAAAGGGATAACGGCCAGCACCGACAGGATGTTGGAAAAATAAAAGTTGAACTTGCTTAGGGCCTGCCCGCTGAGGATCACGGCAACTTTATAAATAATAACGAGTAAGGAATACGCGATGGCGAATTGCAGGGCCCTGTTCTTGAACATGTGCTTCACTAAATTTTATAACCGGAATTATCCGTTCATGCTGATTAAAAACTCTTCGTTCGATTGCGTTTTATTCATTTGATTTTGCAGGAACTCCATCGCCTCCACAGGATTCATATCGGCCAGATGCTTACGCAGCACCCAAAGGCGCGACAGCATCTCTTTGCTCAGCAACAGATCGTCGCGGCGGGTGGAGGAAGCCGTGAGGTCCACGGCAGGGAAGATCCTGCGGTTGGCGATCTTGCGGTCGAGCTGCAGCTCCATATTGCCGGTACCTTTAAATTCCTCAAAGATCACCTCATCCATTTTAGAGCCTGTTTCCGTGAGCGCCGTGGCGATGATCGTCAATGATCCGCCATTCTCGATCTTACGCGCCGCACCGAAGAAACGCTTTGGCTTCTGCAAGGCGTTGGCCTCCACACCGCCCGATAATACCTTGCCGCTGCTTGGCGCTACCGTATTGTAGGCGCGCGCCATACGCGTGATGCTGTCGAGGAGGATCACCACGTCGTGCCCGCATTCCACCATGCGCTTTGCTTTTTCAAGAACGATGTTGGCAATTTTCACATGCTTCTCGGCCGGCTCGTCGAAGGTGGAGGAAACCACTTCCGCTTTTACGCTGCGTGCCATGTCCGTTACCTCTTCCGGGCGCTCGTCGATCAATAAAATGATCAGGTACACTTCCGGATGGTTGTAAGCGATGGCATTGGCAATGTCTTTCAGCAATACCGTTTTACCTGTTTTGGGCTGCGCCACGATCAGGCCGCGCTGTCCCTTGCCGATAGGAGCAAACATATCGATGATCCTGGTGCTCAGCGTTTGGGTCGGATGACCGGTCAGCTTTAATTTTTCGCTTGGGAATAAAGGCGTCAGGTAATCGAAAGGAACCCTGTCCCTGATATAGGAAGGCTCGCGCCCGTTGATCTCATCTACTTTTACCAGCGGGAAAAATTTCTCGCCGTCCTTCGGAGGCCTGATCCCGCCGCGTACCACGTCGCCGGTCTTCAGGCCGAACAGCTTGATCTGCGATTGGGACACATACACATCATCCGGAGAGCTGAGGTAGTTATAATCGGCGCTTCTCAGGAAGCCGTAGCCGTCGGGCATCATTTCCAGTACACCTTCGCCGATCGCGATGCCGTCGAAATTGTAAAATACCTTTTCCGGCTTCTGGTGATGCTTCTGGTCTTCCTTACCGTCTCTGACATCCACGTTCTCCATGCCGTCCGGGGTCTGAGGCTTCTCCTCGGTTTCCATATTGATGGCAAGGTCGTTATTGATCACGTTCTGCTCGCTTACCTCCTGGAACTCCTGCTTCGGCTGTTGCTTATGTGCCTGCTTGTGCTGATGCTGAGGGCGCTCTTCCTTCTTTTCAAACCGCGGCTTCTGCTGCTCCCTTACAGGCTCCGGCTGGTCGAACTCAAGCACAGGCTGGCTAAGGTTTTTTTCGGCAGCAGGCTCGTTCTGAAGGCTCTTGTCGTGTTTCGCGGCATGCTCTGCCGGCTTCTGGATCCTCGGCTTCTTAACTTTGGCCTCGGTCTTTTCCTGTTTTTTTTCGGGAGCAGGAGTCGTTGTCTCCTGTGCCGACGCTTCCTTTTTAGGGTATCTGGCCGCGAGTTCCGCTGCCAGCGCCGGATTTTCAGTTTGCGCTTCAATAATTTTCAGAACCATATCCGGCTTGGCCAGTCCTTTGATGTCAATACCGAATTGTTTACAGATGTCCTTTAGCTGGGGCAATGCCCTGCCGGTTAAATCTAATGCGTCAAACATTGTATGTTTAAATAAGAAAGTAAATGATGAAAAGAATTATATCAATAATGTGTTGTGATTTTTGGTACTACAAGAAAATGTAGTCATCTTTACGACAGTGCAAGTATAAGCATTAATTTTAGATTACAAAATAAATTGAATAATATATTTTGTGGACCTGAAAGTGCTGTAAAACGGGCTTTTTAGGGGAAGCAAGGCTTAAGGAACATGAGTAAATTTTTAATAGTCGGCCTCGGAAACATCGGCGACGAATATGCCCATACGCGCCATAACATCGGCTTCGATATCCTCGATTTTTTAGCGCAGGAACACGATCTGAAATTCAGGCCGGACAGGCTTGCCGATGTCGCGGAATTAAAATACAAAGGTAAGCAGCTGATCCTGATCAAGCCTACCACCTACATGAACCTGAGCGGCAAAGCGGTGAACTACTGGATGCAGGCCGAAAAAATCGCCATAGAGAACTGCCTGGTGCTGGTGGATGAGCTGGCCCTGCCCTTTGGCAAGATCCGCCTGGGGCCGAAGGGAAGCGATGGCGGCCACAACGGCCTGAAGAATATCCAGGAAGTGCTGGGAACGACGGCTTATCCGCGTTTGCGCTTCGGCATCAGCAACGAGTTCGGGAAAGGCGCGCAGGTCAATTATGTGCTTGGCAAATGGAACGACGAGGAACAAAAAACGCTGAACGACCGCATCAGAATCGCGGCCGATGCCGTGAAAGCCTTTGCCTTTGTAGGCCTGGCCAGGTGCATGAACGAGTTCAATACGAAGTAGCCTCTGCCGCTCCGGTTGCTCTGCCTCCGCTCTCAATACAGGTTTGCGATTTTGGAAATCTCCAGTGGCTTGTTCAGGATTATTTTTCTGCCGTTGGTTTCTATCAGCTGCTCTTCCTTAAAATCATGGAGCAGCCTGACAAGCGTTTCGCGGGCCGTTCCGACGAATTTTGCGAGGTCGTCTCTCGACAGGTCCAGCTCAACCGGCATCGTGCTTTTCTCCTCTTTGTATTTATCCCTTAATAAGATCAGGCAAAGGGCCAGGCGCTCCCTCACCGTGCGTTGGGCAAATACGGTAAGGCTGTTCACCAGCACGCCGAACTCATGGCTGAGAACCTTGAGCAGGCGGTTTGATAGAACAGAGGAGCTCTGTACGGTCTTTAAAAAATCGTCCTTGGGGATGAAAGCGATCTCCGATTCTTCAATGGTAGCCGTGGTGTCAGAATATTTTTCCTCGCTGATCAGCGCATGGTAGCCCAGCAGCTCGCCCTGCTTGCACACGTAAAAGATCTGCTCCTTGCCTTCCTTATCCGTCTTATACTTTTTTACTTTTCCCTTTTTGATGTAATAAATGCCTGTAGGATAGCTGCCTTCCCTGAACAGGATCTCGCCTTTTTTGTACCGGTGGCTTACCATGTTCTTTTTCAGCAGCGCCACGTCATCGTCGGGCAGGCCTTCTAAAACCGAATTGCTTTTGAAATTGAACTTATCGTATGGGAAGTCGGAAAGCTGCATGGTTTGGAGGCGACAAAGTTACGCAATTTTTTTTGATGGCGGTTCCGCGAAATGTGACTTAAGTCACAGAAGGCATGCAATAAAAGTCACAGGTCAGGCTGGTCTAAAGTCAATGTTTAACAGCCGGGCTCAGAATACCTTTGAGGAAATTTCTTTGCCGATGAATATCCTGGAACGTTTAAAATCAAAAAGAGGCCCGTTGGGCGAGCATGCCCATTATGCCCACGGCTATTTCACATTTCCGAAACTGGAAGGCGATATCGGGCCGAAAATGATGTTCAAAGGAAAGGAGAACCTGGTATGGAGCCTTAATAATTATCTGGGGCTGGCCAATCATCCCGGGATAAGAGAGGCCGACTCCATCGGCGCTTCCCTGTATGGCCTGGCTTATCCGATGGGTGCCAGGATGATGACGGGCAATACCTCGCTGCATGAAAGGCTGGAGGTGGAGCTTTCCATCTTTGTAAAAAAAGAGGATACCTTCCTGTTGAACTACGGTTACCAGGGCATGCTATCCATCATCGACAGCCTTGTCGACAGGCACGATGTGATCGTTTATGATGCTGAATCGCATGCCTGCATTATCGATGGCCTGAGGCTGCACCAGGGAAAACGTTTTGTGTTTGCGCACAATGATCTGGAAAGCCTGAGAAAGCAGCTGGAGCATGCCCGGGCCCTGACCGGAAAAAGCGGAGGAGGCATCCTGGTGATTACGGAAGGTGTGTTCGGCATGCGTGGCGACATGGGTAACCTGAAAGGCATTGCGGCCCTGAAAAAGGACTATGACTTTACACTGCTGGTCGATGATGCCCACGGAATAGGCGTGATGGGCGAAAACGGGGCAGGAACAGGCGAGGAGCAAGGTGTTCAGAAGGAGATCGATTTGTATTTCGGAACATTTGCCAAATCGTTTGCCGCTATCGGAGCCTTTGTTTCAGGGGCCAGGCACGTGATCGAGCACCTGCGCTATACCATGAGGTCGCAGCTGTTTGCCAAGTCTTTGCCCATGCCTCTCGTTTATGGTTTATTGAAGCGCCTCGAAATCATCAGAAAAGACAGCGCCTTGCGCGAGCGGCTCTGGCTCATCACCAGGGCGCTGCAGGACGGGCTTACCAAAGCCGGGTTTGATATAGGCAACACCGTGACGCCGGTGACGCCGGTTTATTTAAAAGGCACGATTCCCGAGGCAACCCGGCTGGTGAAAGACCTGAGGGAACATCATGGCATTTTCTGCTCGATGGTTGTCTACCCTGTGGTGCCGAAAGGCATCATCATCCTCAGGCTGATCCCGACGGCGGTTCACAGCATGCCGGACGTCAGGCGGACCATAGAAGCCTTTGAAGAGATCAAGGAAAAGCTTGATTCGGGTAAGTATGCCGCCAGCGATGTCCATGTCGCATAACGCTCCGCTTCGTACCTGAGCTCCGGCGCGGTGCCTGCCTTCGTGAAAAAGAACATCAAAAAAATATAACCACAACCTTATGAAATACCCTGAACATCTGTTGTACACCAAAGACCATGAATGGATCCACTTTCATGGCGAGCAAGCCGTGATCGGGATCACCGATTTTGCTCAAAAGGAATTAGGCGATATCGTTTACCTGGACATCACCACCTTGAATGAAAGCCTTGAAAGAGAACAGATCTTCGGGACGGTGGAAGCCGTGAAAACGGTGTCGGATCTGTACATCCCCGTCGGTGCCACGGTGATCGAAGTTAACGCGAAAGTGAACGAGCAGCCGGAGCTTGTGAACAAAGACCCTTACGGCGATGGCTGGATCATACGGGTAGCCCTGAAAGACCCTGATGACCGGACAGGGCTGCTGACGGTGGATGAATATAAAAAACAGATAGGTGCTTAGCGTTCTCAACAGAAACAGATTGGAGCTCACGGAGGAAAGCTTTAATAGCCTGCTTCCGGATTACCTCCGGCGCGCATCGCGCCTTTATTTTACGCCTATCCGGGTTGCGCAGGTGGCTGCTCAGTGGCTCACAGAAGATGGGGCCAAAACCGTACTGGACATAGGGGCAGGCGTTGGGAAATTCTGTGTTGCCGGTGCAAGCCTGAACAGCAGCTTCTATTTCGGGATCGAGTACCGCAAAAGCGTTGCACAGATAGCAAACAGCATGATCTCAACCTTTCAGCTTCCCAACAGCATCGTTCAGCATGGAAATGTCGTGGAGCTGGATTTCCGGAATTTCGATGCCTTTTACATGTACAACCCGTTTTTCGAGAACCTGCTATCCACAAGGCGCCTGAATGATGAGGTGGAGCTGGCGGGCTCCTTATACGGCTACTACGCCGGAGAGGTGAGGGATAAGCTGGATCGCTCCAAACCCGGCACCCGCTTGGTCACCTTTCATGGAAATAATTTTGATGCTCCGGAGTCGTTCAAAAAAGTACAGGAGGCTGAAGGAGGCTTGTTAAAGCTTTGGATCAGGCAATGAGCGCAGCAAGGACCGATAACACGTATTGATGAAAGAAAAAAAGATGAAACGCATAAAACATATCCTCAGCTTTTTTTATCCGCTTATGGTTGAGGCTGTAAATGGTGATGTAACCCCCTTTCTCGAGATTACCCGCTACAAAGGAAAATACCACCTCAACAGCCTGAACGCCAACTATTCCTTTGGCAGCCTGCATGCCATATTCGACAAGCTTTTCAGAGAGATGCATGTCGGGCAGTACCATTTTAAAAACATCCTGATCCTCGGGATGGGAGGTGGGAGCATTATTTCCCTGCTGCGGAATAAGTATCACATCACCGCTCCCATTACGGCCGTCGAAAAAGACCCTGTGGTGATTGATCTGGCGGCCAGGTATTTCAACATCGCCCATTACCGCGACCTGAGCATCGTAAAAGCGGATGCCTATGATTTTGTGTGCACCAGCCGCGACAGCTATGACCTGGTGATTGTGGACCTGTTTGTTGATGCCGTCGTTCCCAAAATATTTGCGTCCCCCGAATTTTTAACCCATTTAAGGCGTATCACATCCGATGCCTCTTGTGTCATTTACAATAAAATGACGGAGCAGTCTGATCATAAATCCGAGTTTGCGGAGCTGTCGGAAGAGTTCGGGCGCTTGTTCCCCGGATACAGGGTGATTAAGGTAGAGGCGAATCATTCGGAGAACAGCCTCTTATACTGTAATACCGCCATCACCAGGGAGCCGTATGAAAAAGACGCCTTCTGTGAAAAGCCGGATAGCTTGTCCGGGCAATTAAGCGGCAAGGTCGCGTGAAGCACAATGGATATTAATTTAATTCGCTATGAAAAATCTTTATAAAAAATACGGAAACTATTTTGTGGACTTCTGGCAGTACCTGGTCATTGTCGTTATCATGATGCTGGCGGCAATTTTTATTCTTTGACGACCATTACGGCATGCTGCAATTCCGCATTAAGATACTGGAAGCTGTGATGGGCTCAGACAGCCCTGACAGGGTTGAGAAGATCCTGTTTGAAACCATGCAGCAATACATGCAGGAAGGAGTTCCGGCCAAAAGGATCAGGCAGGCCATGCCGGTCCTTGAATCCGATATGCTCTTTCAGCTAAGGCTGGATCACTCCCCAAAGGAGCTGGCGAATATCAAGGAAGCGCTAAGGCTGTTCAGGAAGGGCATTCAACCGGATCTTATCTGCTTCAACAAATGATCAACTTTTTAATCATACTGCTGGCGCCCCTGTTTGCATTGGCCTTTTTACCGCTGAAAAAGAAACGAAGAGGCCTGTTCTATGCCGGCTCGGTGCTCATGGCAGGCATCTCCATTTATGCGGCATTCACCATGGAGCTTCAGGTAAGGTACTCCATTCCGCAAATCGGGTTCAGCATCATCATCGACCGGTTCTCACGCATCTTTCTAATGCTGATAAGCTGCACCTGGCTGATCTCGGTCATCTATAGCTATGAATATTCAAAATACCATTTCCAGGAAAAGAAAACCGTTTTTTTTGTCTACCTGAACATCCTGTTGAGCGTCGTGGTATTGAACGCCTGTGCAGGCAATATGATAAGCCTGTTTGTGTTTTATTTCCTGGGCATTCCGCTTTCCTATCCCCTGATCAAGCTCAGAGGCAACCGTGTGGCTGTGAAGTCCGGTAAAGGCTTTTTAAAGCAGACAGTATGGCCTTCCCTGCTTTTGTTCCTGCCGGCTATCCTGATCACCGAAAGCCTCATAGGGCACGCTTCCTTCGACGGATCGGCGACGTTTGGCAATAACCACATCGATCCTGCTTTAGGGGGCATTTTGCTCTTTATGTTTGTGATCGGCATTTCCAAAAATTCAGTTTTCCCTTTTTCCTCCTGGCTGCCCAATACCAATCCGGCGCCCGCTCCCGTCAGCGCTTTGATACATAGTGTCGCCACCGTCAAGACCGGTTCCATCGCCCTGATCAAAATGGCGGTTTATATTTTCGGGTTGGATTACATCCATCTTTTAACCTCCCGCTTCCTGACGGGAGGCTGGCTGGTATATCTGTGTGGCTTTACCGCGGTTTATACAGCCTACAAGGCCCTGACGGTTGATGATCTGAAGCAGCGGTTTGCGTTCAGCACCGTTGGGCAATTGTCGTACATCATTTTAGCGATCCTTGTCGGAACGAAAACAGGGATCATGGCAGCCATGCTGCATATCGTCACGCACGCGATCGCCAAGTCATGCCTGTTCTATGTGGCGGGCTTTTACAATAGCATCTATCACATCACATCCGTCAGGGAGATCGGAAAAATAATGCCTCATACAAGATTTCTTGCGCTGGTCATTGCCGTCTGTGGCCTGTCCATCACAGGATTTCCCTTCCTGGCAGGCTATTACAGCAAAGACCTCATGCTGACCGAGGAGTGGCATTCGCACTATTATGCTTCCGCCGTTTTTTTAGCCATCGGCTCCGTCATCAACATCTTTTACATAGTGGGGCCGGTGATGAATGCCTTTAAGCGCAGGGATCCGGACTTCAGGGCCAGAAGGATCCCGGCATCCATGCTGCTGACCTTTATGATTTCGGTGCTTCTGATCATTGGCAGTAATTTGTATGTGCCTTATGTCACAAGCCTGATGGAATAAGATGCCGTGCAGATCAACAGAACAGAGGAGTGTGCGATGGCGTGATGAGCTAGATCGAGCTTAAAACAGAGCTGTAATCCGTAGCCATGAAAGGCGCATTATCTGAAATAAATCAATACTTTTATATCCGTTTTTTGGATACAGAACCTTTTATAAATTTTTTGAAGTAAGTAATCATTAATCTTAGAATAACATGAATTTAAGCCAGGAATTAAAAGACAGAAATCAGGGAATGTGCGAATTGTGCAACACAAACGAGGCCACTCAGGGATATACCGTTAGTCCGAGATCGGGCGAAAAAGACGAGGATCTCGTGGCGATTTGCGCTGTATGCGGGGAGAATCTGGAAAAGGACAATGAAGGTTTTTACTGGCGCTGCGTGGAAGGCAGCATCTGGAGCCCTGAGCCGGCTGTGCAGGCATTAAGCTACAGGATCCTGAATAAGTACAAGGAGGAAGCATGGGCCGGTAGCTTGCTGTCGGGTATCGACATGAATGAAACCATCGTGCAATGGGCCATGAGCGCCTTTGAAAAGCAGGAGCTGCATAAGGATGCCTTTGGCAATGTGCTGTCGAACGGCGATAACGTTGTTCTGACCCAGGCTTTAAACGTAAAGGGAACAAATTTTACCGCCTCCAAAGGAACAGTTGTTAAACGAATCAGGCTGGTTCCGGACAATACCGACCAGATTGAAGGCAAGATCAATGACCAGACCATCGTGATCCTGACCAAATTTGTCAAAAAGGGATAAGCGAACAGGGCTTATAGGCTGTACCTCGCCAGAGGTACGGCATCCAGGCCGCAGAACTCTTTTTCAAGGAATTTGAAATAACCCGTCATCGCGATCATGGCGGCATTATCCGTGCAGTATTCAAACTTCGGGATATAGGTGTGCCACTGGTGCTTCCGGCCCAGCTCCTGCAATGTTGCGCGAAGTCCCGAATTGGCGGAAACACCGCCGGCAATGGCAATGTGCCTGATGCCCGTTTCTTTGGCAACGGCGAGCAGGTTCTTCAATAAGTAGTTGATGAGATGGGCCTGGTAGGATGCGCAAATATCCGGGAGATGCTCTTGCACAAAGTCGGGGTTGAGGCCCGTTTGCTCCTGGATAAAATACAGGAAAGCCGTCTTCACACCGCTGAAGCTGTAATTATAGTTCGCCAATCTGGGTGTCGGGAATTTATATTTGGAAGCATCGCCGGATTGCGCATACTTGTCGATCAGTGGTCCGCCCGGGTAAGGCAATCCAAGGATCTTCGCCGCTTTGTCAAAAGCTTCGCCCACTGCGTCATCTTCGGTTTCGGCCAGCAATTCAAACTCAAGCGGTGCAGTTACTTTTACAATTTGTGTATGTCCGCCGCTCACCGTCAGGCACAGAAACGGAAAGGACGGAGCAGTGTCGGAAGTGGCGTTCTCAGACTTCGCTCCATCGTTCCCGTGTTTTGTCTCACGGATAAAATGGGCGAGAATATGCCCCTGCATGTGGTTCACTTCGATCAGCGGAATGCCCAGGGCGAGCGACAGGGATTTTGCGGTGGAGAGTCCTACGAGTAAGCTTCCGCTGAGGCCAGGACCTCGTGTAACAGCGATGGCACTAAGCTCAGAGAGATTGACTTTAGCATTTTTTAACGCCGCATCGATCACCGGGATCATGTTCTTTTCGTGATCTCTGCTTGCAAGCTCAGGGATCACACCGCCGTATTGCCTGTGAATGCTCTGGTTGGCGGTAACGTTGGATAAGATGAGTTTGTTTTTCAGAACAGCGCAGGACGTATCGTCGCAGCTTGATTCTATTCCCAAAATCACAATATCCTCAGTATTATTCATTATTTTTATAGTCGATGAAAATGCTCCGCAAAATTACGAGAATATTAGGGAAAACACTAGTGTTTTTGACCCTGTTTCTCGTCATTGTGAGCGCTGCCCTGTTTGTGGCTTTGCAGACGGAAACCTTTCAGACCTGGGCGGCACAGCGCGTTACGGCTTACCTGAGCAAGGAGCTTGGAGCGCGTGTCGAGATCGGAAAGCTCAAGTTCTCCCTCGTGAAGAATGTCACCCTCGAGGATGTCTTTGTGGAAGATCAGCACCACGATACGCTGGTGAGCGGTAAGAACATCACCGTCAATGTGAAGCATTTCAGCTACAAGCATACAAAGCTCGACCTGGATGAGGCCACTCTTAAGGATGTGAAGGTAAAGCTGATCAAATACAAGGGTGAGCCCGACTGGAATTTTCAGTTCCTGGCCGACTACTTCGACTCGGGACCCGGCGGGCCGAAGGATACCACCAGGTCTCCCTGGAAGATCACCTATGGCGCGCTCTCTCTGGACAATGTGGATTTCACCTACCGCCTGATGCGCGACACCGACAGGGTGGTGCGCAACATGAATTACAACAACATTCACGTATCGAAGGTGCACGGTCGCTTATCTGATATCGATTTTCGCGGCGATAGCATCTTTGCACAGATCACCAACCTGAGGGCCGTGGAGCAATGCGGCATTGTGCTGGAAAACCTCACCACAAGGGCTACCGTGGCTCCTACCTTGCTTAAATGCGACAGCATCTACCTCAAAACGCCTAACAGCATCGTGCATGGAAATTTCAGCTTCAACCATACGACCTGGGAGGACTATTACGATTTCATCAATAAGATGTATATCAAAGGGAAGCTTACCGACAGCACCTATGTGAGCTTTAAGGACATCGCTTATTTCGCTGAGGAGCTCAACGATTTTAATGAAGGCATTTACCTGAAAGGAAAAGTGCGGGGCTTCGTCAACGACCTCAGCGGCTCCGGCATGGAAGTGCGCTACAAGGAGCATACGCAGTTCAAAGGCGACCTGAGTATTACCGGTCTGCCCGACATCGATAAGTCCTACATTCACTTCGATGCCGAAAAACTGTCGACCTCCAAGTCCGATCTCGAAAAAGTGCCGCTTCCGCCTTTCGATAAGCCGACCTACCTCGACCTGCCCGATAACATCAGCAGGCTGGGCGTAGTGAGCTACAAGGGAAAGTTCGATGGCTTCATTCACAACTTTGCCACCTACGGCACATTCAGAACGGATATCGGCAGCATCAAAACCGATCTTCAGGTGAACAATACTGTAGCCGGTAAGCCGGTAAAATACTCCGGATCGGTAACGACCACCAATTTCGATTTCTCGAAGATCTTTACAAAGTCCAACATCGTAGGCCCGATCTCGCTCAATGCAAAAATTACGGGGCAGGGGCTGACCCTCAATGAGCTTGATACACGCTTCGACGGCGTTGTGCAGTCCATCACCTATAACAATTACAGGTACGATGACCTGAAGATCGACGGAGAGTTCCAGAAAAAGATCTTCAAGGGGCAGTTGGTGAGCAAGGACAGCAGCGCCAATTTCGATTTCAACGGAACTGTCGATTTTAATAACAAGCTCCCGCGCTTCGACTTTATCTCCACCATCAATAATTTCGATCTTGCCAAAACGAACTTTGCGACAAGCCAGCTGAACGGGCGGGTGTCATCGCAGATCTACATTAACCTCAACGGCGATGACCTGGACAACCTGAGCGGGCAGGTGAACTTTGATAACACGGTATATACCACCGGAAAGAAAAAATACACCCTGCAGACCTTCAACCTGGAGCTCGATCAGGAAGATGTTGTGAAAACCATTGCCCTGCATTCCAGCATTGCCAATGCAACGCTGAAAGGGCGATACAAGCTGAGCACCCTGCCGGATGCCTTTACGCAATACCTCAACTCCTATTTCCCGACCTTCGTCAAAACGCACACGCGGTATATTTTCAACGACGAAGCGGACATCGACATCCGCATCAAAAATTTTACACCCGTTCAGGAGCTGTTTATCAAAGACCTTTCGCTGAGCCCGAATACGACGGTGAAGGGATCCTTTGATGCATCCATCAGTTACCTGTACCTGAAAACCAACAGCGATCTGATCGACTATTCGGGGATCAGGTTCAGGAACAATACCATCGATGTGAACTCGCTCATCAACGGCGTGAGCATCAGGTACGACGCCGGAAGCATTAACCTTTCCGACAGCTTTGCCTTCCGGAACCCTACGCTTAAAGTGGTGGCCAATGACAAGGTTTCCAGCTTCAACATGGGCTGGAATAATTTTTCCAGGCCCGATAACGAAGGCGATATCACCGGTAATATTATCTTCGGCAACTCACAGGCGCAGATCGATTTCAACCGGGTGAAATTTGTGATCAATGACAGCACCTGGCAGATCGTCAAGCTTAACCCCGTCTTCATCGACTCGTCTTTCTACATCACGGTAAAGCCCATCACCTTTTACAACCAGAACCAGCTGATCACCTTCGACGGGCGCATGTCGGCCGATAGCAGCGAGAAGATCGATATATTCGTGCAGAACTTCAGGCTGAGCCAGTTCAACGGCCTGCTGGCCGATGCGCAGGTCACACTGGACGGATTGCTCACCGGCAATACCAGTGTTTACGGGATGTTTGGTAACAGGATCATCGACAGCGATTTCAGCTTTAACGGGCTGATGCTGAATAACAAGCTGATAGGGAACGCCGAGGTGAAGAGCACCTACGACCGTGCGAAGCAGGTGGTGAAGGTGGATGGCTTTTCGGCGTTCGCCAAGGACTTCGACGGGAACCTTCTCAAGAACATTGAATTTAAGGGCTATTACTTTCCGAAGCAGGATACCAACAATGTGGACATTACCTTTAAGGCGGAGCCTTTTGATATTTCCCTGCTCCAGCCTTACCTCAAGGACATCATCACCATCAAGGTGGGCTACCTGAACGGGACAGGGCGCATCATCGGCACGCCGGCAGAGCCCAAGATCAACGCCAGGCTGAAATTCTACAAATGCGTGATGCTGGTGGATTACCTCAATGTGCAGTACAATGTGAGCGGGAACGTGGATATTTACCCGACGCAGATCAACTTCGAGAACATCGAGATCCGCGATAAATACGGCAATGTGGGCTCGGTGTACGGAAATATCTTCCATAACAATTTTAAGAACATGCGTATTGACTTCGACATCAATACCAATAAGCTGATGCTGCTGAATACCAACTCGTCCAATAATCCCGACTATTACGGAACGGCTTATGCTTCGGGGAATGCCGGTATTTACGGCTTTGTGGACGACATCAAGCTGGAGATGAACATGAAGACCTCTGCCGGGACGCGCTTCTTTATTCCGCTCGACGGCCCTTCGGAGATCGGCAACAATGAGTTTATTCGTTTTGTGACGAAAGATACCGTAAAGGTGGTGAAGGCGCCAAGCTCCTCGGGCTTCTCCCTCGACTTTAACCTGGAGGCGACGCCGGATGCGGAGGTGCAGCTGATCTTCGATGAGAAGTCGGGCGACATTATCAAGGCGAGGGGAGAAGGCAACCTGAACATGAAGATCAACTCCAAAGGGAAGTTCGACATGTACGGCGATTATGTGCTTACCACCGGCGATTATCTGTTTACGCTGGAAAACTTCATCACCAAAAAATTCGAGATCCAGAAAGGCAGCTCCATCAAGTGGAATGGCAGCGCCTATAAAGCGAACATCGACATCACCGCCATATACAGGCAGCGCGCTTCGGTAAGGCCGATCTATCCTGCCGATTCCTCGGGCAAGCGCTATACGGTGGATTGTAAGCTGTACATGAAAAATAAGCTGATGGCGCCCGACATTACGTTCGGCATCGAGTTGCCTACCATCGACGAGAACTCCCGCTCGGCGATCAACAGCGTGCTGATGGATGAGAACGAGCTCAACCGCCAGGTGTTTTCCCTCCTATTGCTGCGGAGCTTCATCACACCGCTCTCGGGCTCTACAGGAGGCAGCGGCATTACCGCCGGCAGCGCGGCCGCCAACACGAGCACGGAGATGCTGAGCAATAAGCTGAGCCACTGGCTCAACGGTGTCACCAAGGATGTGGACGTGGGTGTGAACTACCGGCCCGGAACGGGCCTGAGCAACGAAGAGCTCGACCTGACCCTGAATAAGCAGCTGTTCAACAACCGCCTCGTCATCGACGGCAACTTTGGCGTATCGAATAATTCGAACTCCACGCGGAGCAGCTCCAATGCCAACAGCAGCAACCTCATCGGTGACGTGACGCTGGAGTACAAGCTTTCTCCATCGGGAAAATACCGTGTCAAAGGCTTTAACCGCAGCAACGACAATACGCAGGTGATCAACAACGGCGGGCCTTTCACGCAGGGAGTGGGTATTTTTTACAGAGAGGAATTCGAAAGCCTCAATGAGCTTTACCGCCGTTATATTTCAAAGGTGAAGAAAAGCAAGCCGGTGACCACTGCCGGAAATCCCTGATCTGACACCGGTCTGGGCGGAGCCGGAGCCGCTAGTTTACCTCCACGATAAAGGTTTTGGTTTCCAGGGTATCCTTGTATTTGATAAGGTCGAATTCCAGCTGCGTTTGTCCTTTTTCCCTGCTTTCGAAATTGAAGACCACCCCTTTTTCGTTTCCATGCCATACGGCATTCATGTATTCGACGGCGCCCAGGTCGTTTGTATTTCTGAGCTGCCACAGATAGCCGGTCGTGTGGTTTTCGGGCAGGTTAATGTTGAATTTTGTATTCACCGGCAGGGTATTCACAGCAGGCGCTGCCTTGCTGACAGATTCGCTTTTTGTGCAGGAAACTGCCAGCGGAAAAATTAGTAGAAGGAAATGTCGGTTTCGCATGCTGTAAAAATAGGATTTGCCGCGTGCCGGCGCTTATATTTACATATTTTAACAGACAAAAAACGCTATCTTTATATTGGCACAGCTTTTGAAAAACTATAGTAGAACAAAAGCCTTTTTCAAAAATGAAAAATCTAAAACATATCGCATTATTCGCTGCAGTAGCCTCTGGCACCTTACTGTTGAGTTCTGCGGCTTATTATGTTTCCACTCAATCGCAGTTAGCACAGATCATTGAGCAGCAGGAGCAGGGGCCAAAACCGAAGCAGCTTCCCGATGCCAAAAATGAAGCCTTTAAGGAAGGAGAGATCCTGACTTACCGCTTACACTACGGGATTATTGATGCCGGTGTGGCGGTGCTCGAAGTGAAGCCTGAGGTGATGGATGTAGCCGGAAGGAAAGTATACCACATTGTTGGGAACGGCTACTCCAAAGGTTCTTTCGATTGGTTTTTCAGAGTGCGCGACCGTTACGAGACCTTCCTGGACAAGGACGCTTTGTTGCCCTGGATGTTCGTGAGACGCGTCAACGAAGGCGGCTATATCATCAACGAGGATTATAAGTTCAACCATTACACCAATAAAGTGGACGTTGGCCGCGAGGATAAGGTGGATGTGCCCCAGGGAACGCACGACATGATCTCCGCTTTTTACGCAGCCCGCAACCTCGATCTTTCGAATGCCAAGGAAGGCGATGTGTTTACCATCAACAGCATCGTGGATAAGGAGCTGTTTCCGTTAAAGATCCGTTACGTAGGAAAGGAAAAGATCGACTGTGACCTGGGGACCTTCAACTGTGTAAAATTCCGCCCGATCGTGCAGAAAGGACGCGTCTTTAAAAAAGAGGAGGACCTTAACGTCTGGATTACCGACGATAAGAACCACGTTCCGCTGAGAGCCCAGGCAAAGCTGATGGTAGGCTCTGTGAAGCTGGACATTGTGAGTGCGAAAAACCTGGCGAACCCCACCTCTGAGGTGAAATAGGGGACTTATTAAATGTTATAAAGGATATTGTTAAAATCAATATCCTTTTTTTATTTTTAAGCTCAGTTTTAAACAGGCTCTTACTATGGAATTTACTCAGGAAATATTGGATAAGGTTAAGCTATTACAGGAAAAATACAACCTGATGGGGCAAAGCCTCGATGGTTACCTCGACGGTCTTTTACTGGCCAATTACCTTACCTATTGGGACTATATACAGGTGGATACGCTGCTCACCCTGCAAAACCCGAAAACCGATTTTCCGGATGAGGAGATCTTCATCATGTACCACCAGATTACGGAGCTGTATTTTAAGCTATCCCTGCATGAGATGACACAGATCGCGAACAATGGGAAGAACATCGCACCTAACGGTCGCGACCTGGGATGGAAGGAAAGCCTGGACCCTGAGTACTTTGCCACGCGCATCATCCGCATCAACCGCTATTTCGAATCCCTCACCAAATCCTTCGAGATCATGGTGGATGGCATGGAGAAGGAGCAGTTCCTGCGCTACCGCATGGCGCTTCTTCCTGCAAGCGGCTTCCAGAGCGCTCAATACCGCAAGATCGAGATCTGCGCCACGGACTTTATCAACCTGGTGGATAAGAACATCCGCCCTGATTTTCATGGCAAGGACAATAACATCGAGGAGATGTTCCGGCACATCTACTGGAACAAAGGAGCCACCGAACTCGAAACGGGAAAGAAGACCTTAACGCTGAACCAGTTCGAAAAAAAATACGGCGACGAATTCCTGGCCCTGGCCAACGAGTACAGCACCAAAAATATGTGGGCCAAGTACAAAGCCTTATCGCCCGAAGATCAGAAAAATCCGCGGCTCATCAATGCGCTCAAGGAGCTGGACATCAATGTCAACATCAACTGGCCCTTGATGCACTATAAGAGCGCGGTTCGTTACCTGCAGCAGAAAGAAGGTGATGCACCTGCCACGGGTGGCACCAACTGGCAGAAATACCTGCCGCCGCGTTTCCAGAAACGCATCTTCTATCCGGAGCTCTGGACTGCGCAGGAGCAGGAGGAATGGGGCAGAAGCTGGGTGGATACGAACGTGTTCAGAACAAAAGCCTGAGCCGCTGGCATCAGATTTTAAAGGAAGCTCCATTGTTATTAAAGTGTATGATTCCTAATCCACAATTGGCTCCTGAAGGCATTCTTGGGAGCGTCGACTATTACAAATTCCGTCACGAAGATTTTATCAGGCGGTTCCCGGATAAGGAGCCACCGGCCTATTACATGATGTATGGCGACAAGTACGTGAGGAAATTCACGGAAGAGCTGTTCGAAAAACTTACGGAGGAAGGAAAGATCTGGATGGAGAAAACAAAGCTCAGGCTGCAGCAGGCCATAGAGGATAAGCTCATGGAGGCTCCCGAAATTGAGCTCGATGAAAAAGCTTTCAAGGACTTTGCGTTTAAATCCCACACCGAGGTGTATGAGGAAACGCATGCGATGGACCTTTGCCTGGCGGATAAGACGGCCATTGTGGGCTGTATGGATATCGGGGACCTTTTCGGGGAATTAGGGCTGCAGGTGATTAAGGTGGCGCTCCGGATCGCTTAGCATCACGCCATGATCCGTTCGAGGTCGTTCAGGTAATCCTGTTGCAGGTCTTCGTGGAGCGCGGCAATGAGCGTGTTGATCTTCTTAAGCTCCTGCTCGTAAAGGTTTACCAGCAGCTGGCTTTTTTTATAAGGAATACGCGAGTCTTTCAGCTTCGAGCAAAAGTAAATATGCAGCTCGGCCGCCAGGGCTTTATCGGCCACGTATTTGCAGTATTTGTTGATGATGCGCAGGAGCTTGCGCAGGCTCTTTTTGACGTAGTATAGATTCGATTGGAATTTTAATTCCTCAAAATGCTCATCGATCTCTCTTTTGACTTCCTGTATGAAATGGGCTTTGTTGTGCGCTTCGAACAGGAGGTAATCCAGGAGCTCCTTGTTGTCTTTTTTGTATTTGGCTAAGGTGAGGCAAAGGTCTACCAGCTGTTTGGCGGGCAGCTCATTCAGCTCTTTTTTCAGCTCGCTGACAGTGGCGGTTTTCATGGATATAAAAATAGGGATTATCGGCGTACGGCCTACCGGTTTTTTGCGATTTGATCCCATGGAAGGAAGCCTTATCTTTAGGTTATGGAACAGAAAGACTTACAGGATCTGGCTTCCCAGCTGAGCCACCCGAAAGGAGATAAAGGCATCGAGATCGCGGACATGATGAATGCCACAAACATCGGGATGACCCTGCATGCCATTGAGAGCCTGGAGCTTTCGGGTCATGAAACGGTGCTGGAGCTCGGGCATGGCAATGCGGCGCATGTCAGGCATCTGCTCGATCCGCATCCGGGGGTTCATTATGACGGGCTGGAGCTCTCGGAGCTGATGCATGCGGAAGCCAAAAGGATCAATCATCATTTTACCGAAGCGCAGCAGGCTGCCTTTCACCTTTACGACGGCAGGCGCATTCCTTTTCCGGACAATCATTTCGATCGCCTCTTTACCGTGAATACCCTTTATTTCTGGGCCGATCCTCCTGCCTTGCTGGCGGAGCTCCACCGTGTTCTGAAAACAGGCGGCCGGCTTTGTATTACTTTTGCGCAGGAACGCTTCATGAAAACACTGCCTTTCACCGCTTACGGCTTCGAATTGTACAGCACAGACAAGCTGGAGAAGCTGCTTGCCGGGTCGGCCTTTAAGATCCGGAAAATGGAATCGCGTATGGAGCAGGTAAAAAGCAAGCTGGGCGATCTGGTGGACCGTGAGTTTACAACGGTAACGCTTTGTAAGTAGGAAAAAGTGGATGCTCTGTTGCGTCCAAAAAAAAACAGCGGGACGTGCTTCCCACGGCGCATAGTGGAGACGTCACGGCAAGTCGATAGCTACCATCTTTTTTAGTTGTCCGAACTTCCGAAAAAATCGGCTTCGTTGAACATCGATCCTAAAATGTCCTTGAACTGCGTACCGCGTTCCAATTGGTTCTTGCCGATGAGCGAATGCTCCGCCAGAGCGAATAAAATAAACTCCATGGCGATGAGCTGATCGGCTTTTGTGTGTGAGGGGAAATAAGTGGCGGCAAGCCTGCTTAAGCCGGGAATGGCATTCAGCGTTTCCTCGTAGGTTTTCTGATCTTCCAGCAACATCAGGTCGATGGTATTGCCTTCGCCGAACCAGCTGATCACCGGCTGATAGGGGCTCGGGTCTTTCTTCTTTTTCAGCTTCGCCGGATCAGGGAAATGCTCCAGGAACTCGTTGCGGATGGCTTTTCCGACAAGGTTCTGCGCGACGATGGCAGCGCCTTCCTGTTCGCCTTCATATACCAGCTCGATCTTGCCATTAACGGCCGGAATAATGCCCATGAGGTCGCTTACGCGCGCAACCGTCGATGTTTCCTCATTGAGGAGCATGCGGCGCTCGGCGGTGCTCACCAGATTTTCGTAAGCCGAGATGGTTAAGCGTGCCGACACACCACTCTTGGAATCCACAAATTCGCTTTCGCGCGCTTCAAACGCTACGCGCTCAACGAGCGTCGCCAGGAGATCGTTCACGGAAATATGCTCTTTCTGGTAATCGCTCAGCTTTGCTTCCTGTGCAGTGATCTGTTTCGAGAGGGCGATCTGTTTTGGGTAATGTGTCAGGATCTGGCTGCCGATGCGGTCTTTGAGAGGTGTGACAATACTTCCGCGGTTGGTATAGTCTTCCGGGTTGGCCGTGAAGATGAATTCGATGTCGAGCGCCAGACGCAGCTTGAAGCCCCGGATCTGGATGTCGCCTTCCTGCAGGATGTTGAAGAGGGCTACCTGGATGCGTGCCTGGAGATCGGGCAACTCATTGATCACGAAGATGCAGCGATTGCTGCGAGGAATAATGCCGTAATGAATGACCCGCTCGTCGGCATAGCTAAGCTTTAAATTAGCGGCCTTGATCGGGTCCACATCGCCGATCAGGTCGGCAACGGACACATCAGGGGTCGCGAGCTTTTCCACGTAGCGCTGCGAGCGGTGAAGCCAGGCGATTGGTGTAAGGTCGCCCAGCTCCTTGATTTTCTCTTTGGCGAAAGCGGACAGAGGGTTCAAAGGATCGTCGTTGAGGTCGCTGTGCTCCACTACCGGAATGTACTCATCCAGCAGCTCCGTCATTTGCCGGGCGATCCGTGTTTTAGCCTGCCCGCGCAGGCCCAGCAGGTTCATGTTGTGGCGGGAAAGAATGGCGCGCTCTATCTCCGGAATCACGGTGTCTTCGTAGCCGATAATGCCTTTGAAAACGGATTCCTTCTTTTTAAGCTTCTCAATAAGGTTATCGCGCAGCTCGTCTTTGATCGTTTTCGATTGGTATCCTGCCGCTTTGAGTTGTCCGAGTGTTTTGATGTGTATCATAAAATATAGTGTCTATAGCTTTTCGTAATGATCTTAATAATATTTTTGTTTCTGTTAAGTATTCTGTTTGTTGACCGAGCGGAGTCAAGGTCACCTCACGTTCCGCCGTTTATTCCGTTCAAAATCTTCAAAAATAAAATCGCCCAGCCCTTCCAGCGTCGTATAGAAAGCCTTGCCGTTATTGGCTTCCGTAAACTCATGGACGAACTGCTGTAAATAGGGATCGCTGGCTACCATAAAGGTTGTGACCGGGATCTTCAGCCTGCGGCAGCTTTGCGCGAGCGTTAAGCATTTGTTTAAAATCTTCTGATCGATGCCGAAGCTGTTTTTATAGTAACGGCCATGCTCCTTGATACAGGTAGGCTTTCCGTCGGTGATCATAAAGATCTGCTTGTTGGCGTTTTTTCGCCGCCTCAGGAGGTCCATCGCCAGCTCCAGCCCCGCCACGGTATTAGTATGGTAAGGGCCTACCTGCAGATAGGGGAGGTCTTTGATCTCGATCTGCCAGGCATCGTCGCCAAATACGATGATGTCGAGCGTGTCTTTTGGGTAGCGTTGCTTGATAAGCTCCGAAAGCGCCATCGCCACGTTCTTGGCAGGCGTAATGCGGTCTTCGCCATAGAGGATCATGGAATGCGAAATGTCGATCATCAGCACCGTGGAGGTCTGCGTCTTATGCTCCTTCTCCCTGACCTCGAGGTCGTTCTCCGTCATCCGGAAATCACCGATGCCGTGGTTTACCTGCGCATTCTTAAAGGATTCCAGCATGGAGATCTGCTCCAGGGAATCACCAAACTGAAAAGGGCGCAGCTCGCTGCTCATGTCTTCGCCGCTGCCGGCGTACTTGGTGGAGTGATTGCCTGATTTTCCCTTTTTCAGCTTTCCGAAGATGCGCTCCAGCGCCTGTTGCCGGATGGCTTTTTCGGTTTTAGGCGTGATGCTGATGCCGCCCGAAGCAGGATCATCTTCGCGGATATAGCCGCGGTCTTTCAGCTCCTGGATGAAATCGCCGATACCATAATCGGGCTCGGTGAGCTTATATTCCTTGTCGAGCTCTGTCAGCCAGCTGATGGCTTCGTTGAAATCGCCGCTGGTGTAGGTGATGAGCTGCTTAAAAATAGCAAACAGCCTGTCGAAAGGCGTTTGATCGGGTTTGGTATAATGAGAGAAGCGGAATCCAAGCATGCTAATGTAACAGGTTAAAAAGGGAATTGTTTATCAGATGTCCCGCAGATTTTCTTCAGACCGTCGACGACTTCGGACCACGCCCTGGGGTGACCCGTAACCACGACGCTGAAAGTCTGTAAAGAAGCTTTCAAACCAAATCTTCCTTGTTTCCGTATGTAAAATTATGGGAAAATGGCGTCAAATCATAACCGGACTGTTATTCATTGGAAACACGCTTGGCGCACAGGTTCCGGATTCCCTGCCAAAGCCCGAAAGCTATCTTAAGGTAAATTATGATAATGACTTCTTCAGCGCTACCGACCGCTATTATACGCAGGGTATCCAGGTGCAGGTCATTCATCGCATCATGCGCTACTCTCCTTTGTCCTATGCACTCATCCGTCTCGGAAAACATTCCCGGAATTATTACGGCCTCAACCTCGAGCAGGATTGCTTCACACCAAAGAGCATCCGTTACGATACCATCAATTACCTCGAGAGGCCTTTTGCGGCCACGGCGTTTTTCTCTCACGTTTTAACATCGTTGGATGCAGAACGGAAGCAATCATTGCAGACACAGCTCGATCTGGGTGTGATTGGTCCCTGCGCCCGTTGCGAGGATGAGCAGAAGGCCATTCATAAAGCCCTGGTCAATATCCGGCCGCTGGGTTGGGAAGCGCAGATCGCCGAAGATTACATCATCAACTACCGGGTGGCATACGAGAAAGCCTTGTTGTATAAGCCCTACGCCGAGTTGATGGGGAATGGCGCCGCACGCATCGGTACACTTTATACGGACGCTTCCCTGGGAATAAATTTTCGGGCTGGATGGATGGATCCTTATTTCAGGAACCTGGGAATCGAAAAGCAGGGCGGCCGCAGATTTCAGCTCTATGTGTTTTTCAGGGCCAATGCACGTGCCATAGGCTATAATGCGACCATGCAGGGTGGCTTATTCCATACCAACAGCATATTCACCATTCCGGAGAAAGACATCAGCCGCCTGGTCTATGATGGAACTGCCGGTGTGCACCTGGTGATCAGGCGCGTGCGGCTCGAATACAGCCGCTCCTATATCACACCCGAGTTTGTGCGCGGCGTGGATCATGGCTGGGGCAGGGTGGCCGTTGTGGTCTGTTTTTAAATAAGTGAAGTGTAAATCTGCACCAGGGATGCGAAGGGTTTAGTTTCCTTTACCATGGCTGTTCTTGCGGGGTAAAAAACCGAAGCGATCACGACGTGTCGTGAGAGCCCAAAGCAGCCCGGCCTTCCTTAGGTCATGACGCGGCTCTTGCAGAAGGAGGCGCTCAGGGTGACCGTCATGCATAAGGTAATTCCATGAGCGGGGAAGCCGATGTAAAACTACCTAATCTCCATCCGGAAGACCGCCGATTCTTTTTTATCCGATCTAATGCGGTCGACGATCACGTTCTTGTTTACCGATTCGAATCTTCTCGGGAATACCCTCACCTCTTCCTTGCGGATGTCGAAAATGGAGCTCTTGGTCATTTTGCCGTTCTTGTCGATTTTCACGCAGGTGAGGTAGCCGCCCGCACCGGCGCTATGCGGTGCAGGCGCTTCCGTTAACGGCAGGTCGATGTTCTTGATGTTATCGAGGTAGAAGAAATAATCTTCGCCATTGTAGTTGTGGTGATGATAGGAAAGGTCTGCCGTTCCGGAGCCCGACTGGAATTTCGGGATCTTGTTGCACCAGAGCGTTTTTCCGTTCTTGTCGGCTTTCAGCACCAGGATGTCGTTGTAGTAGTAGGTATAGGTGGTGTAGGAGGTACGCCCGTTGTAGTAGGTGTGCGACACCACATAATATTCCTCTCCTATGAGGAGCACGCTGCCGTCTTCGTAGAATACGATCTTGTCCAGCCCCAGGTTAGTGGCTTCCAGGTCCTGCCCCTTGTCCTCTTTTTTCTCCATCCGTTTTTTGGTGCGCTCCGATTCGTAGGCTTTCAGGATCTCGGCCGGAAATTCGCAGTAGGTGGTGCGGATGTCCTTGATGGCTTTGTTCTCATATTCGAGGCGGATGATGTAAGCGCCGTTGGAGCCGCCGCTGTTCTTTTTATCCGAGTAATAGCCTGTAATCACGATGTCGTGGTTCAGGTCTTCCGCCAGGATCACCGATTTGATGTATTTGTTGTTGAGGCTGATCTTGATGGCCTGCAAGGTATTGTTGCTTTGGTTCACGCGGATGAGCTCATAGCGGTACATATCCTTTGCGCCTTTTTCCTGGCTCACCTCGCCGTCGAGCGAATTGTTGATGCGCACAGAAGCCAGCATGTAGATATTGCCGCGGGAGTCGATCTCATAATCGAGGTTATTCATGTCGTACTCCGAATACGGCATTTCAATTTCGGCAGCGTAGATCCTGTTCAGCTTGTCGTCGAATAAATTGAAGCCGATGATGTCCTTGTTGAGCTTATCTCTTTTTTCCTTAGGTTTTACGCGGTAGGTAACCAGTAATTTGTTGCTGTCGGTAGAGTAGTAAAAGCTGTATTTGTTGAAGGCATCGAGCTTGCCGGTTTCCACCAGCTTGATTTCCTTGTCGCCGAATTTCAATGATTTTTTATCGAAAGGCAAAGCGAACAAGCGCTCGGTTTTTGATTTTTTGTCCCAGGTGGAATAGAACCAGAAGAAGTCATTCTTCACGCTGAAAAATCCCTCGTTGGCAAATTTGTCGCTTTTCTCAGGCAGGGCAATGGTTTCCTGGCGCTTCACGCTTTTGAACTCCGGGTCGAAGATCTGTACGATCATGTCTTCGCCCTTGCGGTAATACATTTCGGCATACTCGTTATCCGAAAATTTGTAGAAGCCCAGGTCGGCGTGTTTCTGCACCGTTTCAAAAGGCTGGCTGAAGCCGTAGGTGATCTTTTGGGCAGAGAGCGCATAACAGGAGATCACAGAAAAGAAAAGAAGGACGCGGTTCATCATGAATGGTTTTGTGAGATTAAAGGTAATAAATAAACGCATTGGTATGCGGCTCATCGCTTAACGGCCGGATAAATTCCGCCTGCTATTTAAATTCCAGCTTTAAGATCTTTGATGTCTTTTTTCCGGCACTGAGTCTTTCAACTAGAATTCCTTTTTCAATGTTCTCCAGGTACTTGGGCTTTAGCTCCACCTCTTCATCGTTGATATACAGGAGCTCTTTGCTGAGCTGGCCTTTGGCATCCACTTTCGCAACGGTTAAAAGCGAGCCGTTTAGCTTTCCTTCCGGGATTTTATTTTTCAGTTCCGGATCCGGTTCATTATTCACGTACAGGAAATAACTTTCGCCATTGAAATCGTAGCGGCTAAACGAGAGCGCCTTCTTGCTCGAGCCGCTCTGGTATTTCTTGATTTTCTGATGCCAGAGCATTTTGCCGTTTTTATCTGTTTTTACGATCAGGATGTCCTTGTAAAAATAAGTATACTCCGTATATTGTTTATTATTGGCGGTGTATGTTGATTCTGTATAAAAATACTCTTCGCCCACAACGGTCATGCTGCCGTCTGCATTGAAAATGACCTCGCGCAGCTCCAGGTTGTTTTGCTCCAGCTCGCCTTTGGCTTCTTTTTCAAGCTGTTTTGTTTTCATCTTTTCCGATTCGCCGGAAGTCAGCATGTCGAGGGGAAATTCCGTATAGGATGAGACAATGTCTTTTAGCTTATTGGATTCGTCAAAGACCGCCTTGTAAAAATAGATGCCATCGGCGCTGTGGCTCCCCAGCTTATCAGCAGCGAAGAAAGACTTATTTTCTGAGCGTTTGTTGGAGTAGTATCCGGTGATCACGATGTCCTTATCCGGATTTTCGATCAGCTTCGCCTGGCAGATGTATTTGCTTTCCAGGTCGATCTTGATAAAGCTCAGGTCGTTTTTACTCTGATTGACCTTCAGCAATTCGAACCGCATGCTGTTCTTGTCGGCTTTTGGCGCTGCCTGTTCTCCGTCTGTGGCATTGTTTTCGAACACCGAGATCAACGCGTATATATCTCCTTTGTAGTCGATCTTACAGTCCAGGATGTTCATGTCCTTATCCGTGTATGGCATTTCAATATCGCCGGAATAGATCTTCTGAAGGTTTTCATCGTAGGTATTGAAGGAGATATTTTCCTTGTATTTGCTCGCATTGACCTTGGAGTGCCTGCCTACAAACCAGATCAACACTTTTTTCTGGTCTTTCGACAGATCGAATTTGTAGTAAGAGTAGTTCCCGATGTTGTCAGTGTCTATCAATTTGATGGGATTTGCCGCGAAGCTTAAGGTTTTTGGATTAAACTCATAGGCCAGCATGGTCGCATGCTTTTTTTCGTAAAGATGGCTAAGCAAAAAATACCTGTCTTTGATCTTCGTGAATTTCCAGATGCTGTAATCTTTTAATTCCTCCGGAAGCGGAACCTCCACCTGGTTTAGTAATTTGCCGAAGCTTTTGTTGAAGAACTGCAGGGTGACCGATTTGCCATTCCTGCAATAAATATCACAATAGCTATCCTCGTCGAATTTATAAAAGCACTCTTCGTAAGTGTATTTTTTTACATCCTCAAACTCCTCGCTTAACGAATAGGATATTCTTTGTGCCTGAGCGGCATATTGCATAAGCATGACCAGGGCTATTATCTTTTTCATTTTTTTTAAATTTTGACTAAGGTATATAAATAAAAAAACACCTGTCAAGCGACAGGTGTTTTTCACTATAAATGAGTATAGGGCTTACTTCTTTTTGGCAGCTGCCCTGGTAGCTGAGCTCGTCGAAGTTTTTGCGGCCACCTTTTTCGGGGCGGCTTTTTTGCTGGCCGCTTTTTTCACAGCCGGCTTAGCTGCTGTACCGGCAATCTTCACGACTTTGGCCTTTTTGGGAGCAGCTTTTTTGGCCGCGCCTTTTTTTCCTTTTGGCGCAAAGGCGTTTGGCACCTGAGCTTCGATCATTTTTTTAACATCGTCCAGGCTCAGCACCGCCAGTTCTTCCGGCGTATACTTTCCGCCTTCGCCCTTGCTGAGTTTCAGCATCAGCTTTCCGAATTTGATGAATGGTCCCCAGCGTCCGTTCTCGATGGCGATTTTTTCTTCCGGCCAGTTCTGGATATAGCGGTTCGCTTCCTTGTCAAGCTTTTTCTCGATCAGCTCCTCGATGTCTTTCTGCGACAGGTTATCGAAATTATAAGCCCTCGGCACGTTGATGAACAAGCCATCGTATTTGATGAAAGGACCGAAACGGCCTTTGCCTTTGGTGACGCCTTTACCTTTGTAGTGGGCAACCGGCGCATCGGCTTCCTCTTTTTCTTTGATGAGCTCGATGGCCCTTTCCAGGTCTACCGTCAGAGGGTCCTCGGTACGTGGAATAGAGATATACTGATCGTCGAGCTTGACATATGGCCCGAAACGGCCTACGCCGATAACCACCTCTTTATCCTTATAGGTGCCTACCGTCATCGGGAGCTTAAAGAGGTCGAGCGCTTCTTCCAGGGTAATGGTTTCGATGCTCTGGTTCCTTCTCAGGCTGGCAAATTTCGGCTTCTCGTCAGAGTCTTCCACCGTTTCGCCGATCTGCGCCAAAGGCCCGAAGCGGCCGATGCGGACAGACACAGGCTTACCGCTTGCCGGGTCGACACCCAGGATACGCTCGCCGCTTGCGCGCTCGCTGTTCTCCGTGGTCGACTCCACTGTTTTGTGGAAAGGCGTGTAAAAGCTTTTCAGCATTTTCTGCCAGTCGAGGTTTCCTTCCGCGATCTCGTCAAATTCCTCCTCTACTTTGGCGGTGAAATGAAAATCGAGGATGTTCGGGAAATATTGTAAGAGAAAATCGTTCACCACCATGCCGATGTCGGTAGGGAAAAGTTTCGCTTTTTCGGCACCCGTATTTTCTGTTTTCGTTTCTTTTTTCAGGTCCTGCTTCACCAGGCTCAGCTGTGTATAGTTTCTCGGCGTGCCTTCGCGGTCGGTCTTCTCCACGTAGTTGCGTTTTTGCACCGTGCTGATGGTGGGCGCATAGGTAGAAGGACGGCCAATGCCAAGCTCCTCCAGCTTCTTCACCAGGCTTGCCTCCGTATAGCGGGGCGGGTGGTGTGTGAAACGCTGTGTGGCCGTGATTTCCTGCCTGTCGAGCATTTCTCCCACGCTCATCGGTGGCAGCATCGAGGAATTTTCGTCGTCAGAATCCTCATCGTCCGTTCCTTCCATATATACTTTCAGGAAACCGTCGAATTTCAACACTTCACCCTGAGCGACAAAGAGCTCGGAGGTGCCACTCACCTTGACTTTTGCCGTGGTCTTTTCCAGCTCGGCATCGCTCATTTGCGAAGCGATGGTGCGTTTCCAGATGAGGTCGTACAGGCGCTGCTCGTTGCGTTCGCCGTCGATCACCGTACGGTCGATATAGGTAGGGCGGATGGCCTCGTGAGCCTCCTGGGCACCTTTGCTTTGTTGGCCTGGTCCATGGCGGTATCCGATAAGTTCACGGAATCCGTTCTCATGTAAGTGATCTTACCGGCTTCGTACAGGCGCTGCGCGATGGTCATGGTTTGCGCCACCGAAAAGCCCAGTTTGCGGGCCGCTTCCTGCTGGAGCGTAGAAGTTGTGAAAGGCGCTGCCGGAGAGCGTTTCGCCGGTTTTGTCTCAAGGCTTTCAATGGTAAACGCCGCGGTCTTGCATGTCTCCAGAAAGGCCTGCGCCTCTGCTTCCGTTGCGAAGCGTTTGTCGAGCTCCGCTTTTAATAAGCCATTTCCTACTTTAAAAACAGCGGATACTTTGAAAGCGGAAGTAGATACGAATTTCTGGATCTCCCGCTCTCTTTCCGCGATGAGTCGCACCGCCACCGATTGCACACGGCCGGCCGATAAGCTCGGGCGTACCTTGCGCCACAGGATGGGCGACAGCTCGAAGCCCACCAGCCTGTCGAGCACACGGCGCGCCTGCTGGGCATTCACTAAATTAATGTCGATCTCCCGCGGGTTTTCAATGGCTTTTAGAATAGCCGGTTTGGTGATCTCATGAAAAACGATGCGGCGCGTATTCTTTTTGTTCAGTCCCAAGGTCTCGTACAGGTGCCAGCTGATGGCCTCTCCCTCGCGGTCCTCATCGGATGCCAGCCAAACCATGTCGGCTCCTTTGGATAATTTCTTTAATTCGGCGATGACTCTTTCCTTGTCCGGCTGCACTTCATAGGTAGGGGTAAAATTGTTCTCGATGTCAACCCCGAATCCCTTCTTTACCAGGTCCCTGATGTGGCCAAAACTGGATTTTACCATAAAATCCTTGCCTAAAAAACCTTCAATGGTTTTGGCTTTGGCGGGGGATTCCACAATAACTAAATTCTTACTCATCTTTATATAATATAGTGTATACTTTTATAACGTAAAAAATCGAAATTTTGCACAAAAGAACTAAATATTGGTTGATAAATGCTATTTACAAATTGAGAATTATTGTTATTTCATGTGTAAAGCGTTATTTGTCAGTGGTTTAAAAATATTAGAAGGAACAGGCTAAACTATTTGAATGTCCTCTTTCCGCTATTAATCCTTTAGCCTCCGCCCTGGAGATTCTATATAAAGAAGTAAGAGATTAGTTTCAATTAAGATAAGCGCCTGTCATGGCTTTTTGTGAAGGCTCTGCTGCAAGAGTCGGACGGATGTATTCCCTGGTTTATTTTTGTGTCAATTTGTCAGAACAAAGGCTTATCTTTGCTGTTTAGTAAAAAAATAAATGGAAAGTAAAATTATAGACGAATCAAAACAGGGGGAAGCACTGGTAAGGGAAACGGAGAATAAGGGCGGAAAAAAGCTCTTCCTGGAAAGTTACGGCTGCCAGATGAATTTTGCGGACAGCGAGATTGTGGCGTCTATTCTGATCGATAAAGGCTACACCACCACTACGGATTACAAGGAGGCCGACCTCATTTTTGTGAATACCTGCGCCATTCGCGAAAATGCCGAATCGCGCGTTCGCCAGCGTCTGCACGACTATAAAAAAGTAAAAAAGACCAACAAGGATCTGCTGATCGGCGTGCTGGGCTGTATGGCCGAGCGCCTGAAGCATCAGTTCCTGGAGCAGGAAAAACTAGTGGACATGGTGGTTGGGCCCGATGCCTACCGCGACCTGCCGAACCTCATTGCCGTGGCCGAAGGCGGACAGCAGGCCATCAACGTGATCCTGAGCAAGGAGGAAACCTATGCCGATATTTCGCCGGTGCGCCTGGATCATAATGGCGTCAGCGCTTTTGTGAGCATCATGCGTGGCTGCGATAACATGTGCAGCTTCTGCGTGGTGCCTTTTACCCGCGGACGCGAGCGCAGCCGTGAGCCTGAGACCATTGTCCGCGAAGCGCGGGAGGCCTTCGAGAAAGGCTATCGCGAGGTGACCCTGCTGGGGCAGAATGTGAACTCTTACCTATGGAGCGGTGGCGGCCTGAAAAAAGAAAGCCTGAGCGAAGAGCAGAAAGCCAACGCCACCACCTTTGCCCAATTGCTGGAAATGGTAGCGCTGATCCATCCGGATCTCCGCGTGCGTTACTCCACCTCGCATCCTAAGGATATGGGCGACGATGTACTGCACATGATGGCGAAGTACGAGAACATCTGCAAATACGTCCACCTGCCGGTGCAGAGCGGCAACAGCGCCTTGCTGGAAAAAATGAACCGCGGTTATACGCGCGAATGGTACCTCGACCGTATCGCCGCCATCAGGCGCATCCTGCCCGATGCCGCCATCAGCTCCGATATCATTGCCGGCTTTTGCGGCGAAACGGAAGAGCAGCACCAGGAAACCTTATCGCTGATGGAGGAGGTGAAATATGAGTTTGCCTATATGTTCTCCTACAGCGAGCGCCCTAAAACCCTGGCAGAGCGTAAGTACAAGGACGATGTTCCGGACAGCGTCAAAGGGCGCCGCCTCACCGAAATTGTGGATCTGCAGCGTAAGCACAGCGAGATCCGCACCAAAGAAGGCGTCGGGAAAGTGCACCGTGTTCTGGTGGAGAACGTTTCCAAAAAATCGGCGGAGATGATGAGCGGGCGCAACTCGCAAAACACCGTGGTGGTGTTCCCGAAAGGAAGCATCAAAAAAGGAGATTATGTGAACGTGCTGGCCACGAGCTGCACGAGTGGAACTTTGATTGGCGAAGTGGTCGGGTAGAAAGAGGCTTAAGGGACGGAAAGAGTGAAGGCGACTGAGCGTAGTTGAAGGCGTCGCGATAAAAAAGAAAGCTGATAACCTGAATTAAATAACGGACTTTTAATTATTATACTTAACGTTTTGCTATGGTTAAACATAATTTTAAAAAACTCACGATTTGGCAGGAAGCTATGGATGTATGCGATTTGATCTATCACTATACAGAAGCGCTTTTCTCCAGGGAGAAGTATAATTTAATAACACAGCTGGAAAAATGTGCGGTTTCTATTCCATCCAATATCCCGGAAGGTTCCGGTAAACGCACGAGCGTTCATTTCGCAGAGTTTTTAACGACTGCCCTTACTTCCTCTTATGAAATGGAAACACAATTACTGATTTGTCAGCGAAGAAAATATGGAAGCGATATTGAACTGCAAAACCTTTTAAATAAAGTAGAACTATTACAAACACAAATCTCAAATTTCAGAGATAAAATACTAAACCAACATTAATGCTGTCCTGACTCTCTTAAGTCTCTTCGGTCCCTTAAGTCCCTCAAGTCTTTTCAGTCCCTTAAGTCAACATTCATAATGAACCTCAACGATATTAAACAACGCTTCGGCATTATAGGAAATAATCCCGCCCTTGAAAGGGCTATCGACATTGCCAACCAGGTTGCTCCCACTGATCTCAATGTATTAATCAACGGGGAGAGCGGTACGGGAAAAGAAGTGTTTCCGCAGATCATCCACCAGAACAGCGCCCGCAAGCACGGGCAGTACATCGCCGTCAACTGCGGGGCGATCCCGGAGGGAACCATCGACAGCGAGCTGTTCGGGCATGAGAAAGGATCTTTTACAGGGGCCAACGAGGCGCGCAAAGGCTATTTTGAAGTAGCCGATGGCGGCACTATTTTCCTGGATGAGGTAGGGGAGCT
>Ga0233425_10001770_pt1 | contig 45892 bp, 46 predicted proteins | sample Watercolumn_Towu_2_FD_181712 | JGI IMG/M metagenome (GOLD analysis project Ga0233425, IMG submission 181712) | Freshwater microbial communities from Lake Towuti, South Sulawesi, Indonesia - Watercolumn_Towuti2014_140_MG | ecosystem: Environmental > Aquatic > Freshwater > Lake | place...
ACCTGCCGCCGAGGTCGTCGATCACGGCATAGCCGGTGCGGTTGAGGCCCGGGTCCACGCCTATGATCCGCATTCGCCGGTCCACTCGCCGGATTATCGGCTTCCCCATTCGCGAGGGTCAACGCGAAACCGCCGCCTGGTCGGTGCCTATACGTGACAGAAGCGGCTGGTACAGTGGCGCCGGCAAGAGGGGAGCGATGCAGGGCCAGCCTTCAGAGCAACAGGAACTGCTACGGAATTCGGCGAGGGAATTCGCCGCGAAGGAGCTAGAGCCCCACGCGGCCGATGTCGATAGCGCCGAGCAGTTCCCGCGCCGGCAGTTCGACGGCCTGGCGAGACTGGGATTTCTCGGGCTGACCGTCCCGGAGGCGGACGGTGGGGCGGGCGGGGGCTACGCCGAGCTGTCGGTGGTGATCGAGGAGATCGCTGCGGCTTGCGGGTCGACATCGACGGTCTTCATCACCCATGTGTCGCTCGGCACCGCGACGATCGCCCGCTTCGGCAGCGCGACCCAGCGGGCGAAGTGGCTCCCTTCGCTGTGCCGTGGCGAGCGGATAGCGGCGTTCGCCCTCTCCGAGCCGGGCTCGGGCAGCGACGCGCTTGCGCTGTCGACCACAGCCAGAATCGAAGGCGGCCATTACGTTCTCAACGGCTCGAAGATATTCATCACGAACGGGGACGTCGCCGACGTGTTCGTGGTCTTCGTGAACAGCGACCGCGCAAAGGGTCACCGAGGGATCAACGCAATCGTGGTCGAGCGCGGAACGCCCGGATTCGCCGTCAACCACATGACCGGCAAGATGGGGATGAAGGGATCGGCCACAGCCGAGCTCTCGTTCCACGATTGCCGGGTGCCCGCCGCGAACCGCCTCGCCGAGGAGGGCAGGGGCTACTCGGTGGCCCTGAGCATCCTTTCGTCGTCGAGGGTGTCGATCGCGGCACAGTGCGTTGGCCTGGCGCGGGGCGCTTACGACGCGGCGGTCAGCTACGCAAAGGAGCGCGAAACGTTCGGGAGGCGCATCGCCGAGCACCAGGCCATCCAGTTCATGCTGGCCGATACCGCAACCGAGATCGACGCCGCCAGGTTGTTGACCCTGCGAGCGGCCTCGCTGGTCGACGCCGGCCGACCGCACGTCGCGGAGTCGGCGATGGCCAAACTGTTTGCCTCCGAGGTCGCCGGAAGGGCGGCGCACCGGGCGGTACAGATACACGGTGGCTCCGGCTACTTCAGGCCCGGCAAGGTCGAGCGTATCTACCGGGACCAGCGCGTGACCGAGATCTATGAAGGCACATCCGAGATCCAGCGCCTGATCATCGCGCGGTCGATCCTCGAGGACGAGCGTGGGCCCCGAGCCCGTGACTGAAGAGGGACCCACCAGACCCGCCGCCGAGGTTCCGGCCGCGGTGCCGTCCGTCAGCGTAGCCAGCGGCGCCGGGGGCGCGGAGCCGCGATCGATCGGTCGTGCGGGGCGCGCTGCCGGGGCGGTGGCCGCTCTGGAACCATATCTGATCGTCTTCCTCGCCAGCGCGGCTGGCCTCGTAATCGAGATCGTCGCCGCCCGGCTCCTCGCCCCGGTGGTCGGGGTGTCGCTCTACACCTGGACCAGCATCATCGGGATCGTGCTGGCCGGGATCAGCCTCGGCAACTTCCTGGGCGGGGTGATAGCGGACCGCGGGGCATCGCGTGGGCTGCTCGGCGCGATCCTCGGCGTGGCGGCCGTCATGAGCACTGCGGTCCTGCCGCTCGTAGCCGTCGTTCCGGGGTGGTTGGCAGATCTCCCAATCGTGGCGCGAATCGTGCTGGTGACGACTCTCCTCTTCTTCCTGCCCAGCATGCTGCTGGCCATGGTCAGCCCCATCGTAATCAAGCTGCAGCTCAGGGACCTGGGCAAGACCGGCAAGGTGGTCGGCAGGCTTTACGCGGTCTCGACATTCGGCGCGATCGCCGGCGTCTTCCTGACCGGATTCGTGCTGGTCCAGTGGATCGGCTCGAGGACGACTGTCGCCGTGATCGCGGTGGCGCTGTTACTGATGGCGCTGCTGTTCGGGCGGCTGTGGCGGTTCCGGCCCGGCCCCGCCGGCGACGGGAAGCTGCGTTCGATCCTCCGTGCGCTGCTGTGGTTCCGGTCAGGAGCCGTCGTTGTCGTCGTTGCTGTCGGCGCCATGTTCGGCTACGCGGTCCGGGGCGGCTACTTCCGGACCCCGTGCGTCGACGAGAGCGCGTACTACTGCATCAAGATCAACGATGGGCCGGAAGGGACCACCAATATGAAAGCGCTGGTGCTGGACCAGCTCGTCCACAGCTACGTGTCGCTCGACGCCCCGACCGACCTGTCGAAGTACGGCTACGAAGAGGTCTTCTCGGAGGTGGCGGAGCACGTGGCGGCCAGGTCCGCCGGGTTCCGGTCTCTGTTCATCGGCGGCGGGGGATACGTCCTGCCGCGGTACTTCGAGGTCACGTATCCGGAAAGCCGGATCGAGGTGATCGAGATCGACCCGGCGGTGACTCGCGCGGTGTACCAGTACCTCGGTCTATGGGCCGACAGCCGGATCGTGACCTTCAACGAGGACGCCCGCATGAGGGTCCCGAGGCTGGAACCGGGTCGCTACAACGTGGTGGTCGGCGATGCATTTAACGACGTTTCGGTCCCTTATCACCTGACGACCCGCGAGTTCAACGAGAGCGTGCGGGACCTGCTCGCCCCGGGCGGCGTGTACGTCGTGAACATCGTCGACAGGCCTCACAGCGGGGAGTTCCTGAGGTCGTTCGTGCACACGATGCGCCAGACCTTCCCGCACGTGACGTTGCTGAACGCCGACGGCAACTGGTTCAACGACCTTCGGTCGACGACCGTGGTCATGGGGTCGAACATCGAGATCACCCGAAACGACCTGGATGAAGCGGCCCGCCGCATGGGGAAGGCAGCGGCGACCGCCCACCTGATCGCACCGGCGGTGCTCGAGGAACTTGTCACCGAGCGGCGCGCGACGCTGCTCACCGACGACCATGCGCCGGTCGACCAGATGCTGGCGCCGCTATACCTGGAGTCGCGCTAGACCCGGGGCCTGACGGCTATTCGGCCGGAGCCGGCATCAGGACCCGGACGAGCTCTGCGGCCATCTTGCGGTTGTCGGCCGCAATGCGCCCGACCGTCTCGGCGAGCCGCTGGATCTCGGCGGCCTGCGGGGCGTACGCCTTGCTCAGCGCCTCGGCCAGCCTCTGCAGCTCAAGTGCCTGCGGCACCGCGGCCTTGTTCAGCGTCTCGGCCATCTGCTGGAACGTCCGGGCCTGCTCGCCCGCCACCCGTCCGACCGCCTCGACCAGCCGCTGAACGTCGGATGTCTGCGGCGCCGCCGCCTTGATCGCGTCGGCCAGCCTCTGAAGCTCGACGATCTGAGGCGCCGTCATCTTGTTGACGGCTTCGACCAGGCGCTGCGTCTCGAACGACTGCTCGCCCGCGATCTTGGTGACGATGTCTGCCAGCCGCTGGGCGTCGACGGCGGCGACCTTGATCATCTTGCCGTACTCGGTCGCGGTGACCATCGTGTCTCGTCCATCCAGGCCGGCACGCCACACGGGCAGCCCGAAGGGGCCGGCCTCCGATCCACTCTAGATCGGGGGAACCTGGCTAGCATCGGTTGTCGGCTACGCGATTCCTCGAATCAGGACGGCGCCGGGTGACCTAAAATCACCGAAGTGCGCGGCGTCGTCGCACCACATATGGCAGCTTCCGCGGAACCACATACCTCCGTCTGGTCCAACATCGGGCAGTTCGTGCTGGGACGGCGCCTCCCGTCCAGCCACGACGTCCGGGAACGGCTTTCCAACCTCGGCGGCCTCGCGGTCCTGGCCTCGGACCCGCTTTCCTCGGTCGCCTACGCCACCGAGGAGATGCTGCTGGTCCTGGTCCTGGCCGGCATCGGCGCCATTAGCTGGTCCATCCCGGTAAGCCTGGCCATCGTCGGGCTGCTGGCGATCCTGACGGTCTCCTACCGGCAGACCATCCGGGCCTACCCGCAGGGCGGCGGGGCGTACAACGTCGCCCGCGAGAACCTCGGGACCGAGGCGGGGCTCATCGCGGCGTCTGGCCTGTTGATCGACTACGTGCTGACCGCGGCCGTGAGCGTGACGGCCGCGGTCGCAGCGCTCACGTCGGCGTTTCCGACACTCGCCTCGGAGCGGGTCGTCATCGCGATCGCGGTCCTCGTAGTCTTGATGGCGATCAACCTCCGTGGCATCAAGACCACCGGCCGCGTCTTCACGGTCCCGACCCTCTTCTTCGTCGCGATGATGCTCGCACTGATCGTGACGGGCATCGTGCGCTCCATCTTCCTCGGCCAGGACGTCCCCGCCGCCTCCCCGCGGCCGGCGCTGGACGACGCGACGGCGGCCATCGGCGTCTTCCTGCTTCTGCGCGCGTTTGCCGCCGGGTGCGCTGCGCTGACCGGGGTCGAAGCGATCGCAAACTCGGTCCGCGTGTTCCGGCCGCCGGAAACGAAGAACGCTGCACGCACGATGCTCTGGATGGCGCTGATCATGGGCGTTCTGTTCCTCGGCACAACCTACCTGGCCCGAAGGTTCACCGTCGTCCCGGTCGTCGACGAGACGGTCGTCTCGCAGGTCGCCCGAATGGTGTTTCTCGACACCCCGTTCTACTACGGCGTCCAGATAGGGACCTTGCTGATCCTGGTGCTGGCCGCCAACACGGCGTTCTCCGGCTTCCCACGCGTTGCCTCGGTGCTCGGGGCCGACGGCTACCTGCCGCGCCAGCTGTCCGACACCGGGCGCAGGCTCGTCTTTTCCAACGGGATAATCGTGCTGGCGATGCTCTCGAGCGTGCTCGTAGTTACGGTGCAGGGCCGGGTGCACGACCTGATCCCACTCTATGCGGTCGGCGTGTTCCTGTCGTTCACGCTGTCACAGGCAGGCATGGTCCGGCACTGGCAGCGCATCAAGGGCGGCGGGTGGCAGCGCAGCGCCATCGTGAACGGCGCCGGCGCCGCGGTCACCGGAATGGCCCTGCTGATCATCGCCATCACGAAGTTCACTCACGGCGCCTGGCTCGTCCTCCTTTTGCTACCGGCCGCCCTGTACGTCTTCAGCCGGATCCACCGCCACTACGAAGTGGTGGCCGAACAGCTCTCGCTCGAGGGCTATGCACCGCCATCCAGGCCCCTCAAGCACACGGTGGTCATCCCGATCTCGGGGGTCCACCGGGCGACGCTCGAGGCGGTCGCCTACGCACGCGCACTCTCATCTGACATACGAGCCGTTTACGTGGCGTCCGACGACGCGGCCGCCGAGGAGGTCCGGACCAAATGGGCGAAACATCTGCCTGATGTGCCGCTCGAGGTCATCCAGTCGCCCTACCGGCTGGTCGTGTCACCATTCCTCAGATACTTGGACCAGGTGCGCAGCGATGAGAGCCAGCTCGTGACAGTCGTGATCCCCGAGTTCGTCCCGTTCCACTGGTGGCAGATGCTGCTCCACAACCAGTCGGCCTGGATGTTCCGCCTGGCGCTCCTGTTCCGCCGCCGGGTGGCGTTCGCGAGCGTTCATCACCACCTGACCCGGTAAGGGCCTACTCGAGCACGCGGGCGACTTCGTCCCGGTCGAACGCAGGCAGCGGCTCTGTGGCGCTGTCCTTGACCAGTTCCAGCCGACCCTTCTCGCCGGTCATGAGGCCGATGTCCGCCGCGGGTACTCCGGCGGCTCGCAGGGAGGCAGTCACCGCAGCCGCTGATTCTGGCGCGACCGAGATCAGGAGGGCGCCGGATGCGATCAGGCCCCAGGGGTCGACCCCCAGCGCCCGGCAGACTTCGAGTGTTTCCGGGTAGACGTTCACGGCTGCGGAGTCGATCCTGAGGCCGTTGCCAGAAGCGCTGGCGAGCTCCGCGAGAGCGGTCGCGAGTCCTCCCTCGGTCGGGTCGTGCATGGCGTGGACCCCGCCGGCGGCGAGCGCTGCCCGAGCGTCCGGCACGATGCTGATCCCGGGGTCCTGAAGGAACCGCGCGGCGCGGTCGAGGGTTTCGCGAGGGACCCCGGCGGCCGCCAGGCGGCCGGGTCGTTCGCGTGCCAGCACGGCGGTGCCCTCGATGGCGATTCCCTTCGTCAGGACGACGTGATCGCCGGGCCGGGCCTCGCTCGACGTCATCACACCGCCCGGCGCGACCTCGCCCAGCATCGTTCCGCAAACGATCGGGTGATCGATGCCGATGGTCACCTCCGTGTGTCCGCCTACGAGAGCGACGTCGAGGGTCTCGGCGGCCTCCTGGATCTGGTCGAAGATCTGCTCGGCGAGCCTCGGCGCCGAGCCGTCCGGCAGAAGTACGGTTGCCAGGAACCACCGGGGCGTCCCGCCGGTCGCTGCGACGTCGTTGGCGTTAACCTGCACCGCATACCAGCCGACCAGGTCGGAGGCCAGCGTGACCGGGTCCGACTTGGCGATCAGGTTGATGTGCCCGAAGTCGATCACCGCCGCGTCCACTCCGACGCGCGGCCCCACCAGCACTCGCGGGTCGCCTCGCTTGAGCTTCGCGAGCAGGTGGCCGAGGATCTCGGGCGGCAGCTTTCCGGGCCTCAGCCCGCGCATCTCCGGCCGGCCCATTCAGGGAGCCGCCGGCGCTGGCGGGAACGGGCGTGCCGCGAGCGCGCCGTTGATGACTGCCTGGAAGTCGGCCGGCGCCACCGTCTCGAAGCCCACGAGAGCAGGTTGCGCGCCCCGCAGCACCACGCCGTCGCCAGGGCACGCGTAATCGAGCGACGCCACCCGGCCGGCGGCCACGAAGTCGACCCTGAGCAGGGTGTCGCAGGGCTTCGGTTGAAGCAGCGGCAGGTCGGCCTGCAGCGATGCGACGACCGTCGCGATGGACGGGGCATCGCCGATGCTGACCGCGACAGCCGGCGTGGTGGACGCCTGGCCGATGGCTACCACGTCGATTCTCGTCACGCCTTCCAGCCCAAGCTCCCGGGCGACATTGACCGAGCCGAGGGCGGGGACCATGCCCGGATCGCAGGTGACTACGCTTTCGCCGTCGAAGTCGGCATGGTACTCGTACGTCCGGGCCCCGACGCGCAGCACTACGACCCATCCGGGGACGATCACCTGGGCGTAGGCGGTGCCCGGCTTCGGGCAGCCCAGAGCGTTGCTCGGCCATTGAACGGGCCTTATCTCGTGGAACGTAACGTCGCCCGCCTGCACGCCGAACTGGCTCACCAGCAGGGCCGCGGCCTTGGCCGTTGCGAGCGACGGCTCGGGGGTTGGCGACGGCGTGGCGGTCGCCGCGGCCGGTGCCGTCGGCGCAGGCGTTGGCGTGGCGATCGCTGCCGGCGTGGGTGTCGGCCGCCGGCCTTCGACGGGGGTGGCCGTCGGAATCGTCACGGCGGTCGATTCCGAGCGGTCGGCGCAGGCGACCAGCGGAATCACGGCAACCGCAGTCAGGGCAGCGGACCGTATCGCGGACAGGCGCACCGAATCGCCCCCACCCAAGGCTGGCTCCTTCCCAAGTGTACTGGCGACGGTGGAGCACGCCGTTATAGAAGGCAGATCCCACCGCGCTTCGTGTATACGAACGGTGTCCTTCGTGCATACGAAACTTGGACCGATCGGGCTCGGAGATATAAACTTGACCGCTGTGGTCAGGATTGACCACTGCGACGAATCGTGTACGCTTCGCCGGATGTCATGCCCATCCGAATGATGCAGCCCAGGGAGAGATTGAGTGACGATCGGCTTCAAGTCCGCGCTGGTTCCGGTGTTTGCGCTCGCCGCCTCGGTCCTGTCGGCGGCCGCATGTGGGACCCGAACGGTCGAGGTGACGCGCCAGGTCCCCGTGGAGGTCACACGGGAGGTCGGACGCGAGGCCGGATCGCTGGTCGTGTATTCGGGTCGAAGTGAATCGCTCGTCGCGCCGATCATCAAGCAGTTCAGCGAGGCGACCGGGGTGAAGGTCCAGGTCAAGTACGGCGATACGGCGGCCGTCGCGGCCACCCTGCTGGAGGAGGGTTCCAGGTCCCCGGCGGATGTGTTCTTCGCTCAGGACCCTGGCGGTCTCGGTGCGGTCGGCGCGTTGCTCGCCCCGTTGCCAGATCGACTGCTACGACGGGTGCCGGACTGGGCCCGCTCGCCCGAGGGTCGCTGGGTCGGCGTGACCGCTCGCGCGCGCGTGGTCGTTTACGACACCCGTTCATTCACGGAGCAGGACCTTCCGGACTCCATCCGCGGGTTCACGGCTCCGGAATGGAAGGGCAGGATCGGATGGGCGCCGACTAACGCATCGTTCCTGGCGATGGTCGCGGCGATGCGCCAGATGTGGGGTGACGCCGAAACCGAGCAGTGGGTCAGGGGCATACAGGCCAACGGGGCCCGCTCGTTCCAGAACAACACGGCGATCGTCCAGGCAGTCGGAGCAGGCGAGATCCAGGTGGGATTCGTCAACCACTACTACCTGCACCGGTTCCTGGCCGAACAGGGGGAGTCGTTCCCGGCCCGCAACTACTACACCAGGGCCGCCGATCCGGGATCGGTGGTCCTGATCTCGGGCATCGGCGTGCTGTCGACCGCAAAGAACGCCGCGAACGCAGAGAAGTTCGTCGAGTTCATGCTGGGGACGGTCGCCCAGCAGTATTTCGCGAGCCAGACTTACGAGCACCCGCTGATCTCCGGAGTAGTGAGCGCCCGCGGTATCCCGGACGTCGCTGGAGTCGCGAAGCCGGCGATCGACGTTTCGAAGTTGTCGGACCTGCAGGGGACGCAGGCCCTGTTGAGGCGGGTTGGCGTAATCCCGTAGCGGGACGTCGATTCGATGGCCCTACCCTTTGCCAGGATCGGCCGCGCGCCCCGGGTCTCACGGCCCCGACCGCCGTTCCCTCTTGTCGCGGCCGGTTTGCTGGTCGGCGCCGCCGTCCTCATTCCGGTCGCCTACCTGCTGTTCCGGGCGTTCGGGGCGGCTGACTCGACCCTCGACATGCTCTTCCGCGCCCGCAGCGCCGCCATCATCGCCCGCTCGCTCCTTCTCGTGGTCATCGTCACTGCCGGGTCGGTAACGATCGCGGTCCCGGTCGCGTTCCTGGCCACCCGCACGGACCTCCCCTGGCGCCGGTTCTGGGCGGTCGCCATTGCCCTCCCGCTGGTCACCCCCAGCTATGTCGCCGCCATGGTCGCGGTCGCCGCCCTGGGCCCACGTGGCATGCTGCAGGGGCTGCTCGACCGCGTCGTCGGCATCGACCGCCTGCCGGCGATCTACGGCCTCCCTGGCGCCGCGCTCGTTCTCGTCCTGCTGTGCTACCCCTACGTCTACATCATGGTGAGGGCCTCACTGCGACGCATGGATCCGGCCCTGGAGGAGGCTGCCCGCGGGCTCGGCTATGGCCAGATGGAGGCGCTTCGGAGGGTCGTGCTCCCCTTGTTGCGGCCCGCCATCGCCGCCGGGGCCTTGCTGGTCGCCCTCTACACGCTCAGCGACTTCGGGGCGGTATCGCTGCTTGGCTACGAGACCTTCACGTGGGCCATCTACCTGCAGTACGAGACGACGTTTGACCGGACCGCCGCCTCGGCGCTGTCCCTCGTGCTGGTCGTAGCGGCAGTCTCTATTCTGATGTTGGAGTCTTTCACCCAGGCGCGCGGTCGTTACTACCGGTCGACCGCCGGCACTGTCCGACCCCACGGCGTTGCCCGCCTCGGTCGATGGCGCTGGGTCGCATTCGGCCTCGTGGGGGCACTCTTCGCAATCGCGGTGGTGGCGCCGCTCTCCGTCCTGGCCTACTGGGCTCTGCGTGGGGGTGTCCAGCCCGGGCTGTCGTTTCCTGTCGCCGCAGCCTGGAACTCGGTGCGCGTCGCCGCCCTCGCCGCTGCCGTGACGTCGGTGACGGCGTTCCCCGTCGCCGTGCTGGCGGTGCGGTTCGGCGGGCGCCTGACGACACTTCTCGACCGGGCGTCGCACATCGGGTTCGCGCTTCCCGGCATCGTCATCGCACTCGCCCTGGTTTTCTTCGGGGTCAACTTCGTTACCCCCGTCTACCAGACGCTCGCTCTCCTCGTGTTCGCGTACGTCGTGCTGTTCCTTCCAGCCGCCTCGGGCGCAATCAAGGCGTCGCTGATGCAGCTGAATCCGCACGTCGAAGAGGCCGCACGGGCGCTCGGGCGGAGCGAATGGAGGGTCGCTGCACAGGTGACAATCCCGATGGTCATGCCAGGCGTCCTGGCCGGCGCCGCGATGGTGTTTCTCCTGACGATGAAGGAGCTGCCTGCCACTCTGATCCTGGCCCCGCTTGGATTCAAAACGCTGGCGACCAGCGTGTGGTCGGCCGCGTCCGAGGCGTTCTTCGCGCGAGCTGCCCTGCCGTCAGTCATGCTGGTAGCCGTTGCGGGGGTACCGGCGGCGTACCTGCTGCTACGGGACGCGCCGCGGGAGTCGAACCGGAGCAGCCAAAGATGATCGAGCGTCCATCGGGTGCGGCTGCGGGGGGGCAGCTGATCGCCGAAGGCGTCGTGTGCCGCTACGACGGGGCGACGCAGGGCCAGGCGGCCCTCGACGGTTTCGATCTGACAGTGCAGGCCGGGGAGTTCGTGACTGTGCTCGGGCCGAGTGGCAGCGGCAAGACCACCGCCCTGCGGGTGCTGGCGGGTTTCGAGCGAGTGCAGGCGGGTAGCGTGTCGATCGCCGGACGGCTGGTTGCCGATGCCCGGCATCACGTGCCGCCCGAGCAGCGGCAGGTCGGGCTCGTTTTTCAGGACTACGCGCTGTTCCCGCACCTGACCGTCGAGGACAACGTGGGTTTCGGCTTGCGCGACCTCGAGACCTCCGAACGCAGGACTCGCCTGGCGCCGATCGTCGAGCTGACCGGGCTGCGGGGCTTCGAACGCAGGTACGCACACGAGCTGTCGGGTGGTCAGCAGCAGCGCGTGGCACTCGCGCGTTCACTGGCGACCCGCCCGGTCGCGCTGCTTCTCGACGAGCCGTTCAGCAACCTCGATCGTCACCTCCGCTCCAGCCTGCGGCGCGAGGTGCGCGAGATAGTGAAGTCGACCGGGACGACCGCAATGCTCGTTACGCACGACCGCGAGGAGGCGCTGGCGATCGCTGACCGCGTGGCGGTGATGGCGCGCGGTCGGATCGTGCAGATTGCGACTCCGGAGTCGATCTACTCGCACCCGGCCACGCCCGAGGTCGCGCAGATGGTGGGCCCGGCGGACACGATGCCCGGGATGATCCGGGGCCAGCTGGTCGCGACCGAGGCAGGGGCGTTCCGCTTCCGCGCACCTGCGGGGGCCGTCGCCGACGGCCAGCGCGTGCAGGCGGTGTTCCGGGCGCACGAGCTGGAGTTCGGGCCGTTCGCTGAAGGCCCCGACATGCGGGTGGCCTATCGCGAGTACCGGGGGGAGTTCACGCAGTACGGCATCCGGCTGCCTTCGGGTTCAATCGTCCGCGTTCGCAGACGTTCCCTCGCGCCCGTCGAGGTCGGCACCCGCGTGACGATCACGGCCCCGTTCGATCGCCCGGTGCTCGTCTTCCCGGCCTGACCGCGGCGAAGTGGCCGGCCGGGGCGCAGCTACACTCGCGGGCGATGCCGTACAGGTACCTTGAACACACCGCGGACGCGGGCCTGACGGCGACGGGCGGCACGCTTGCCGAGCTCTTCGCCAGCGCCGCGGAAGGCCTCGCCGCTCTGCTCTGCGACACGGCGACCGTCCAGCCCCGGGAGTCCGTCGAGATCACGGCCTCGGCGCCGGACGTCGAGACGCTGATAGTCGCGTGGCTGTCGGAGATCAACTACCGGTTCGAGGTCGAGCACTTCGCCTTTCGCAGCTTCGATGTGCACGAAATCTCACACACGAAGGTCGTCGCGACCGGCCTCGGCGAGCGGATCGATCCGGCCCGGCACGTGATCGGGGCGCAGGTCAAGGCAGTCACCTATCACCAGCTGAAGGTCAAGCGGACGCCCGGCGGGTGGTCGGCCAGGGTCATCGTCGACATCTGATGCGCGACTGATGGGCGACTTGCCTTCCACTCCGACCGGCGCAACGCGGGCCCTCGTGCGAATCGACGCCCAGACGTGGGAGCTGCCCGTCACATACAGGGAAGGCATGCGCGTGCCCGGGCGGGTGTTCATCGGCGAGCGCCTGCTGAGGGACCTCGAGGACGACCAGGCGCTGGAACAGGTTGCGAACGTCGCGTTCCTCCCGGGGATCGTGGGCTACTCGCTGGCGATGCCCGACATCCACTGGGGCTACGGCTTCCCGATCGGGGGCGTTGCGGCCACGCGCGTGACCGACGGCGTCGTGTCGCCGGGCGGAGTTGGCTTCGACATCAACTGCGGGGTGCGGCTGGTACGGACCAGCCTGTCCGAGGAGGACGTGCGACCCAGGCTGAGTGACCTTGTCGCGAAGCTATACCGGAACGTCCCGTCCGGGATCGGCTCGGAGGGCATGATCCGGCTGTCGGGCCGGGACGCGGACGACGTCATGCGGACCGGCGCTCGCTGGGCAGTCAACCGCGGCTACGGCGTCGCCGAAGACCTCGAGGTAACCGAGGAGCAGGGCTGTATGGAAGGCGCAGACCCGTCGGCGGTCGGCGAGCGGCCTCGCAAGCGGGGGGCCGAGCAGATCGGGACCCTGGGCTCCGGCAACCACTTCCTGGAGGTCGAAGCGGTCGACGAGGTGTTCGACGCCGCGGCCGCCGTTGCGATGGGCATCACAGGTCCGGGACAGGTAGTCGTGATGTTCCATTGCGGCTCGCGTGGCTTTGGCCACCAGATCTGCGAGGACTACGTCAGGCTCATCTCCGGCATCCTGCATCGGTACCGCATCTCGCTACCCGATCGCCAGCTTGCCTGTGCGCCAATCGAGAGCCCGGAGGGGCGCGACTATCTCGAGGCGATGCGATGCGCGGCGAACTTCGCCTGGGCAAACCGGCAGGCGATCCTGCACGCCACTCGTCAGTCGTTCGAGCAGGTGTTCCGGTCGGCGTGGCGCAATCTTGGCATGCACCAGGTCTACGACGTGTCACACAACATGGCCAAGATCGAGAAGCACGATGTCGACGGGCAGGCGACGCTCCTCTGCGTGCACCGGAAGGGCGCTACGCGGGCCTTCCCTCCTGGCCACCCGGACTTGCCAGAGCGCTATCGGACGATCGGGCAGCCCGTGTTGATCCCGGGGGACATGGGGCGGTATTCCTACGTGTGCGTTGGGGGACCCGACGCGCTGCGCAAGTCGTGGGGCAGCGCCTGCCACGGAGCCGGGCGGGTCCAGAGCCGGGCGGCTGCGAAGCGCACGCTGCAGGGCAGGGACATCCGGGCGGAGCTCGCAGAGCGCGGCATCGTTGCGATGGCGCGCGGGTGGGCGTCGCTGGCCGAGGAGGCGACGGAGGCCTACAAGGACGTGGAAGAAGTCGTCGATGTCTGCGTCGGCGCTGGGCTCGTCCGGAAGGTGGCCCGGCTGCGGCCGATGGGAGTGGTCAAGGGCTGACAGGCGGCGGGAGCTGCGTGCGGCGGCGATGCGCAGCGGCGAGACGGGCCCGCGCTGCGACCCGTTCCGCGCTCTCCAGCAGCAATGTCATCGGCACGGCGACACCGACCAGCGCCGCCAGGATGACGAAGCCGAGACGATAGCTCTCGGTGATGTCGAACATCGCTCCGACGAACACCGGGCCGATCGCCCCGAACACCGCGCTGACCGAACTCATGACGCCTAGCACCGAGCCGTAGCTGCGGCGGCCGAAGTAGTCGGCCACCATCGCTAGACGCAGGGGGATCGACGCCCCGAACCCGAGTCCGAAGCCGACCGCGAAGACCGGGAGCGTGGCCGCGGCCGGGAGCGTGATTCCCAGCACCCGTGCGTTGACCAGGGCGAGCGCGAGCGAACCGATCGTCATCAGCGCGAACGAGGCGGCCATTATCTGCCGCTTGTCGAAGCGGTCACCCAGGAGGCCCATGGCGAACCGGCCTGCGAGGTCCCCAAAGGCGACGCTGCCCGCCGCGAACGCGGCGATCGCAGGATTGACCCCGTAGCTCTTGAGGGCCGGCAGGTGCAGCAGGTTCGTGGAGCTGATCAGCTGGCCGAGGCTGGCAGCGATTGCGAACTGCCAGAAGAACCGTGTCGTGAGCACCTGGCGGGCCGAGATGTTGGCCTCACGGGTCGGCGTGGCATGCGCGGCCCGGTGTGCGCCTGGGACCCGCGCGGTACGAGGAGGCGCCGGGGCGCCGTCGGGTACCTGGCCGTAGTCCTCCGGACGCCGCCGCATTGCGAACATCACGGGGTACCCGATGATCCAGAAGCCCACCCCGATTGCGAACAGGACGTGGCGCCATCCGAAATGATCGATCGACGACGCCAGCAGCGGCAGAGTGAAGCCGCCGATGGCCGAGCAGGACATCAGGATCGCGAGCGCCCGGCCGCGCTTCCGGATGAACCAGTTGCCAACCGTCGCCACCAGCACGATAAACGTTCCGAACGACATCCCCACCGTCAGGAGTGCCATCGCGGCGTAGAACTGCCACAGCGTGTTGACCAGGCTCATCACCACGAAGCCGAGCCCTGTGACGGTCACGCCGAATGCCATGAGCCACCGAGGCCCGAACCTGTCGAGGAGCGTGCCCACGAACGGGGAGATCAGACCGCTCTCCGTGCGCTGCAGGGACAGCGCGGCGGCGGTCGCGCCGCGGCTCCAGCCGAATGTCTGGACTATCGGGTCGAAGAAGGCCTGGAACCCGCGCCAGAAGACTGCCGACGTGTAGCCCTGGATCAGGCCACCGGCGGTGACGATCCACCAGCCGTAGAAGAGCCGCGACTGGCGGGTCGCCTGCGGCCGGTCCGCCGCCTGCCCGGACTCAGCCGGCACGACCGGTTACCAGCCCATTCGTCACGCCACCGGCACCCGCCCACTCGTGACGCGCTGCAGGAAGGGCCTGACGGCCTTCACGAAGCCGGCAGGATTGTCGCCCGGGACCAGGTGCCCGGCCCGCTCGACCACCGCTACCTCGCTGCCTGGGACTGCCCCGTGCATTTGCTCCAGCGCCTCGGGCGTGAGAATGTCGCTCTCGGAACCGCGGACGAACAGGGACGGGCAACGGATTCGTCCGAGGGCGTCCCACATCCTCTGCTCGCTGGCTTCGGGGTCCGGTGGCCGCCGCTCCCTCAGCCGCGGGTCGTACTTCCAGGTCCATTTGCCTTCCGCGGTCTGGCGGGTCGCGTGACGCAGGCTCCCACGCACCTGGGCTTCGGTGCGCAGACGCCGCGTGTACCGCATCGTGTACGCGACCAACTCGTCGAAGCTTTCGAAGACCTGCTGCGACTCGACGAACCGGCGGATGCGGTCGCGGCCGGCCGGTGCGACGGAGGGGCCGGCGTCGACGACGATCAGCGCACGGGTGGCAAGCGGCGCCGACGCAGCGTGCATTAAGGCGATACGCCCGCCCAGTGACAGGCCGCACACGGTCGGTGCACGCAGGCCGGCAGCGCCGATCACGGCGGCTACGTCGATGGCGTAGTCGCTGATGCGGTAGTCGGGCGCCGCGGGCCAGCCGCTGTCGCCGTGCCCTCGGAGGTCGAGGGACACGACATGACAGAGGTCGCGCAGGCCCAGCGCAACGAAGTCCCAGGAATGGGCCTGCTGGGCGAAGCCATGCAGGAACAACAGGGGTGGCCGGTCCAGATTGCCCCAGTCGAGGCAATGGAAGCGGAGCCCACTGGCCTCGTAGGAACGGTCGACCGGCAGGGCCGGTTCACGGATGTCGATGCCGGCGGCCCGGGCAGCATCTAGCAGGCCGGGCCTGCTCGTAGAATCAGCCAACTATGGCGACACCTGGATCAGCTTGCAAGATTCGTGTCCATGATACGTGCGTCCCGGTGCTCGCCCTGTGGATGACCCTGCTGACTGTCGTCGCCTGCGTCGGCGACCGCACCCCGGCCCCTTCGGCTCCGGCTGGTCCTCCCTCGCAGGCCGCCGCTCCGACCGGCACCGGTGCGCCGGCTACCGGCGTCGCCATCGCTGGTTCGCCCGCGGCCGGGGCGGCCGACGCCACCTCTGTCGACCAGCGCGCCCAGGACCTCATGTGGGCGCTCTGGCTCCCTCCCTCCTCGGGCGGCGACTTCTTCGACGCCGTCAACGTGTCCGCCGTCCGCTCGGCCGGCGACCTCGGCTACCCCGGCCTCGTCCCGCCGCTGGTCGAGGTATCCCGCTTCGCCTTTACGGAACAGGGCACCGTCGCAATCGCCGAAGCGCTGCGAAAGCTGACCGGCGAAGACCTCGGCTCCGATTTCGAGCCGTGGTACTCGTGGCTCGGCCGGCGCCCCCAACACCCGGTGCTCCCCGACTACGCCCGATGGAAGGGCCTCATGCTCGCCCGCGTCGACAACCGCTTCACCGAGTTCTTCTACCGGGGCGTCCCCGCGAGAGTCCCGCTCTCGGGGGCGGTGTGGGGCGGGGTGTCGGTCGACGGCATCCCTCCGCTCAACGACCCCCTGTTCGTCGGCGCGACGGAGGCCGATTACCTGCTCGACGATGACGTCGTGCTCGGAGTCGAGTTGAATGGCGACGTCCGCGCATATCCCCACCGCATTCTCGCCTGGCACGAGATGTCCAACGACGTGGTCGGCGGAAGGCCGGTCACCCTCGTCTATTGAACGCTGTGCCGATCGGCCGTCCTGTACGACGGCGAGCTTGACGGGAAGACCTGGCGTTTCGGCACGTCGGGATGGCTCTACCAGAGCAACAAGCTCATGTACGACCTGAACACGAAATCCCTGTGGCACGCGCTGACCGGGGAGCCGGTGATCGGTCCCCTCGCACACAGCGGTCTGAGACTGAAGGTCCTGCCGGTCACGACCACGACCTGGGAGGAGTGGCGGGACGCTCATCCAGACACCCGGGTGCTCTCGGTGAACACCGGATTCAGGCGTCCGTACCGGCACCACACCGACCCTCAGTCCGCCTACTACGAGTACTTCGCCGACCCCGGCCTGATGTTTCCCGCGTTCCAGCTGGACGATCGGCTCCGGCCCAAGGACCAGGTGCTCGCGCTGCGGTCGAACGGCCAGTCGAAGGCGTACCTGCTCGACTCGCTCGCATCGACCGGCGTGCTGAACGACACCTTCGCTGGCCAGGACCTCGTGATCGTCTCGGAGAGGTTCTCGCGTGCCGCCCGCGCCTACGAACGCGGTACTCATACCTTCCGGAAGGGCGCATCGGACAGGGAGCTCGTCGACGAGAGAGGGAACGTATGGCAAGTACGGGAACTCGGGCTTGCCAGGGAGGGGCCGGCCGGGACAGGCCCCGTCGAGGAGCTCGCCCGCCTGCCCGGTCACACCGCGTACTGGTTCGGATGGCGCGCCTTCTTCCCCGAATCCGAGCTCTACAAATAACCTGTCGTAATCTCTGGCCATGAAAGCATCGTTCCGGCTCTTCCGTATCGCCGGGATCGAGATCGGGGTCCACTACACGTGGGTGTTTGCCCTGGCCCTGATCGCATGGTCGCTGGCGGACGGCTTTTTCCCGGACGCCTATCCCGGCTGGGACACGAGCACCTACTGGGTCACCGGCGTCGTCTCGGCGCTCCTGCTCTTCGTGTGCGTCCTCGTCCATGAGCTGGCCCACTCCCTGCTCGCCACACGATTCGGCTACCCGGTCGCCGGCATCACGCTCTTCATCTTCGGAGGGGTGAGCCAGATCCGGGCGGAAGCCGAGGAGCCACGCCACGAGTTCCTGATCGCGGCGGTCGGTCCTGCGATGAGCATCGTGCTCTCCTTCATCTTCTGGCTGATCGCAGGCAGGCCGGACCTGTTCTGGCTCATCGGCGGCGACACCGACCCCGGCCGCACCCCCGCGAGCGCGGTGATCGGTTATCTGGCGTTCATCAATCTCCTGCTCGGGCTGTTCAACCTGATCCCCGGATTCCCGCTCGACGGCGGCCGCGTGCTTCGGGCGATCGTCTGGCGCACGACCGGAAGCCTCGAGCGGGCCACCAATATCGCGGCCACGATCGGTCAGGCGTTCGGCTGGGGATTCATCGCGATCGGGCTGCTCCAGCTGCTCGGCGGCAACTTCCTGGGCGGGCTCTGGATCGCCTTTATCGGCTGGTTCCTGAACGGTGCCGCCGAGTCGAGCCGCCGCGACACCGCGATGCAGGCCCTGTTCTCGGGGCTCAGGGTGCGGATGGTGATGGAACAGTCGCCGCCGACCGTAGCACCTTCAACGAGCGTCGACGAGGTCGTCATGGGCCTCTTCCTCCAGGGCGGTCGCCGTGCCGTCCTGGTCACAGACCAGTCGCGGGTACTGGGAATCGCGACCGTTTCAGATGTGCGAAAGCTTCCGCAGGACAGGTGGAAGGCGACCCGGATCGACCAGGTCATGACCGGCGCGCCGCTGAAGACGGCAGCACCTGACGACGACGTCGCCGCCGCGCTACGGGTGATCGCGGAGAACGACCTGAACCAGCTGCCGGTCGTCGAAGGCGGCACGCTGGTCGGCATGCTCAACCGTGGCGACATCGTCCGTCAGCTACAGGTCAGGAAGACGCTGGGGCTGAAGCCGGGGCGGCCTCGATCAGGCTAGCCCGGGCTGTTTCCGCGATGCCGCGGGCGGAGGCTGATGGCGCTACCCGACGGGAATCGCCGCCCGGCGGTGCGTTCCCTCCCCGATCTTGCGGTCGCCGCAGAATGCGACGACCTCGAAGCTGAGCTTGTTGCCGTCGACAGCCGTGACGCGTGCACGGGCGGTCACGTCCGAGCCGAGCGGGGCAGGCGCGAAGTGCTTCACGTCGACGTGGAAGCCGACCGTCGTGAAGCCTTTGGACAGGCGTGGATCGGCCGCCTCGATGGCGGCCATCTCCATGAGCATGATCATCGACGGTGTCGACAGCACATCGGCCCCCGGTCGGCCGGTACGGTTGACCGTGATGCCTCGGTCCACCTTGCGCGTGACCTCGCCGGTCTGGCCGGCCTGAATTGCGGCGGTCGCGTGAGCCGCCGTCACGGTCTCACCCTCAACATCCGGCGACCCCTAGATCCCCATGATGCTGTAGCCGGCATCGACCGGAATCACGGCGCCGGTGATTCCAGTCGAAAGGTCGCTGCACAGGAACAGCGCCGTTCCGGCGACCTCCTCATGGGTGATATTGCGCCGCAGAGGCGCCCGCTCCGCAAAGGCGTGCCGCATGTCGTTGAAGCCGGGGATCGACCGCGCGGCCAGGGTCGCGAGCGGCCCGGCCGAGATGGCGTTGACACGCACGTTCTTCGGACCGAACTCACTCGCCAGCTGCCGCACCTCGTTCTCCAGGGCGGACTTCGCGGTACCCATGATGTTGTAGCCAGGGAATACCCGGGCCGAGGCCTCGAACGTCATCGTGACGACCGACCCGCCCCGGTCGCCCATGAGCGGTACTGCATGGCGAACGACCGGGATCAGCGTGAAGGCGCTGACTTCCAGGGCGGTGCGGAACCCCTGGCGGGACGTGGCGGCGAAGCTGGCGCCCAGGTCGTCCCGCTCCGCGAACGCGATGCTGTGGACCACGAAGTCGACCCGGCCCCAGCGCTGGCCGAGCTCGGAGTAGACGGCCCCCACCCTCTGCTCGTCGGTAGCGTCGCATTCGAGAAGCACCGGGCTTCCGAGCGCGGCGACAGTCTTTTCGACGCTCTCCTTCAGGCGGTCGTTCTGGTACGTGAACGCCAGTTCGGCGCCAGCCTGGGCCAGCGCCTCGGAGATCGCCCAGGCGATTGAGCGCTGGTTGGCGACGCCGAACACGACGCCTTTCCTTCCTGACAGGTCGATGCTGCGCATCGTTTTCGAACCACTCCTCTCATGTACCGGTGGCCATTGTCGCGGATTTGCGTGTTCTCGCCGATGCGGGAGGTAACGGACCCCATGCTAGACTCCGGGCAGGGCGGCCCATCGGCCGTCTTTTTGCTGTGGGGCAACCGATGATCTGGATCCGCCGCGCCGTAGCGATCATCCTCGGCCTCATCCTCCTGGTCGTGCTCGTCGTCGCCACCGTCATCAGCACGGCGAAGCGGGCGACCGACCCCGTCTTCCTCAAGTCCGAGCTAGTCAAGGTCGACGCATACGGCTTCCTCTACGACGACGTTCTCGACAAGGCGGCGGGCGACGCTATCGAAGAGGAGCTTCGCAAGGGCTTTGGTGGCGGCGCGAATCTGCCGGGTGGCTTCACCGAGTTCACCTTCGAGGACCCGGCGAAGGTCAGGGCCGTCCTGATCGCAGCGGTCCGCGAGACGTTTCCTCCGGAATACACGCAGGAGCAGGTCGAGAACGCGCTCGACGAGCTCATTCCGTATATGAAGGGCCAGACCGACGAGTTTGCCTTGACTCCGGAGCTGGACGACAGGCTGCGAGCGGCGGCCCGGGCGATAACCAACGCCATCGACGAACTGAATCTGGCGACTCAGATCATCGACCGGGCGATCGGGCCGAACCTGGACTCCGCGCTGGGGCAGCTGTCCATAGGGGGCGCCCAGCTCAACGTCACGCCTGAGCGAGCCCGCCAGATAGCCCATCGGATCGCCCCGGAGGAATGGGTCAACGCGCAGATCGCCAGCGCGCTCGGGGAGGTCGTGGCCTGGATGACCGGCGACCAGGACTCGTTCACCGTACGGATCCAGTTCGCCGATCGTGTGCCAGCCGCACGCGACGAGATCAAGGCACTCCTCATCGACGCGGAGTTCACCGACTTCCTGTTCGACACGGTCATTGCGCCAAGGCTGACCGAGGCTCTCGGAGCGGCGTCGGCGCTGTCGTTCGGCGTCCGCGTGACGAACGAGGAGGTGAAGGCAACACTCCAGAAGGTCGCGCCGGATGAGTGGGTGAACCAGCAGCTCGGCCAGCTGATCGATGTGCTGGCGGCCTACATCTCAGGCGCGTCGGACGACCTGCAGATCAGCATCTCGCTGGCGGACCGTCGCGCCGCGACCATCGAGGCGTTGACCTCCCTGGCCGAGACGAAGCTGAGGCAGGTGGCGGCCGGGCTGCCGACCTGCGGATCGACCGCTGACGCCGCGCAGGCCGGGCTCAGGCTCACGTCGTTCCAGCTGCCCACCTGCGTCCCGCCCGGGGTGAACGCCAACGCCGTCGTCGATGAGCTCATGCCGGTCGTGGCGAAGGACCTCGATCAGCTGATCGGCCGGAACTTCCCCCAGCAGATCCGCCTCGACCGTGCCCTGCTCGAGGGCCAGCTGGGCGGAGAGGCGTTCACTGCCATCGACGAGGCCCGTGAGCTGATCGGCGGCGGCTTCACGTGGACCGACAAGGACCTCGTCGAGGCACTGTCGGGCGAAGGGCAAGAGGGCGCGCTGCGTGACATCGAAAACGTGAGGAAGTACTTCCGGCACGACTACGCAATCACGCAGGAGGACCTCCGGAAGGAGATGACGGCCGACGAGCGTGCGCAGTTCGATCAGGTGCGATCGAACATCGCCACCGCGCTCGGGCTCAGCTGGCTGGTTACCGTGGTTCTTCCTCTCCTGCTCGCCGTTGCGATCGCGTTCCTGGGCGGGCGGCGCTGGTGGTCACGGCTGGCATGGGGCGCGACGGCTCTCGTGATCACATCGCTCATCATCTGGATCGCCGTGTCCCAGGCATACAGTCGTGCAAGCCCGCGGGTGCACGACGAGCTGGTCAAGAGCGTCGCGACGGAGATCGAAGACCAGACCGCACGCGAGCTCGCCCTGAAGGCGATCGGCATGGTCGAGACCGTCGTTGGGGACGTGGTCGCAGGGGCGTCTGGCTACGCCCGGAACTGGGCCATCCTCGGAATGCTGGCGCTAGCGGGTGCGATCGCGTGGGGATACTACGAGTCGACTATGGGCCCACGTCGCCGCGCGGCGGGCACCCAGGGTCCGCCAGCCGGGCAAAGCCCGACTTCAGGCGGAAGCCCGGCCTCGAGCGGAGGTCCGGCTCCTAACTCCGCAGCCTAGCCGACGCGCCGGAACTTCTGGATTCGCTGCCCTTCGAGGACCTCGCCCACGTACAGGTCCTTGTGTGAGTCGGTCCATATCCCGTGTGCGGCCCAGAACATCCCTGGCTCCTTGGTCTGGAACCGGCCCCAGCGTGACAGCACCTTCCCGCGGATGTCGCAGATCGTGACCCGGTAGCGCAGCTCAGCTACGTAGACCGTCTCTTCGCGGTCGATGTAGATGTCGGTCGGCTGGATGAAGTCGGTCCAGGTCTCGATGTGCTTGCCGTCGAGCGTGAAGATCTGGACGCGGTGGTTCTCCCGATCGGCGACGTACACGCGGTCCCTGTGGACCCAGATGTTGTGAGGCGTATTGAAATCGCCGATGCCAACTGCAACCGGACCGCGCTGCCCCCAGCTGAACTTGTACTTGCCGTCGGCGGTGAACACGTGCACTCGGTGGTTGCCGTAGCCGTCGGAGATGTACACGTCGCCATTCGGCGCCACCGAGACGTCGGTTGGCTTGTTGAACGGCTCGCCATCCTCGCCCGGCTTGTCCATCGTGCCCAGTACCCGGATCAGCTTGCCGTCGGCGGTGAAGTGCTTGACCGTGTGGTCGCCGTTGTCGGCCAGCCACACCGACCCGTCGCGTGCAAAGCAGATGCCGTGGGCGCTCTTGAAGTGGCCGTCGCCCCATGAGCGCACGAAGCTGCCGTCGCGGTCGAAGACGATCACCGGATGTGGCGAGCGATTGAAGACGTGCACCTCGTCTCTCTCGTTGATCGCGACTCCGGCTACTTGCTTGAACTCCCAGCCTGCCGGCAGCTTCGCCCAGCCCGGCACTAGCTCATAGGTGAACTTGCCCGTCCCCACACGCACCGCAGTCGTAGCCATCGCGACCTCCAGAATCAGCCACAAGGCGCCGTATGCACCAGCCCTCCCAGGGCGGTCGTACAGGCCAGCCTCCCCGAGGCGGCGTGAGTCTACTCCGCAACCGCGGGGGTTAACATACCCCGCCATGAAAATCACCGACGTCAGGCCATTTCCGGTGTGGGTTGGCCATCGCAACCAGCTCCTCGTCAAGGTCGAGACCGACGCCAACGTGTCCGGCTGGGGCGAATCCGGCGTGTCCGGGCGGGAGCTTGCGGTGGCCGGAGCGGTCAAGCACTACCGCGAGTTTCTGGTCGGCAAGGACCCGATGCGCGCCGGCGCGCTCTGGCAGGAGATGTACCGGTCGCAGTACTTCGAGGGCGGCCGCATCCTGACGGGCGCAATCTCGGCGATCGACATCGCCCTCTACGACCTGAAAGGGAAAGCCCTCGGCGTGCCCGTGCACCAGTTGCTGGGCGGCAAGCAGAGGGACTACGTGCCGACCATGGCGACCACCCGCGGGCCGATCGGCCCCGAGATGATCAAGCAGGCGAAGGACCTGCTGAACGCCGGTTGGATCTGCATGCGGCTGAGCAGTGAGCAGATGGGCATCGGCAAGGATGGCGTATTCGAGCCGCGCGAGTCGATCGCACCGACCGCCGAGTGGTTCATCCGCACCCGGCAGGAGGTCGGGCGGAAGGCCGTCCTCGGCGTCGACTATCACCACAGGCTGAGCGTGGCAGAGGCGGCATCGTTCTGTCAGATGATGCCCGACGGGACGCTCGACTTTGTCGAGGAGCCGATCCGCGACGAGTGTCCCGAGGCCTACGAGGCCCTGCGCAAGATGACACGAATGCCGTTCGCCATCGGTGAGGAGTTCCCGAGCAAATGGGCCTTCTTGCCGTACGTCGAGCGTGGAATCACGAACTACGCCAGAGTCGACATCTGCAACGTCGGCGGCTTCACCGAAGCCATGAAGGTCGCCGGCTGGTGCGAGGCGCACTACATCGACCTCCTGCCTCACAACCCGTTGGGGCCAATCTGCACCGCCGCGTCCGTGCACCTTGCGGCCGCGGTCCCGAACTTCTCATGGCTCGAGACCTGGAAGAACCCCTGGGACCGCGAGGATCGTCACGACGACTCCCGCATCTTCCCGACGACCGTGAAGTTCGAGAACGCCAGGTTCGTCGTGCCCGACACGCCGGGCTTAGGCGTTGAGGTCAACGAGGGAGCGCTAGTAGAGCAGTTCCGGTTCTGGGAGGCGCCCCACCTGCGCCGCCGGGACGGCTCATACACGAACTGGTAGGAACGCAATGAAGATCAAGGACGTAAAGGTCTTCCCGGTCTGGATCGGCCACCGCAACCAGACGCTGGTGAAGGTGGAGACCGACGAGGGCATATACGGCTGGGGGGAATCCGGCGTGTCGAGCCGGGAGCTGGCCGTCGCGGGCGCGGTGAAGCACTACCGGGAGTTCCTGATCGGACGGGACCCGCTCAGGCGGGGCGCGCTTTGGCAGGAGATGTACCGGTCGCAGTACTTCGAGGGCGGCCGGGTGCTGACCGGCGCGATCTCGGCGATCGACATCGCCCTCCACGACATCGCAGGCAAGAAGCTCGGCGTTCCCGTGTACGAGCTCCTCGGCGGCAAGCACCGGGACTTCGTGCCGACCTTCGCCACCGGGGGAGGACGCGACGCAGCCGCAATGATCAAGATCGCCCGGGAGATGATCGCCGACGGCTTCAACTGCTTCCGGATCCACCTCGACAGCCGCGACGAGGACGACCACCAGCTCTACGAGCCCCGTGAGCACATCGCAGCGTTCGCCGAAGCCGTCGTCCAGGTCCGGAAGACGGTGGGCACGGCCCCTGTGATCGGCACCGACTACCACCACCGCCTATCGGTCGCCGAGGCAGCCTCCTTCTGTCAGATGCTTCCGTCGCACACTCTCGACTTCCTCGAGGAACCGATCCGCGACGAGTCCCCGGAGGCCTACGCGACCCTGCGCAGCATGACAAACGTTCCGTTTGCCATCGGCGAGGAGTTCTCGTCGAAGTGGCAGGCGCTCCCGTACATCGAGCGCGGCCTGACTAACTACATGCGAGTCGATGTCTGCAACATCGGCGGGATCACCGAGGCGATGAAGGTGGCCGGCTGGTGCGAGGCGCACTACATCGACCTGATGCCGCACAACCCGCTCGGCCCGATCTGCGTAGCGGCCACCTCGCACGTGGCGACAGCTGTCCCAAACTTTTCGTGGCTCGAGATCCGGGAGTCGCCCGGCGAACACCTCGGGTTCTACAGCAGGGAAGTCTTCCCGGTGCAGCCGAAGGTTGAGGGCGGCAAGGTAACTCTGCTCGACCGGCCAGGTCTCGGCGTCGAGGTCGACGAGTCGAAGCTCACTGAGCCGTTCCGCTATGCGGAGATGCCCCACCTCCACCGCAGGGACGGCTCGCACACGAACTGGTAAGGACCGGCAGCGTTCGGGACGGTCAGGCCGTGAGGATCTCCGGGCCATGTTCTGACAGGTAGATCGAGTGTTCCTTCCAGGCGACCGGGGCGCCCGACGCCTCGACGAGAGGGGGGTAGGCGTGCAACGCCGATCGCTTCACGAGGTCGCGCAGGCACCGCTCGAACGGGTTCTTCGGGAGGTCGAGGAAGTAGCGGCGAGCGACCGGCAGGCCGTGCCACCCCCGGATCGCGTCAAGTAGCGCGCCATTACAGGCGCCCGGTCCCGGCAGGTCGCCGATCTGAGCGAACACCTGCGGCTTTCCCTCATCGACCACGAAGCCCGCGCCGGTCGTCGAAAACGGCTCGATCGCGAAGACCATTCCGGTCTTGAGGACCTCACCGCCCAGCTCTCCCACGTTCGGGATCTGTGGTGGAGCGTGGAGCGACCATCTGGTAAGGCCGTGGCCCGTCAGGTTTGCGATGGGCCGGAAGCCCGCCTTCCGGATCGTCCGCTCGACCGCCACGCCGATCGAACGAGTGCTCGTGCCCCCCTTGAGGAGCGATATCGCGGCGTCGAGTGCGGAAACCGCGGCTTCGATGAGGTCCGACCACCGGCCATCCGGCGACAGGTCCACCGTGACCCCGGTGTCGGCCGGGTATCCATCGACGTGGGCGCCGACGTCGACCTTCACAAGATCGCCGACGGCGAAAACCGTGGGGTCGCCGGGCGAGGAGCAGTAGTGGGCGGCTACGTGGTTGATGCTCGTCTGGGCCGGGAACGACGGAAGCGCCCCCTCGTCACGGATTGCCTCCTCGATGCCTTCCTGGACCTGTCGCGCCAGGGCGCCCGCCTTCACCGCCGCGGCGCCCCAGTTCCTGGCTTTCGCGGAGATCCGCCCGGCCTCGCGGAAAGCGTCGATCTCGGCCGCGCTGAAGGCGCTCACTTGCGCCGCGACCGCCTCGACGCCTCATACAGCGCCACGTAGCGGTCGACCGGCACGCGTGCGATCGCCTCGCCGATCACGTCGAGGGGCAGCTCATCGACAGCCCGGAACCGCACGCACGACTTCCCCATGTCCAGCTTCTTGCCCGACTCGGCGAACCTGCGCGAGAACCACGCCGCCGTGAGCGGATCGCCATAGACCGCCATCAGATACAGCGACATGTAGTTCTTCTGGGAAGCCAGCGATGCAATCGCGAGCGGCAGGCCGTTGTAGGTCCTAGCGAGCCGTGACCGGGGCACGACGTAGCTGATCATCCCGTACTGGATCGTCTCCTCGTAACCGGGAGGTAGATGTTCGAGGAGGACGCGCCGGACCTCTGCCATTGCTTCGCGTCGTTCCGCCGGCAGTCCTGCCAGATAGGCATCGACTGTCGAGGCTCCGCCCCTGGCCATGCCCGTGTGCAGTCCTCGGCCCGGCCTAGCCCCGGCCGAGGTAGACCTGCTGCATCGGCAACACAGTCATCTCGAGGCAGTTGGCGTCTGGCGGGAGCGTCGCCATGTAGAGCGCCGCCCTCGCCATGTCCTCGACCGAGATCAATGGCTCGGGCCCGACGTCACGCCCGCTCGCCGACCGCCCGCCGGCCGCTCTCCGCCTCTCGACGTTCGTGTTGCCCGGGTTGAGCTGCCCGCACGAGATCCCGAACGCACGCCCATCGAGCGCCGCGCTCCTGGTCAGGCCCGTGACCGCGTGCTTGCTGACCGTGTAGGGCGCCGAGTCCTCCCGCGGCCGTTCCGAGGCGAGGCTGCCTATGTTTATGATCCGCCCGCCACCCTGCGGCTTCATGACACGGAACGCCTCGCGGGTGCACAGGAACACGCCGGTGACGTTCACACCGAGGACGTCGTTCCACTTCTCGAGTGTGAGCTGGTCGAGTGGCCCACCCGCGACTCGGCCCGCGTTGTTGACCAGGATGTCGACCCGCCCGTAGCGGCGCACCGTCTCGTCGAACAGGTGCTTCACCGACGCTTCCTGGGTCACATCGCCCTGGACGGCGTGAGATTTGCCGCCCGTGTCGCGGACCTCGGCGACCGTCTGGTTCAGCGACTCGATGTTCCGGCCGTTGACGACGACCGCGCAGCCCTCTGCCGCAAACGCTTTCGCGATGCCCTTGCCGATACCGGTGCCCGCGCCTGTGACGATCGCGACCTTCCCGTCGAGTTGCCCCATCGCTAGCCCCTTCCCACGAGCTTCTGCTTCGACGGCATCACGGTCATCGACAGCACGAAGGCGTCGGGCGGCAGCGACGCCATGTAGACGGCCGCCCGCGCGATGTCATGCGGCCTCAGCATCGTCTCGCCCGGCTGGAACGCCGGCTCGAACCGCTCCACCTGCACGTTGCCCGGATTCAGCTGGCCGCACGAGATGCCGAACGGCCGCCCGTCGATCGACACCGACTTCGTGAGGCCCCACACGCCGTTCTTCGAGGCGCTGTATGGCGCGGCGTCGGGCCGGGGCACGGCGGTCGAAATGCTGCCGATGTTGATGATCCTGCCGCCGCGCTGCGCCTTCATGATCCGGAAGGCCTCGCGGCTACACAGGAAAACGCCGTCGAGATTGACCGACAGCACCTTGCGCCAGGTGTCGAACGACATCTCGTCGATGGGGCCGCCCTGGGTGAGACCTGCGTTGTTGACGAGGAGGTCGAGCCGTCCGAACTCGGCGTGCACCTTCTTGAACAGGCCGGCTACCTGCCCCTCGTCAGCCACATCGGCCACGACTGGCGTGCACTTGCCGTCGGACTTGCCGATCGCGGCTGCGGTCTCCTTGAGGCGCGCCTCCGTTCGCCCGGCGATGGCGACCCTGCAGCCCTCGGCCGCAAACGCGACCGCGATCGCCTTGCCTATGCCCGACCCTCCGCCCGTGACGATCGCCGTCTTGCCGGCCAGAAGCTGTGCCATAGCTACCCGGTCCCTCCTCCGGAGCCTGCCGCGCCGCGCCCGCCAGCCGCGCCCGCCAGCCGCGGCTGCATGTCCGGCGCACCTTTGACGGCCGGCGCCGCATCCTTCGCTCGCTCCGGGTCCCGGGTCCGTATCGCCCCGACCAGGGCGATCAGTATGAAGCCGGCTAGCGCGAGATATGCGATCCGCGAGCCATCCACGAATGCGCGTGCCATGCCGCCGGTCGCATCGTCGCCGATCAGCCGCAGGTCCGCTTCATAGCCGCGTCCGGATATCACAGCTGTCACGATCACAGTGGCTGCGGCGATGCCGACGACCGACGCGGTGTTCCTGACCAGGTTCAGGAACGCTGTGACGACGCCGTACGACGAGGGCGGCACGGCGGCGATACTGGCGCTCATGTTCGGGGCCATCCAGAGCCCCATGCCGATGCCGTTCAACGCCAGGGCGGGCATGACGAACCATAACGACGAGCCAGTGTCGAGTGCCGCGAACGCGAGCGCGGCCACCAGCGCCAGAGCGAGGCCGGTGACCGTGAACGGCCTCACGCCGAGCCGGTCCGACCACCGGCCGCTGAACGTGCCCATCAGCGCCATGAACAGGGCGCCCGGCACCATGATCCAGCCCATCGTCGCCGGCCTGAACCCGAGGACGTCCTGAAGATAAAACGGCATCAGGAACCACGCCGCCGAACCTCCAAGGAACCCGAAGAAGCGCGTGGCGTTGGCCCAGGAGAACTGGGGGTTGGCGAACGCCCGAAGGTCGAACATCGGCGACTTGACCGGCAGCTCCCACCATATGAAGGCGGCCAGGAAAGCGACCGTCAGGACGAGGCCGCCGAGCGAGAGGACGCTCACCCAGCCGACGCGCCCGCCGGTCGTCATGATCACGATGAGCAGCGAGAGCCCGGCCGCCGAGAGGACCGCTCCTGCCCAGTCGTACCCGCCGCTTCGCCTGGCGCCGGGTGAGGCGATCCGCGACTCGATCAGTACCGCGTAGGCGAGCGCCGCAGAGGCCAGGCCGCCGGCAGTCATGAGCCAGAAGGTCGAGCGCCAGCCCAGCGAATCGACCATGCGGCCGCCGATGATCGGTCCGATCACCGCGGCGACTCCGACCATCGTGGTCACCAGGCCGAGGCCCTTGCCGCGCTCCTTCGGCGGGAAGACGAGCGTGACGATCGCCATGCCGTTGGCCATGACGAGCGCGGAGCCGAGCGCCATCACGATGCGGGCGGGCACGAGCAAGCCGATCGATGGCGAGAAGGCCGCAATTACGGCGCCGGCGCCGAAGGTGGCGAGGCCGAGCGAGTAGGCCCTGCGCCGGCCCGCTATGTCGGCGATTCGGCCGAAGGGCAGAAGGACAGCCGAGATCGTGAGGGCGGAGGCCAGCGACACCCACGAGGCGCCGAAGAGCGAAAGATGGAAGTCCCGGGCGATGGTCGGAAGGGCGACGCCGACCATGCCGAAGTCCATGACGGTGACGAACAGCCCGGCCGCGACGGCGGCGAAGGCCTTCCATTTGTAGTTGTCGCTGTAGTCTTCGACAGGCGTCTGCTGTGTCACAACCGCATGATCCTACACCCGGACGTTGTTCCATAATGGAGGCATATTGGCACCGTTCTGGAGGTACCCGTGCCCGTCAACCTGTCGATCAAGAATGTGCCCGACAGCCTGGCCGCCAGGCTCCGGAACCGGGCACGGCGGAACAGGCGTTCGCTACAGGGCGAACTCCTGACGATCCTCGAAGAAGCGACGCGCCCGCCGGCCACCCTCACCGTTGACGAGGCCGAGCGGCGCCTCCGCCGCCTCGAACTCGGCACACCGGACGAGTCCCGGGCGTGGATACGCGAGCTCCGCAATGCCCGGTAGGGTCGTCGACTCTTCGGTACTCGCGGCGTGGTGCTTTCGGGAGCCACGCGCGGAGGAGGCACGCGACCTGATGCGAGGATACGACCTGTATGTCCCGCACCTACTGGGCTACGAACTGACGAGTGTGGCACGCCAGAAGGTCCTAAGACACCCCGACGACGCAGAAGCGCTGGTCACCGGGCTGCACATCGCACTGTCCCTGCCGCTCGGATGGAGCGATGTCGACCATCAGGCAGTCTTCGACCTTTCGATGGTCGTCGGGCTCACGACCTACGACACAAGCTACCTCTTCCTTGCACGACGGCTCGGCATCGAGCTGATCACGTTCGACGAAGACCTGCGACGGGCCTTGACCCTCGTTCCATAATTCGATAATGTTCGAAACATGCAAGTATTGAAGCCCCTTACGCTGGCCGACCTGCAGGCCAACGACGCCCACGCAGAAGCGTTCGAGTCGCTCGCCCATCTGTCCAGGCTGCGGCTCTTCTTCTTCCTCGTGAAGGCGCGTCGTGAGGTGCCAGCCGGGGAGATCCAGGAGGCACTCGAGATCCCCGCCCCGACGCTCTCGCACCACCTGGACATCCTGCGAAGGGCCGGGCTGATCCGCAGCCGCAAGGAGGCCCGCTACGTCTACTACTCGGTGAACCGTGAGGCCGTGTCTGAGCTCGTGCGGCTTCTTACAGCGTGCTGCTAGGACGCTGAGGACGAACGCCCCGGGGGCGCCCCGGAACGTCGAAGCGAGGATCGGAGAGAAACAGGTGACACAGGCAGACGTCCGGGCTGGCGAGATCAAGCAGAAGGTGAAGGAGAAGTACGGCAAGGCCGCACTACAGGTAGTCGCCGGAGGGGCGGGCTGTTGCGGGCCCTCGGACTCGGCGTGTTGCGACACGGTGGCCTCGGACCTCTACGCGCTTGACGAGACGTCGTCGCTGCCGCCCGAGGCGGTCCTGGCCTCGCTGGGCTGCGGTAACCCCACGGCGCTTGCAGAGCTGCGGCCGGGGGAGGTCGTGCTCGACCTCGGGTCCGGCGGAGGCATCGACGTCCTCCTGTCGGCGAATCGGGTCGGCCCGACCGGGAAGGCCTACGGCCTCGACATGACCGAAGAGATGCTCGAACTGGCGCGGGCGAATCAGGCAAAGGCGGGCGTGAAGAACGCCGAGTTCCTCAAGGGCGAGATCGAGGCGATCCCGCTCCCCGATGAGTCGGTCGATGTGATCATCTCGAACTGCGTGATCAATCTGTCGGCGGACAAGCGGCGAGTGCTTGCCGAGGCGTTCCGGGTCCTTCGAGACGGAGGGCGGTTCGCGGTTTCCGACATCGTCGTCAGGGGACAGATGCCGGACACGGTGCGCAAGAGCATGGAAGCGTGGACCGGCTGCCTCGCGGGCGCCCTTGAGGAAGGGGAGTACCGCTCGCTGCTCGGGGAAGCGGGATTCGAGGGCATCGACCTCGAGGCGACACGCGTATTCAGGCCGGAGGGCTACGCCGGAGGCGGCGACTTCGTGAGCGCGTTCATCCGGGCGACGAAGCCGAAGGCGTGACGCCACGCTGCCGGACCGCCTCGTAGAGGGCGATCGCGGCGGCGACGGAAGCGTTGAGCGACTCGATCCTGCCGAGGACCGGTAGCCTGACCACGAAGTCGCACCGCTCGCGAACCAGCCGGGAGACGCCCTCGCCCTCCGAGCCGATGACGATCGCGACCGGGCGCCTGAAATCGGCGTCCCAGTAGGCGCGGTCGCCGGCGGCGTCCAGGCCCACAACCCACAGTCCGGCAGCCTTCAGGTCGTCGATCGCCCGCGCCAGGTTCGTGACCCTCGCCACCTTCACATGCTCGGTCGCCCCGGCAGACGCCCGCACGACGCCGGGGGTCAGGCCGACCGCTCGCCGTTCCGGGACAACGACCCCGTGCCCTCCGGCGCAATCGACCGTGCGGACGATCGCACCCAGGTTGTGAGGGTCCTCGATCCCGTCGAGCACGACCACCAGCGGCGGCTGGCCACGATCGCTCGCAACGGCCAGCACTTCCTCGACCGTGGCGTAGCGGGCATCCGGGGTGATCGCGACCACGCCCTGGTGATGACGCGTGTGCGAGGACCGATCGAGCTCGCGGCGGTCGACCGACTCGACGGCCACACCGGCGCCGCGGGCCCGCTCGACGATCTCCTCGACCTGCGGCCCCCGCTCGATCCCGTCGGCAATCATGATCCGCCGGATCTCTGTGCCCGCCCTCAGCGCCTCGAGGACCGCACGCCGCCCTTCGATGGTCGGGCCGAGCTTCGAGCGAGCGCGTTGGGAAGGCACGGACGAGACTTTACAATGCCGCCTCGTGACGAAGGCGAAGGCGCGGCTCGGGTTCATCGGCGCCGGCTGGTGGGCCACCTCGAACCACATGCCGGTCCTGAAGAAGCGTGACGACGTCGAGTTTGTGGCGGTCTCCCGTCTCGGCGCCGACGACCTGCAGCGGGTCAAGCAGGCGTTCGGGTTCAGGTTCGCCTTCGAGGATTACCGAAAACTGCTCGAGGTCGACGGCCTCGACGGCATCGTGGTGGCGTCTCCCCACTCGTTGCACGCGGAGCACGCCCTGGCCGCTCTCAGGCGCGGGCTCCACGTGATGTGCGAAAAGCCGATGACGACCAGGGCCGCCGACGCCCGCGCGGTGGTTGCGGAAGCCGACCGGCGGGGGCTGCACATCGTCGTCCCCTACGGCTGGCACTACTCGCCGTTCATCCAGGAGGCGAAGCGGCGCATCTCAGAAGGCGCAGTCGGGAGGATCGAGTTCGTCCTCTGCCACATGGCGTCGCCGATCCGAGAGCTCCTGACCGGAGGCCGCTTCGAGACGGGTGGAGGCTTCATGGAACCCGAGTCGGCCACCTGGGCCGATCCGAAGGTCGCCGGGGGCGGGTATGCGTATGCGCAGATGTCGCATTCCGCAGGAATGCTGTTCTGGCTGACCGGGCTGGAGGCAGCCTCTGTCAGCGCACTGATGACCGCCCCGGGAAGCAAGGTCGAGCTCTACGATGCCGTCACCGTCAGGTTCAAGGGCGGTCAGATCGGGTCGTTCTCCGGTGCCGGGACCCTGCCGGCAGGCCGCCAGTTCCAGCTCGACATCCGGGTCTTCGGCTCGGAAGGGGTCCTGACATTGGACCTCGAACGGGCGCGTCTGCAGCTAGTCCGGCACGACCGCCACGACTTCGACATGCCGCTCGACCCTCGCGCCGGTGCCTACTCCTGCGACGGCCCGCCAAACAACTTCGCCGACCTGGTCCTCGGGCGCACGACGGAAAACCACGCCCCGGGGTGGGCCGGAATGCGTGCGGTCGAGGTGCTCGACGCCGCCTACCGTTCGGCGAGGCAGGGTGGGACGCCAGTCAAGGTCTAGCGACGTGTGTGTGGAATCCGCGGGCCAAGCGCCCACGTAGAATATCAACGGCTGTGGCGAGGCCTGCGTTCTAGTCTGTCCTATCCCCGAGTAGGGGCGACAGTTCGGGTCCCAGGAAGCTCAGCCGGGACGCCCCGTCACATCAAGGCCGATCACACATCTGAGTCGGGCTGAGACGAACCGATCCAGAGGGACCGCTTCGTTGTCAGCAAGTTGTTGGCCAGGATGTCGGGCGGGATGTCGGGCAGGAACGGCGCGCGAAAACCGATACTACCCGCCGGGGCGATTCGGCTACGAAGCGGCGCCTGAGGTAGTACCACTTTCGACAACTCGCGAAAGTGATATCAGACGCCTGCCGCTCTCAGATACGAATTCGAGTCTTCCGTGATACCGGTTTCCGCGACGCCCACCGCTTCAATGACGACGTGCCACTCACCTCGAAGGGCCACTTAGGAGGAGGTGTCGCCCCTACTCGGGGATAGGACATCCTAGCTGCTCGACCGCAGAAGGACGACCTTGAGCTCCTCGGGCAGGTTCGACCGAGTCACGTTCAAGCGGGGCAGGGGGTCGGGGGCGCTCACGCCGAGTTCCTTGAGAAGCTGGGGAATCGGCCCCATCCCCTCGGTGCCCGCACTCGCGACATAGTGCATCGGGACTAGGACGTCAGGCTCGACGGCCCGCACGACTGCCGCCGCCGCATCGGTGGCGAGGATGCCCGGGCCACCGGCCGGGACCATCAACACATCGACGTTGCCAATCGCCTGCAACGCGGCGCTCGACAGCGTCCCGGTCAGCGTCCCGAGGTGGCAGACGCTGATGCCCTCGGCCTCCAGAACGTAGACCGTGTTGATCGTCCGCGAGCCGTCACGCGCTGTCATCGGTGTCGGCACGCCCCGCAGGGCCAGAGCGGCGATCTCGTACTCGCCCGGACCTTCGAGCAGGTGGGCGTTGGCGCCCCACTCCTCACGGTGCTGTCGCAGCACCCCGGCGTGACTGAACGTGACGACCGTCGAGCCGTCGTCCTTGGCCTTCGGGTGGGCCAGGGCGGGAAACGGCTCGAAGTAGACGTCGTGCGGACCCGACGTAGCGACGAAGCAGGACTGCCCGAGCCAGCGTATTTCCATGGCGAGCGATTCTACCTTTGCCCCTTCGTAGTTCGCCCTTCCGGATGGCACGCGCAGTCACCGCGGTTTTTTCCTTGACACCCCGGAATGGCCATGCTAGGTTCAACTCCGGTTTGGCAGTCGACCAGTCCGAGTGCTAACCGAGGATCCATATGCCCTTGAACCAACGCACCGGCGAGATCCTCCGCCTGATCGTCGCCGACTACATCTCGAGCGCCGTTCCGGTCGGCTCGGCCAACCTGGTGCGCCAGCACAGCCTGGGCTACAGCCCGGCGACGATCCGCAACGACATGGTCAAGCTCGAGGACGAGGGCTACATCCTGCGCCCCCATGCGTCCGCCGGCGGCGTCCCGGCCGACAAGGGCTACCGATTCTTCGTCGAGACACTGCCCGCCAGCCAGACCACGGAAGTCAGCCGCCAGCAGGTCCTTGAACGTGCCCTCGAAGAGGTCCGAGGCGACATCGAGCAGTGGTCACGGGCCGCAGCTGCCACCATCTCCCAGCTCATCGGGACGCTTGCGTTCGCGACCGGCCCGCGTCCCAACACGAACCGCGTCAAGCAGTTCGAGCTGCTCCAGATCCATGAGCTGTCGGTGCTGCTCGTCCTGATACTTCAGGGCGCGCACGTGCTGCGCCACCTGATACCGCTTGACTCACCGGCCTCGGCCAACCAGCTTGAGACCGCTCGCAACCGGCTCGTGAGGCTGTTTGCAGGCAAGACGGCCGCCGAGATCGTGTCGAAGGAAGTCGACGGCCTCACCGCCTTCGAGCGGGCCGTGATCGAGGCGATGGTCGACATGCTGCGAGAGGAAGAGGCGGCCGCTGCACACGACTACACGATGGAGGGGCTGGCCGCGCTGTTCGAGCAGCCGGAGCTCGCCCGGCCGGGCCCGGCACGCGAGCTGGCGGAAGCGCTCGACGACGACGAGACGATCTCGGCAATTGCCGCAGCGGCGGCGGCCGACGGCGCGGTGTGCGTCGTCATCGGGTCGGAGAACCCGATGCCGACCCTCCGCGAGTTCAGCGTCGTCGTCTCCCGCTACGGCGCGCCCGCCCACTCGGAAGGCGTCGTCGGCCTCATAGGTCCGACCCGCCTCGCCTACCAGCAGGCGCTCCCGGTGGTCGGCCACGCCTCCTCGGTCCTCAGCGACATGGTGTCCGAGGTGTACACCGGCCGCAGGGCCTGAAAACGACCGTCGCGGAACTGTGTGTTCTCGCGGCGCCACAGATTCAGGTTTGCCTCCCAACCGACCTATAATCTAGGTTTGAGGCACTGTTGCCGCCGCAGATTCCGGCGGCAAGCCAGCGGATGGCGACCACCAGCGGATGACGACCAAGCGCGACTACTACGAAGTTTTGGGCCTGCCACGCGGCGCCACCGGCGAGGACGTGAAGAAGGCCTACCGCAAGCTCGCGCTCGAGTACCACCCGGACCGCAACAAGGCGGCGGGAGCGGCCGACCGCTTCAAAGAGGTCAACGAGGCGTACCACACGCTCAACGACCCCGAGCGGAGGGCCGCATACGACCGCTTCGGGCACGCCGGCGTCACGAACGGGGGGCAGGGCGCCGGGCACCCGGGCTTCGACACCTTCGGCGGGTTCGGCGAGATCTTCGACGCCTTCTTCGGGGGCGGCACGACCACGCGCCGCGGGCCCCGGCCCGGACGCGACCTCGAATACCACGCCACGCTCGGATTCGAGGAGGCGGTCTTCGGCGTCGACAAGGAGCTCGAGCTGGACCGGGAAGAGCCGTGCGAGCGATGCAAGGGATCGCGGTCCGAGCCGGGCCAGACGCCGACCCGGTGCACGACCTGCAACGGTACCGGGCAGGTACGGCGAGTCCAGCGCAACATCTTCGGGCAGTTCGCCCAGATCAGCGCGTGCTCGACCTGCGGCGGCGAGGGCCGGGTCGTGCAGAACCCCTGCAAGGAGTGCAACGGTCGCGGTCGCAAGCGGCGGCAGGGCAAGATCGTCGTGAAGGTGCCCGCCGGCATCGAGGACGGGACCCGTGTGCGGCTGACCGGCGAGGGCGAACCCGGCGAGCCCGGCGCGCCGCGCGGCGATCTGTACCTGTACGTCGCGGTGAAGCCGCACGACCTGTTCGCACGCGACGGCACGAACCTGCTTCTCGAGATGGAAATCAACTTCGCCCAGGCGGCACTCGGGGCCACGGTGGAGGTGCCGACCCTCAAAGCGACCCGGACCGTGAAGGTCCCCGCGGGCACGCAGTCAGGAACGGTGTTCCGCATCCGTGGCGAGGGAGTCCCTGAGATTGGGTCGAGCAGGCGTGGCGACCTGCTGGTGACTGTGTTCGTGAGCGTGCCCGAGAAGCTGAACGCAAAGCAGAAGGCACTGCTGGAGCAGCTGTCGGACACCCTCCAGCCCGGTGGGGCGACGCCAGTCGACGAACGCCGCAACGGCAAGGGCGGGCTGATCGGCAGGATCAAGGACGCCGTCAACGGCGACTCACGCGAGTCGTGACCGCAGGGGGCAACGGCCGCTCACGTCGTGATCGATCGCCCGGCGCCACCCCCTCCCGCCTACCTGGCGGATCGCAAGGCGCAGCTAGGGCCCGCAGCTGGGTCGAGCTGTCAATCGAGGCGCCCGGCGAGTACGCCGAGCCGCTGAAGTCCCTGTTCGCACGGCACGCCGATGGCCTGGTCGCCATCGAACACGCAGGCGGATACAACCCGGACGAAGGCGAGCCTCCGCCGGGGCCCAACGCGCCGGTGGTCGTCCGCGGCTACCTGCCAGTCGATTCGACCACGAACAGCCGACGGGCCCACATCGAGGTGGGCGTTCGTCTTATCTCCCGCATCCACCCGCTTGGCGATCTCGCCGCCCGCACCATCGATGAGCGCGAGTGGCTCTCTCAGACGGTCGAGCCTGTCCGGATCGGGCGCCGGCTGCTGATCGTCCCGCCTGGTCGCCAGCGGGGGCGGGCGAGGCCGGACGACCTCGTGATTCCGCTCGAGCCCGGCCTGGCGTTCGGGACCGGGCACCACCCAACGACCAGGATGTGCCTCGAGGTGCTCGAGGAACGAGTTCGGCCCGGCGACCGCGTGCTCGACGTGGGTTGCGGGTCGGGGATTCTGACGATTGCGGCCCTGCGGCTCGGGGCTGGCTCGGCCGTCTGTCTCGATATCGAAGAGGACTCGGTCATTGCGACGACGAAGAACCTGACGGCGGCTGGTCTGGCGGACCAGGCAAACGTCCTGCGGGGCACACTTCCCCATGAAGCGGCGCCGGCAGGAGCATTCGATCTCGTGCTTGCCAACATCTCAGGGAATGTCCTCGCGATGTACGGACAGGAGCTGCTACGGTGCCTCGCCCCTGATGGAGCGCTCGTGGGGTCGGGCTACATGGTCGAGCGCGAGCGGGAGCTGGCGAGGGCCCTGGAGTCCGACGGGGCCAGGATCATCGAGACGAAGATCGCCGCCGACTGGGTCGCCGTCGTGGCGAAGTCTGCCGACGCTCGGCCGGCCTGACAACCCGGCCTTGCACCGCTTCTACCTGAACCGCGAGCGCATCGACGGCAGACGGGTTGACCTACCCGAGGAGGCGTCCCGTCAGGCGGCCACCGTGCTCAGGCTACGGCCGGGCGAGCAGATCGCCGTTTTCGACGGGTCAGGCGCCGAATGGCTCGTGCGCCTCGACCGTGTCGCCTCTGCCGGAACGAGCGGTGAGATCGTCGATGTCCGCCACCCAGTCGTCGAACCATCGATTGCCCTGACCCTGTGCGTGGCCGTTCTCAAGGCCGACCGCTTCGAATTCGTTCTGCAGCGGTGCACGGAGGCCGGCGTGGTCCGCTTTCAGCCGTTCGTGAGCGAACGGTGCGTGGCGGAAATGCCGCGCGGTCAGAAGCTCGGGCGCTGGGAGCGCTTGGTACGCGAGGCTGCGGAGCAGTCGGGTCGCGTAGCCGTCCCAGCACTCCTGCCCGCGGTCGGCCTGGCCGACCTGCCGCGCCTGGCCGGCACCCTGCCGGGAATCGTCCTCTGGGAGGAGGAGCAATCGGTCAGCCTCCGTGAGGCACTGGGCGGGCTCACGATCTCTCCTGGCGCCAGATCGCCCACCTCGGGCGGACCGGCGATCGGAACGTCGTCCCGCTCTGCTTTCTCACTGGTGATCGGCCCGGAGGGCGGTCTGGCCAGACCAGAGGTCGGGCGCCTGGCAGCCGCTGGAATGGTCGTCGCCTCACTCGGCCCGCGGGTCTTGCGGGCCGAGACAGCGGCGCTCGCCGCCACCACGGCCGCCATGTACCACTTCGGCCAGCTCGGCCGGTAGGCGACCCGCTCAGCCCTCCACCAGCACCTGCGCGGTCATGTTCGTGTGCGCCGAACAGTGATAGCCGTAGACCCCGGGTACGGCGAACGTGAAGCTGTAGCTCTGGCCCTTCTCGAGCGCCGTTGAGTTCAGCTCAGGAACGCCGTTGTGGCTGGGGTGGGGGTCCGAGTTGACGAAGTGGGTGAACCCGTCCTGGTTGGTCCACACAACCTTCGTGCCGGGGCTCACGATGATCCTGGGCGGATCGAAGGCAACGTTCCGCAGCGCCACGGCCACCTCGGAACGCCCGCGCAGGTCGATGAAAGACGCCTTCTTGGATGAGTCGACGACAAACGAGACGCTTCCCTCGTGGCAGGACCGGTCAGGCCAGCAAGCCTTGTAGGCGACCGTGTAGACACCGTTGCCCGGCTTCGGGTCGGCAACGGGGGCCGCGATCGATAGCTGATTGGCAGCGATGGCCTTTGGGCCGATCGCGACCGGTTGACCGTCCCTGGTCACTGTCAGCGACGAGTCAGCGTGCAGATTGAAGTTGAAGTTCAAGGTGATCGCGTTGGGCGCGCTCGGCAGGACGTCGCCGTGGTTCGGGACCGAGTCGACGAAATGCGCCGCCACGGTCGAGGTCTCGCCCCCGCAGGCCGCGCCAACCAGGGCCAGGATTGCCAGAATCCCAGTGACCATCGAGAAGCGGATCAGGTTCTTGACCATCATTCGAAAAGCCCCCTGCACAGACCTGGCCCGTGTCGGTCTCCTCACCGGGACCGAGGCCGGAGTCTGCCCGCAGAATCGCGCCGGAAGATTGCGGAACTCTTTCAGGTATTACGGAAAACCGTAATGTTCGTCATGTCGGCGCAATCAATGGGCGCGAGCATCCGCTCGTGGACCTCCGTGGCAGGAAGCTGTGGGCGGCACGCGTTACCGCGGTAGCCGGAATCGCGGGCGCAATCGTGGCGATCGAAGCCGGACGGGCGCCTCGACAACAGGTTCCGCCACCCGCGCCGGCTGCCACGGTGGCCGTGGAAGCGTCACCGGCACGCACGGGCGCGCCGGAGGCCCCCGAGGTCCGGGGCATTTCGACCTGGGTCAACTCCGAACCTGTCACTCTCGCCGGTCTGCGAGGCAAGGTCGTCCTGGTCGACTTCTGGGCCTTCTCGTGCATCAACTGCATCCGAACGGTCCCTTACCTGCGGGACTGGCATGCCAAGTACTCCCCGCGTGGCCTGGTCGTCCTGGGACTGCACGCCCCGGAGTTCGACTTCGAACGGCCGGAGGCAAACGTGCGCGAGGCAGTTGTGAGGCAGGGGATCACCTGGCCGGTCGGCCTCGACAACGACTTTGCGACCTGGAACGCATATGCCAACCGTTACTGGCCCCGGAAGTACCTGATCGACCGCGACGGCCGGATCCGCTACGACCGGATCGGCGAAGGAGGCTACTCGGATACGGAGCAGTGGATCCGGAAGCTGCTGGCGGAGGCCGGGGCCAGGGTCGACGATATACCGATCGGCATGGCCGAAGACGGGGCCGTTTCGCCTTCCGTAGCTTCCTCCGTGACGAGAGAGCTCTACGCCGGGTCCGCCTGGTCGGGCGGCAGCTACCTGGGCAACCAACCAGCATCGAACGCAGGGAACGTCGGAACGTTCGAGGACGCCGGGGCCAGGTCCGACGGAAAGATCTACCTGTATGGCGATTGGGAGGTCCGCCGCGAGAGCGTGAGGCACGTCGACGCAAGCGTGGAATCGGACGCCTACGTCGCGATCCGATACACCGCGGCGACGGTGAACGCGGTCGCTCAGGCGGACGCCGTTGACGCCCCCGCCCGCGTGATCGTCACGCTCGCCGGGAAGCCGCTACCCGACGCAATGCACGGTGACGACGTGCGTGTCGATGCTGGCGGGGCAACATATCTCGACGTCGGCGAGGCCCGGCTCTACAACATCGTGCGGGGAGAGTCGGTTGTCACGCGGGACCTGGAGCTACGGGTCAGGTCGGAGGGGTTCTCGCTCTACACCTTCACGTTCGGGGCGCAGGGAAAGCCATGACCGACAGCGTCAGCCTGGGCGCCGCATTCGTAGCCGGGATCGTGTCATTCCTCGCTCCCTGCACGCTCGCTCTTGTCCCGGCCTACGTCCTCTCGCTCGCCAGTTTCACGATGTCGGACCGTTCGAGGGCGACCCCGTGGCAGTTGAGACGCGCGTCGATCCTCAACACCCTGACATTCGCCCTCGGCTTCTCGACAGTCTTCGTGGCCCTCGGTGGGTCTCTTGGAGTCCTGTCCGCGACCTTCGAAGGCCAGGCCATCTGGCTCAACCGCGTGGGCGGCGCCCTCGTTATCGCCTTCGGGCTCGTCTCGCTGGGGCTGTTCAAGGTCTCGATCCTCGAGCGAGGCCTCAGTTTCGACACAGAGTGGGCGAAGGGACTTCGCTACCTGGGTTCCCTCGTGGTGGGTGGGGCGTTCGCCGTAGGATGGGTGCCATGCGTCGGCCCCATACTCGCCGCGATCCTTGCGCTCGCCGGGACCACCGGCTCCGCGGCCTCCGGCGCGCTACTGCTCTTCGCGTACTCGTTGGGCCTCATGCTGCCCTTCGTCGGCGCGGGCGTCTTCTCGGGGTGGACCACCAGCCTGATCCGGCGCCACGGGCGGGTGCTGACGGTCATGAACTACGCGGGCGGGGCCGGCCTCGTGGTCCTGGGCATCCTGGTCTACACCGACCTGATCTCTGCGCTCGCGAACTACGTGCCGGTGACGCTCTAGCTTGACGCCCAGGACGGCTCCCCCGGCACAGAAGCGGGTCCTGATCGTCGACGACGAGCCAGTGGTGGTCGACGTCCTGCAGCGCTACCTGGCGCGAGACGGCTTCGAGGTCAATTCGGCCACTGATGGCGCCAGGGCTCTGGAGGTCGCGGAAAGCTGGGCGCCCCACCTGATCGTGCTCGACCTCATGCTGCCAGTGATAGACGGGATTGAAGTGTGCCGGCGCATCCGGCAGCGAAGCAGCGTGCCGATCATCATGGTCACCGCGCGCGGCGAGGAAGCCGACCGGATCGTCGGCCTGGAGATCGGTGCCGACGACTACGTCGTCAAGCCGTTCAGCCCACGCGAGATCGTCGCGCGGGTGCGCTCGGTCCTCAGGCGGGCGGGTCCCGAGACGGCAAGCCCTCAGGCCGGAGTTACGACCCACGGAGCGCTGTCGATCGATGCCAACAAGCGCCGCGTCAACATTTCAGGTACCGAAGTCTCGCTGACTGCCCGCGAGTTCGACCTCCTCCGCTTCCTGGCAGACCACCCGGGCCAGGTGTTCAGCCGTGACCAGCTGATGGACAGGGTGTGGGACTTCAGCTTCCCCGGCGACATGAGCACGGTAACCGTCCATATTCGGCGACTCCGCGAGAAGGTCGAACCCGACCCCGTGCGCCCTAGGTACATCAAGACCGTGTGGGGCGTCGGCTACAAGTTCGAGCCGCAGTGCTGAGCGCACTCATGGCACTCTTCGGCAAGGTCCCCACTGGTTTCGGCGCGGGCCTCGTCACGCTAGGGGCGCTGGTCGCGCTCGTCGCCGCAATCGTCGCGGTCGGCCTCGATCCGCCTGCGAAGGACATGGTCGCTCTGGCTGTGTTTCTGATCGTCAGCGGCGGCGTCACCATTGGGGCAGGGATCGCGGTGCGGCGTTACGGCATCCCGTTCCGGGTCCGGACACTGCGCGGCAGGATGCTCGCCGTCGCCATCGCGGTGGCCGGCCTTGCCCTCGCCAACGTCGCCTTCGTTTCATCCCAGATGTTCCTGTCTGCCCACGACCTCCTGCTTCTCGCCGCCCTGCTTGCGTTCTCGTTCGGACTGGCCGTCTTCGTCGCCCATACGTTCGCCGACGCAACGAGTCGCTCTGTGATGGAGGTGATCGCCGCGTCCCGACTGCTGTCCGACGGGGACCTGAGCGCCCGCGCAAACGTCGATTCCACCGACGAGGTAGGCGACCTGGCCCGCGCCTTCGACGGGATGGCGGAGCGGCTACAGGCCGCCTTTGCCCGACAGCGCGAGCTCGAGAACACACGGAGAGAGGTCGTGACCGCCGTGTCGCACGACCTTCGGACACCACTGGCATCGATCCGCGCCATGGTCGAGAGCATCAACGACCGAGTTGTGTCCGACCCCGAGACGATCTCGAAGTACCTTCGGGCCACGCAGGCCGAGCTCGAGTACATGACCAGGCTGGTGAATGACCTGTTCGAGCTATCCCAGATGGACGCCGGCGTACTGGGGCTTCACCTCGAGGAAACGTCGATCGGCGATGTCATTACCCGCGCGGTCGAAGCGCTGGCGCCCCAGGCTCAGGCGGCGCAACTGAACCTACGCGAGGCAGTCGATGGGGAGATTTCGCCGGTTGTGATGGACGAGCCGAGGATCATGAGGGCGTTGACGAACCTGGTGCAGAACGCCATCCGCCATACACCGCCAGATGGCACCGTGTCGATTCGGGCGTTCGATGCCGGCGACGCGATTCAGGTCGAGGTCACCGACACCGGGGAGGGCATTCCGGAGTCGGAGCTGCCGAAGCTATTTCAGAGGTCGTACCGGCAGGACCCGTCGAGGAACCGGAAATCAGGCGGCGCCGGGCTCGGCTTGAGTATCGCTCGCGGGTTCGTGGAAGCCCACGGCGGACACATCTGGGCTGAGAGCGTCGTGGGCGCCGGCTCGACGTTCGCGTTCACCGTGCCGAAGGCTCGGCCGCAGGCCGCGCACGGCGCCTGAACGCCTCGGTCTTCACGAGGGGCTGCGGACGGCCAGTTCGGGGACGTCGTGGAAGTCCCGCAAGTTTCTGGTCACCAGGGTCAGGCCGTGTTCAAGCGCCGACGCGGCGATGATCGCATCGGCGATCCGGAGCCCAGCCGTTCTCCTCAGCCTTCCGGCACGCTCAGCGGTGGGCCGGTCGACGGGGAGTTCCGTGAATGGGCTCAACAGCATCCCGATCACGGCCTCGTCGGCCCTGGAACCGGCAAAAAGTTCGCAGCGGGTCAACACCGAATACCAGACTCGATCAGAGCCTGCGGTCAGGGCACGCGCGCCCCGTAGATGGTCGACGAAGATGTCGGTGTCGATCAGCAGGTTGGCCACAGTCGGGTCAGCGTCGCTGCCATTCATCGCGAGACGGGACGCGTAGCCTCGGGGAGGCGCCGAACGTCGCCGCGAGCGCGGCCGCCGCTTCCGGTACGGCACCTGCAAGGTAGAGGTCGACGGCGTCTCGAATTAGCTGGGCAAGCGGCTTTCCCTCACGTGCCGCGATTTCGTCGAGCCGCCTTCTCTGGTCTGCGGACAGGTAGATTTGCGTTCTCTGTGCCATATACAGCACTGTATACAGCAACCCTGAGAACGTCAATGCCGCTCAGGCGGTGATACGGCTTTCTGCGACCGGCGCGCGGCGCATGAGCGCGTCCATTGCCTCGGAGACGCTGAAGCCCTCGAACATGAGCCGGTTTAGGGTCTCGGCCAGTGGCATCTCGACACCGACCTTCGCCGACAGCTCGAGGGCGGCTGTCGTTGCGTTCACACCTTCGGCGGTCTGGTCCATCCCGCTAAGGATGTCGTCCAGTGGCCGGCCCTTTCCGAGTTCCTCGCCGACGAACCGGTTGCGGCTGTACTTCGAATAGCAGGTCGCCACAAGGTCGCCCAGCCCTGACAGCCCGGCGAACGTCTCTGGCCGCGCCCCCATCGTCACGCCCAGCCGGGTGATCTCGTGGAGCCCGCGGGTGATGATCGCCGCTTTGGCGTTGTCGCCCAGCCCCAGCCCGTCGACGACCCCGGCGCAGATGGCGATGATGTTCTTGAGGGCGCCGCCGAGTTCCAGCCCCACCAGGTCATCGGTGGTGTAGACGCGGAAGACGCTCGATGCCAGCACGGCCTGGGTCGCCACGGCGGCCTCAGAGGCCGTGAACGCAACCGTGGCGCTCGCCAGCTTCCCCGCAATGATCTCCCTCGCCAGGTTCGGACCGGATATCGCACCGACCGGCCCACGGGCCCCCGGCCCGATCTCCTCGACCAGCATCTCCGACGGCCGCTTGCCCGTCCCTGGCTCGATGCCCTTGGTGGCGCTCAGCACCAGCGGCGCCGCCCGGAGGGCGTCGGTGAGCTGGCGGGCGTTCTCACGTACCTTCGAGGTCGGGACGGCGACGATGAGGAGGTCGCAGGAGTCGAACGCCTCGTTCGGCGACGACGTGATCGACAGGCCGTCCGGGAATCGGACTCCGGGGTGGAAGCGCCGGTTCTCTTTGGCGTTTTGCAGCTCGCCTGCCTCGGCGCGGGTCCTCGCCCAGAGCACCGGCCGATGACCCTGGCGAGCCGTGATCACGCCAAGAGTCGTGCCCCAGCTGGCCGTGCCGACGATGCCGATGCGGGCCAATCGACCGCCGGCTAACGGCCGCTCGAGCCCGTGGTCAATCGCATCCCGAGCCGGTGCTCCTCGCCGCGCATGAGGCGGCCAATGTTCGAGTGGTGCCTGGCGATGATCAGGGCGGCGGCGAGGAACCCGAATACGAGGTAGGCGGGGTCGAGATCGCCGACCGCAGCAAGCACGACGATGGCGAGCAGGCCGACCGCCGTCCCGACGATCGAGCCGAGCGACACGTATCTGGATACGGCCATGACGAGCAGGCCCACGAGGGCAAACCCGCCGGCTATCGGCGAGACCATGAACAGGGCGCCGACGCCCGTAGCGACGCCGCGACCGCCACGGAATCCGGCGAACGCCGGCCAGCTGTGTCCGGCCACGGAGATCGTGGCTGCGAGGGACCCGACGAGAGGGGAGCCGTCCGAAACGAGGGTTGCGACTAGCACGGCCAGGATCCCTTTGGCGAGGTCGCCGATCAGCACGATAGCCGCAGGTACGGGTCCAAGTGACCGGAGGACGTTGGTAGCGCCGCTGTTCCCGCTGCCGACGGTGCGGATGTCGATGCCTGCCCATAGCTTCGCGACCAGTACGCCAAAGGGGATCGAACCCAGCAGGTACGCCACCGGCAGGGCGACCACGTACGGCCACGGACCCGTCATCGTTCGGCTACGAACTCCAGCCTCAGCGGCGACCCCTCGAAACCAAAAGCCTCTCGAAGCCGGTTTTCCAGGTAGCGGC
>Ga0233425_10001771_pt1 | contig 45886 bp, 47 predicted proteins | sample Watercolumn_Towu_2_FD_181712 | JGI IMG/M metagenome (GOLD analysis project Ga0233425, IMG submission 181712) | Freshwater microbial communities from Lake Towuti, South Sulawesi, Indonesia - Watercolumn_Towuti2014_140_MG | ecosystem: Environmental > Aquatic > Freshwater > Lake | place...
AAACGCCCCGGAAAGGGCGACATCGCCACCTGCTGATCCGGCTCCGGGCTACGCCCTACGCCGCATCAGCAGGTGGCGATTCTCATCTTGATTGACGCTGCTCTCTCATCCTGATTGTCGCGCGGCACCGGCGCTATATCGATGCGCTGGCGACCCCGGCGAGCGGCCGCCAGCTCAGCCGCGCCACCATGGCCCAGCGTATTGCGGCCTTGAAGCCGCTGCTGGAGCGCGTCGAGCAGGCCTATCCCGATCTGTTCGGAAGTGCGCTCGCCATCCCGTACAGCCCGTTCCCCAGCGTGGGATGGTCACCCGAGGCCAAGGTCCGCCTCACCGCGACCGAGATGAAAACGATCCTGGCGGCCGCCTATGACGAGATCGACATGGCGTGGGCGCGATTCCGACGCGGCCAGGAGATCATCGCGGCGCCGCTGCCGCCCGAGGGGAATGGCCCAGGGCAGGCGCTCGCGCGCTGGGTGTGGAAACTCCACCGGATCGGCGGCGGCATCGCTCCGAGCGGCGAGGCAATACGCGCCGCTGGCATCAACCCGAACTCGCTTGAGCACTATGGACGCCAGGAGGCGATCGCCCAGCATTACCACCTGACATCGCACACCATGGCGCCGTTCTATGTTGCCCTGGCGATCCAGCTCGCGGCCAATCCCCAGCCGCTTCGCGCGATCCGGCGCGACTGCCTGGTGCCCCATCCGCTCGATGACAATCGAGTCATGGTGGAATGGCTGAAACGGCGGACTGGTCGAAACCCGAAGATGCAACGCCGCTCCTTCGATCCGCGTAGACCGCGGTCAGCGCCCCGCCTGATCGAGATGCTGCTGGAAATGACCGAACCGCTGATCGCGCATGCGCCGCCCGATGAACGCGAGAGCCTGTTCCTGATCCGCTACCCGTCCGCGGCCTATTGGCGGCGGCATGATTATCCCGCCGGACTCATTGCACCCGACAGCATCCCAGGGTTCATCAACCGATTCATCCGTCGCACCAACCACCGGATCGAACGCTGGAATGCCGCCCATCCGGCGCGCCCGAAACCGCTGGTGCCGAAGTTTACGGCGTCGCAGCTGCGCGGCAGCGTCGCCACCGAACATTATGTGGCGTCCGGAGGCGATCTGCGCGCGGCGGGCGCGGTCCTCAATCACGCGAGCCTCGTCACGACCGATCGCTATGTCGAGGGATCTGCCGCGCGGAAACTGGAGCAGGAAACAATCGCGCGGCTGCAGACGCTCATGGTCGCATGGGTCAGCGGGCCTGACAGGAAAGAGCCCGCCCGGCATGGGTCGGTGACGGCATTGTTCGGCCATCGCTGCCTGGCGCCCGTCGAAAAGGGGGGAGACGGGAATCCGCGTCTCTGTCCGAGACTACGCGGCTGTCTTGCCTGTCCGGGGCTGATCGTACCGCTCGACGTCGAGCGGTTCGCGCGCGTGCTACAGGCCCGCGGGCATCTCCTCGCTGCCCGGGACCAGATCGATCCGGTACGCTGGGCGTTGTTCTATGGGCCGAGCCTGCATGTGCTCGAGCATGATCTCCTTCCTGCGTTCCCGGCCGGACTGAGAGAGCAGGCGGAGCACCAAGCTGCTTTGTTGCCCGATCTCCCGGACCTCGAATGAGCGTCCCGCTTCTCGCTTTGCCGGACGCTTCGGTTCGCGTCTCCCCGCACTCGCTGTTCGGCGACGATCATTGGCAAATGGCGATGGGAGTCGTCGGCCAGCGTGACACGACCTTCCGGGTCGACTGGTCCTTCACCTTGCCCGACGGAAGCCGGTTCAGCGAACTGCACTGGCGGATGCTGCGCGATGCAAGCAAGCACTTGCTGTGGTCATTGCATAGCGATCCGCCTCCTGGTCGCCCGGCGCTATCGTTGCGCTCGCTCGCGACGCAGGGAACCCTGCTGCGCGTTGTGCTGGAGTGGATGGCGGGCCAAGGCATTACCCGATGGTCGGAGCTGGATGACGAGGCCATCCGGCGCCTGTTCGACGATCTCGCCGAGCGGCCACGCATCAATCCCACGATGGCGCTATCGACCGCCGGAAACTATCGCACGCTGCTACGCGCCTTTTATCAGCAGCGCGAGAAGCTCCCTGACACGCCAGGGGCGGCGCCACCGGCACTCAACGAGCTGGGCCGGTGGCGACCGGTCGAGCGGTGGCCGTACACACCTGACGAGGTCGCCATACCGCTCGTTGCGGGGGCACTCCACCTCATCGGTGAACCGGCCGACATCATCCTTCGCATGAGGGACGATCTACAGGCGCTGCACGATGCGGCACGTGCCAAGGGGAATGCCAAGCCCGCGCGTTCGAGGCGCATCCGCAGATACCTGCGCGCGGCGGCGCCGGTCGAACTCGTCCCAGGGCAAGCCATGCCGCTGACGATCCAGCCGATGCTCGCCTTCAATGGCATGGTTGCCCGGTTGTACGAGGCGTGCTTCGTCATCATCGCCTACCTCGTCGGTCCGCGCGCTTCCGAGATACTATCGCTCGAGGCCGGCTGCATCGAAATGGTGCAGGGTGAGCAGCAGGAAATGTTCGGCTATCTGAACGGTACGATCCGGAAGGATGCGCCGGGGAGCGGGATACCGCACCGCTGGGTAGCGCCGCAGCCCGCGGTGCGCGCGATCGAAATCCTCGAACGCCTCTCCGCGCCGTGGCGAGCGATCACCGACCGACCGTACCTCTGGCAAATCCAAACACGTCCGGGCAGCGCAATCCGATCCTCGGCGTTGCCGATCGAGCCGCTCACCGCACCGGCGATGAACATACGCCTGAACGACGGCATCGGCGCGACGCTGCGTCTTCCCGCGATCGAAGGCGAGGGCTGGAAGCTGACCACGCATCAGGGGCGCAAGACGTTCGCGCGGTTCGTCGGCCGCCGTGACCGGACCGGCCTCGCGGCACTTGCCAAGCATCTCGGCCATGTCACCCGTGCCATGACCGACCGCGCCTATGTCGGCACCGACTTCGAACTCTCGGAACTGGTCGATGCACAGGCAGCCCGCGAAACCCGCGCCGCGCTCGAAGAACTGTTGGTCGCACCTCGCCTTGCCGGCAAAGCGGGTCGGGAGCTCGCTGCGCGCTCTCCGTTCCGCGGCCGCACGCAGGATGGCGATCTCGATGCGTATATAACCCGCCTTCTCGCCGAGACGGACGTCAGGCTCGGGGTCTGCGACTGGGGGTACTGCCTCTACCGACGGGAAACCTCGGCCTGCATCGGGTCGGACAAGGAGCCCAATCCTGTTCTTCGCACGCAGGGCACATGCGTCACCTGTGCGAACTTCGCGGTGAGTCAGCATCACAAACCGGTGTGGGATGCCCGTCTGCGGCGAAATCTCGCTCTTCTGGAAAGGCCCGATCTCGATCCCGAAAGCCGAAATCTGGCGATGATGCGCGTCGAGGAGAGCCGGCGCGTGATCTGCGAGCTCGATCCGCAGGCCGACGATGGCAACCCTGGCTGATACGCCGCAGGGACGGCGCCGCGAGCGGATCGCTGCGCGCCTGCAAGAGGCACTCGCCGCGCTGCGCGCCGATCCTGCCGCGGAGCTCACCGCCTCAGCACTGGCCCGGCGTGCCGGCATCGGCCGTAATGCTCTGTACACCAATCACCGGTCCGCGCTTGACGATCTACGCGACCTCCAGGCTGAGCGGTCTCCGATGCGATGTCCGAACGGTGCACCCGATGAAGGTGGAGGAAAGGGGGATGGGGAAGTGCGAGTCCGGGCGTTAGCCACGGAGAATGCTTCACTGCTGCGGCGTGCGTTGATCGCAGAGACGCGCGTCAAACGGTTGGAGGAGCGAAATGCCGACCTCGTCCGCCAACTCAGAGCACAGCGCAAGGTGACGGTCATGCCGGCCGCAGGGTTGAGCAAGACCGAGGAATAGCCTGCACGCCGCTAACGAGACGTCCTGTTAGCCACCACGGCTGAAAACCCTTCAGGATCAATCCGGTGCGCCTAATCGGACACATCTAACCGGACCTAAGACCTCGATCATGATGCGCTTGTGACCGGATGGGTCGAGCAATGGGCCGCAGACCTGATGCACCCTGAGGCTTGATGGCGATCACCAAGCACGGCGCCGGACGCGGCACAGCCCTGCAGCTCAGGATTTGACGACCGCCTCCGCCCACCAGGACGCACCTTGGACGAAATCGGCACGACTCTCCACCAGGGGACCATCGGGCTCCGCCGCGACATAGGGGTTGGTCAGCGGGAGGATCGTTCGCTTTTCACGGTGGATCTGGCCCGCGATCCGGCCGCGCCGCTCGAGCAGATCCTCCAACCAGGCGAGGTCGTCGAGCATCTCGACCACGCCACGACCAGCCAAGCAGAAATAGATCGTCCGCTGAAAGTCGTCGGCCTGCGGATTGGACAGGAGGCTTGCGAGCTTCCGTTTGCCTTGCGCCAGCCCCTCGTGGATCCACTGGACCGCCTCGCGGATCTCGCGCACGGCATAATAAGCATCGAGCGCATCCATGCCGATGGCCGCATTGGCGATCATCCGGCGCGTCGGCCGATTGTCGGGATCGAGCGCGGCATCCCGTAGCGTGATATCGAGATCGAACCGGTCGAGAAAATTGGACATGCTCATGGCGGAAACTCCCTTCGCGTGGGAACGTACCGTGAACATCTGGCATGGTCAACTGGTCGGCATCGACCTGGATCAGGCCTTGTCGGCCGCACTGGCGAGTTCGCGATGAACGGCCCTGGCGAGATTGAGGTCGTAGCTGAGCGCGCTGCTGACCGGGAGGCTACGCACGCCCAGGGCCTGGAGCGTATAGTTGAGGTCGGGCGTCACCGCCGCGCCCGCCGCTTCGATCGGCAGGTCCCAAGGCCGAAGCGGCGAGACCGGCCACCGTACGCCCTCGGCCTCGCGCATCAGCGTATCGCCATGCAGGCAGAAGGCGGAGGGATCGCAGCGATAGTCCATGTCGATCCGGGCCGCGATCGTGTTGTCGCCCGCGTCGCGCGCGACGAAGGCCTGGTGACGCCCCTCGATGACCTGATAGAGAGCGGGAAGTCCAGCCACCGTCAGGCGTTGCACCTTCACGGGCAGGCTGTTCCGCGCGTCCCGGCGGTCGCGTACGGCTCCGACCAGCCGGTCGAACCGGACCGGCTGGGCTAGCACGTAGCGCAGTTCGATTGCGGCCGCCTCGGGCGGCGCGACACTGCCACGGGAAACGGCGGTGGCGCAGACGGCCCGCGCGAAAAGATCGACCTGAAACGGTCCTATGACGCTGAAGATACCGGTCGCATCCGGTCCCGCCATCTCGTTCGCGCGCTCACCAAGCTCAGGATGTCCAGGGATGCGCAGGTCCGACACGCCGCCACGCAGGCATTCCATCATGTCGATGCCCATCGCCTGAGTCCTCTCCATTTCGGAGGAATTTTATACCTTGCCGAGGCGTCTGACTATCCGGCGGTTCTTTCCCGTGGCCGCACCGGAAAGGTCCGCAGTCTGCAAGGACCGCCCAGCGCCAGGCGCCGGAAAAAGGGGAGGGGGGCCGAGAGGACGAGCGACGTGGATCGCTTGGCCCCTCGGAGACTTTCCCCATGAGCTACGATGTTGCGTTTCGCCACCAGCAGGCCCTCGACCCGAGCGCGCTCTCGAGTGTCACCACCACATTGCACGCGATCGGCGCCGCGATCACCGACTGCCGCAACGCTGGCAAGGACGCCGAGATCGACCCTGCGGTCATCCTCCTTATCCGTCACCTGTCGCAAGTGTGCGAAGCCCGGCCGCCCAGCACTCTCCTGCGCCGCGAATGCCTGGACGCGATCGCTGAGATCCGGCGGCATCCTGTGCTCAAGACGCTCGCCTATCGCGGCGTTGCCTATGACGAGCCCGCCAAGCGCCTCTTCCATAGCGAGGGACGGATCGCGGTGCGGCGGCTCGCCGAGGCCCTGGGTTTGGCCGAGGGCAGCTTCGATGTCCGGTCCAACAAGGGCGGCGTTGCCGTCTCCGGCGAAATCACGCTCCACGGCGAGGACATCTGGGTCCAGCTTAGCCTTGGCCTCATGGGACCGGACCGCGAGATCCTCTACCGGCGCGTCCACGGCCGAAGCGACCATATCGGCGAGCGCAACCATTATGCCTCGATCCGCGACCTCATGGCGCCCGATCGCTTCGCCCGGAAGATCCGCCGGGATCTCAATCTGGCACCCGCCACCCCATCGGATGGCCGATTGTTCGCCTGACTCTCAGGCCGGCGGCGGGTCGACATGGCCCAGCCACCGGGCGAGCCAATGCGCCATGGTGGCGCGATAGTCAGCGGGACTGTCGGGTTCGGCCGTCGCTTTCCATCCGCATTGGCACTGCACGGTGCGCACCGCGTCATGGGGCGGCGCTGCGTAGACGATCATATGCGCCCTGAGCGGCATCTTTCGTTTCCCCCCGCGGCACGATGCTGCGCGCGCGCGGGGCGGCTGTCCACATTTTTGTCAGTAGCGCCCGCCTGCGGGCAGGCCCCCAAAAGGACACCTCATGCACCGCGCGCCTAATGACGCGGCACCTTGCCGCGTGCCCGACAGGATCGCCCTCGATCCGCAGGCCCCCATCATCCTTGCCTACGGCATCGGGGTCGATTCCACCGCGCTCCTTATCGAGCTGCATGCGCGCGGCGAAACGCCCGATCTCGTCCTCACCGCCGACCCTGGGGCCGAAAAGCCCGAAACGTATGAATATCAGACGATGATGGCCGCCTGGATGGCGGCCCGGGGCATTCCCTATGAAGTCGTCGCTTACCGGCCCAAGCGCTTCAAGCACTATCCGCCCTATGCGACGATCCTCACCAACCTGCTGGCGAACGCGACGCTGCCGAGCATTAGCCTGGGCCGTCACAGCTGCTCGCTCAAATGGAAGGTCGCGCCCCAGGAGGCCTTCCTCAAGCAATGGCCGCCGGCCAAGGCCGCCTGGGCGGCAGGCCGGAAGGTCGTGCGCCTGATCGGCTACGACGCCTCGCCCGCCGACGCACGCCGTTATCGCCATGCCGCCGGGATCGACGACCCGCTGTTCGAGTGCCGCTATCCGCTGCGCGACTGGGGCTGGACGCGCGCACGCTGCGAGGCCCGGATTGCGCAAGCCGGCCTCCCGGTCCCGCCCAAGTCGTCCTGCTTCTTCTGCGGCGCCATCAAGCCCGATGAGGTCCGCGCCCTGCCGGCCTGGTGCCTGCGCCTCATCGTGCTCATCGAGGCGCGCGCTGCCCCCCGTCTCCATACGGTCGAGGGGCTCTGGCGGCGCTCTACCCGAACCCGTCCGGGGCGGATCACCGACTTTATCCGTGCCGAGCAGCTGCTGCCCGAGGCCGAGATCGGCGAGATCCTGCGGACCGCTCCCACCGAGCTGCTGCGCTTCCAGGACGCGGCCGCGCTCGTGCCGGTGAGCGAAAGACCGACCATGGAGCAATGGCTCGCCGACTTCACCGCGGGGCAGGCCACCAGCCGTCTCTAGGCAGCCGCGCTGCGCTGCGCCATCCCGCGACATGTGCACCGCGCGCCCACAGCATACCCACCGGTTATGCCGGCTCTGACCACAAGCTTATCCACCAAGGAGGTCAACCATGCGTCCCATCACGCCTGCCTCGCCCGAGCAGGGCCAGGCCATCGCCAACGCTGTCGAGCGCCTGCGCGAAGCGCGCACCCTCTTGCGCCAGGCCGGCGCGCGCCAGGCGGCGGCCGCCGCCGGCAAAGCGATCAGCAGCGCCGAAGGCGCGGCCCGGCATGTCGCGCACCGGATCCGGCGGACGAGCACGTGACGCCCGCGCTCTCGCGCGACGCCTTGGCGGGGTCAAGCGCCATGCGACCAATGTCTAGGGTTTTGAACGCCGTCGCCATAACCAGCCTTTCGTCATTTTGCGGTACAAGTGTGGATGGATTCGCACACAACACCCGGGCTCTGGTCGCGCGACTTTGAAGCAGGACTTGCGGTCTGCGCCCAAGGTACTCTTCGTTTCGAGCGCCGCGGCGACGCCGGTGTCACCATCGCGTTCGTGGGCGCTGCGCCCCTTTCGCTCGAAGCCCAGTGTCCGCTGGCCGGCCACGCCGTCGCAGCCATCGAACGCGCCTATCGCCTGCGGCGGCGTTGGGCACCGCCCGACAAGAGCAGCCGCCCTTTTCTCCGCGTCCTACTGCCCCGTGTCGCCGACCGCGCATCGCATCCCCAGATCAGCCAGCGCTTCCTTGAGCAGACCGCGTTGGGCAGACCGCGATAAGGGCGGCCAATGACGGCGATGCAGCGCCCAATACCATCGGACATGGTCGCCCCTGCACGCTCCCACGCCCTCCTACGATGTGAGAATGGCGCTTTCTGCCCGCCAACTCCCAGGCCGAGATGCAGGACAAGCGCCGCGCAAATGCTCGCCCATGGCGGCGTTGTTCTGGTCTCGCGCAACCGACAGCGCCGAGTTGCCCGCGGCGTCGCACCGCTCGGGGTCCGCGCCCTGCGCGACCAGGAGATCGGCAATCTCTCGCCGGTCGAACAGCGCGGCGAGCATGAGGGCAGTCTGGCCGGCCTTGTTGGTCGTCTCGGCGTCTGCCCCGCGCTCGAGAAGCAGCCGGGCGACCGATGTGAAGCCCTTGAACGCCGCGCCCATCAGCGCGGTATTGCCGCGCGCGGCATCACCCGCCTCGGGATCGGCGCCGTGATCGAGCAGCAGCGCCACGGCCTCGTCATGCCCATGATAGGCCGCCAGGATGAGCGGGGTATAGCCCCGCTCATCCTTTGCCTCGACCGCGCAGCCCGCATGCAGCAGGGCCGGCAGCACGTCGGTCCGTCCTAGCTGCGCCGCATCGAACATCAGTTCGCGCAGCCGCTCGGGCGAGGGCAGGGGCGGCAGATCGCCGGGCTCATTTGGCATCCATGTCGACCTTGAGTTCGCGGGGCCAGAAGCGCAGCGCCGCGATCGTGTCGACGAAGGCCACCGCATCCTTGGCGGCGCCAAGCTCGATACAGGCATCGTCGAGCTTCTCGAGGATGCCGGCATTGGCAAAGATCGGCTGCGCATCGAGCGTGAGGCCGATATATTTGCAATGGCCAAAGGCATCGCGCACGAAGTCCTGCGTGGCCGCGTCATCGGCAAGCAGCGCAGCGCCGTCGGCCGAGACGACGATGGCCACCGCGTCGAACAGCACCGAAGGTCCGCCGTCGATCTTCTGCTTGGCCGCGACCTTGGTGCCATCATCAAGCGTCACGCCGCCGATCTTGGGGGCGATCACGTCATAGACCGCGCCCACCTTGTCGAGCGCCTTGACGAGGCCGCCAAACAGCGCGGCATCGGCGCCGTCGCTCAGGAGAATGCCAAGCTTGCGGCCCTTGAAGCTCGGCGGTCCGTTCTTCACGATCGAGAGCGCGTCCGACGGCGGCAAATCGCTCCGGGTCGGCTGCGCAGCCTGCGCGGGCGCGGGCAATTCGGGAAGGCCCAAGCCGTCCGCGACGGTGCCGGCCAGGCCGTCGTCGATGTTGATGAGGTGCGAGACGACACGGGCGCGAATGTCCGGGCGTTCGACCTTGCTGAGCTCGAAAACCAAGGCATCAGCGATATGCTTCTGCTCGATCGGCTCCTGGCTCACATAGAATTGCCGGGCCTGGCTGTAGTGATCGGCAAAGCTTTCCGGGCGGATGCGCAGCTTGGCGCCATCCGCCTCCTCGGCGAAGCTTCGGAACCCCCGGACCGTATCCTCGCGCGGTCCGCCGAGCGTCGCACCCCAGCTGTTGGGCTCATAATTGACCCGCCCCCGGGGGTTGGTCATCGCCATATGACCGTCCTGCTGGAAATGGGCGACGGGGCATTTGGGCGCGTTGATCGGGATATGCGTGAAATTGGGCGAGCCCAAGCGCTTGAGCTGAGTATCGAGGTAGGAGAAATTACGCCCCTGGAGCAGCGGGTCGTTGGTGAAGTCGATACCCGGCACGACATTCTGCGTGCAGAAAGCAACCTGTTCGGTCTCGGCGAAGAAATTGTCGACCACCCGGTCGAGCACCAGACGGCCCACGACCCGGACGGGCAGTATCTCTTCGGGAATGATCTTGGTCGCGTCGAGCACGTCGAAATCGAACTGGTCGGCGAACGCCTGGTCGAACAGCTGGACGCCGAGCTCCCATTCGGGAAAGTCACCGCCATTGATCGCTTCCCACAGATCGCGGCGATGAAAGTCCGGGTCGGCGCCGTTGATCTTGACCGCCTCGTTCCACAGCACCGACTGCAGGCCCTGCTTGGGCTTCCAGTGGAACTTGACGAAGGTCGACTTGCCCTCGGCGCTGACAAGCCGGAAGGTATGGACGCCAAAGCCCTCCATCGTGCGGAATGAACGCGGGATCGCCCGGTCCGACATGGCCCACATGATCATGTGCATGGATTCGGGGGTCAGGCTGATGAAATCCCAGAAATTGTCATGGGCGGTCTGCGCCTGCGGGAAGGCGCGGTCGGGTTCGGGCTTTGCCGCATGGACGAGGTCGGGAAACTTGATCGCATCCTGGATGAAGAAGACCGGGATGTTGTTGCCGACCAGATCCCAGTTGCCTTCCTTGGTATAGAGCTTGACCGCGAAGCCGCGCACGTCACGCGCCAGGTCGAACGAACCCTTCGAGCCCGCCACGGTCGAGAAGCGAACGAAGGCGGGCGTGCGCTCGCCCACGCGCTGGAAGATGTCCGCCCGGCTGATGTCGGCGAGGCTGTCGGTCAGCTCGAAAAAGCCGTGCGCGCCATAGCCGCGGGCATGGACCACGCGCTCGGGGATCCGCTCATGGTCGAAGTGAAAGATCTTCTCGCGAAAATGAAAATCCTCGAGCAGCGTCGGACCGCGCGCGCCTTGCTTCAGGCTGTTCTGATCGTCGGCGACCGGAACCCCTTGGCTCGTGGTGAGCGCCGGCGCGCCGTCGGCCGCGACCTGATGGGTCTCGCCGCCGTCGCCCTGTTTTTCAGCATAGCTTTCGGACAGCTGTGCGTCGGGAGGCACGGGCGAGGCCTTCTGCCGGGATTCCCCGGACACCGGCTTCCCCGGAGCGATGTCGGCCGGAACGATCACAGCGGTATCGGTCGCGGGTTTCCTGGGCATGGGAGCTCCTGTCACTGGTCATGTCGGTGAACCCGCCCACGCCGGACGCTGGGCAGGTATGACGGACAAACCCCCGGGGACAGTTTAAGTTTCCCAGGCCGAGCAGATTAGGAGCCGCCTCGTCCGACAGGGCGCACAGAGGCCGGGCACCCTATCGGATAACGGTCAGTCGCTTAGTTCTGCAACAGCGAGCGTAGCATCCAGGCCGTCTTTTCGTGCACGGTCAGCCGCTGGGTCAAAAGATCGGCGGTGGGCTCGTCGCTCGCCTTGTCAGCCAGGGGGAAGATCGAGCGCGCGGTGCGCGCCACCGCCTCATGGCCCGTCACCAGGATGGCGACCATGTCGAGCGCCTTGGGCGGATCGGCGGGCGCATCGTCGATCGATGCCAGTTCGCTGAACTGCGCGTAGGAGCCCGGCGCCTTGTGTCCCAGCGAACGAATGCGCTCGGCGATGAGATCGACCGAGTTCCACAGCTCGGTATATTGCACCATGAACATGTCATGGAGCGTGTTGAACATCGGGCCGGTCACGTTCCAATGGAAATTGTGGGTGGTGAGGTAGAGCGTATAGGTGTCGGCCAAGAGACGGGAGAGACCTTCGGCGATGGCCGCGCGGTCCTTCTCGTCGATGCCGATATCGATATGCCCTTCGGTGGCTTTGCCCATGGCTGTCTCCTTCTTGGGGTTGAACCTGGGAAGATATGGCGGCGATGTCGCAGCGCCAACCATTCAAGCAACTTGCGAGGAGGACAAAATCATGAGCCGTCATAGGCTTCCGCCCCGCCCCGAGTGCCCAGAGGTGCTGCGCGCCGTCGTCGGTTTCGACCGCCCGCTCCAGACCCTCTTCGCGCAGGTCTTCTCGCATACCCCCGAGGCCGACGATCCCGAGGCCGAGAGCGTCTGGGACGATAATGAGGAGGGGGATGAGGATGGCGAAATCCTGCTGTGGGTCGGCACCGAACCGGGCGAACTGCTCGATCCCGAGGCCGCCATCGCGCTTGTCGCGCCCTATGCGCTTATACCGGATGATCTGGCCAGACGTCTGCGCGCAGACATGGACGCAGCCGCCGGGCAGCGCGACGGCGCGCACCAGATCGAGGTCAAGCGAATCCTGTTCGGCTCGCAGCACTGAATGGAGCGAGCGCCGCCGCGACTTGACGCGCGGTGTTTTTCTTAGAAATTCTCTCCTCGTCTTAACAGGAGGGGACGCTTCATGCGTAAATGGATGCTCGTATCTGCCGCACTATGTCTGGCCGCCGCGCCGGCACTAGCCCAGGATCAGGCGGGTGCCCCGCAGGTCAGGCTTTCGAAGCCGAACAGCTATGGCCTCAAGGACAACAAGATCGCCGTTCTCTCCTATGCGATCAATTTCGTAACCGGGCAGCGCGCCTCGGCCAATGCCAGCGTCGGCACCAAGGCCCGGGCGGGCGCCACGCTGGTCGGCGTCGATGAAGCGACGATGCGCCGCCTCGCCAACGAGGCCCATGCCGATCTCAAGGCGCAGCTGACCGCCGCGGGCATTCCCATCGTCGATGACGCGACCATCGCAGAGGTGACCGGGACCGCCGGCGTCACGCTGCTCCCGGGCAATCGCGACGCGAACCGCGACGGCGGCATGGTCATCGGATCGGGCGTCAAGAAGGCCTATGTCAGCGTCGGCGCCGACGCGGCGCCGCTCACCGATCTTTACCAGAGCGCGGGCAAGGTCGGCGGCTTCGGCATGCTCGCGACCCTTGGCAAGGGCAACAAGCTGAGCAAGCCGGCGCTGAGCCTGGGCGCGGCCTTCGTGTCGCCCTCGCTCACGATCGATTTCGCCGATGCCGATGCGCGCACGAGCCGCACGCTCGCCGGTTCGCGCCGCGCCAGCGTCGACATCGACACCCAGTTCGCGATCCGCATGCCCTCGCCGGTCAACATCCAGGTCGGCCAGGCGGTGGGCATAGCCGGCCCGACCGCCATGACCCTCTCGCGCGACGTCGTCATGGATGGCGCCTTCACCGGGTCGGCAGGCGCCTCCTCGATGTCGACGGCAGGAGACTATGGCGAATGGAACCCGAACGATGCGGCCAATGTGGTCGTGGATCTGCCGCGCTGGACGGCCATGGTGCAGAGCGCCTACCGCGCCTACAATGCCGCGATCGTCGCCAATCTGCTCGCCGCGCGGGGCCGCTAGGCCGCACTAGCCCCGAGACGGCCTCGCGCGCCCGGATCGGTGCGCGAGCTTGTCGCTGGCCCGCCACGCGGTCATCCCCGCCGGGGTCACCTGCGCGCGCCGTGAGCTCCGAGGCCGAGGACGGTCGGGGCGCCCAGGATGGAGCCGCATCTTTTCCGGTTCGGTTCGAACGCGCCATCGCCCGCCGAAGTGGCTGGCGATGATGGGCGCCTGACGGCGCCTGCTCGGCCCAGCGGCCGAGGAGAGGAGGGGGTGAGGGACTGGCGTCCCGGACAAGGGGTTCGAGGACGCTTTCCAAGGAGAAGTCCCATGAACATCGGTTCCATCGCCAAGAACGCCGCCGGCCACCTGGTCGGCCGTGTCTCCACCCTGACCGTCGAGCTCACCATTGCGCTCCGCCCGGTCCACTCGGCCAATCCCAACGCGCCCAAGTTCGAGGTGATGGCGCTGTCGGCTGCGCGCGCCTGGGTCCGTGTCGGCGCGCTGTTCGAGCTCGCCTCGCGCGAGAGCGGCCTCATCTTCTACAACGGCAAGATCGAGGATCCGAGCTTCGCCCAGCCGCTCTACGTCTCGCTGTTCCAGCAGCAGGACGGCTCCTACAATGTCGTCTGGTCGCGCCCCTCGCGCCGCCGCGAACTCCCTGCCGAAATGGCGATGCCCGCCGATGATGGCCTGCCGCCGCTGCCGGGCAACGACGCCTCCCAGGCCGGACAGAGCGAACCCGACGGGCTGGGCGCCAGCTCGGCCCCGCCTGCCTTCGCCGACTGATCGCCATCGCCTCTGCCCCCGACAGGGTTCGCCTCGCACGCCTGCGAAGCGGGCCCTGTCGTCCTGCCGCCGCTCGCGCGGCGCTGTGAAGGGGAGGGGGAGCGGTGATGATGGTCCTGCCGCAAAAAGGAGCGTCCGGGCCGGTCCCTTTGTCGGAGTTCCCCATGACAGACACTCTCCCCGCTATCGCCGATGCCCCCTGCAACGCCGCAACCCTCGTACCCGACGCGCGGCGCGGCGCATTTCTCCCTGCACTTTTTGGCCGCCGTCATTTCTTCCAGGGCGAGACGCTGGTCTATTCCTTCCTGCAGTGGCTCTCGGCCGATTATGGCGGCGGCTACTGGCAGTTCATGGAACGGGCGGGGCACCCGCTTTATCTCGTCCCCGCCGGACGACCGGCCTATCGCATCTGCTGCAACAGCAACGGCTATGAGGGCACCGTCTCCGCCGACGCTGCGGGCATCATCGCCACGCTCTTCGCCTTTTCGCACCTCTCCTTCGAGGTCGAAGACGATCATCTCGCCGAGGCCTACCACCGCCTGCGCGACTATGCCGGCGACCATCCCGAGGCCGCGAAAATCTTCGGCGCGATCGACTAGATCCGCTCCCAGCGCGGGTCTGCCGTCAGACGCCAGGCCCCCCAATCCCCCGGAGGATTTCATGTTCAGCATCTTTGATATCGGCGCGGCGCCGGCGAATGAGGACTGCGCCCAGATCGGCCAGACGAACCCATCTCCTACCCGGTCGACGAAGACGATTATGTCGTGATCGGCCGCGCGGCGCTCGAACGCCTGGCAAGCTTCGACGCCGTGCTCGCCTATTTCGATGCGGCCGACTTCGTTGTGCCGCCGCTCGTCGTGGGGGATGCCGCTCCTTTCCCCCAAGAGCCCTTGGCCCGGCCGGGCTTTGATGAGACAGTATCATCATGACAACGATTCCCACCGACCGCAGCAGCGCGCTGGCCGCGCTCGACCGGCTCGTTCCCCTCGCCCTGTCCGATACCGGGCAGGCGCGGCGGGTCGCCCGCTTTCTCATGGCCTGGTGGAACGGACCCGAGCTGGGCGACTTCCCGGTCGCCGACCTGTTCGCGCTGGACACGGCCGTGGCGCGCGACATGGCGGCGATCGTGGGCTTTCTCGCCCAGCATCCGGGCGCCCTCTATATCGATGCGCTCGGCTATGGCGACGAGATGCAGGCGATCATCGCGCGCTGGCACGCGCCCCAGGCCGCGAACGCGGCCTAACCCGCCTCGGGCCAGGGCCCAAACATCAGAACCACCAGCGCCGCGATATCGCTGACGGGCGCAAAGCGCGCGAGTGGCACCTCGCGCAGCGCCGGCCGGTCCGCCTTATGGCCGAGCGCATTGCCCTTGGCATGGCGGGTGACCTTCTCCCCTAACGGTGGCAGGCCTTGGCCGGGCGGTGCGCCGAACCAGCGATAGGCCTCGACCGCGAGGCTGCGCGCATCATGCCGGATCAGCACGGCGCAGCCATTGGGCTTGGCGCCCAACCGGGTCTGAATGTCGAAGCTGCGCCGTCTGGCCTGTCCATGCATCGCCTTGAGCTGGACATGCCGCATTATGCCGCGCGCCTCGATGATGAGGTCATAGCCGCTATTGTCGACCTCGCTGTGCGAGACCGAAAAATCGAACTCGCCGCGGCGCCATAGCTCGCCGCCGACATCGGCGAGAAATCGATGCTGGAGGATCGTCTCGCGCGTCGCGGAATAGGTCGAGAGCGCGGCTATCCACGCCTGCATAGGATCTTCCTCCCATTTTGTTCAGCCGGGCGACGAGCCCGGCACTGCGCGTGCGGCCAGCGGGCCTGCACTTTTCTCACCATAAGGAGACGATCATGGCGAACAACTATCTCAAGGCGAGCTTCCTCATCGAAGTCACGCCCGCCGAGGCCGCGCTCATCGACTGCGCCTTTGCAGCGAGCGATCTGCTCGGCGATCTCGGGGACGAGCCGGCGGCGCGCCTTTCGGCCTATTCGGGCCTGGGTCCGGCCTTTGCTACGGCTTTTCCCCCGGGCGGCGACGATCCGTTCGAGACGTTCCCGGCTCTGTTTGTCGATCCCACCTATCCGACGTTCGACTGCGATCTGTCCCGATGCGAGCCCCGCAGCGAGGGCCGTGTCCACCTGCACTTTGCCGGGGAGCAGTTCGCCATCGACGCCGTCGGACACCTTCTCTTCGCCGCCGCCAAATCCGCCCTGCCGTTCGGTTTCGAATTCTCGCTCGATTGCGATCGCCTCGTGCCCGGCCAATTTGGCGGTGGCTATGTTGCGATTACCGAGCAGGGCGTCAGCTTCGGCCATAGCAGCGCGCTCCTGGACCGGGCGATCGGGCGCGCGATCGAGGAAGGCGCGGACGGCTATGTGCTGGTCACGCGTCATGCGACCCATGGGCTCAGCTTCTGGAACCGCGAGGCCGGGTTCGGGCGGCTCGCCGATGCAAGCATCTTCTCCGAGGCCGAGGCGTCACGCCTGGACATCCCAATCACCGACGACCAGCCCGAATGGCTGGCCATGCCCGCGCCGCTCATCTGATCGGGCCATCGCCCGCCAAAGGGGCTGGCGATGATGGGCGCCTGGCGGCGCCTGCTCGGCCCAGCGGCCGAGGAGAGGAGGGGGAGAGAGGACTGGCGTCCCGGACAAGGGGTTCGAGGACGCTTTCCAAGGAGAAGTCCCATGAACATCGGTTCCATCGCCAAGAACGCCGCCGGCCACCTCGTCGGCCGTGTCTCCACCCTGACCGTCGAGCTCACCATCGCGCTCCGCCCGGTCCACTCGGCCAATCCCAACGCGCCCAAATTCGAGGTGATGGCGCTGTCGGCTGCGCGCGCCTGGGTCCGCGTCGGCGCGCTGTTCGAGCTCGCCTCGCGCGAAAGCGGCCTCATCTTCTACAACGGCAAGATCGAGGATCCGAGCTTCGCTCAGCCGCTCTATGTCTCGCTGTTCCAGCAGCAGGACGGCTCCTACAATGTCGTCTGGTCGCGCCCCTCGCGCCGCCGCGAACTCCCCGCCGAAATGGCGATGCCCGCCGATGACGGCCTGCCGCCGCTGCCGGGCGACGACGCCTCCCAGGCCGGACAGCGCGAGCCCGAAGGGCTGGGCGCCTCGACCGCGGGCGACGATTTTGGCGGTGATGACGCGCAGGCGCCCGCCCAGGGCCGCCGCGGCCGTCGCCAGCGCGCGGTCGAAACCGCCGACTGACCGCAACCATCCTCTTCCCTTTCCGCGCCGCGCCTCCGGCGCGGAAAGCCCCTGGCAGGATCCGCCGCGCTCCCCCGCGCAGCGGGTCCTGTCTTTGTTTCGGCTGGAAAGAGCCGATCCAGTCCGGCTCAGAACGGAAAAAAGGCCTGGATCGCGAGGATCGCCACGGTCGCCGTCAGGAGGTTGAGCGGCAGGCCGACCCGGACGAAGTCCATATAGCGATAGCCCGCCATCTGGTAGACGATGACATTGGTCTGGTAGCCGAAGGGGGTCGCGAAGGCGGCGCTCGCGGCCATCATGACCCCGACCAGAAAGGGCCGTGGGCTGACGCCGAGACTGTCGGCCAGCGCCACGGCGACAGGCGTCACGAGCACCGCCACGGTCGCGTTGGACAGAAGCTCGGTCAGCACCATCGTGGCGAAGTAGAGGACGATCAGCGCGACGAGCGGGCTCAGCCCGTGGACGCTGGAAATCAGGAACTCCGAGGCCTCGCCCGCCAGCCCGCTCGATTCCATAGCGATGCCAATCACCACCATGCCCGCTATGAGGATCAGGATTTCCGGACGCAATCCGCCATAGGCCTCGTCGGCGCTGATCACGCGCAGCAGGATCAGAAGGACCGCGCCGCTGAGCGCCGTCGCCGCGATCGGTGCGACCCCGAACGCCGCCAGCGCGATCGCGCCGGCAAAGATGGCAAAGGCCATCGCGGCCTTGAGCGGTTGGAAGGGGCGCTTTTGCGCGAACAGCGTCGCGTCGCCGACCTGGGCATTGCCGATATGGATGGGTTCGAGCGGCCCAGGCTCGCGGTCCCGCTCGTCGCCCTCATGCGCCCGCAGCAGCCGGCCGCTGACGAAATAGAGATAGAGCCCGCCGACCAGGGCGATCGGCAGGCCCACGGGCGTGATCTCGAAAATGCCGAAGCGCGCTTGCCCCGCTATGCTCGCCATGTCGTCGACGAGAAGGTTCGTCGAAGTGCCTACCAGCGTGCAGCAGCCGGTGAGCACGGTGATGTACGAGAGCGGCATCAGATAGCGCTTGGGCGACTGTCCCAGGGTGCGTGCGATATCGCGGATCACCGGTGCGCCCAGCACCACGATCGGCGTCGAATTGAGAAAACAGGAGAGGCCGCCGATCATCGACAGGAGCAGCCATACGCCCTTGGCGCCCAGGCGCCGGCAGAGACCGACGCCGAGTTCGATGGCCCGGTCGAGCAGGCCTGAGAGCTCCAGCGCATAGGCAATGACGAACAGCGAGGCGAGGGCGATGATGGCGGGACTGGCGAAAGCGCCCTGTACGTCCACCGGCCGCACGACCCCGGTCATGAGGAGGATCGCCGCGCCCGCAAGCGCCACGACGTCGGCACGCAGCCGGTCCCAGATCATCACGCCGACCACGCCGACCAGCACGAGCAAGGTGAGAATTTGATCGATCGTCATCGCGTCCCTGCCTCGAACCCAGGTCCGCCCCTGTCAACGTCCGGCCAAAAGAAACAGGCCGGGCGGGGTGGAGCCGGCCTTGCAATTTGGTATCACCAGGACATGCGCGAGCCCAATCTCAGGACCAGCCGTCTTGCCATTGCCGGCGGCCTCGTGGCCGCGCTCGCGCTGGCGGGCGGGGGATTCCTGCTCGGGCGCGGCACGTCGCCCAGGCCAGACAGCGCGCCGCCGCCCGCGATCCAGTCCGCGCCGCCGTCGCCGGCGGCTCCGCCTGAACCGCCGCATATTCTGGGCCGCGCGGACCTCCTCGCGCTCGCCGCCAAGGCGGCCGATGCCGCCGCATCGGGGCAGGCGCTGCCGATCGGCCTGCAGGGCAAGCGGTTCGAGCTCGTTCTCCCCTTCGGCTGTGCCGGGCCTGCCGCTGCCGACAGCGCCGCGCCCTTGCGCTGGCGCTATGATGCCGCGCAGCAGACCCTGCGCGTTCATGTCGCGCCCGCCGGCTGGTCGCTGGCCGACTGGGGGCTTGCTCCGGATAAGGGCGGGGACGGGACGAGCGGCGAAGGGGATACGGGCGTCGACGCCAGGGCGGGGGAAGCGGCCGGGCACGCCCGGCTCGAGGGCTTCTGGATCGAGCGGCCCTGGTCTAGCGCCGAAACCTGTCCGCCCGTTCCTCCCGGGCCGGCTGCAAGCGAGGGTGCATCTGCGCCCCTATTCCCGCCTGAGCAGACGCTGGCCCTTGCGCAATGGCGCAGCGAGGCAGGACGGACCGATACAGCGCGGGCCGGGCGGGCCTATGACTTGGTCAAGCGCTTGGCGCCGGACGCAGCGCCCGGGCCGAAGGGGCTCCGTATCCGGCTCATCGGCCGGGTCGCCCGCCTTCCGGATGGCGGCAGCCTGCGCTGCACCCAGGCCGCCGGGCCGGGTCAGCGCCCGGTGTGCCTGCTCGCCGTCACGCTCGACGAGGTGCGCATCGAGAACCCCGCCGATGAGGCTGTGCTCGGCACCTGGGCGGAGGCTATCGTCCAACCCTGACCGCGCACGGGCGTCGATGCGGAGCTCCCGCCCAAGCCGATAGCCCGGGCGGGCGAGGGCCGCCTGCTTCGCGCAAGGTCGCCGGGCCCCCGGGGCCGCATCGTATCTCAAGGGAACCCGTCGGCGCGCCATTGGTCGCTCGCCCTGCGCCCGCGTCCGGCCGGTCTGCCGGCGCATGAGCCTCGCCCGCCGCGCCGGGTGCCAGGGCCATTGCCGCAAGGGGAGCCGATCCTGGGGGCGGCCTGACGATTGTCCGTTCACCGCCGGCCTGGGCTGCCAGCGTCCCTTCCGCGCCGTTGACGTGACACCTGCGGCGAGGGGACCGGGCCCGGCAACCCCGTTCCAGGCGCCCGTGTTGCCGCTGCGCGGCGGCCCGCGCCAGCGCCTTTCAGAGGTTCCCCTCCCGCGCTGCGCGCGTCGGTGCAAGTCCCGGCCCCACGCCGCCAATCGGTGTCACCGGCGGGAAGGAACGCCGGCAACCCAAGGAGGCTCATCATGAACGAAGTCAATCTCACCGGCCGCGTCGCCAAGGATCCGCAGACCCCCTCGGGCAACGGTCCCGTCACCCTCATCGTCGCGACCGACCGGGTCAAGCTCAAGGACGGCAAGACCTATATCGACGAGGCGACCGGCTACACGGCCAAGACCACCGAGTTCCACAAGGTTACCTGCTTCAACGGCCAGGGCAAGGCGGCGGCCACGCGCAAGAAGGGCGACGTCGTCGCCATTTCGGGCTATCTGCACTATTCGAGCTGGGAAGACCGCGACGGCAACGCCCGCTACGGCGCCGAGGTCATCGCCGACCGGCTCCACTTCTTCTGACAGGCGCCGGGCGGCGCCCATGCGCCGCCCTTCGCTGGCCGCAGGTGCGCATCCCCCGCGCGCCTGCGGCACTCTTGCGCAAAGGACCGCTCTTGGAACCCGACACGCCCCTCGCCGCCACACCCAGCCGCCGCATCGCGCTGCTCATCGATGCCGACAATGTGAGCCATGCCAAGATCGGCGCCATCCTCGCCGAGCTCAGCAAATATGGCACTGCCAATATCCGCCGCGCCTATGGCAACTGGGCGGCGACGACGCTCAAGGGCTGGACCGGAAAGCTCCACGATTTCGCGATCCGTCCGATCCAGCAGTTCAGCTATTCCACCGGCAAGAACGCCACCGATATCGCGCTCGTCATCGATGCGATGGAACTGCTCTATACACAGGACCTGGACGCTTTTGCGATCGCGTCGAGCGATGCCGACTTCACGCCGCTGATCATGCAGCTCAAGGCCAATGGCCATGAGGTCTACGGGTTCGGCGAGCGCAAGACGCCGACGCCTTTCGTCAACGCCTGCACCACTTTCCTCTTCCTTGACGGCCTCGAGGACAGCACCCCGCCTGCCGAAGCGGAGGTCGAGGCTCCGGCCGCTGCGCAGCCCAAGCCACGCGGTCGCCGCAAGACGGCGCCTGCCAATGGGCCTGCCACTGCCGCCGCGCCTGCCGCTCCGCCAGAAGCGCCGACGACGCCGGTCGCCAAGTCGCTCGCGCAGGACAGCAAGCTCATCACCACCCTGCGCGGCGCGGTGGAGGCCGCGGCCCGCGACGATGGCTGGGCGCACATGGCGGCGGCCGGCAGCGCGGTAAAGCGCCAGGCGCCGATCGATCCGCGCAACTATGGGGTCAAGAATTTCCCCCGGCTCTTCGAGGCGACCGGCCTCTTCGACATCATGAAGGGCGACAACGGCCAGGCCTATGTCGCGGACAAGCGCAACACCGACCGCGCGGCCAGGCCCGGCGGCTAGGTCGGATACCGGGCCGGCCGCTCAGCGCGGCCCGGCCTGCGCCCGCGGATGGGCGATGATCCGCGTCCATTCCTCGCCATGGGCCACGCCCGGGTCCGCGATCGCGGCAAGGACGGTCTGGACCTGCGGCAGGAAGCTTTGCCACATTGGCGCGCCCTCGAAGCGGATGTCGCAAGCCAGGCCCTCCGCCTCGCACAGCGCCCGCGCGGCGCGCTCGCTGCCCTTGCCTTTGACCATGATCTTCGTGTCCCGCATTTGACGCCCGAGTCCCTGGCGTCCGGTCTCGAAAATAGCCCTCGGGTCTGGCCCGCGCCAGCGATCTCGCGGGCAGGGCGATCCTCGATAGTCCGAGCTGGGTTGGATATCCCGTCGCCGGCGCGGCGGGGCGCGGTAAAAGGGAGGGGGGCGGCGCATCCCGGCCGCCGGCCGGGACCGGCGCTCTAGTCGCTGGCGCTCCCGGAGCCGCGCCTGCGCCGCGTCTCCGCCCTGCCGGGTGACGATTACCTTGCGGGGTGCCAACCGGATCCCCCAGTTTTCTATTTATCTCTCTCTAGTCGTCCAAGTGTGGCGTGCGGGGATCGGCGCTCGTCAAGGATGAGCGGTCCCCCCAATTTTGACGGCGCCGCCGCGTGCCGTGCCGACCCCGACAAAATCGGTTCCCCCACTCCCCGCAAAGCGGCGGCGACCGGAGACCGGTCGCCGTCCCTGACCAGCTTGACCGCCGCACGCCCGGAGGAGGGCCTCATCGAACGGATGAGACACTCACACGGAGGCACTCATGACCAACTTCACCAACTTCGCCGATCTCGCCAGCTTCATCGCCGCAAGCCGCGACAATGACGACGCCAGCCGCAATTATGGAGCCGCCTTCATCGAGCATAGCGAGATGGCCAAGCTCTCCATCGTCGAGGCGCCTGAAGCGCTCGACATGCCCGACCCGGAGCAGGTCCGCGCCGCGGTCGACATGATGATGCAGACGATGTTCGACGTCCTGCGCGACACCAGGATGGAGGCCTATGCCGCCGATCTCGCGTGGGGCTTTGCCAACAGCTTCCATGTCGTGGCCAAGCGCATCGAGGGCCGCGAGGATGACGCCGCCAAGGCGCTCGGGGAGCTCGCGCGCCACTACGACCCCTCGGAAATCTACGCGACGGAACTGGAGGACACGCAGCTGCTCTGCCAGACGCTGCAGGGATGCCGCGAAGCGATGGAATGCATGCGCGACCATGCCGCCGAAGTCTACCGGGTCGAGACCGGCAAGCCCTTCTCGCCTGTCAAGGGCAGCCGGGCATCCTCCGCGCTCAGCGCCTCGATGATCGACGCGCGCGATTATCTCGCAGGACGCGCCCGGACGCGCCGCGAACAGTTCGCGCCCGATGGTCCGGTGGTCATCTTCTCTGGCGGCCAGGTCTGGGAAGATCATGACCTGCTCTACAAGGGCCTCGACCGCATCAAGACGCGTATCCCCGAGATGATCCTCGCCACGACCGCGCAGGCCAAGGGCTGCGATGCCATTGCCCACGCCTGGGCCGCCGCTCGCGGCGTCAAGGTCATCCAGTTCCGCCTGGACCGCAGCCAGGGCAACCGCGCCGCCTTCGTCCGCAACGACCGGCTGGTGAACCTCAAGCCCGTCGAAGCGGTCATCTGCGAGGGCTCGGGCATCCAGATGAACCTCGCCCAGAAGCTGCGCCAGGCGGGGGTTCCGCTCCACGTCGTCAATCTCGCCCACCAGCGGACGGCCAAGCGGGCGTGAGCCCATCGGAGAGGTTCCGGCTCAGGCCGGGGCCTCTCCTCCGTCTTTTCGTCTGGCAGGGCGGCGCGCCGGGGCATCGAACCCCGTCGCGCCGCGCCGAAGGCGACCCTGAAACCTCTATCGGAGGGCTCTGGAGACCGGCCCGCAAAGCCCAAAGGAAAGAGGGGTGGAAAGGCGCGAGCCAACAGACAAGGAGAGCTCCCATGTCGATCCCGTTTCGCACTGCTGCCGCCGCGTCCACGATCCAATATCGCCCGCTCGTGGCCCGCATCACCGCGCGACACTATGCCCGCCTGCGCACCTATCTCGAAGCCGAAGCGGTCCGGCAGGGTCTGGACCTCCTGCGGCAGAAAGAGGGCGACGAGCACGCGCTCGACTATACGCTGAGCGCCCGCGTCGACACGCTGGCCCTGGCCGCCCTCGCCAAGCTCTTCGACTATGACGCCGATGTGATCGCGGTCCTCGAAGAAGCGCAGTTCACGCGCGCACAGATCCGCACCCGCCGCCTGCCGATGAGCGGCGACATTGTGCTCGAAATCGGCGGGCAGGGCGCGGGCGGCGCCGGTATGAGCGCGCCGGAATCGGCAGAGCAGGGCGGGGCACGATGACACGCCGGGCACGTCCTTTGCAGCCCGAACGCGCGCCGCGCCTCGACCTTTTGACGTTGCTCGGCCCCGCGCCAGTCGATGCCTTGTGGGAAGCGGAAAAGGCCGGCTGGCGCGCCTTCGTCATGGGTCATGGCGGGAGCAGCTACCGGCGGGGCAGCGCGAGAGATCAAGCCTGGCAGCGGGGCTTCGACGCGGCGGCGGCAAGTCGCGATCCCGCCCGCCTGATGCTTTAGGCAAATAGCTGCCAAAGCCGACGCAATTCGCCAACTATTCTTGCATCCTTTGATGCTAAAGACACGGTGCGACCCGAGGGACTCGCGGCTTTTGTTGCGAGCAACCCAAACTTGAGGCGATCCCTGCATTAGCAGGGGTCGCCTTTTTCTTGACGGGATGCCCATGAACCCGCTCTGAACCGCCGCCCGTTGCTGCGGATTCCCGCTTCACCGGCCATTTCCGCGCTGTTTCGCCCGGCTCGCTCGCGACCCCCAAGCGGACCCTTCGGTCCGCGGGCCGCTCGCCTCGGCCGGGGCGCCCCCACGAGAGGAAAATATCTCTCACAGACCTCCCATGATGTCAGCCGTCCGGGACCGCCTCAAGGATCGACGGTCCCCCCAATTTTGCCCTGGCCACCGCTCCGCTTCGCTCCACGGCAACCAGGACAAAATCGGTACCCCCGTCGCCCGCTTCGCGGCCGCCGGCGATGCCGGCGGTCCTTGACCCGATCCCGGACGGCCGACGGCCACTCCCCTGTCCTTCAAGACAAGAGGAGAAAGACGATGCAGACCCAGATGACCAGCGCCGCCGCCGACAACGCCGCCTTCTTCGCCGCCGTCGCCTGCGCACAGCGCCGCGCGCTCCACAGCTTCTTCGACCAGCATGTCATCCAGGAGAGCGAGGGCCGCTACATCAGCATCGACGAAGGCGACTATGACGCGCTGCCGATGACGCTCGTCGACCGGGTGGTGCACACAGTGCCGGGCGGTCTGTCGGACGAATATTGAAACCGAGGGGAGGGGCCGCAAGGCCTCTCCTTTTTTGCTGCTCGGGACAGACGGACGCGGGGGGCATCGAGCCCCCCGCGTCCGTACCGCGCCGGTCGGCGCGGCAGGGTCGTTTCAGGCGGCGAGGCGCTTGGTGACTTCCTCGAAACCGAGCTTCTTCACCTGCGCGGCGAAGGCCTCGATCCTATCGAGCGGGAGCTTGAACAGCCCCGCCTTGTCGAGGGCCGCCAGCGCCGCATCGCGCTCGCGTTCCGCGAGCCGCTTGCGGCGATCGGCCAGCCGCTCTTCGTCTGCGGCAATGGCCGCGCGTTCATCGTCCAGGGATTTCGCCATAGGAAGGCCTTTCGTTCAAGCTGATCGGGCTGTGAACGCGCCTCTCCTATAAGCGATGGAGAGGCCCGGCGGAAGACAGGAAAGGGGTTGCTGGGCGCATCGGGACGAGCCCGATGACGGCTCTATTCACTAGGCCGCCGCCGACCCCTGCGGGCCTGTCCCCGGCCAAGCGCACGGAGCCGATGCGAACGCCTCGTCTCCGCCCATTCGGGTGACGATCCTCGCCTGGGGCGGGGGCGTTTCGCCCCCGCTGCCAAAGCGACGGAGACCTCACGCAGGCGGGCCTGCGGGTTCCTCTTGCGTCGGAGCAAAAGAACCTCGCCTGCGGATTTGAGGCGGACGCCCAAAGGGCCGATCGGGATCGACGACGTGTCACCGCTCGTACCACCGCGCCGCTTTATGCCGCACTGGCGCCTCAAAGCGCCGCACCTGCCGGCCTGACCCAAGCTAGTTCCGCCACAAAGGGCGGAGCAGTACCCGCCGGAGGCCGGTTCCATCCCCTCATAGACGACGACCCGAACGTCCCAGGGCAACGGGGCGAGCTCTCAGGATTTTAGCACACCCTACGCAGCAAGCTGCAGGAAATAAGCCCGAAATCCAACGGGTTACGGCAGAGGGGCGGATGTTTACACTGTATGACGCGCGCGGCCGAAGTAATAATGGGCTCTAATTCAATATCTTAGCTGTCATCGCTGTTTACAGCGGCCTTCCCGCCTGCGCCTATTCTTGCGAAGGGGTGCACTCTCCTCTATAAGCGTCATCGCGCTCTCAAGCTCCACCAGCCTCTCTGCTAGGAGGCTGGCTTGTCCCACAGTTCGAAGATCGTCTCGCTGCGCATGGCGCGAGACCGGTTCGACCGTCTCGTCGCGGTCGCCGATGCGCGTCACTGTCGGCCGTCCGACGTCATCCGCAGCGCCATCGATGCCTATCTTGGCGGGGCTTCGGTCCTGACTGCCAGCCAGCTTCGTCTCGCGCGCATCGGCGAGTTCCAGCAGCTCGCCCTCGACATCATCATCCGTGAGCAATTTCCCGAATTCCGCGACCGCATCGTCGCGGAAACCGACAAGCGCCTGGAGCAGTATCATGGCGCGTAAAAACGATATCCGCACAGACGGCCGGGCCATCCCCTTGACCCATCACAGCGCGCGCGGACGGGTGCAGCGCAATTCGGGCAATTTTACCCGCGGCTCGCAGCTTCTCACCCACGAACTTCTGATGTGGTTCTCGGGTGCGAAACTGCCCATCCTGATGTGGTTCTTCCTCTTCGCGGCCGCCTGGTTCGTGATCATGTCGATCAAGCTCGACGAGCACGGCTTCCAGCTCATCTGCATGAAGATTTATGCCGCGCTCTGGAACTGGGTCGACCTCAACCCCAACAAGCGCGTCAACGTCACCCTGCCGAGCGGCGAGGTCATGCGTACGGTGATGCCCGCGGTGCCTTATATCGCCGAGGTCATCCAGGCCTGGAAGATCGCGATGAAAGGCCTTCTGGCGGCCTTCTTCGTATCCATCTTCATCACCATCCCGGTCGCACTCTGGTTCGTCGATCTTTCGCGCCAGCGGGGCAAGACGATCCTTCAGGAACGCCACGAGCGCGGAGCCATGCTGGTCGCCCGCCACGTGCTTCTCAACGAGATCAGCCAGCACAATTACGCGAAGTTCGAAGAGGAGGCGCAGGATCGCCTGCCCGGCCTCGCCCCGGCCAAGATTCTCGACATGCCGTTTCGTGCACGCAAGGCGGCGGGCATCCATCACCCCTATACGCTTGCGGGCATCCCTTATCCGCATCGCACCGAGCAGTCGCATACCATGCTCATCGGTACGACCGGATCGGGCAAGACGACCGAACTCAGGAGCCTGGTTTCGCAGGTGCGAGCCCGCGAGGACACGGCCGTCATCTTCGATCTCACCGGCGCCTATGTCGAAGCCTTCTACGATTCCGCGCGCGATACGATCCTCAACCCGATGGACGCGCGCTGCCCGGCCTGGTCGATCTTCAACGACTGCACCACGCATAGCGAATTCACTGCCGCAGCGGCGGCGCTCATTCCCTCGGACGGCGGCTCTGCCGAACCCTTCTGGGCGCTCGCGGCGCGCACCCTCTTCATCGAGATGTGCATCCGGCTCCAGGAGCGCGGCGCGACGACCAATCTCGCGCTTTCCGAGAACCTGATGACGGCCGACCTGAAGCGGGTTCACCGCTTCCTTGCCAACACGATCGCGGACCCGCTCACCGCGCCGGAAGCGGCACGCATGGCGGAATCGATCCGCGCGGTCTTCAATACCAATGCGCAGGTGCTGCGCTTCCTTCCCGACGAGGGGCCACGCTTCTCGATCCGCGACTGGATCACGACCGAGAAGAAGCCCGGCGCGATCCTGTTCATCACCTCGAACTATGTCGATCTGGCGATGAACCGGGCGCTGCTGACGCTGTGGATGGACATCGCCATCAACCGCCTCATGACCATGCCGCGCACCCGCGATCTGCGCACCTGGTTCATGTTCGACGAACTCGGCGCACTCCATCGTCTGCCCGCGATCGAGAACGGTCTCCAGACCGCCCGCGCGTTCGGCGGCGCGATGATCCTGGGGATCCACAGCTTCGAAAAACTGATCGAGGTCTATGGCGAGCAGGGTGCCCGCAATCTCGCCTCGCTCGCGCGCTCCAAGCTGATGCTCGCAACCGCCGACCTCGACACCGCCGAGCAATGCGCGCGCTACATCGGCAACCGCGAAGTACGGCAGATGGATGAAGCCTATAGCTACGGCTACAACAACACGCGCGACGCCTCGACGCTGACGCCCCGCAAGCAGGTCGAGCCGCTCGTCATCGCGGACGACATCACCAACCTGCCCTCGATGCATGGTTTCGTGAAATTCCCTGATGGCTTCCCCGCGGCGCGCATCCAGCTCCAGTGGAAAGACTACCCCCAGGTCGCCCAGGGCTTCATCGCCCGTCCCAATCTCCAGCCGGTGCGATCAAGGCGCGGAGAGGAGGCGTTCGAGGGGAGCGATGGGGGCGAAGCGGGCGGGCGCGATGGCGCCGCGCAGGTGATCGGGGAGGTTGCCGATCCCGTCAATCTGGCCAAGGAACTTGCCGCCAATATCCTGTCGGCCGAGGTCGAGGATGAGCATGATGAAGCGGCCCGCCGGGCGCAGCGTGCGGCCGAGAGCGACGAGCGGCCAGCAACCCCCACGCACGCCGCGGACAGGGCACAGGCGGCGCGCGCTGCGACCGGGGATCCTCAGACCGTGCCGCGCGATCGCGACGGGCGGGGTCAACCTGCGCCAGTGCCCCAGGTCGAGGATCAGACGCTGGTCGAGCTAAGGCAGGCGTTCGGGCGCGAGGACGACGGCATGGACATGGGGATCTGACATGCTGTCGGTCGCCTCGGTCCGCTCGGCTTCGGGCGCCGCGAATTATTTCGCGAAGGACGACTATTACACCGTCGAAGGATCCTCCGAGATCAGCGCCTGGGGCGGGGAGGGCGCGGGGGCGCTCGGGCTGTCGGGAGAAGTGGGTAAGGATGCGTTCGAGGGCATGCTCAACGGCATCCTGCCTTCGGGAGAAGGGGTGGCTCAAGTAGAGAACCGCCGGGCCGGCCTCGACCTCACCTTCTCCATGCCCAAGTCAGCCTCGATCCTGGCCTATGTGGCGGGCGACAAGCGCATTCTCGCCGCCAACATGGCGGCGGTCCAGAAGACGATGGCCTGGGTCGAGAAAAACCTCGCCGAAGGTCGCAAGGATATCGGCGGGCGAACCGTCCCTGTCGCGACCGGCAACCTCGTCTATGCCCTCTTCCAGCACGACACGAGCCGTGCCCTCGATCCCCAGGGGCATATCCATGCAGTGATCGCCAACCTGACCCGTCTGCCCGACGGCAAATGGCAAGCGCTCCACGCGGACAAGATCTGGAGCCACAACACCGTCATCGGCTCGATCTACCACGCCTATCTGCGCGAAGGCATCGAGCAGCTCGGTTTCAGGATCGAGGCGCTCGGCAAGCACGGCACCTTCGAGATCGCCGGCGTACCGCGCAAGGTGATTGATGCCTACAGCCAGCGCCGCGAAGCGATCCTCGAAAAGGCGGCGGCGCTTGGCATCGTCTCGCACAAGGGCCGCGACCAGATCACCACCAATACCCGCGATCCCAAGCTCAATGTCAAGGATCGCGACGCCCTCAAACAGGAATGGATCGACAAGGCGGCGTCGCTCGGATTTGACGGAAAGGCCCTCGTCGAGGGCGCCCTGGCGCGGTCCGATCGCCATGGGGCGCTCGGACCGCTCGAACGCGGCTACAAGGCGGTGACCGAGGCGATCGCCGCCGGGCGCGAAAAGCTCGGCGACCTTGTCCGGCCCGCGGATCCTCTGGTCGATCGCGGCCTTGCCCGCGTCACCCAGTCGCCCGCCATCGCGCGGGCCCAGCTCGCGGTCGCCTCGGCAGTCCGTATTCATAGCGAACGCGAGGCGGCCTTTCCCATCCATCGCCTTGCCAAGACCGCGCTCGACCTTGGCCTCAAGGACGTGACGATCGATCGGATCGAACAGCGGATCCAGCAACTCGTCGCGCGCGGCACGCTGCTCAGGGGACAGGAGCGCGCAGCTGACTTCGTCACCACCCGGCAGGCACTAGCCACGGAAACCCAGATCCTGACCCAGGTAGAGGCGGGCCGCGGACAGGCGAACCCAATCATCGACGCGTCGGAGGCGCCGGGCCGCCTGCAGGCAGCAGCGACGCAGCCCCTCAATACGGGCCAGCTCGCCGCCGCCACCTTGATCCTCGGCTCGGCCGACCGCACGGTCTCGATCCAGGGCATCGCCGGCGCCGGCAAGTCGACGATGCTCCAGGCCGTCGCCCGCGTGGCGGAGGCGGAAGGACGCGCCATTACGGGCCTTGCCTTCCAGAACAAAATGGTCGCCGACCTGGCCGAAGGCGCAGGCGTCCCTGCGCAAACCATCGCTTCCTTCGTGCTTGCCCATGAACGGTATGTCGCCGAACCGCAGGGGCCGGGCTATGATGCGGCGCGGGCGGCACATGCCGGATCGATGCTGGTCGTCGACGAGACCTCGATGGTGTCGTCGAACGATATGCTCAAGCTCCACGCCATCGTCGAGACGCTTGGCGTCGACAAGCTCGTGCTGGTCGGTGACCGGCAGCAGCTCTCCTCGATCGATGCGGGCAAATCCTTCGCCATGATCCAGGCGGCGGGCGGCACGCTGGCGCGCATGGACGAGAATATCCGCCAGCGGACCGACGTCCTGCGCACCGTCGCCGCGCTTGCCAATATCGGCAAGGCAAGCGAGGCGATGCGGGTGCTGGGCGACAAGGTCATCGAAGCCTCCCAGCCCGCGGAACATGCCGCCGATCTCTGGCTGGCGCTCGATCCCGCGGAGCGCCAGGCGACCGCGGTCTTTGCCTCGGGCCGCGAGGCACGTGCGGCGATCAATGAGAGGATCCAGGCGGGTCTTGCCGCCGAAGGCTCGCTGGAAGGGGAAGGCGTGCACCTCACGGTCTATGAGCGGGTCAACACGACGCGCGAGGAACTGCGCTACGCGGCCACCTACCGCGCCGGCATGACGCTCGAGGTCGGTCGGGGCGGCGGCCAGGACGTAGGGCTCCGCGCCGGGCGCTATGATGTGCTTGCGGTTCACGCGAACGGCAAGGTCGAGCTTGCCGAGGGGCGCCGCCGGATCCGCTTCGATCCGCAGAAGCTCTCGCCAACTGAAACGCGCGACCGGCTTCAGCTGACCGAGAAGAAGGATCTCCACCTGCGGGCCGGCGACCGCATACGCTGGACGGCCAACGACAAGTCGCGCGGGCTTACGAACGCCTCCCTCGCCCGGGTTGTCGCCGTCGATCGCGACAGCGTGACAGTCGAGACGGCGGGGAGGGACCGGCTCGTGCTCGCGTCTGGCGATCCCATGCTGAGCCGGGTGGACCTGGCCTATGCGCTCAACATGCACATGGCGCAGGGGATCACCACCGACAAGGCGATCACGGTCATGGATAGCCATGAGCGCAACCTGTCGAACCAGCGCCTCTTCAACGTCGGCGTCACGCGCGTGCGCGACGACCTCACTATGGTGGTCGACGACAAGGCGAAGCTCGAGAGGCAACTCGACCACAACCCCGGAAACAAGACCTCCGCGCTCGAGACCCTGGGTCGGCTCGAAATCGACGGTCCGGGAAGGGCGCAGGCATCCGGCCCATTCGATCCGGGACCTGTCGAAGGCGGACCTGGTCCCAAAGCGGCCGAAGGAGTCGATGGCTTGCCGCCGGTGCCCCCGGCCGAAGGGCAGGCGGCAGCCAGGACGAAGTCTGATGATCTGAGCGCGCCGCGCCTCAAGCCCGAACAAGCCGATCTGCTGCCCCCGCTGCCCGAACGCAGCCTGGGCCTCGATTTGTAAGCCGAGCGGCCCTCTGCCGCTGATGACCAAGGAGACGAGGATATGTCTGGATGGGATTATGACGATGCCGGCAAGTTCGGCAGCGAAAAGGCGGCCGAGGATTTCGCGAAGGCCAATAACATCGACCCCAGCGACTTCCGTACCCGGCGAAAGGGCGAGAGCGTCGAGCTTGAAATCCGGCGTTCCGCACTCGATGGGCGTACGCTGCGCGATGGCGGCGAAGGCCGCCGCGATGGCTGGAATTGACCGCTGTGGGTCTCGCGGATCGCGATTATATGCGCGCGCGCAGGCGGCGTGGCCAGCTCCCGCCCGAACCGCGCCTCGTCGTCCATCCCATGCAGAAATGGATCGTGCTGCTGTCGACCGTCACGTTTCTTTATCCCGCCTACCGGGAGGCGAAACGCTCCGGCTGGCTTCCCGATGCAGGACCGTCCCTGCCGTTTCCCGCGACGGGCAGCGTAACCGTGGCTCGCGGCATCGAGCGCAAGGACGCGACCTCAAAGCTACGGGTGAGCACGGCTGACGCCAACGCCGTGGTGCAGCTCTTCGAGCGTGCGAGCGATCGTCATGTGATCTCGGTCTATGTCCGTCGCGACGATCATGCGGAGGTCCCGGTGCCGCCTGGCACCTACCGCATGCGGATCATCGAGGGCGACAAATGGCATGGGCGTGGAAGATTTTTCGGACCTTCGACCACCTACGAGACCGTCGTCAAACCCATGACCTTCACTGCCACCACCTCAAACGGGATCGATCTGCATCGGCGTCCGGGCGGAAAGCTTCACACGCGCGTGAACCTCACCGATCCACCGGCGCTCGACTGAGAAAGGACAAAGCATGGACATTGGCGAAATCCTGCTATCTCCGAAAGGTCGAGTGGGCCGCGCTCCGTTCATGGCGGTGGTGGCCACAGGCTGGGCAATCGCGTTCGATCTCCTGCCTTTCAACCCGCTGCTCGCGCTACGCTATGCCGCCGCCATCAACGTCGCGGTCGTCGTCATTAGCGCGCTGGCGGTCTGGGTGGGGATCGCCATTACGGTCAAGCGTTTCCACGACGTCGGATTATCGGGGTTCAATACGGTCGGATTGGTCTGGGCGACGCTGCGCGGCGACCCGCTGGCGACCGACGCGCCTTTGACCATGGCCATCGCGGCCTTTGGGATCATCATCCAGCTATGGCTTTGCATCGAGCCCGGCTCGCGGAGCGCCAATCGCTTCGGCAACCCCCTGTCGGCTTAACGGGCGCATCCCTTGCCCTCGACCCGCAGGTCGACATAGGCCCGGCCGTTCCATCGCACGACCGGCATGCAAAGGCCGGGGCCGCCGATGCCGATATCCGGCCAACCGTCCGCGCCCTTGGTGCGACGAATATCGGCGATACCGACCGAATTATAAATGCGCTTCCAGCGGCCGTCGGCCTGCTGGCTCATCACCCAGAAGGCGGCGCCTGTATTGCCGTAACAATAGGTACCGCCCTCTGTGATGATAGCCTCGGGCTTGCCGTCGCCATTGAGGTCCCGCCGCTCCTCGATCCTGCCGGGTTCGTAGGCCCCGGGTCCACCGTCGACGCCGTCGTCATAGCAACCACTTTCCCACCGGCCCTTTTTCATGCGGAAGCCGGCGGCAAGGAAGATCGCGGCATCGCCAGCGGGCGCGGCGGCTGGGGCCGGACCCGGGGTAGCATTCCGGGCTGTAGATGGGCCTGGCCGGGCGGCCGCCGAAGCCGTACGTGCGTCCGTGTAAACATTGCCATCATAAGCGAGTCGCGTCGTCACGCCGCCGCGCGTCGCGTTAAGAACGAACCAGCCGTTGACTGCCGTACCCGATGCAGCGACCGATCCTTCGCCTTCAAGAATGCGGCGCCAGCGGCCATCCGGGCCCTGGGTGGCGACGGCATACCAGCGCTTCTCCTGCTGGTAGCAATCTCCGCTGTCGATAAAGAGGGCTTCCTTGCGTCCATCGCCGTTCATATCGACGAAGGTAATGCGCGGCCTTGCCGGTTTGCCGCAGCGGTTCGTCGGCCCGACGGCGTCGGTGACGACGGGAAAGCCGCCCGCGCCATAGAGGGCTTTCGCCTGTTCGCGGGTCATGCCTGCCGATTGGGCCATGAGCGGCGGCGCCCATACAACTGCCGCGAGTGCGCCGATGCCTGTCCATCTGCCCATATGTCGCTCCCCGCACCGCTACAAAGGATCCTGCATCGTGACGGTTCGGTCGCAAGGATCAAGCGATTCCATCAGAAAGAGGCTGCGTGACCTCGGGATTCCCGAATGGCCAGGTCGATCGACGGCGTGAGGCGGCTCCCTGGGCCACCTCTCGGGGTCAGTCGGCTGCGGGCCTGCGTGCTGTCTTCCTGCAATCCTGATGTCGCGTGTGACACTTTACCCAGAGGTCGGGGTAAAGTGTCACGGATGGTATCAGATGTGAGGCGGAGCGGGCGAGGCAATATCCCCTGGAAGCCTCGACGCACGGGAGTTGTGCGCGGATGTTGGCTATAAAGCTTTGTGGCTCTCTCAGAAATGCTCTGGCGGCGGCGAATTGCCGCACTTTACCGCCTAAAGCTGCTAGTCAGTCGGGATGGTACAAACGAACATCTCCAGGGTCCCTAGCACGTCCGGCCGAAATTGGAGCGAGGACGAGCGCGTTGCCGCGCTGGACCGCTATGACATTCTCGATACGCCGACCGAGCCGATCTTCGACGACATCGCCCGTCTGGCCTCCGAGGCGCTTGGGGCGCCGATCGCCGTGGTCAACCTTATCGCGGCCGCGCGGCAGTGGTTCAAGGCCGAAATCGGCATCGGCGCGCGCGAACTCCCTCTGGAAGTCTCGATCTGCGCGCATGCGCTGCTCGAGGAGGACATGATGGTGATCCCCGACACACGGCTGGATCCGCGGGTCGATTGCAATCCCCTGGTGGCGGCCGAAGATGGACTTCGCTTCTATGCCGGGGCGCTTCTCAAGACACCCGACGGTCTGCCCATCGGCACGCTGTGCGTTCTTGATCGGCAGCCTCGCCCGGAGGGCATCACGCCCTTTCAACGGCTCACCCTCGAAGTGCTGGCGCGCCAGGTCATGACGCAGCTGGAATTGCGCAGGTCGCTCAGCCAGCAGCAGGAAACGCTCGCGCAGCTCGCTGCGAGCGAGGAGCGGACCCGCCTTGCCCTCGACGCAGGCGAACTCGGCGCCTGGGAATCGACCCCGGCGCTGCGTTCGCTCAAATGGGACGCGCGCACCCGGGAGTTGCTTGGCCACGAACCTGACGAAGCGCTCGACTATGAAACCTCGTTTCTCGCGCGGGTTCATGCCGAGGATCGCGAGCGGGTCGCTGCCCTTATCGCCGAGGCGCTGGCCCCTGGGGGCGCAGGCACGGTCAGCGTCGAATATCGCACGGTCAATCCTCGTGATGGCCGTGAGCGCTGGATCCACGCCAAGGGCGCGCTTGCCGTAGGTCTGGGCGGCGAACAGAAGTTCGTCGGCACGGTGCGGGACATCACCGCGGAAAAGGATGCCGAGATGCATCGGCGGCTCCTGACCGGCGAGCTCCAGCACCGGGTCAAGAATACGCTCGCTGTGGTAAATGCCATCGTCCACCAGTCGCTCCGCAGCGCGCCCTCGATGGAGGAGGCGAGTACCGCGATCGGGCAGCGCCTCCAGACCCTGGGCGCCGCTTACGAGTTGCTCACCCGCACCGACTGGACGGTGGCGCCGATCGGCGCTGTTGCCGAAGGAACAACGGCGCTTCATGGCGCTCGCACAGGCGCGATCCGGATTGCGGGGCCTGATCTTCTTCTATCGGCACGGGCCTCGCTGGCTCTGTCCATGTCCCTGCACGAGCTTTCCACCAATGCGGTGAAATATGGCGCGCTGTCGGTGCCGGGCGGGCACGTCGACCTCACCTGGACCATCGAGGAGGAACAGGGAAAGTCATTCCTCACGATCTGTTGGGAGGAGCGAGGCGGACCAACCGTATGCGCGCCCGAGCGCGGCGGGTTCGGCACCCGGTTGATGGCCAGCCTTGCCAGCGATCTCGGCGGCAAGGGAGTCATCGACTATCAGCCGACCGGTGTCGTCTGGCGGCTTCGGGCTGATCTGGCACGGATCACCGAACCCGCTTGAGTGGGACCCTTGGCGGTTCCGGCTCGGTAAAATGTCACGGGTGGAAAAACTTGGATGTTGCTGTCCGCTGGGGATTCACATTGCGCGCGCGCGTGATAGATTCATCTTATGTTCCAGCAACCCGACCTCTTCGCCTCCGTCGATCCGGTCAGGCAGCCGCCGTCCGACGACCTGAATTTGCCTGCCCTCATCGAGCGCATCGCCGATGTTTCGCGGCGGCCGCGCTATGCCTTCATGGTGCTCAACCTGATCGCCAAGGCGGCGGGGCGGAACAGCGGCAGTGCAGGTCCTTATGTCCTGGTGGATGGCGAGCGCATTCCCTTGCGCGATTGGCTCTGCGACTCTCTTGTCCCCATTGCGCAGCGCGATGCGCGCCGTCTCGCCATCGTCGACGAGGTGCGGTCGGGCCTTGAGGCGCAAAAGGCACTTCCTGACGATCCGCAGGAGGCGGCCCGTGTGGTCCAGGAGGAGGTGAAAGTGCGCATCCGGCGCTCGGGCCGTTGCAATGTCAGCCGCGCTGTTTCGGACCTCGTAAGAGCCGGTCTTGTGCGCAGGCATTATCAGGGCTTTCGCGTCGATCATCATAATCGCGGTGCGCAGCGCGAAGCGGTTTACACGATCACCGATGCGGCTGCGCGCGCGTTGCGCGCCTGAGCAGGACGGCAGGGCAGGAACTGGTTCCATTAGGAATGACATATCATTTTAATTGCTCATTTGCACATGATATGTCATGCACTTTCCATGCCCCGCGCTTCTCGAGCCTCTAGCGGTCTGCCGCCCCAAAGCCAGCGTGCCATTCGCCAGTTGGGCGAAGACTTGCGCACCGCACGCAAGCGGCGACGCATCCCGCAGAAACTGATGGCCGAGCGTATGCTGGTGTCGGTGCAGACGCTGCAGCGTCTCGAGGCCGGCGATCCGACCGTAGGCCTCGCAGCGCTCGCGAGCGCTCTCTTCGTGCTGGGTATGACGGCTCGCCTGGAATCGCTCGTCGCCCCTGAGACCGACAGGGTCGGGACCAGCGAGGAAATAGGCCGCCTGCCGCACAGCATCCACACGCCGCGGCGCGACGATCCGCTGGATTTCTAAGCCATGGCCGACATCGAAACCTTCGTCTTCGTCTATCTGGACGGCGTTGCCGTCCCCGCGGGCCTTTTGCGCCTCCACAGCGAGCCGCGCGCCAGCTACGCGACCTTCGCATACGGCAATCGCTATCTCGAGCGACCCGACCGCGTCGCGATCGATCCTGTGACCCTGCCGCTGCCGCCAGCCGGCACGCGCCAGGAATTCCGGACCGAGGAAGGCTTTGCCGTCTTCAATGGGATCCGCGACGCCGCGCCCGACGGGTGGGGTCAGTATCTCATGTACAAGGCGATGGGCGAGCGAACGCCAAGCGAGGCGGATCTCCTGCTTGCTTCGGGCGACCACCGCGTCGGCGCGCTGGCGTTCGGTCCCACGCTAGACGCGCCAAGGCGCCTCGCGCCCTGGGGCGAAGCCGACGCGCCCGGCGAACAGTTCACCCTGGCAGAACTGGCCGCCGCCGCCGAAGAAGCGCAGGAGGTCGACCAGCTCAGCGAAAATCTGCGTCCCCTCCTGACCGCCGGCTCGTCGCTGGGCGGCGCGCGTCCCAAGGCGGCGACGACGATCGAGGGCCAATCCTGGATCGCCAAGTTTCCAGCACGCAACGACACCTTTCCCGAATGCCGGGTCGAGCTAGCTACCATGCGGCTCGCCGCTGAATGCGGGCTCGACGTTCCGTCGCTTCGCTTCGAGCAACTGCTCGGCCGCGACATCTATCTGATCGAACGTTTCGATCGCAGGCTGGACGGCAACCGGATGCTGCGCGCCTCCTTCGCATCGGGGCTTACGATGCTGGGCGCGCATGAGAGCGAGGTCAGCCGCTATGCCTATGCCGATCTCGGGGCGACGCTGCGCCAGCACGGCACCGCGGTCCGGCGGGATCTTGAGGAACTCTTCAGGCGCATGGTCTTCAACATCCTCGTCACCAATGACGACGATCACCTGCGCAATCATGGTTTCCTGTGGGACGGGAAGGGGTGGCGGCTGTCGCCGCTCTATGACGTCGTTCCCAAGCCGCAGGTGGGCCTGGATCGCCGGCTCGTGCTGGGCGTGGGTGCCGAGGGTCGCCAGGCCAGCCTTGCCAACGCGCTCTCCCAGGTCGCGCAGTTCGACCTGGGAGACGAGGACGCGCGCGCGATCGTCATCGCCATGGCCGACAAGGTTCATGCGCGGTGGCGTGCCTGTTTCGAAGAGGCAGGGGTCAACGTCGCCGACCAGGGCCGTTTTGCTACCTGCTTTCGTCTGGCGGACCCCGAACATCGCGCAATCGGCTGACAGGCGCGCAACCTTACACCGAAGGGCGTCGCAGGGCCGCGGCGCTCCAGAGGGATTTCAGGCCGCGCGCGCTTCGGCCGACGCGGTGGAGGAAGCTGCGGCGGGAGAGGGGGCTGCCTTGGTCGTGCCAGCCGCCGCGGCGATCAGCCGCTCTCGCATCGCCTTGCCTGGCTTGAAATGCACGGATCGCTTGGCCGGGACCGGCACGGCCGCGCCGCTGCGCGGATTCCGCCCGGTGCGAGCCTCGTGTAGCCGCGTCGAAAAGGCACCGAACCCGCGCAGCTCGACACGCCCGCCAGCGGCTAGCTGGTCGACGACCGCCTCGAAGAAGAGATCGACGATCTTTTCAATCTCCTGCGCGGAGAGTTCCGGGTTTTCCTTGGCCAGGAGGGCCACGAGTTCAGATCGCACCATGGCTGAAGCCTGCTTCACTGGTTTGTCACTACATCCAAGATAAGTCATCCGCGCGCCTATCTCCACATTTTATGGTGGTGCCGTAATGATTTAGTTGGAGGGGTGGTTGGTCGGGTGGGCAACTCACCGCGGCACGATTTGAAGGTCCGGACTGAGCTGCGCCCGCATGGCCCGGATCCTGTCGGTCGCATCGTCCGCCGTCATGCCGAGCGTCATCAGGGCCTGGGCACCGAGCCCAAGCCCCGCAGCATAGTTTTCGGGAAAGACATGTGCCGCGCCCGCCTGCGCCAGCTCACCCAGATGCGCATCGTCGCGAAGGCTGGCGATCACCTGGATTGCGGGGTTCAGGCGCTTGGCTTCGCGAATGATGCGCACCGACCGATGCCAGTTGTTGACAAGCACGATGATGGCCGCGGCGCGATCGACGCCGGCTGCCTTGAGTATTCCCGCTCGGCTGGCGTCGCCGAAAACCGCTTTATGACCTTCCTGTTGGGCGCGGCGAAGGCGCTCCACGTTTCGCTCGATCGCCAGGTATGGAATTTCGCTCGCCTCGAGTGTGAGCGCCACCAGACGGCCCACGGGGCCGCAGCCGGCAAGCACGACGTGACCCTTGAGCTCCTGAGATGTTGTGCGCACCGCTGTTTCGATCTCAGCGCCGCGCGGATCCCGGCTCCGCACCATGAGATCTCCGGCCCGGTCGCTCCACTGCGCCAGGATCGGTCCGACGAGCATGCTCGCTGCGATCGCGCCCAGGACGGGCTGGCCGATCGCGGGCGACAGAAGGGCGCTGTCGAGCGACCTGCCCACGATGAGTAGCCCAAGCTCACCTGAATGCGCCAGAAGCAAGCCGGTCTTGACCGCGCTGCTTGCCGGAAGGCCCGAGAGACGGGTGACCCCAAAGACGACCAGGAACTTGACGACGAGGATCGCGGCCAGAACGAGAAAGGTGACAGCCGGCTGGGCCAGGATCTGCGACCAGTCGACCGACATGCCGATCGTCACGAAGAAGATGCCCAGCAGCAGATCGCGAAATGGCCGGATTTCCTCTTCGAGCTGGTGCCTGAAGTCACTTTCGCCGACCATCATCCCGACCACAAAGGCGCCGATAGGAAGCGACAGTCCGATCTCTTCGGCTGCGAGCGACGCGCCCACCACAAGCGTCAGGACGGCCAGCAGGAAAGTCTCGTCCGGGCCCGATCTCGCGACCCACCCGAGCAGACGGCCCAGAGTCCGCCGAGCCAGAAGAGCCACGCCCGCCAATGCCACGAAGCTGACCCCCATGCGCAGCAGCACCTTTTCCATCTCGACCTCGTTGGCCGCGTCTGGGAGGGCAGCAATGAGCGACAGCAGGATCAAAGCGACCAGGTCCTCAAACAGGACTATGCCGGTCGCAGCCACGCCGTGGCGGCTCGATACCGCGTCGGTGTCGACGAGATGCTTTTGGATGATGGCGGTCGATGACATGGCGATGGCGCCGCCCAGGAGGGCCGCAGGCAGAAGCGGCAATCCTACGACGAAATGGCTCGCAGCTCCCGCCAGCAGTGTTGCGCCTGCCACGGTTCCGAACCCGAGCCCGATCATGGCGCCCCCGCTGGACAGCAGCCGAGGCACGGAAAATTCAAGGCCAATCACGAACATGAGGAGAGCGATGCCGAGCTCGCCGAAAAAATGGGTGCCTTCGCTGTCGGTTACTGCGCCCATGCCATGGGGGCCCAGGAGCAGGCCGGCGGCGAGATAGCCCAAGACCGGTGACAAGCGCAGCCTCGCCAGGATGGGTCGCGTCCGTCAATGTGGTGTAGAATTGGGTGTGGCCAGCGGGCTGCATTTTCAGGCGGCCTTGGGTGTAATCTGTAGCGGCTGTGCCTCCTCGATCATTGGTGTAGCAAGGGCGGCCATGCCCTCGATCTGCATGTAGCGGTGCTGGAGCTGGTATTCGTCATTCTGCTCCAGCAGGACGGCGCCGACGAGGCGGATGATGCTATCCTCGTTCGGGAAGATGCCGACGACATCGGCGCGGCGCTTCACTTCCTTGTTCAGGCGTTCCAGTGGATTGGTGGAATGTAATTTGACGCGGTGCTGCTCGGGGAAGGTCATGTAGGCCAGCACGTCGTGCTCGGCATCGTCCATGCAGGCGCCGAGCTTTGGCCAGCGGGTACGCAACTGGTCGGCGACCTGGCGCCAGACCTGTGTCGCGGCGGCATGGTCGGGCTGGAGGAAGACCTGGCGGATGGCAGCGGCGACGACGGTGTTCTGGCCCTTGGGCACGTAGGCCAGGGCATTGCGCATGAAGTGGACGCGGCACCGCTGCCAGGTGGCGCTGAGCACGCGAGTGATCGCTGCCTTGAGGCCCTCGTGGGCATCGGAGATGACCAGCTTCACGCCGGTCAGTCCGCGGCGTGCGAGGTCCTTGAGGAAGCTCGACCAGAATGGCTCGGCTTCGGAGGGTCCAATGTGAAGGCCAACGATTTCGCGCTTGCCCTCGGTGTTGACGGCAACGGCTATTATCGCGGCGACACTGACGATCCGCCCGCCCTCGCGCACCTTGAGGTAGGTAGCATCGAGCCAGAGGTAGGGCCAGTCGCCGGTGAGCGGCCGCTTAAGGAAGGCATGGACACGTTCGTCGATATCCTTGCACAGCTTGGACACCGAGGATTTGGAGATGCCGGTCATGCCCATGGCCTGCACCAGCTCGTCGACACGCCGGGTGCTGACGCCGGCGATCCACGCCTCCTGGATCACCGCGACCAGCGCCTTCTCGACGGTCTTCCTGGGTTCCAGGAAGCCAGGGAAGTAGGCGCCGGTCCGTAGCTTGGGAATCCTCAGGTTGAGCGTGCCGAGCCGGGTATCGAGGCTGCGGTCGCGGTAGCCGTTCCGCCAGGTCGTCCGGTCGCCGGAGCGCTCGTGTCGGCTAGCGCCGACCAGGCCATCGACGTCGGCCTCCATGATGATCTGTAATACGCTCTCGGCGATCGTGCGCAGGAAATCTCCATCTCCAGTCTTCGCCATCAGCTCGGCAAGCGGTAGTCTGTCGTTGGTCATCGGGATCAACTCCTCGGTGGGCGTGTGAAGTGTGGTAACTCCACCTTACCGATGAGCCCGGTGGCCACCGAGATCGAAATCGCATGGGGTGGGGCATGCCCCACCCCATGCGATCATCTCAATCTACACCAGAAATTACACCACGAGCGCGGACGCTAACCCAGGATGGCAACGGCCACAAATGCAGCCGCGATCAGAAGGAATGTCTGAGCAAGCTGTTCTTCCATGAATTCAAGAGCCCTATCCAGTTGCTAGTTGGATTTGGACGTGATGTAGGATGGAAGAAGGAGATGTCATCCGCATACGCAGGCCATCCACCCCCAAGATGAAAGCATCGAGGGAGGTGATGCTTTATACATCAAAACACTCATTTCAAACTGAGAAATGAGGTGATACATCGGCAGAAGGGTATAAGATTTCCAGGGTAGCCTCGGGTCGCGCTATGGGACGGCAGCTTCGCAACGGGCTGCCGTTTCTGCCTGCGGCGCTTCCTCACATGATAGCTTGCCCGGTGCTGCCGCGTCGCTACGCGAAGCACCCGCGCATCAACCGGTGGCCAGTCGGGCCTGCTCCCGGGAAAGAAGACTGGGCGCATGGCCGGGGCGCCCAAAGAGGTAGCCCTGGACCTGGTCGCACCCTTCCGCCACCAGCAGGTCGACGTGCCCGCTGTTCTCCACCCCTTCAGCGAGCACAGGGACGCCAAGGCTGTGGCCCAGCGCGAGCACTGCCCTGATGATTGCTCTGGCCTGCGGCCGCTCTTCGGACCCGATGACGAATGATTTGTCGATCTTGATCTTGTCGAAGGGGAACGAGTTGAGCGTGTCGAGCGAGGAATAGCCGGTGCCGAAATCGTCGATGGCAATGGCGATCCCCATCGCCTTGAGTTTACGCAAAATATGCAAGGCGCGCGGCTTGTCGGCGATGATCGCGGTTTCAGTGATCTCCAGTTCGAGACGCCTTGGTGCGAGTCCGGTCTCCAGAAGCGTCTGGGCCACGCTCTCGGGCAGGCTCGCCTGGCTCAACTGCACGGCGGAGAGGTTGATGGCCACGGTCAGTCCGTCATCCCAGCGGGCCGCCTCCTCACAGGCTTGCCGCAGCACCCACTCGCCCAGCGCCAGGATCTCGCCGGTTTCTTCGGCAACAGGAATGAAGATGTCAGGGGGGACCAGGCCGCGCTTGGGGTGGGTCCAGCGCAGCAGAGCTTCATAGCCGTTTACCCTGTCGTCCCTGAGCGAACGCTGTGGCTGGTAGAGGATCGTCATCTCACCGCGCGCCGCGGCGCCCCGAAGGTCGGCCGCGAGTTGCCGGCGTTCGCGCGCCTGCTCGTCCATACCTTTTTCGTAATAGCAGATCCGTTCGCCTACCGTCCCTTTTGCCCGGTACATGGCCAGATCAGCATGATTGCACAGCTGCTCGCGATCCTGGCTGTCGGCCGGATAGGTTGCGATGCCAAGGCTCGCATGGACGCTCAGATCGTGCGCATTGCCGGCATTGATCGCCGCCAGCCCAGTGCTCAGGCGCGTCACAAAGTCGGCAAGCTCATAGTCTTCGCGGTACAGAATTGCCGCGGCGAATTCGTCGCCACCCAGCCGGGCGACATGTTCATTCTCGCGAACCGCGTCCTTGAGCGCTGCGGCGACCATCTTCAATGCTTCGTCACCGGCTGAATGGCCGCGGCTGTCGTTGATATCCTTGAAATTGTCGAGGTCGACAACGACCAGTCCCAGGCGCGAACCGGCCCGCGCCGCAACGTCGAGATCGCGGTCGACGACATCGTTGAACCTGCGCCGGTTGGGCAGGCCGGTCAGGCCGTCATGCAGCGCCAGGTGCCGGATTCGTTCTTCCGAACGGCGCTGCTGGGTAATATCGTCAAAGGTGCTCACCCATCCGCCGTCGGGAAGCGCGCGCGAACGTACGCTCACCACGACGCCGGGATATTCCGAGATAGCAGGCGCGTCTCCTGAAGCGCTCAGTGCCTGGGCGAGGTTACGCTCGATTTCTGCTGCGCGCTGCTCGACCTCGGCAACGGGAAGATGGTTGGCAATGCCGGTGCGGATCACTTGTCCCACCGTCATGCCGCATTGGAGCGCATCGCGCCCAAGCCCGTACAGATCCAGGAAACGCTGGTTCCAGAGCAAAAGCCGACCGTCGCCGTCGTATAGGCAAAGGCCCTGGTGCATATTCTCAAGGGCCAGGTCGAGTTGGGCCTTCATGCCCTGGACGCGAAGCTGATTCTCGCGTTCCTGTCGGCGCAATTTGATGCCCGTCCGCCGGCTCGTGATCGCCGCCGCCGCAGTGAGAGCGATCGTGCAGGAGACCGCGAGAAAAATCCAGAGCGATATGGCGCGGGGAGACATCATGCTGAGGGGTGAGAAATCGCTTCGCGACGGAATCAGCGTGATCGCGGTCATGCCCGTAAAGTGTAGCAGGACCACGGCGGCGGTGATCAGACCTGCGGCCGCCGCGCCTTTGGCGAGCGATCTGCCGCGCAGCGCAAGGGGCAGCGCCCAGACTAGCGGGACGATTGCGAACACGGCCGAGGCCACGACATAATCGGCCTTCCAACGAATGAGCGCAGGCATTTCGAGCGCCGCCATGCCAAGATAGTGCATGGCCGTGACGCCCCCGCCCATAACCGAAGCGGCAAGAAGCGCGCCGAGCCAGTGCGGCGCGCGTGTCGCAATGAAGAGGCCCGCTGTCGCGCCTGCCAGCACGACCAGGAGCGAGACCACGGTCTGCTGGACATGATAGCCCATGACGATGCCGGGATCGTAGCCCAGCATCGCGATGAAGTGCGTGGCCCAGATGCCAAGACCGGCAGTCAGCCCCGCCATCGTCAGCCACAAGCTGCGCGAACCCGTGTCTGTCCAGGCCGCCTGCCGACAGAGGCGAACGGTTGCTGCCGCCGTCAGGAGACAGACTATAGCCGCGAGGATGACCAAGGGCGCGTCATGTTGATCGCGCAGGCAAAAGAGAAAGGGAAACATCGCCAATTGAGACCGAAGGAATTTGAACCTTCCCCATTTCACAAAGTGATTAACGGAGTTCGGCCCTTCGCGACAAATTGCGTAAAATCTGAACGACGCGCGCGCGAAGGGCTTTCCGCCGGCAGTGCGGTCGCTCATCCTTATTGCTCTCGCGGACGAGTCCGCGCTCGGAGGCGGACATGCGCATCGCGATCTTTGGTACGCGAAAGTACGACCGGCAGTTCCTGACCCAGGCGAACGTGGCCTATGGGTTCGATCTCGATTTCCTTGACGTTGCCCTCTCGCCCACATCGGCGCGGCTCGCGCGCGGTTTTGACGTCGCCTGTATCTTCGTGAACGATATCGCCAACCGGCAGGTGCTCGAGGTGTTGGCCGAAGCTGGGGTGGGTCTCGTCGCGTTGCGCTGCGCAGGCTATAACAATGTCGATCTCGTCGCGGCCGAGACGCTCGGTCTCGCCGTCGTGCGGGTGCCGGCCTACTCGCCGCACGCGGTTTCCGAATTCACGATCGGTCTCCTGCTGGCGCTCGATCGCAAGATCCACCGCGCATGGTCCCGGGTTCGTGAGAACAATTTCGCGCTCGATGGCCTTGTCGGCCGTAACCTGCACGGACGTGTCGCGGGCGTCGTGGGAACGGGACAGATTGGCGGGCTTGTCGCTCGCGCCTTGCGGGCTGGCTTCGGGTGTGAGGTCCTGGCCAGCGATCCTGTCGTTGACGAAGCGCTCGTCGCGATCGGCGTGCGCTATGTCGAGCGCGAGGACCTGCTTCGCGAAGCGGATATTATCACCTTGCACTGCCCGCTCACGCCCGAGACCCGCCATCTGATCGATGGCCGCGTCCTGGCGGCAGCGCGGCCCGATCTGGTTCTGGTCAATACCAGTCGCGGCGCGCTTATCGACAGTGCCGCGCTGATCGAGGCGCTCAAGGCGCGCCGGCTGGGCGGTGTCGCGCTCGATGTCTATGAGCAGGAAGCGGGCATCTTCTTCGACGATCTTTCCAGCGAGATCATCGACGACGACATCCTCCAGCGCCTGCTGACGTTCCCCAATGTCCTGATGACGGGCCACCAGGCCTTCCTCACCGAAGAAGCGTTGACAGCCATCGCTGAGACCACCTTGGAAAGCATCCGCGCCTATTCTGCCGGCGAGCCGCTGTGCCACCAGCTGCGCTATCAAGCCACACGGCCGGGGGCTGGATAAGCGTGCGACGGCTCATTCGGTCTGGGATCCCCTCCATCCACCTATGTCCGATAAATGGGATTCTCGGACATAGGATTTACGGCTCTGTTGCAAAGATTGGCGGCAGTCAGAGGTAGGCTGTCGCTCTGCGCCGATCAGGCGGCTGCTGCGAAATGGTGGTTGAGCATGCCCATGGCCTCCGTCAGCGCCGAGGGCCCAATGCCAAA
>Ga0233425_10001772_pt1 | contig 45856 bp, 42 predicted proteins | sample Watercolumn_Towu_2_FD_181712 | JGI IMG/M metagenome (GOLD analysis project Ga0233425, IMG submission 181712) | Freshwater microbial communities from Lake Towuti, South Sulawesi, Indonesia - Watercolumn_Towuti2014_140_MG | ecosystem: Environmental > Aquatic > Freshwater > Lake | place...
AGGGCGACGTCCTAGGCCTCTAGACGATGGGCGCGAGTTGCGCGGCCGGATCGCGGCGGCGCGAGGGCGTGTATAGAGGCGCGGGCGGCGCAAGACAAGGCCGGCGGCCGGCGCCACATCGCCGCGCGACGTCCCGTTTGCGCCCCAGATTGCGCCCCTTCCGCCGAGGCCCTAAAGCATCGCGGCGATGCTGACGATCAACGATCTCGTCTACCGGCTTGGCGACCGGCTGCTCTTCGATCATGCGGGCGTGTTCCTCCCTGGCCGCTCGCGCGCGGGCTTCGTCGGCCGCAACGGCGCCGGCAAGACCACGCTGTTTCGGCTGATCAGCGGCGAGATCGCGCCCGAAAGCGGCGCCGTTTCGCTTCCCGCGCGCACAAGGCTCGGACGCGTCGAGCAGGAGGCGCCTGGCGGTCCGACGGCGCTCATCGACTTCGTGCTCGCCGCCGACCTCGAGCGCGCCGAACTCACCGCGCGCGCCGAGTCCGCGCATGATCCCCATGACATCGCCGATATTCAGACGCGGCTCGCCGACATCGACGCCCATTCGGCGCCGGCCCGCGCCGCCGCCATTCTGCACGGCCTCGGCTTCGACGCGGCGGCACAGCGCCGTCCCTTATCGGAATTCTCCGGCGGCTGGCGGATGCGCGTCGCGCTCGCGGCGGTGCTGTTCTCCCAGCCCGACCTGCTGCTTCTCGACGAGCCGACCAACTATCTCGATCTCGAAGGGACGCTATGGCTTGTCGATTATCTCTCGCGCTATCCGGCGAGCGCGATCGTCATCAGCCATGACCGCGATCTGCTCGACGATGTCGCGACTCACATCCTGCATCTCGAGCGCGGCAGGCTGACGCTCTATAAGGGCGATTACTCTTCTTTCGAAAAACAGCGGCGCGAGGCGCAGCTTCTCGCGGCCAAGGGCGCGAAGAAGCAGGAAGAGCAGCGCAAGCATCTGCAGGCTTTCGTCGACCGCTTCCGCGCCAAGGCGACGAAGGCGCGTCAGGCGCAGTCGCGCTTGAAACTCCTCGCCAAAATGGAGCCTGTCGCGGCGATCGTCGACGACGCGATCTTGCCGATTCATCTGCCGTCGCCTGAAAAGCCGCTGTCGCCGCCGATCATCGCGCTGGAGAAAGCTGCGGTCGGCTATGGCGATCGAATCGTGCTGTCGCGGCTTTCGCTGTCGATTTCGAACGACGACCGCATCGGTCTCCTTGGCGCCAATGGCAATGGCAAATCGACCTTCGCCAAATTGCTCGCCGGTCGGCTTGCGCCCTGCGGCGGCGAGATGGTGCGCGCGCCGAAGCTGGAAGCGGGATTTTTCGCGCAGCATCAGGTCGACGAGCTGAACGAGAGCGAGACGCCTTACGCCGTCTTTGCGCGGCTGATGCCGGGCGGCGTCGAAGCGCGCATTCGCGCCCGCGCGGCGCGGACCGGATTTTCCGGCGCGCGCGCCGATACGCCGATCGCCAATCTTTCGGGAGGCGAAAAGGCGCGGCTGTTGCTCGGCGTCGCCGCCTTCAACGCGCCGCATCTTTTGATTCTCGACGAACCGACGAACCATCTCGACATCGACAGCCGCGCCGCGCTGATTGAGGCGATCAACGACTACGAAGGCGCCGTCATTCTGGTCTCGCATGATCGCTATCTGTTAGAGGCCTGCGCCGATCGGCTGTGGCTCGTGGACGACGGAACGGTGCGCGCATTCGACGGCGATATGGATGATTACGCGCGGTTGGTGCTCTCAAAATCGCGCGACGATGAGCCAAAGCGCGCGCCGCTCGCGCCGGCGCAAGAGTCGCCCAAGCAGGAGGCGTCAAAGCGCCGCGACGCCGGCCAGGCGCGGCGCAAGCTCGCGGCGGCAGAGGAGCGCGTCGAGAAATTCACGCAGCTTCTCGCCCGCGTCGACGAAGCGCTCGCCGCCCCCAATGCCTTCGCGCGCAATCCGCAGGAGGCGGCGCGGCTCGCATCGCAGCGCGAGGAATTGGCGCAGGCGCTCGCCGCCGCCGAAGAACAGTGGCTAGAGCTCGCCGCCGAGGCTGAAGCCTGAGGTCGTATTGTCAGGGCGTGGATGGCCGGGACAAGCCCGGCCATGACAGCTATCGGCCGTTACGACGAAGGACGGACACTAATGGAACTAACCAATGCGCAGCGTTTCCTTCGCGTCATGCCCGGCCTTGAGCCGGGCATCCATGTGGCGCAAATGCATCCGCCTTGCAGTGTTCCAGCGCTTACGGAAGCAAATTTTGGAACTCCGGATGTCTTTGGACATAATCCGCGACGAAGGAGCAGTCGCCCTGAACCTTCAAGCCGCGGGCGCGCGCAAATTCTAAGGCGCTGCGAATGAGTTCCGACGCGACGCCCTGATTGCGCAGCCGTGGCGGCGTCTGGGTTGAGGTGAAGACCATCACGTCATTGTCGATGCGGTAGTAAGCGACCGCCGTGTCGCCATCGACGTCAAGTTCGAAACGATTGAGCTCGGGGTTGTCGCGAACGCTTCCCCAGGGATGTCTGGCTGCAGCCTCGCCCATTGCCGGCCTCCTCAAGAGTTGATGCTCCCGAAATGGGCGCGTGTGGTTAAAAAGGGAAGGGCGCCTTCGGCTTGCGTTTTCGGCCGCGTCGGGGTTCAACAGCCCCGCCCGCGCCGTTCGCTTGGACGGCGAACGGGCTATGCTCGCCGCTCCTCGATTCGCCCAACTGGATCCGACATGCGCCTTTCCCGCTATTTCCTGCCCATCCTGCGCGAGACGCCGAAAGAGGCGGAGATCGTCTCGCACCGGCTAATGCTGCGGGCGGGCATGATCAGACAGGAGTCAGCCGGCATTTACGCCTGGCTTCCGCTCGGACTGCGCGTGCTCAATAAGATCAACGCCATCATCCGCGAGGAGCAGACTCGCGCCGGCGCCATCGAATGTCTGATGCCAACGATCCAGCCCGCAGATCTGTGGCGCGAGTCGGGACGCTATGACGCCTATGGCAAGGAAATGCTGCGCATCGCCGACCGCCATGAGCGGGAGATGCTCTATGGCCCCACCAATGAGGAGATGATCACCGAGATCTTCCGGGCCTATGTGCGCTCATATAAGGATTTGCCGCTCAATCTCTTTCATATCCAGTGGAAGTTTAGGGATGAGGTGCGGCCGCGTTTCGGGGTGATGCGCTCACGCGAGTTCTTGATGAAGGACGCCTATTCTTTCGATCTCACGACGGAAGCCGGCCGCCATTCCTATAACAAGATGTTCGTCGCCTATCTGCGCACCTTCGCGCGCATGGGCCTGACGGCCATTCCGATGGAGGCCGAATCCGGCCCGATCGGCGGCAACAGCCATGAGTTCATCATCCTCGCTTCGACCGGCGAGAGCGAAGTCTTTTGCCACAGAGATTTCCTCTCTTTCGCGCCGCCGCCGGCTTCGATCGATTTCGACGACGCTGCGGGGCTGCAGGCGGTCGTCGACAAATGGACCAGCCGTTACGCGGCGACGAGCGAGATGCATGACGCGGCGGCCTTCGCCGCCGTTCCCGAGGACGCGCGGGTCGCGGCGCGCGGCATTGAAGTCGGCCATATTTTCTACTTCGGAACCAAATATTCCGAGCCGATGAAGGCCGTGGTCAACGGCCCTGACGGCAAGGAGGTCGTCGTGCAAATGGGTTCCTACGGCATCGGCCCCTCGCGGCTCGCCGCCGCCATCATCGAGGCGAGTCATGACGATGACGGCGTCATCTGGCCCGAATCCGTCGCGCCCTTCCATGTCGGCGTCGCTGATCTGAAAGTCGGCGACCAGGCGACGGGCAAGGTCTGCGCCGATCTCGTTGAGCAGCTTGAGAACGCCGGGCTGGACGTGCTGCATGAGGATCGTGACGAACGTCCCGGCGCGAAATTCGCCACGCTCGATCTCATCGGCCTGCCTTGGCAGGTTCTGGTCGGACCAAAGGGGCTCGCCGAGGGGAGGGTGGAGGTGAAGCAGCGCCGCACGGGCGAGCGCGAGCTCCTTACGCCCCACGACGCCGTCACGCGCATCGTCGCCGCAGTAAGGCCGGAGCAGGCATGACTGACGCGACGCAGCCGGCGAGGGGCGCCGGCGCTTTCTCGGCCTTCGAGCGGACGGTGGCGCTGCGCTATCTGCGCGCCCGTCGGGCTGACGGCTTTGTCTCGGTCATCGCCGGCTTTTCATTCCTTGGCATCATGCTCGGGGTCGCGACTTTGATTGTCGTCACTTCGGTGATGAACGGATTTCATCGCGAGCTGATGGACAAGATTATCGGCGTCAACGGCCACGCCTTTCTTCAGGCGGTGGAGACTCCCTTCACCGATTGGGACCAAGTGTCCTCGAAGACTGCGAAACTGCCGGGAGTCCGGCTTGCCATTCCCATGGTCGAGGGCGCGGCCGGCATATCGACTCAATTCGGCCAGTCGGGTGTGCTGGTGCGGGGCGTGCGCGAGAAGGACTTGACGCGGCTCCCCGGCGTGGCCGGCAATGTGAAAAGCGGCGCGCTTGCGGGATTCGACAAGGCGGGCGGCGTCGCCATCGGTCAGCGGTTGGCCGAGACGCTTGGCGTCGGCGTCGGCGACCCGGTGAGCCTGCTCGTCGCCAAAGGGGTGCAGACGCCGTTCGGCGTTGCGCCGCGGATCAAGGCCTACAAAGTCGTTGCGATCTTTTCTATCGGCATGTCCGAATTCGACAATGTCTTCGTCTATATGCCGCTCTCCGAGGCGCAGCTCTTTTTCAACAAGGACAATGAAGCGACGGTCATCGAGGCCTTTGTCTCAGATCCGGAGAAGATGGATGATTTTCGCATCAAAGTCGAAAAGGCGGTCGAGCGGCCGCTCATCGTCACCGATTGGCGCCAGCGCAACAAGACTTTTTTCGACACGCTGCAGGTCGAGAAGAACATCCTCTTCATCATCCTGGCGCTGATCGTCGTGGTCGCGGCCTTCAACATCATCTCCGGCCTGACAATGCTCGTGAAGGATAAGACTCAGGACATCGCCATATTGCGCACGATGGGCGCGACGCGAGGCGCGGTGCTGCGCGTCTTTCTCATCATCGGCGCTTCGATCGGCGTGGCCGGCACGCTGGCCGGATTTGCGCTCGGTCTGGCGCTGGCGAAAAACCTCGATTCCATTCGCGTCTGGGTCAATAAGCTTTTCGACGCCAATCTCTTTCCCGCCGAGTTCTATTTCCTCTCGCGGCTTCCGGCGATCGTCGACCCGCGTGAGGTGGCGGCGATCGTCGTCATGACGCTCGCGCTTGCCGTTCTCGCCTCGATCTATCCAGCTTGGAAAGCCGCGTCGCTCGATCCGATCGAAGCGCTGCGGCACGAGTAATCGCGATGAACGAGGCCGTTCTCGAATTGCGCAATATCGCGCGCCACTATCGCGAGGGCGAGGCGCGGCTCGACATCCTGGTCGACATCAACCTGTCGATCTACCCCGGCGAAACGGTCGCGCTGCTGGCGCCGTCGGGCGCCGGCAAGTCGACTTTGCTCCACATCGCCGGACTCCTCGAGCGGCAGGACGGCGGCGAAGTGCTGATCCAGAATGCGCCGACGTCGCGCATGTCCGACGCGGAGCGCACGCGGCTGCGGCGCGCCACCGTCGGCTTCATCTATCAGTTCCACCATCTGCTGCCGGAGTTCTCGGCGCTGGAGAACGTGGCGCTGCCGCAGATGATCAACGGCTTAAACAGAAGCGAAGCCCGCCTTCGGGCGCAACAGCTGCTCGACTATTTGCGGCTTGGACCGCGCGCGTCGCACCGGCCTTCGGAGCTTTCCGGCGGCGAACAGCAGCGCGTGGCGATCGCCCGCGCCGTCGCCAATGCGCCGCATCTTCTGCTCGCAGACGAGCCGACCGGCAATCTCGATCCGCGCACCGCGGAGCATGTTTTCGGAACTTTGTTGGCGCTCGCGCGCAGCACCGGACTCGCGGCGCTCGTCGCGACTCACAATCTCGAGCTCGCGCAACAAATGGACCGCCGCGTAACCTTACGCGACGGTCGAATTGAGCTTTTGAGCTGAAGCCCCTTCACGCCTTAGGCGCGGGCTTCTTTTCCATGAACTGCTTCCTGTACCAGAGGCCGAAGCCGACCAGCGCCAAGGCTGCGAAGAAGACGGCGATGGTAATTTCCCTCGACTGCGTCAGGCCGACGGAGAAGGGGAACCGCGCGACATATTCCTTCGTGCCGTCATCGCTTCTCGCCTTCACGAGTCCGATGAATTTGCCTTCCTGCGGAAAAACGTGCTCGAAGGTCAGGGTGCCGGTCTTATACTTCTTGGGCGCCGAGTAATATTCGGTATTGGTCTCGAGATTTTCATTGTCGTCCTTCTGGCCGACGTCGCGGATGACGCGCATCTCGAGGCTCATGTCGCGCAGCTCGTCCTGCTGTGCGTCGAGCGTAATGATAGTGGCGCCAGCGTCCGGGATGTCGTCGCAGAACTGCTCGCGCGACTTTTGCGGCTGATATCCCGTGAAAGTCATCGTATCCGGGCCGAGCTTCATCAAGCATTGACCCTGGTTGACGCCGACGTCGCCATGCGCATGCGCTTGCGCAACCCAGCCGGCCGCCGCCACCAGCACGGCGGCAAAAAAACGAATGATCATCTGGTTTCTCCCTTTTGGACCGGCCGCTCTGATTAAGCGGTCTTGTTGGCGCGCGGGTCCGGTTCCGACGCAGCTATGTCTCGCACACTCTTTACGCGAAAGCGAGATTCAACGGCATGTCCTGAGCCTTCAGCAGCGCTCAAGTTAATATAAATCAGAAGCGGCGCGCTTGTCCCGCGACCAACGGCCACACGCTCCAAAAAAGTATGCACGGTCCGGCAATTGTACAATCCCGTCGCCCGACGATGAATCGCTCTCGTCGCGTGACGAGGAATTTTTTGAGCGCGGGAAGCCCGTAGAAATCGCTCAATAATCAGTGCGGTAGCAAAAACCAAGGCGCAATCTTAAGCAATCGTTAACGTCCGGGTTGGCGCTCTTAAATTTTCATTTAACTTCATCCTACCTCCACAAACAAATGGCGGGACGCACATGTTGAACTTACCTCATCTCCGTGACCAAGCTGAATTTTCTGGCGCCGGCGATTGTCTTTCAACCGTATGGTTGAAAGATCATAAGGCGCTAGTATTGCGCAAGACTAGACCAGGTTTTGACGCGCCGACCATCAAGACGATCGCTGACCTTCTGTCGTCGATCGAACGAAGGGAACAGAACGAGCTTCGTTACCTCGTTTACGATTTCGCGCACGGGGCGCGCGAAGCGCCGAAGCCGGCGGAAGGCTTCGGAGAGATCGCCGCCCAAAATGCGGAGTTGATCGTCGACACGCCGGTGATCACGCTGGCCTGGGCCCGCGGCGTGATGAGCGGCTCCGATTTCGATTTCGCCATGCATTGCTCCGCGCTGGTGGCGGAAAAGACGGCGCATTTCTCATTCTCGGGAGATCCGTCCGACCTCCTGGGCCTCTACGCCGCAGTCGGTCGGACATTGGGCTTCGTCAAGGCCGAGCGTCTCATGGAGAGCAATACGGCGCTCACCGCCGAAGAAGCGCATGAACTCTTGATCGTCCGAGACGTCCTCGAGCTGCAGCCGGGAGTCGCCGCCATTGAAAATTACTTGGCGCAATTCGGCCGGCGATATAACGCATCGCACGCGATTTTCCGCGCGCAGCGTATGGTCCAACCTTTGGTTGACAGACGGAGCTTGGCGGCTCTCGGGCGCAACTGAGCTTGATTGCAAGATCTCACGCCGCGCTGACGAGGCGCGGCGCATCGCGCCAATAAGCGAGGAGCGGTTTAAGCTCCTCGATTGGCCGTGGCCGCGTGTAAAGATACCCCTGAATGAGGAAAATATTTTTGCTCGCCATGAAGGCGAGTTGAGCTTCGGTCTCGACGCCTTCGGCGACAAGATCAATGGAAAGATCTTGTGCGAGCGCGGAGATCGCCGAGACGATCGCCTGCGTTTTCGGCGACTCGATCGCCTGCCGCGCGAAGGAGCGGTCGATCTTGACCTTCTTGACCGGAAAACGATTGAGATAGCCGAGGCTGCTGTAGCCGGTTCCAAAATCGTCTAGCGAAAAACGAACGCCGAGCGCCTCAATCTCGCGAAGTTTGCTTTCGACGTCGTCGGATTCCATGAGGGTCGTTTCGGTGATTTCGAGCTCTAAGCGATCTGGCTCCAATCCTGAATCGCGGAGCGTCTCCGCGACAATCTCCGCAAGTTCCTTCTGTTGGAATTGTCTCGGCGCGATATTGACGGCGACGCGGACGTTTGAAGGCCAAGACTTGGCGTCTTTGCACGCCTGGCGCAGCACCCAGGCGCCGATTTCGATGATCATGCCGGTTTCTTCGGCGACCGGAATGAATTCGCTCGGCGAGATCATGCCTCTGGTCGGATGGCGCCAGCGCAGCAGCGCCTCTAAGGAAACGATGGTCGCAGTTCGGGAATCGACGACCGGCTGGTAGTAGACGACGAGTTCGTTCGCGAGGAAGGCGTGACGCAATTCAGTGTCGATCGCGCGCTTTCTGGTCAGCGCGTCCTGCATCTCTTGAGAATACCAGATCGCCTTGCCGCGCCCTTCGGCTTTTGAGCGATAAAGCGCGAGGTCGCTGCATTTGAGCAGCCCCCCGGAGGTCTCAGAATCTTTAGGCGCCGCGGCCATGCCGATGCTCGCGCCGATGTCAATGACATGGTTTTCGACGACAAAGGTGCGATGCATCTCGGCTAGTATATTTGCGGCCAGCGCATCGACGTCAGGGAGTTTTTTGCCGGCGCGCAGCAGCACGCAGAACTCGTCGCCGCCGAGCCTCGCCACCACATGCGGATGCGGAACGCAGGCGGCGAGACGCGCGCCGACCGCCGACAGCAACTGGTCGCCGATGGAGTGGCCCAGCGTGTCGTTTACCTCCTTGAACCTATCGAGATCGATGTTGAGGAGCGCGGATTGAAATCCGCGCTGCCTGAGCTGAAGCATTTCTTCATCAAGCGTCTCCTGAAACTGATAGCGGTTGGGCAAATTCGTCAGATCGTCGAAATGCGCCATGCGTTCAATCTCGCGAAGCGCGCGCTTTTGAATCGTCACGTCCTCGATCACGGTGATGAAGGACCCTGCCTCGGCGCGCTCGCAGTGGAATTCGAAGAAGCGCTCGCCGAGCTTATGCGTGAAGATGTTCGCATGCGGCATGGCGACGTGCCGCTTCCACTGCTCAATAAAAATTTTGCTTTCCTGCGGCGACAGATCGACGCTCTTGCCGATTGCATGCGCAAGCGCTTCGAGCCTGATCGGCGTCGTCGCCGCTACGATGCCGAAGAAATCGATCAAGCGCCGATTGACGACGGTGACGGACAGATCGGCGTCGCCCATGCAGAGGCCATGCGTCATGGAGTTCAGCGCGAGACTGAACTTCTGCCGCTGGCGGGAGGCGTCCAACCCGTTGCGCAGCGCCGACTCTAGATGGCCATGCAGAAATTTCGTTGTCTTAATCACCGCCAGCGAACCAAACACCAAAAACGCCGAGAGACCCCAATACCAGGCGGAAAAACTCCATAGCACAGTGACCGCGAGCGGCATGGTGGTTCCAAGAACTTGCCAGAAAACAATATTGGGCCGCGCCGCATTTCGACTCGCCAGGACGCCGGTAACGCCAGTCATTATGATTACGCCATAATACGCAATCATTTGATTGTGGTGTTGGTGAAAAAGAATAGCGGCGGAAAGCCCGAGGAGCGCCATAAATGAGATTGCGCCAAATGCGTAGCGACGCTCCCACTCGCCGGCTTGACGGCGCCGAAGGCCAATAGGAGTACGGTTGTGCATTAACAGGAGACGCAAGCGATAGGCGCCAATTAAAGACATACACAACACTAACACCAAGTAGACTGACTCGCCTGTGGACAGCCAAGCCACCATTGGGGCCAACAACCCGGCAATGATGCCCATAATAAGCGTTTCGGAGGTGTCAAAAAGCGTTTCGACGAGGTCCGCATAGATTTCTGCGTCGGAGTAACTTTTCGTGGCGTTATGGTCGGCGCACATCTGACCTAATCCTTATCGGAGTAGCCTGATGGGGCGTCAGGAGACAGATCGGAAAACCGACGCTGCGCCCGGATAAGCCGCTCCATATGTCGCAAGTCCCTTGGGCCTATACGGCAAGAGGTTTCCGCCCATAAGTCCGTAATGCGCACCAATTCATCATAAGTGATTGGGTGGGCGCGCCGACGCGCTTCCGCGATGACGCGCCGTCGCCGCCAGCTGGATTCGCCGCTTGCGATCATCCAAGAGCGCGCGGCTGAGCGGATGTTTCCTGGCGCTGCGAGCGCATCGATTATTTCGAGGTCATACATCTGACGGCCCGAGTAAGAGCGTCCCTCCAGGATGATCCGTTGAGCGAGAGCGGGCCCAACCTTCCGGGACAGCATCGTTACAGCACCCATCCCAGGGAAAGTGTTAAACATCACTTCGGGCAGGCCAAATATCGCATTTTCTTCCGCAATGATGAAGTCGAACGCCATTGCGGCCTCCATGGCGCCGCCGAGGCACTGTCCATGCACTGCCGCCAGGGTAACGATCGGCAGATCAAGACTTCGCGAATAGCTATATACAAGATCGACGCACGCATGAGCGTAGCTGCGTAGCGTAGCTAGATCATTGTTACGAATAGCAGTTGCAAAGCTTTCTAGATCGCCGCCAAGCGAAAATATGTCTACTTTCTTCGATGCCATTACGAGGTACTGGAACGGCCAGATCGTGGACATCTTTGCTTCATAAAAAGCGCGAAGAGAATCACGGAGCTGGAGTAGTTCCAATAGCATCAGGAGTGTGTAACACTGCGGCGCGTCGGCTCTGTAATTCATCCAGATCGACTGAGTTTCCGCCTGATATTCGATATCTAATGTATTGAACTGCCAATTAGGAAATTCTACCGGGTCCTTGGGGGGCAAAGTCTTCATTGCCGACATTGCTCTCGGACCCGTTTCCTATCCTACAGGGACGCTTCAGGTAGAGGGGGCTCTAACGGCAAGCATTAGATGACAGGCATACAATAATTGACATGCCTCTATATATGATCGGGGGAACGCCAGGCGGCGAATTTCAACTTTGGCTAAGGCTACGTGTCAGGCGGCCGCACAGAAACTGAAACAAACCACAAAAGCCTATTTGGCCTCTGTGAAGCTTTTACTAGGCGACTTCGAACCAGGTCGCTAGGCCGCTCGCCTCATGTTCCAGAATATCATCATGGATCGCCCATTTTCCGGGCGATTCCGCGAGGAAGGCGGCGTGCTTGGTCTTTCCCGGCGGGATGATCACGCCGTTGCGCCAATAGGGCTCCCACCCATCGTCGAGGTCGTGCAGGAGGCGCATGCACTGCCCGTGAACGTGCATCGCGAGAGCGACGTCCGACTTGTTGACAAACCCCAGCGTTACCGGCGTTCCGCGGGCCACTTTGAACAGCGGCTGGCCTTCATAGGCTTTTGTCAGGGCGCCGTTGATGGTCCAGGCAGGTCCAGCTCCACTCTTGCGCGGCTCAATCACGAGATCGACTTTTTTTGCGTTCCCAAGCTTGATCTCTGCCGGAAGGGCGGGATTTTCCGGGAGCGAAGCGATCGGCGGACGCTTTGGCGCCTTCGCGCCTTTGGCGTCCGCGACGAGTAGATCACGGTCGTCGCCGTTAGCCCCCCTCAGGATCAGACTGGCCTTTGCGCCTTCCATCTCGGGCATGTCGAACATCATCTCGAAGCGCGCGCCTGGCGCGACGGGAACGCTGCGTCTGATCGGCTCGAAGGCGTCGCACGGCTGCCCGTCGATGGCGATGACGAAAGGCTGCGCGCCCGTAAGGGATAGGACCATGATGCGGGCGTTGCTGAGGTTGGCCAGGCGCAGCCGCACCCTGGCGCCGGGCGCTAAGCTCTGTGTCGCCGGCGCGGCCTTGCCGTTGACGCAGAGCAGAGGACCGATCCGGCCGACGCCGCGCGCGGCCGCCGGATCGTCGAAGCCGCCGACAATCTGGCCGGCGTCGTCGAGCCGCCAGTCGTCGAGCACGAGAAGCAGGTCGGCGTCGGCGGGGAGCGGCGCCGGCTCGTCCACGACGAGCAGGCCCTTGAGGCCGCGGCCGACAAGCTCTGGCGTGGCGCCATAAACGCTCGGCCGATAGCAGAAAAGGCCAGGATCGGCGAGCTTGCGGCGGTAATCGAAGGAGGCTCCGGGGGCGACGGGCGACTGAGTCAGCGGCGCGACGCCTTCCATTGCGTTGTCGCCGCGCAAGCCATGCCAGTGAATGGTCGCCGGCCGGTCGAGCTTATTCAGGAAGCGCACGGCGAGTTCGTCACCCTGCTGGTAGCGCAGGATGGGTCCCGGCGTTGCGCCGTCGAAACCGAGAATGCTGGTTTCACGGTCGGCGGTCAGCCGCGCCTTTCCCGGTCGCGCCTCAAGCACGCGCAAGCCGGTGGCGGGCGCCTGTGCAAGCGCCGGCAGCGTGATCAGGCTGGCGGCGACGCCGGAAAGCATGGCGCGGCGGGAGAGAGGCTCTGACATCGCGCTTAGCTATGGCGCAGCACGGCCGCTGGGGCAATGACCGCCCGCCCAACTCTTCACGCGCCGTCAAGAGCACGCTAGAACCGGCAAAAACGTAAGGAGCCTCGAGACATGACAGCGCCAAGCATGAAGTTGATCGCCGCCCTTTTCGGTTTGTGCAGCGCGGGCTGTTTTCTGCCGCTCAACGCTTGGGGCCAGGCGTCGCAAGGCTATTCCGATTATCGCCAATCGCTGATGGCGGGCGGCTGGAAGCCGAACGTCGGCTATGGGCTAAAAACGGCCAGCGGCAAGCCCCTATATAAGTTTCCCGAAGTCGTCTGCGGTCCGACGCTCTGCAACGCCAAATGGCGCAATCCCCAAGGCCAAGAAAAAATCATTACGCTGATCCGCGGACTCGACGGCGCCGATCACCGCCTCGCGCCGCAGTAGCCAGCGGCGCTGGCGTCGCGTCGCGTCCGTGCTATAGAGCGGCGCCCGTCGAGTCGCGTTCGTGCTTGGGGAGCGCTTTGGCGCGCCCTCGGCGCGCCCCTTCGGGGAACAGGATCGTTTGAGAGGGAGTCGAGCGCTCGATTTCGTCTTGAGCGATTCCGGTCCGCGGGCAGGGATTGAGGCGGCCTTTCCGCCGATCGCGGGCGTGGCGGAACTGGTAGACGCGCCGGATTTAGGTTCCGGTGACGAAAGTCGTGGGGGTTCGACTCCCTCCGCCCGCACCAGAGCCGCACGATCCGTGGCAATCGCATATTCGTCGTCGCTGGCCGGCGACGTCGCAGTCATTACAAAGGCTATCGAGATGGAAGTAACGCAGACCTCCTCGCAGGGTTTGAAGCAGGAATACAAGGTGATTCTGCCGGCCGGCGAACTCGCCGCCAAGCTCGCCGCACAGCTCACCGAGCTTCAGGCGAAGAGTCAGATCAAGGGATTCCGACCCGGTAAGGCGCCGATCGGGCACCTCAAGAAGCTCTATGGAAAGAGCATCATGAGCGACGTGTTGCAGGAGGCGGTCAATGACGCCAACCGCAAGATCGTCGAAGACAATGAATTGCGCATCGCGTTCGAGCCGAAGATCGATTTCCCGGGAGGGCAAGAGGAAGTCGAGCGCGCGCTGCTGGCCGAGGGCGATTTCTCCTATGTCGTCACTTTCGAAACGCTGCCCAAGTTCGATATTGGCTCTTTCGACGACATCTCTCTGGAGCGCCCCGTCGCCCAAGTGGCCGAGGATGATATCGAGAAGGCGCTGCGGTCGCTCGCGGAGCGCGCCCAGGAGTTCGAGGCCAGGCCGGAAGGCGCTAAGGCGGAGATGGGCGACAAGCTGACGATCGACTTTACCGGCAAGCTTGATGGGGAGCCTTTCGAAGGCGGCACGGGCGGAGACGTCGATCTGGTCCTGGGGGCCGGAACCTTCATTCCCGGTTTCGAGGAGCAGCTCGAGGGCGCCGTCGCCGGCGAGCAGCGCGTCGTCAAAGTCCGTTTCCCGGAGGACTATGCGGCCAAACAGCTCGCGGGGAAAGACGCCGAGTTCGATGTGACGGTCAAGTCCGTTTCAGCGCCGAAGACGCTCGGACTCGACGAGGAGCTCGCCAAGAAATACGGCTTTGAGTCGCTGGAAGCGATGAAGACCGCCGTCCGCGGCAATCTCGAAGCCGATTTCGACAAGGCGTCACGCGAAAAGTTGAAGCGCGCGCTCCTCGACGCGCTTGACAGCCGCTATTCCTTTGACTTGCCAGAGAGCCTTGTAGAACAGGAATTCGCCAATATCTGGAACCAGCACGAGCAGGAAAGCAAGCGGGCAAGCCAGTCCGTCGCCGAAGAAGGCAAGACCGAGGAAGAGACAAAGGCCGAATTCCGCAAGATCGCCGAACGACGCGTGCGGTTGGGGCTGGTTCTGGCGGAGATCGGGAAAAGCGCTGGCGTGAAGGTGGACGAGAAGGATCTGACGGACGCGCTTGTCGAGCGGGCCCGCATGTTCCCGGGCCAGGAGAAAGCCGTCTGGGACTATTACCGCAACAATGAGCAGGCGCTCGCCCAGCTTCGCGCCCCGATCTATGAGGAGCGCGTCGTCGACCACCTCGCCAAGCAGATCAGGATCGCCGACAAGACTGTCTCCCGCGAAGAGTTGTTCAAGGAAGACGAGGAATAGGCGGTCTTCGGCTGTTCCTCACAGGCGGCGCCGCGGGGAAATCTCAGCATGGCAGGCTCATGCGCACGGCGCGCGCCGATCGCGGCGCGATCGCCCTAATGTAACCTTTGCGTCCGGCGCGGGCGCGGATATATGACGGGTCCAAGAATTCCCGGCGCAGGCGCCTCCGCCTCCGCCGGCTCACAGAGGCGATACGCGATGCGCGATCCAATCGAAAACTACAGCCAATATCTCATTCCGCAGGTGATCGAGAACACCTCGCGGGGAGAGCGCGGCTTCGACATCTATTCCCGCCTGTTGCGCGAGCGCATCATCTTCGTCACGGGACCAATCGAAGATCACATGGCGTCGGTCATCATCGCGCAGCTGTTGTTCCTGGAGTCCGAGAACCCCAAAAAGGAAATCTCGCTCTACATCAATTCGCCAGGCGGTGTGGTGACCTCCGGCCTCGCCATCTACGACACGATGCAGTTCATCAAGCCGAAAGTGTCGACGCTTTGCGTCGGGCAGGCGGCGTCGATGGGTTCGCTTCTGCTTGCAGCGGGCTCTGACGGTCTGCGTTATGCGCTTCCCAACGCGCGCGTCATGCTGCATCAGCCGTCCGGCGGCTTCCAGGGTCAGGCGTCGGATATCCAGCGCCACGCCGAAGACATTCTGAAAGTGAAGAAGCGTCTCAACGACATCTATGTCCGGCATACGGGCAAGGACTATGAAACGATCGAGCGCACGCTCGACCGTGATCATTTCATGTCGGCCGAGGAAGCGCGAACATTCGGAATCGTCGACTCCGTTCAGGAGAGGCGGCCTGACGAAGAGAGCGACGCGAAGCGCTGAACGCAGGCGCCGGGCGCTGGCGCGTTTTCTGAGCGCCCGCGCCACTATGCTTGAGGGATTGGGGTAGCGGGGCCGAATGTTTCGTAAAATTCTGATCGCCAATCGTGGCGAAATCGCTTGTCGCATTATCAAGACGGCGAAGCGCATGGGACTTTCGACCGTCGCCGTCTATTCCGACGCCGACGCCGACGCGCTGCATGTCGAAATGGCCGACGAGGCGATCCACCTCGGCCCGCCCCCCGCCGCCCAGTCTTATCTCCTGATCGACAAGATTGTCGCCGCCTGCAAGGAAACCGGCGCCGAAGCGGTGCATCCCGGCTATGGCTTTCTCTCTGAGCGCGCCGCTTTCGCCAATGCGCTCGCCGAGGCGAACATCGTCTTTATTGGCCCCAATCCGCGGGCGATTGAGGCGATGGGCGATAAAATCGAGTCGAAGAAATTCGCCTCAGCCGCCAAGGTCAATGTCGTGCCGGGCTATCTCGGCGTCATCGAGAACGCCGAAGAGGCGGTCAGGATCGCGCGGGACATCGGCTATCCGGTGATGCTGAAGGCGTCCGCGGGCGGCGGCGGCAAGGGCATGCGCATCGCCTTTTCCGACGCCGAAGTCATCGAAGGCTTCACGCGCGCGCGATCGGAGGCGGCGTCTTCCTTCGGCGACGATCGCGTCTTCGTCGAGAAATTCATCGTCAATCCGCGCCACATCGAAATTCAGGTGCTCGGCGACAAGCACGGTAACGTGATCCACCTGAACGAGCGTGAATGCTCCATTCAGCGCCGTAACCAAAAGGTGATTGAAGAAGCGCCCTCGCCGTTGCTCGACGAAAAGACTCGTCGTGAGATGGGCGCTCAGGCCGTCGCCCTCGCCAAGGCCGTGAACTACGATTCCGCGGGCACGGTCGAATTCGTCGCGGGTCAGGACAAGAGCTTCTATTTCCTAGAGATGAACACGCGGCTGCAGGTTGAGCATCCGGTGACGGAGCTCATCACCGGCATCGATCTCGTCGAGCAGATGATCCGCGTCGCGGCGGGCGAGCCGCTGCAACTCAAGCAGGAAAACGTCAAGATCAACGGCTGGGCGGTCGAGAGCCGCATCTATGCCGAGGACCCGACGCGCAACTTCCTCCCCTCCGTCGGGCGGCTGGTCAAATACCGGCCGCCGGAAGAGAAGCGGGAAGGCGGCGTTACGGTGCGCAACGACACCGGCGTCACTGAGGGCCGCGAAATCTCGATCCACTACGATCCGATGATCGCCAAGCTGGTGACGCATGCGCCGGATCGCCTCCGCGCGATCGTCGCGCAGGCCGACGCGCTCGATCGCTTCGTGATCGACGGAATTCGTCACAATATTCCGTTTCTGTCGTCACTGATGCAGAGTCCGCGCTGGCGCTCGGGCAATCTGTCGACAGGCTTTATCAGCGAAGAATATCCGGAAGGATTTGCTTCGCCCGAACCCCAAGGAGATTTGGCGCCCACGCTCGCCGCGATTGCGACGCTGATGGACCACATTGGCAATGAGCGCAAACGCAAGATATCTGGGCAGTTGCGCGGCGGCCGGCCGGTCGAGTTCGAGCGCGAGCGCGTGTGCATGCTGGGCGATCTGAGATTTGACGTCTGCGTCGACACGCAAGGCGAAGCGCTGATCGTGCGCTTCGCCGAGGGCGATCAGCGCGCCCATCGCGTTTCGACGCAGTGGCGTCCCGGCGAACTTGTGCTCGAAGGCGACGTCGACGGCCGCGTGGTCTATGTGCAGGCGCGCCAGATCCTCAACGGCTATGAACTGTCGCACCAGGGCGTAAACGTGACGGCGCGCGTCTACACCCAGCGTGAAGCCGAACTCGTCGCTTTCATGCCGAAGAAAAAGGACGCCGGCGCTTCCAAGCATCTCTTGTGTCCGATGCCCGGCCTCGTGAAGACCGTCGATGTCGCCGAAGGTCAGGAGGTCAAAGCCGGTGAAGCGTTGTGCATGGTCGAAGCCATGAAGATGGAGAACGTGCTGCGCGCCGAGCGCGATGTGACCGTAAAGAAGATTTTGGCCAAGCCTGGCGACAGCCTCGCGGTGGACGCCGTGATCATGGAGTTCGCGTGAAAGCTCCGCTGCTCCTTCTCATTTCATGCCGCATATGCTACCAGGATGGCTCCGTTTCGTCTCCATTTTGGAGGCCCAATGCCCGTCACCTTGTCGATAAAGAACACGCCTGACGAAATCGTCGCCAAGTTGAAGGCGCGCGCTGCGCGCAATCATCGAAGCCTCCAGGGCGAACTGATGGCGATCGTCACTGAGGCGGTTCAGCGCTCGCCACCCGTGACGCTTAATGATTTCTGGAATTTCGCCAAAGAGATTGGCCTTGAATCACCGAACCAGTCGGTTGAGATCATTCGAGAGATGCGCGACTCGAGGAATAAATGAATTCGTCGGCGGTGGTCATCGACGCCTCCGCCTTCGCTGCCGTCCTGTTCAGGGAAGAGGCGGGAGATCAGCTCCAGGAAAGATGGCGCGGCTGTTCTCTAATCGCGCCGATGTTGCTACGTTATGAAATTGCAAACGTGACGCTCGTCAAGCTCCAACGGCACCGCGATCGGGCTCGAGAGTTATGGCTAGCTCATGAATATTTTCAGCGCTCGGGAATCAGTTTTTTCGATGTTGAGTTCGCCGATGTGATCGTACTCGCGCAAAGGCGGAAATTGAGCGCTTATGACGCGTCTTACGCTTGGCTTGCGTTGTCACGGGGTCTCGATCTCGTCAGCTTGGACAAGAAGCTCCTCGTCGCATTCGATGCGGAAAAAGCGGACAGCCAAAAGCGCTAGCGATTTTCAAAAACATGCCAGCGAGTGCGCAGCGTGCGGCGCCCGTGACGGGCTCGTCTAATCGATGAACACGCGCGTCACATGGCCCATCTTGCGGCCCGCGCGCGTCTCTTTCTTTCCGTAAAGATGCAGGCAGGCGCCGCCTTCGCGCGCCAATTCCGGCCAGGCGTTGACGTCCTCGCCGATCAGATTGCGCATTTCGATGCGGCGCCCATGACGGCGCGTGGAGCCGAGCGGCCAGCCGGCGACTGCGCGCATATGCTGCTCGAACTGCGAAGTCAGCGCGCCATCAAGCGTCCAATGTCCGGAGTTGTGCACGCGCGGCGCGATTTCGTTCACAACCAGCGTTTCGCGCTCTCCATTGACGACGACAAACATTTCGACCGCGATCACGCCGACGTAATCGGCGGCTTCGGCGATGCGCCGGGCGATGTCGATCGCCTTTTTCGCCGTTTCATCGGCGATCTCCGCCGGCGCTAAGGTCCTCGCCAGAATGTGATTTTCATGGAGGTTTTCACATACGTCATAGGCGCGAAACTCGCCGTTCAATCCGCGCGCCGCGACGACCGACACTTCTTTCGCGAATGGCACCACGCTTTCCAAAATGCATGGCGGGCCGCCAAGCGTGCGAAAAGCGACCGCGAGATCGCCGCCGTCGCGCAACTGGGTCTGGCCCTTGCCGTCGTAACCGAGACGCCGCGTCTTGAGGATCGAGTTGCGGCCGAGCCGCGCGACGGCGCGGGGCAGCGCGCCTGCATTGTCGACCGCGACGAAATCGGCGGTGGCGATCCCCAGGCTCTGCACGAAATCTTTTTCGACGAGCCTATCCTGAGTCAGCGCCAACGCCTTCGGATTGGGTCGCACCGGCCGATGCGCCTCGAGCACTTGCGCCGCGCGGGACGGCACGTTCTCGAATTCGTAAGTGACGACGTCGACGGATTCGGCGAAAGCGGCGAGTGCCGGCTCGTCGTTAAAGTCGGCTTGCGTGCGCGCCGCGCAGACGTCGAATGCCGGATCGTCGGCGACGGGCGAAAAGACATGCGCCTTCAGTCCGAGCCGAGCGCCGGCCATCGCCAGCATGCGCGCGAGCTGGCCGCCGCCGAGAACGCCGATCGTCGCCCCGGGCGCGAGCATCAAGCGCCGTCGCGCGGCGTCAGCGCCACGCTGGCCGTCTGGCGCGCGCGATATTCGGCGAGGCGCGCGGCGAGCGCCTTGTCGGCGCGGGCGAGAATCGCGGCGGCGAGCAGCGCGGCGTTGATCGCTCCAGGCTTGCCTATGGCGAGCGTCCCAACCGGCACGCCGCCCGGCATCTGCACGATCGCGAGAAGCGAATCCATGCCTTTCAGCGCTTCCGATTCGATGGGCACGCCGAGCACCGGCAGCGGCGTCATCGAGGCGGTCATTCCCGGCAGATGCGCGGCGCCGCCAGCGCCGGCGATGATGACCTCAAAACCCTCCGATTCGGCCCCCTTCGCGAAAGCCGCCAGCCGATCGGGCGTGCGATGAGCGGAGATGATGCGCGCGTCGCAGCAGATTTCGAGCGCCGCGAGAGTTTCGACCGCATGGCGCATTGTCGCCCAGTCGGATTGCGACCCCATAATGACCGCGACGGGCGGTTTGGCCTTGCCCACTCTTGCTTCCTCTACAAAGGGAAGCCATGCGGCATAGACGATGGCGCCCCGATAGGCAAGCGCGCCATCGGCGTCGACGGCGGGCAAATTTCGCTTCGCGAGCAGGCGGCGCGCGGCTAAGGAACTTTGCGAGATTTTCTTTAGTGGCGTGGACGCATTTATGGACGAAAGCCTGAGGCAAGCGGTCGCGGTGCTGGCGGTGGCGATGATAGTCGCGATCGCCGCGCGTCAAATCAGACTGCCTTATACCGTTGGGCTGGTGATCGTGGGCGCGGTCGTCGCGCTGTCGGGCGTCGGATTCGCGCCGCATCTGACGCATGATCTGATTTTCAACCTGATCTTGCCGCCGCTCCTGTTCGAAGCGGCGCTGACTCTTTCCTGGCGCGAACTGATGCGCGACTCGCTGCCCTTGCTTGCGCTTGCGGGCTTTGGAACGGTCCTTTCAGCGGCCGTTGTCGCCACGTCGATGACCGCGCTGCTTGGTTGGCCCTTATCTTCGGCGATGGTTTTTGGCGCACTGATCGCGGCGACCGACCCGGTCGCGATCATCGCGATGTTCAAGGACAATGGGGTCAGGGGCCGGATGCGGCTTCTGGTCGAAAGCGAAAGCTTGCTCAACGATGGCGCGGCGGCGGTGCTATTCGTCATGGCGCTCGTCTTCGCGCAAAACGGCGGCGTGGATCAGAGCGCTGTGGCGACTGCGGCGACTCTGGTCAAAGTCGTGTTCGGCGGGGTCGTCATCGGGGCTTTGTTCGGCGGCGGGGCCATTCTCGCCTCGCTGCGCACCTCCGAGCATGTGATCGAAGCGGCGCTGACGACGATCGCAGCATTCGGCTCCTTCCTGGTCGCGGAGTATTTTCACGTCTCCGGCGTGCTCGCGACCGTGACGGCCGGTCTTGTCATGGGCAATCTCGGGATTTTGAGCGAGCAAGCCGGCTTCATCAGCCTCAAGGGGCGCGAATTCGTTCTCTCCTTTTGGGATTTCGCGGCCTTTCTCGCCAATTCGGTGGTGTTCCTGCTGATTGGCGCGGATGTCGCCACGATTCCTTTCAGCGTGGTTGGAGCGGCGTCCTTGGCCCTCGCGGTCGCTTCGGTTTTGAGCGCGCGCGCCATCACCGTTTACCCGCTGAGTTCGCTCTTTCTCGCGTCGAGATGGAAAATTTCGTGGCGCGAGCAGCATGTGCTGTGGTGGGGCGGTTTGCGCGGCGCGCTGGCGCTTGCGTTGGCGCTGTCTCTTCCCGCTGATCTGCCGCAACGCGACGAGATCGTCGCTATCACCTTCGCGGTGGTGGCCTTCTCAATTGTGGTCCAGGGCCTCACGATGCCGCTGCTGCTGGGCGCGCTGGGGTTCCTGCCGAGGCGGTCGTGAGGCTCGGCGCCTTAGGCGATAATGTCGGGCGTGAGCTGATCTTCGAGATAGGTGATGCGGTCGCGCAGCAGCAACTTGCGTTTCTTCAAGCGCTGAATTTGGAGCTGATCGGCGACGCCTAAAGCCAGCAGCGCGTCGATCGCGGTCTCCAGGTCATGATGCTCCAGCCGCAGCCGTTCGACTTCCGCGCGGATCGCGCTCTGGTCGATTTCGCTTGGATTGTCGTTCATCAACCGCCGCCCTCGAACGCTCTAAGGCGTTCGGGAATCGATTTCGTTCGCCCGCGATTATCGCGCCGCAGCCAAGGGCCGTTCAAGCGAATTGCTCCGTCATAATTTATAGGCGCTTCGCATCTCATCGATTGCGGCAATCTTGGCGTAGAGCGGCGCCCAGTCGTCGCGCTCAACGATCGGCGTCCAAAGCGCCTCGACTTCGTCGATCAGCATGGTGCAGGGGGTCTGCCGCTGGAAGTAGGCATGATCAAGTCGCACATTCGGCGCCAACCGGCGTTCGGCCAAAGCAGCGCGCACCGGCGCGAAAGCTTCAGCTTCGTAATGAGCTGCGGACGGACTGCGTTTCGCGCGCTCCGCGGACGCCAGGCCGCCGCGCCAGTCAAAGAATGTCCGTTCGAACGGGGCCTTCGTGGTCGCGAGAAAATCGACGAAGGCCTTCGCCAGCGCGGCGTCGGCCGCTTCGCCGGCCGAGATGAGTCCAAGCCGATTGAGCAACGCCGCGCGAAATTCCTGTTGGATACGACCGGGAAAGGTCGTGAGAACCTTTTCGGCGGGCTTCAGCCCGATAAGGTGGATCAGGCATTCGGCCAGGCGGGAGAGGTTCCAGCCGAGCGCGCCGGGCTGGCGGCCAAAGGCGTAAAGCCCGATTTCGTCGAAATAGGCGGCGGTGAAGGTCGGGTCGTAAACCGGCGCGAAGCGCCACGGCCCGTAGTCGAAGCTCTCGCCCGTGACGTTGATATTGTCGGAATTCAGCACGCCGTGAACGAAGCCCGACGCCATGTAGCCCGCGCCGAGCCTCGCGACGCGCGCCACCACCTCGTCGAGAAAGGCGAGGGCTCTCTCGGGCGCCGGCAGCTCGGCGATCGCGGGAAAATAATGGCGGCAAACATGGTCGAGCAGCCGGTCGATCGCTGCGGAGTCATCATGGAAGGCGAGCCGCTGAAAGGTGCCAATGCGGATATGGGAGTGCGACAGGCGCACCAGCACGCTGGAGCGGGTGGGCGACGGCTCGTCGCCGCGCATGAGCGCTTCGCCGGTTTCGATCAGGCTGAAAGTCTTCGAGGTGTCGACCCCGAGCGCCTCCAGCATTTCCGTCGCCAGAATCTCGCGAACGCCGCCCTTGAGCGTCAACCTGCCGTCACCGCGCCGCGACCAAGGAGTCTGGCCGCTGCCCTTGGTGCCGAGATCGAGAAGGCGTCCGTCCTCGGCGTCGCGCAGTTGCGCGAAGAGGAAGCCGCGCCCGTCGCCGAGATCGGGGTTGTAAACGCGGAATTGATGCCCGTGATAGCGCAGCGCTAAAGGATGCGCGAACCCGCCCGGCAACGGCGAAAAACGTCCGAAACGCTCGATCCACTCCGCGTCGCTCAGCCCGTCGAGGCCGACCCGCGCGGCCCATCGCTGATTGCGATAGCGTAGCCGGTGCTCGGGAAAGCTCGCAGGTTCGACGCGATCGAAGAAAGGCTCGCCGAGACCTTCGTGCAGCGTCTCGGCGCGATAAAGCTCGGTGACCAGCATAAGGCGAGGTCTCGCAAATCGCGCGCCGCCAGCGCGAATGCTCAAAAAAATAAGGCGGAGATCTCTCTCCGCCTATGGCGTGAAGCGAAAGTGCGCGAGCGGGAACGCTAGTGCCGCGTTTCGCTGATCGTTAGTTTGGCGAGCTCGTCCTTGATCTGCAATTTCTTGCGCTTGAGTTCCGCGATCTTCAATTCGTCCGCGTGGGGGTGCAGCTGTTCCTCCTCGATCTCCTTCTTGAGCGCCTCGTGGCGACGCTGGAGTTCGACGATATGGCCCTGCAAGGACATGCGAAACCTCCTTAACTTCTCACCGCTCGACAAGCGAGAGCAGTGATAAGTCTGCCACAAAGCGGGCGCGTCGCAAGACTTGAAATGCCCAACGTCACAAATCTTTTGCACAACGAAGAGCGCGGTCTTTACCGAACGTTAATTTTTTCCATGGCTTGCGCTACATGGCGGTCCCTAACGTCGCAGCGTGAGCGCGCTTGCGCGCCGTCGCGTACGCCAGTATAGACGGGCGCTCCGGCCCGTCGGGCTTGAGGGCGCGTAGCTCAGCGGGAGAGCACTACGTTGACATCGTAGGGGTCACAGGTTCAATCCCTGTCGCGCCCACCATTCAAGCGGCCTTATTTTAGGGTTTCGCTTGTAGCCGAGAGCATAGAGACGCCGGCCTGAACAGTCTGTCACGCCCCGATCACGGCGAGGGAGCGATATCCGGCGCCTTCGTGTAGGGCCGCACGGCCTGTAGCGTGTCCGCCTCCCACCGATTCGGACATGATTGTTGCGCTTTCAATCGGCGCCGTCACGTGGCTGACTGAGCCTTTACCAATAAATTCAATGTCTTGTTTGGAACTCCATGCAAGCCGATTCGTTTAGGGATCGGGAGGTGGCTCATGCTCCCGAGCAATCGATTCGACGACGATCAAGCCTCGTCGGTGATCCGGCGGGATGTGGGAATGGCGCTGCGAATGTCGTTCGAGGCTGTTACCCGCGAGCCGCTGCCTGAGCGGATGGCCATACTGCTGCTGCGTCTGGCTTTGGCTGAGTCGCTGAGACTTGCTGTCGAAGAGGACCAGGCGGAAGGAGAGAGGCCTATCAGGCGGAACAAGGCGGGGCCTTTGCCGTGACTGACCCTGCGAGGGGGCGCACCGATGCGCCCCTTCATAGCGCTTGCGCCTATCCCCGAGCGGAGCGAGCGACAGTCTCTCCTCGCTCGGCGTTCGAGGCTTCCTCTCAAATAATCTCTGCTTTGTCTGACATTTAACTATGCAAGTGCTGCCAAGTTCAGGTTGACTTAATATTGTTACGCATGTGTGTTATGTAGTTGAGCACCTACACTATAGAAATCCTGCAGCATTATCAAACTGTGGCCGGCCGCTTGCCCGCGCCTATTCATGCTCCATTTGATAATTTGCTTGTTTAATATGCAGGAGTGCGCCGATGAGAAAGTTTCTCGCCATCGCTCTGCTTGGTCTCGCCTTCGCGGCCGGCCCAGCCCAGTCGAAAGATAAAGGATGTTGCGTTAAGGTGCCCAAAGAATGCTTCACTTATCTTCGGCAAGTGCCGGGCGACCCGACGCCGCCTGACGGTCCGATCCCTTACTCCGTCTGGTACTATTCCCTCTACGAGCCGTTCTGCAAAGGCAAGTCTGAAGCAGCGTGCATCTGGGCGTGTGCAAAGGCGCTCCCAAAATGTGACGCTTGCGGCAATGTCGTAAAGGCTGGCGGCTGAGGACTGTCTTAGGCCTCGGAAAACCCCGCAGACGCTCTCGTTTACCTGGCCTGTCAGGAGATTGGCGGTCTCCGCCAATCTCGATTTGCCTCTGATTGTCGCTCCGTCCATAGCTGCTCCAGCCGCCCGACTGGGCGAAAAGCGGAGGAGACCATGGACCTGTCCGCCATTGACCCGCTGATCGGGCTCGGTGTCGCCGCCTCGACCGCGATCACCGATGCGGTCTATGTGTTCTTCAACGCCGCCGTATCCGAGCGCCGGCGCGTCGCCGCCGCGACCTGGAGCAGCATCTGGTATCTGCTCTCGGCTTTTGCGGTGATCAGCTACACGTCGAACTGGGCCTATGTGGCCTTTGCGGCGGCGGGCGCATGGATCGGCGGCTTCCTGTCGATCACAGCGCTGAATCACATCGTGCCCGTGCGCAAAGCATGAGGCATTTGGCAAAAAAGAACGCTTGCGCGGCGCCTAAGGAGCTTAGACGTCGAGCGCTCAGTCGCGCATGACGGGCAGCTTTCCCCGCTACGCATCCAAGAAAACGTCAGGGGCGAGGAACCTCATGGCGCCACATCATCTCTCTGGCTGGCGTCCTTCTGACTAAAGTCTGCCTCAGTTGGCGCCAATGCTTACATCCCCTGTGGACCTATGCGCGTTAGATTAAACCGCATTAGCTTGCGCCCAGGAGAGTGCAGCGATGACCTTCACGACCACGGAGCGTCCGGCGCCCATCGTTAAGAGCGGGCATGTGCAACTGTCGATCATTCTGGCGGACTCGGAAAAGACCACTCTGCAGAATCAGATCTTCGACCAGATCCGCTCGATGATCCTCAACGGTCAGCTCAAGGGCGACGATCCGATGCCGACCACGCGCGAACTGAGCAGCCAGCTCGGCGTATCGCGCAATACGGCGGTTCTCGCCTATGAGCGGCTGATCGCCGAGGGCTATATCCGCACGAAGCCTTATGTCGGGACCTTCGTCGCGCCCGATCTGCCGGACACCGCTTTTCTCTCCGCCGACCATCGGGCGCGGCCTCCGGAAGATGAGGGCGCGTCGGTCGAAGTTCCGCCGCCCTGCGGCGTGCTGCGGACCCATCGCCTTCTCGATCCCGAGCGCCGCCGTCTCGCCGCCGATTTTTGGGTCGGACGGCCGGACGCGCGATCCTTCCCGCTCAAGGCCTGGTCGCATCACATCAAGAATCGTCTGAAGGCGGTCGGCTCCAATCTTACGAGCTATAGCGACCCGGCCGGCCTGCTGGAGCTGCGGCGCGCGGTCGCCAAACATCTCGCGCCGGCGCGCGGCGTCGTCGCCGATCCCGATCAGATCGTCATCGTCGGCGGCTGCCAGGATGGCTTCAATCTCGTGGGGCGCTTGCTCGTGACGCCTGGGTCCACCGCTGTCGTTGAATCCCCATGCTATCAGGGCGCGGCTTTCGTGTTGGAAAGCCTCGGGGCGACGCTTCACCCTGTTCCCGTCGACCACGACGGGCTCGACGTGTCGCGACTGCCGAAAACCAAGGGCGCCGTCGCCTATGTGACGCCGTCGCACCAATATCCGATCGGCGTGACCATGAGCCTGCAGCGCCGCCTCGAGCTACTCGCCTGGGCGACGCAATATGACGCCTACATCATGGAGGACGACTACGACAGCGACTTCCGTTTCGTCGGCTCGCCGCTGACCGCGCTCAAAGGCCTCGATCGCAACGAGCGGGTCATCTATCTCGGCACCTTTTCGAAATGCATGGGGCCGGGATTGCGTCTCGGCTATGTCGTGCTGCCGCGTCGTCTCGCCGAGGCCGGGCGGCGAATGAAAATGTTGATGAACAATGGCCAAAGCTGGCTGGAACAGGCGGCGATGGCGGACTTCATGTCGAGCGGCGAATTCGGGCGCCATTTGCGGCGCATCCGTCAGCTGTATCGGGATCGGCGCGACGCGTTGCTTGGCGCGCTCAAGAATCACTTCGGCGCATGCGAAATCTACGGCGATCAAGCCGGGATGCATCTCGTCTGGAAGCTGCCGGACGGTTTTCCGGACGCGGCGGAGGTGGAGAAGAGGGGGCTCGCCGCCGGCGTCGGCGTCTGTTCTCTGGCGACCGGATCGGCGCTGCGTTTCGACGACAATGACGGCGGCGACCGGCTGCTGATGCTCGGCTTCGTCGCGCTCACTGAAAAAGAAATCGAGAACGGAATCGCGCGGCTCGCGCAGGCGCTGAAGGCGTAGCGTTCCCCGCGCTGCGCGCGCCTCAAAGGAGGCGCGCGTTTCCCTCTCCCATTGGGAGAGGGTGGCTGCGAAGCAGTCGGGAGAGGGGTTGCGGCGCCGCGCGGCTTTGCGTAACGCGGTGGGGCTCCGCTCACATGAACTCCAAGTGAAGCGAGCGCCCCCTCACCCGGTCGCCTTCGGCGACCACCCTCTCCCATTGGGAGAGGGTTAGCGCGCCCGAGCCTCCCAAGTTGATGAGTGACGTCAGCAGCCTCTTCCGCCTGCGCGCCATCCCTTCCGGCGTCTGGGCGCTCGGGTTCGTCTCGCTGCTTATGGATTTCTCTTCCGAGATGATCCATGCGCTGCTGCCGATCTATCTCGTCGGCGCGATGGGCGCGTCGATGGCGGAAGTCGGCGTCATCGAAGGCGTCGCCGAGGCGACGGCCTCGATCGTGAAGATTTTTTCCGGCGCGCTTTCGGACTGGTTTGGCCGGCGCAAGCAGTTGGCGATCATCGGCTACGGCCTTGCGGCGCTGACGAAGCCGATGTTTCCGCTTGCGCCCAATGTCGCCTGGATCATGGCCGCGCGCTTTATCGATCGCATCGGCAAAGGCATACGCGGCGCGCCGCGGGACGCGCTCGTCGCCGACATCGCGCCGGCCTCGGTTCGCGGCGCGGCCTTCGGGCTTCGCCAGTCGCTCGACACGATCGGCGCCTCTGTTGGGCCGGCCGTTGCGGTGGCAGCGATGTGGCTCTCCGCCAATAGCATTCCATTAGTGTTCTGGATCGCGACAATCCCGGCGGCGCTCGCCGTCATGGTCCTGGCGCTCGGCGTGCGCGAGCCGCAGTCTTCCCGTCCGCCGCGCCCGGCTCGCTTTCCGCTGCATGTCGATGAAATCCGTCGGCTTGGCAGCCCGTTCTGGATCGTTGTCGCCATCGGGGTCGTCTTCAGTCTGGCGCGCTTTTCGGAGGCTTTCCTGATCCTGAAGGCGAGCGCCGTGGGACTGCCGGAGGCGCTCGCGCCGTTGGTTCTCGTCGCGATGAATGTCGTCTACGCCGGCGCCTCTTATCCCGTCGGCGCCTTTTCCGATCGCGGCGATCGGAAGACTCCCCTGATGGCGGGCCTCGTCGCGCTGGTCGCCGCTGACGCCGCGCTCGCGAGCGCCGAGCATTTGCCGCTCGTGTGGTTCGGGGTGGCGCTCTGGGGCCTGCACATGGGCCTCACCCAAGGGCTTCTCGCCGCGCTCGTCGCCGACGTTGCGCCGGCGGCGCTGCGCGCCTCGGCCTTCGGGGTTTTCAACCTTACGAGCGGGATAGCGCTGCTTGTCGCCAGCGCCGGCGCGGGGGCGCTTTGGGACGCCTTCGGTCCCGCCGTCGCCTTCTGGGCGGGCGGGCTCTGCGCGTCGCTGGCGCTCGTGGCGCTCTGGGCGAGCGGCAGGCGTTTAGGTCGCCAACGCGGCGCGACTTGAGGGATTCACGTTGGGATTTAGGCCATTAACCGATGGCTAAGCATGTTTCTTAGCCACTGAAAAGGAACGAAAAACTTCCGCAATTGCGCCGTTGTTGGCCATTGATTTTCAGAACCGGCGGGGCGCTGGCGTTTTGACAAACGCACATCGAGGTTCTGATGAAAACACGAGCTTTCGGCCTCGCACTCGCGACTTTCCTGCTGGTTCTGTCCGCATCGTCCGCCGACCTGCCTTCGCGCATGGAGCCGCCGCCGGCCTATGTTCCGCCGCCGCCAATGTTAACTTGGACCGGGCTCTACGCTGGCCTCAATCTCGGCGGCGGCTGGCTCGATCGATCCGACGGAAACTGGCTGTTTTCCACAAGCGCGTTGAATACCGGCGGCCTGATCGGCGGCGCCCAGATCGGCTACAACTATCAGTTCACGCCGCTCTTCGTCGCGGGGCTCGAAACCGACATCCAGGGATCGAGCGTCGGCGGCGGCGGTTGGGGCGCCACACGCGTCGATTGGTTCGGCACAGTGCGCGGTCGCGCCGGCGTGTCATTGCTGAATGCGCAGCTGCTCATCTATGGCACGGGCGGCTTCGCCTACGGCGATCTGCGCCTCAACAACGGATGGTTCGGCGGCGGGTCGCGCACGGCGACCGGTTGGACGGCGGGCGGCGGACTCGAATACGCCTTCCTGCCGAATTGGTCGGCCAAGGTTGAATATCTCTATACGAATCTCGGCGCTGATTATGGGCCGCTCTACGCCGGTCCCTTCATCGTCGGCGACTCGCGACAACGCGCGCCTCTCAACGCTGTGCGCGCCGGCGTCAACTATCGCTTCAACTGGCTGCTTGCGCCTCCCGGTCCGCCGATGGCGGCCTATTGAGCACGAATGCTATGGGATGAGAGCGGCGAGGCCCCGGCGACGGGGCCTTTGCAACCGCGTCATCTCACGCGGGAGCGGCTCGCGGTTGCGGCGTTGCAACAATTGAATTATCTGCTTGGAAGCGTTCCGAGAAGCAGATCGGCCGCATGCGAGAGGGTTCCACATGGCCGACGCCGACACTGACAGGCTCGCCGCGCGGCGGCCATTGTCGCCGCATCTGACGATCTTCAAGCCTATCCTGACGATGACGATGTCGATCGCGCATCGCATCACCGGCGCGGGGCTTTACGTCGGCATGGCGCTTCTGACGCTTTTCCTGCTCGGCGCCGCGATCGGCGGCGGCGCATTCTCAGCCGTTTCCTGGATCGCGTCGGGCTTCGTCGGCAATCTCATCATACTGATGATCGTTTGGGCGATCTTTCATCATCTGCTCGGCGGCGTGCGCCATGCCCTCTGGGACCGGGGGCTATACATGGATCCTCAGGGGCGCGAACTGCTTGCGCAAGGGACGCTCGTCGGCGGAATTCTGCTGACGCTGCTCGCTTTCATCTTCAAGACTCTGGCGAGCTAGGCGGAGCGAACTCATGACGGTTACGACAAGGTTCAAGAGCGGTCGAACCGGGCGCGGCGAGGCCTATGTCTCGGACCATAGCGGTTCGCCACATGCGCGCTTCATGCGGCTGACCTCCTATGCGCTCATCCCGCTCGGCGCGCTGAGCGCATGGTGGATTCTGGGGCTTGCGGGCAAAACGCTCGAAGGCGTGCGCGCTGAAGTCGGCAGACCGCTCCCCGCGCTCGTGCTTCTCGCTTTCGGCGTCATCGGCATGATCCATGCGCGCCTAGGCATGGACGAGATCATCGAAGACTATGTGCATGACGAAGCGTTGAAAGCGCGGGCGCTTCTCGCCAACACGTGGGCGTCGCGCGCGATCGCGGCGCTCTGGGTCGTTGCGATCCTCATTATCGCCGCGCCGAAGTAGACCAGCGCTCAATAAACTCGTTTTGTAACGCCGCATCGGCGCTGCGCGCCACGCAAATGAGATTCAAGAAGGCTTAGTCATGGTTGCAAAAGGTCCTGCATCAAATGTGTCGGTCGGCGGCCGGGCTTATCCGATCGTCGATCACACTTTTGACGTGGTCGTCGTCGGCGCCGGCGGTTCGGGGCTTCGCGCCGTCGTCGGCTGCGCCGAGGCGGGACTGAACGTCGCCTGCGTCACCAAGGTCTTTCCAACGCGTTCGCACACCGTGGCGGCGCAGGGCGGCATCGCCGCCGCGCTCGGCAACATGGGGCCGGACAATTGGAAATGGCATATGTATGACACCGTCAAGGGATCCGACTGGCTCGGCGACCAGGACGCCATCGAATATATGTGCCGCAACGCGCCGCCCGCCGTTTATGAGTTGGAGCATTGGGGCGTTCCCTTCTCGCGCACGAGGGAAGGCACGATCTATCAGCGTCCGTTCGGGGGCATGACGACCGATTTCGGCAATGGTCCTCCGGCGCAGCGCACATGCGCGGCAGCCGATCGCACCGGCCACGCGATGCTCCATACGATGTATGGACAGGCGCTGAAGCTCAACACGAAGTTCTTTGTCGAATTCTTTGCGATCGATCTCATCATGGATCAGCACGGTGCCTGCCGTGGCGTCGTGTGTCTGAAGATCGACGACGGAACGATCCATCGCTTCCGCGCGGCGCTCACCGTGCTCGCGACCGGCGGCTACGGCCGCATCTATCTCTCGGCGACCTCGGCCCATACCTGCACTGGCGATGGCGGCGGCATGGCGCTGCGCGCCGGCTTGCCGCTGCAGGACATGGAGTTCGTGCAGTTTCACCCGACGGGAATTTACGGCGCGGGCTGTCTCATTACGGAAGGCGCGCGCGGCGAGGGCGGCTATCTGACGAACAGCGAAGGCGAGCGCTTCATGGAACGCTACGCGCCCTCAGTGAAGGACCTCGCCCCGCGCGACATGGTCTCGCGCGCCATCACCATGGAGGTGCGCGAGGGCAGGGGCGTCGGCAAGCACAAGGATCACGCTCATCTGCATCTCGAACATCTCGATCCGGCGATCCTGCACGAGCGCCTGCCGGGCATTTCCGAAAGCTCGAAGATTTTCGCTGGCGTCGACGTGACGCGCGAGCCGATCCCGATCATTCCCACCGCGCATTACAACATGGGCGGCATACCGACGAATTATCACGGCGAGGTCGTGCGCAAGCGCGACGGAAATCCCGACGAGGTCGTGCCCGGCTTGATGGCGCTGGGCGAAGCGGCTTGCGTCTCCGTGCATGGCGCCAATCGCCTCGGCTCCAATTCGCTCATCGATCTCGTCGTCTTCGGACGCGCCGCCGGACTGCGCGCCGCCGAACTCATAAAGCCGAACGATACCCAGCCCGAATTGCCCGCGGACTCGGCCGATCTCGCCCTGTCGCGGCTCGATTTTTTCCGCAACGCCAACGGCTCGGTTTCAACCGCGACGTTGCGCGACAGGATGCAACGGACGATGCAGTCGCACTGCGCCGTCTATCGCACCGGCGAGGTTCTCGCCGAGGGCGTCGAACTGATCAACGCGGTCTGGCGCGACGGCGCCGATATCAAGATCGCCGATCGCTCGCTGATCTGGAACTCCGATCTGATCGAGACGCTGGAATACGACAATCTCATCGTTCAGGCCGTCACGACGATGGAGAGCGCCGCCAATCGCACCGAGTCGCGCGGCGCTCATGCGCGCGAGGATTTCCCCAATCGCGACGACAAGAACTGGATGAAACATACGCTGGCGACGATCGATCGCGAGAGGAAGACCGCCTTCATCGATTATCGCCCGGTGCACAGCTACACGATGACGAATGAAGTCGCTTACATCGAGCCGAAGGCGCGGGTGTACTGAGATCATGGGGCTTAAACTCTCCGGTGACAGAGTTCCGAATCCCAAGCTGAAAAGTGCTTTTCCATTGTTTCAGGGAGAGGCATATGATTTTTGTTTTCATAACTCGCCGTGGAAGATTGGATTGCAATCGACCTATCCCAATCATTTAAAGAAAAAAATTGCAGCCGTTTTGGTCTCTGAACAATTGCAGCTTAAGTCCGTAGACCATGCCATGAGGCAATATGTTTCGACAATGGAATATCCCGAGGGTGACCCCAGCCGACTAGATTGGAGGGTCGTAGAGTTTATCAATAAGCGAATAGCGACGCTAAGTGCGCAGATCTATTCTCTATCTCTGAATGAGTACATCGAACAAAACAAAGCGATTGGCTTGTTGACCCTCCAGCGCGCACAATTCTCGATGGAGTTTTTGATTTTCTGCGGTCACAGAGGTGCCTTGTTCGAGGCAATGGCTATTGCGCGCATGATGCTTGAGCAAGTCGCATGGGCTTCAAGTTTGGTGAAATCCAATAATGAGGACGCAGTTTACTCGATTTCATCGACGCATGCGATTCATGAACTAAAGAAATCAGTGTCCTTTGTCGGTAAGCTATATGGTTGGTTCAGTACACATGTTCATTGGGAACATTCTGCGCATAAAAAGGTAGTCATATCAATGGGAGGCAAAGTCGGTCATCAATTCGCTTCTAGTTATTTCAAAGCGATTATCATGTGTATGACAATAGTTTTGCTGCAAATATATTTTGAGGGCCTTTGGACGATGATGCGCAAAGAGCTCGAAGAGTTGCAACGTGAACCAGGGGCGTGCTTTTCAACGCCCGATTTGGTGAGGCAAGAAGCAAATGTGCTGTTGGCGGAAATTCGCGATTGCGAGCCAAGTGATAACGAACTGAGCGCGTTGGCGTCAATGTTGTCGGATTAGACGGAGCCTTCACATGGTCGAATTCGCGCTACCCAAAAACTCCGTCGTCGGCGAAGGCAAGATTTGGCCGAGGCCCGAAGGGGCCGAGCGCATGCGCGAATTGCGCATCTATCGATGGAATCCCGACGACGGCGCCAATCCGCGCCTCGACACTTTTTTCATCGACGCCGACGAGTGCGGACCGATGGTTCTCGACGCGCTGATCTGGATCAAGAACAAGATCGATCCGACGCTGGCCTTCCGTCGCTCCTGCCGCGAGGGCATCTGCGGCTCATGCTCGATGAACATCGACGGCTTGAACACGCTCGCCTGCACCAAGAGCATGGATGAGATCGACGGCGCGATCAAAATCTATCCGCTGCCGCATATGGCGGTGATCAAAGACCTCGTGCCCGATCTGACGATCTTCTTCGAGCAGCATGCCGCGATCGAGCCCTGGCTGCGCGCCGGACAAGACCCCGAGAAGGAGCGGCTGCAGTCGCCAGAACAGCGGGCCAAGCTCGACGGGCTCTATGAATGCATCCTGTGCGCCTGCTGTTCGATGGCCTGTCCGAGCTATTGGTGGAATTCCGATCGTTTTCTCGGCCCCGCGGCGCTGCTGCAGGCGTTCCGCTGGGTGCAGGATTCGCGCGACGAAGCGACGAAGGGCCGCGTCTCCTATGTCGACGACGTTTTCCGCCTTTACCGCTGCCACACGATCATGAATTGCACCCAGGTCTGCCCCAAGGCCCTGTCTCCGGCTAAGGCGATCGCGGAACTGAAAAACATGGCCATCGCACAGGACGAGGCGTAAGCGGCGGTCACATGTGCGAGATGGCCACGCCGTGAGGCTTGTTGTCGATCGCGGCGGCGCGCCGCAATTTCGTCAGCGACGCGATATGCAGCAATATCCATAGCGGAACGAGGAAGGCGGGAACCAGCGAGAGCGGGAACATTGAGATCAGTTCGTTCGGCTGATCGAATGCCGCGACCTGAATCAGTGAGGGCGAACTGGCTATGCCGGTTGCAACTGCAATGACGAGGTCCGTGACGCCGAGAATGTTCCACCACATGATCAGATCGGAATTCACGCGCGGCGCGCGCGCATAGGCGACCGCAATCACCGCGGCAAGGACGCCGACGAGCAGGTCGCCGATTCCGGCTGGCCAGGCGAAAATGCCCGGCATCTTCCCCATGGCGTAAAGGACCAGGAAGGTTCCGCCGAGGACGCGAAATATTTGGACGCCCACCAGCCATTGCTGAGGGATGGCGTCGATGACAAGCCCGACTGTCGGAGAACGCCAAATCAGCCACGCGCCGATGATGATCGGCGTCAGAAGCGCGTATTGTATCGTGGGCATTGCTCCTGGGACGGCGTGGTAGACGCCGAGCCACGCGGAGACGGACGCCGCCAGGAACCAGCCAATGAGCGCGATCGCGAACGTGTTCACGACTTTATCGCGGTCGCGCGCCGTCCACGGGGGCGTATTCAGCGCCTTGCGCAATTCTAGAAGGATCAGCGCGATGATCGCGACGGAGGTGGCAAGCGTCAGAACGGTGAGACTGGCTGTGACGTTCATCTCGAGCCTCCAGCGATCCAACTCCCCGCATTAGTTAGCGGCGACCAGAGTTGCGACAAACTGGGCCGTGCAACCGAGCCGCCTTGATCCCGCCGCGCCGCCGGTTTAGGACGGATTCAGATGTCCACGGAGATATGCGCCATGCCGAGCAGCGCTCGTCTTTCTCTTCTTGCCGCTTTCCTGATCGCCGCTGGCGCTCAAGGGGCTACGGCGCAGCAGCTCCAGGTCGATCCAAGCGCGCTTGATGCGTCCGGAGCCGTCTCGACGCAGCCGAGGGCGAAAAAGGCCAAGGCGCAGCAATCGCCGCGCGCCGGCGCCAGCCAGCAGCAGCAGGGCGGCGGCAACCGCCAATTCGGCGAGCTTGAGGGCTGGTCGCCGGGCAAGGCGCCGCCAGGAAAGCAGACGGAAGAGGGAAAGCCGAGCTCGCCAAGCAACAAAATGCCCGTCGGCATGTCGCCCTCGGGGAATATGTCGGTCGGGCTTCCTTTCTAAAGTCTCGGGCGCCGGCGTCGCCGGCTGGAGTTTGATCATGGGGTATAAGGTCGCGGTCGTCGGCGCGACGGGCAACGTAGGCCGCGAGATGCTGGATATTCTCGCCGAGCGCCGCTTCCCGGTTTCGGAAGTCGTCGCGCTCGCATCGTCGCGCTCTGTCGGCACGGAGGTTTCCTTCGGCGACAGGACGCTCAAGTGCAAGGCGCTCGACTCATACGATTTCTCGGACGTCGACATTTGTCTGATGTCAGCCGGCGGCTCCGTTTCTAAGGAATGGGCGCCTAAGATCGGCGCGCAGGGCTGCGTCGTCATCGACAATTCTTCGGCCTGGCGCATGGACCCCGACGTGCCGTTGGTGGTGCCGGAGGTGAACGCCGGCGCCGTCGCGGGATTCCCCAAGAAGAACATTATCGCCAATCCCAACTGCTCGACGGCGCAGCTCGTCGTGGCGCTGAAGCCCCTGCACGACTCGGCGACGATCAAGCGCGTCGTCGTCTCGACCTATCAATCGGTCTCGGGGGCCGGCAAGGAGGGCATGGACGAACTCTTTGCGCAGACCCGTTCGGTGTTCGTCTCCGATCCCGTCGAGGCAAAGAAATTTCCAAAGCGCATCGCCTTCAACCTCATTCCGCACATCGACGTCTTCATGGAGGACGGCTTCACCAAGGAAGAGTGGAAGATGGTCGCGGAGACGAAGAAGATTCTGGACCCCAAGATCAAGCTCGTCGCGACTTGCGTGCGCGTGCCCGTCTTCATCGGACATTCGGAAGCGGTGAACATCGAATTCGAAAAGCCGATTTCGGCTGACGAAGCGCGGGATATCCTGCGCGAGGCGCCGGGTGTACTCGTGATCGATAAGCGCGAGGCCGGCGGCTACATCACGCCGCATGAGGCGGCGGGCGAAGACGCGACCTATGTCTCGCGCATCCGCGAAGACCCGACGGTCGATAACGGTCTCGTTCTGTGGTGCGTTTCCGACAATCTACGCAAGGGCGCCGCGCTCAACGCCGTGCAGATCGCCGAAACGCTGCTGAACCGCAAGCTGCTCGCCCCAAAGAAGAGGGCGGCGTAACCCGTCACGTCATCGCGCCAAGTAAGCCGAAGTAATCTGGAGCCCTCTCTGGATTACGCCGTTTTACTCATTCTTGCGTGACAGCTATTTCGTGATCTTGAACAGCGCGGCGTCGGGAATTTTCGCCTGATCGATGTTGAAGACCGAAATGAGGGTTTCGTAACCCTGCGGGTCTTTCACCTGCCACTGTTTCAGTTTGAACGTCTTGGGATCGAAGATCAGGCGCACATGCGACGTGCCGCCGAAGGTGGCCTTATCCTCGATGAAGATGGTGACGCCGGAATCCTCGATCTTCACATCTTCGACCGTGACGTCCTTTTCGAGGTCGATCTTGTCCTTCATCAGGAACTTGAGCGGCGTCTGGGTGATGAAATAGAGGTCCTGGGTGTTGAGCTTGCGGTCGCGCACCGCGACTTGCGCGCCGTCGGCGACGACTTCCATGGTCGCGGGCTGGGCGTATTCGAAACGCACGCGACCCGCGCGCTGAACGTGAAGCGTGCCTTCGGAGCGCTTGCCGTCGCCGCCGATCTGCACGAAATCGGCCGTCATCACCGGTGATGCATTGAAAAAAGCGTTGGCGCGCTTGATCGCCTCGGCGCGGTCCAGTGGCTTCTCCGGCGTCGGCGGCGCCGGAGGCGCGACAGTGGTGGCGGCGGCAGTGGGGGCAGCCGCCTGCGCGGCTGGCTTTGCGCCCTTCTTCCCGGCTGATGTGGGGTCCGCAGTCTTCGCCTCGCCGGGCTTGGCCTCGGTGGATGTATTGGCGGCAGGCTTAGCCTCCACCGACTTCGGCTCAGCGGGCTTCGCCTCCGCAGCCTTGGTCTCGGCAGGTTTCGCCTCGGCCGGCGCGCTTTGAGCGGCCTGCGCCGGAACGCCTCCCGGCGCCGGCCGCGTTCCGCGCGCGATATTTGCAGCGGCGGCCGGGACGGCGAACGAAAGCGCGGCGATCAGTGCGGCGACGGAGGCGTATTTCACGGCGAGTTCCGATTCGGGAAAGCTTATCGCCGTCTTCCTAGCATAAGTTGGCGGAAATGGGGGCGAAGCTCACTCCGCCGCCTCGATGTCGTAGGCGCCGCGGTCGATGCCGCCGCCGACCAGAATTTCGCGTTTTCCTGCGTGGTTAGGCGCGGAGACGACCCCTTCCTGCTCCATGCGCTCCACGAGCGAGGCGGCCTTGTTGTAGCCGACCGAGAGACGCCGCTGGATGTAGCTCGTCGAACACTTCTTGTCGCGCAGCACGATATTGACGGCGCGGTCGTAGAGGTCGCCGCCTTCCTCCGAGTCCATCGAGCCGGGCAGGGGCGCTTCGCCATCTTCGCCGACATCGTCCTCGGAGGTGATGGCGTCGAGATATTGCGGAGCGCCCTGCGTCTTCACATGGGCGACGATGTCCTCGACCTCGCGGTCGGAGACGAACGGCCCATGCACGCGCGAAATGCGGCCGCCGCCGGCCATGTAAAGCATGTCGCCCTGGCCAAGGAGCTGCTCGGCGCCCTGTTCGCCCAGGATCGTGCGGCTGTCGATCTTCGACGTCACTTGGAACGAGATGCGCGTCGGGAAATTCGCTTTGATCGTGCCGGTGATGACGTCGACGGAGGGGCGCTGCGTCGCCATGATCAGATGGATGCCGGCCGCGCGCGCCATCTGCGCCAGCCTCTGGATCGCGCCCTCGATGTCCTTGCCGGCGACGAGCATGAGATCGGCCATCTCGTCGACGATGACGACGATGTAGGGCAACGTCGAGAGCGACATCTCCTCATGTTCGAAGATCGCTTCGCCGGTCTCTCGGTCGAAGCCGGTCTGTACGGTGCGGGTGATCGTCTCGCCCTTGTTTTGCGCCTCGGCGACGCGGGCGTTGTAGCCGTCGATGTTGCGCACGCCGAGCTTCGACATTTTCTTGTAGCGGTCCTCCATCTCGCGCACCGCCCATTTGAGCGCGACGACAGCCTTTTTCGGGTCGGTGACGACGGGCGTCAGCAGATGGGGAATATTGTCGTAGACGGAGAGCTCCAGCATCTTCGGATCGACCATGATCAGTCGGCACTCTTCTGGCTTTAAGCGATAAAGCAGCGACACGATCATGGTGTTGATGGCGACCGACTTGCCGGAGCCGGTGGTGCCGGCGACCAGCAAATGCGGCATGCGCGCGAGATCGACGATCACCGGCTCGCCGCCGATGGTCTTGCCGAGCGCGATCGCGAGCTTGTGATTGGAGCGGGCGAAATCCTCGCTGGCGATGAGTTCGCGCAGATAGACCATCTCGCGGCGCTGGTTTGGCAGTTCGATGCCGATGGCGTTGCGGCCCGGCACGACCGCGACGCGCGCTGAGACTGCGGACATGGAGCGGGCGATATCGTCGGCAAGGCCGATGACACGTGAGCTCTTGATGCCGGGCGCCGGCTCAAGCTCATAGAGCGTGACCACGGGCCCGGGGCGGACATTGATGATGTCGCCCTTGACGGAGAAATCCTCGAGCACCCCTTCGAGCAGGCGCGCATTCTGCTCGAGCGCCTCCTGCGAGAGCTTCACGCTGCTCGCCTGTTTCTTCGGCTCGGCGAGCAGGTTGAGGGACGGCGCCTCATAGCGCACGTTGAAACTGGGCTGCGTGGGCCGGGCGGGCGCCCGCGTCCGGCGCGCCGGCGGAGCGGCCGCGGGCTCAGGCTCGTCCAGATTGCGGGCGCGTGGCGGCGCGAAGGCCGGATAAAGGTCAAGGTCCTCGAAGGTCGGCTCGACCCGCGGATAGCTCGGCGGCGGCGGCCGGTCCGCCGTCCGCGTGCGCCGCTTGAGTCTTGCGGCGGCCCGCAGCGCCCAGGCCTTGAACGCCAGCGCGAAATGAATGAGCGCGCCGAGCGAAATCAGCGCGAACCCCGGCTCGCCGCCGGCGTCGTCCTCATCGTCTGCGCCTGGACGAATGCTGGCGTCGTCTTCAACAGACCGGCTGCGCATGTCGGCTTCGGATTCGAAGCCGAGCCCCGCGGCGCCGGTTACGGCGAGGATCGCGACGAAAGCGGCGCCGACGCCAAAGACCGCCATCATGACGCCCGAGCCGGCGAAAATGGTGCGCGGGACGACAAGGATGGCGTCGCCGGCGACGCCGCCAAGGCCCGTCGGAAGCGGCCAGCGATCGGTCGTGGGCAGGAGCGAGGCGGTCGCGGCGGTCGCGAAAACGCCCAGCATCCAGAGGCCGAAACGCAAGGTTGCGCGGCCCACGCGCCGGCGTTTCATGAGACGCAAGCCCTGCGTGGCGATCGGAACGATGGCGGCGATGGCGCCGAAGCCGACAAGCTGCATCAGCAGATCGGAGACGATCGCGCCCGGCGGCCCCAGCAGATTGCGGACATGGCCTGAGGTTGCGTGGTTGAGCGAGGGATCGCGGGCCGACCAGCTGATGAGCGACACTGTCAGCGCGCCGGCGGTCACGACCAAGAAGACGCCGAGAAGCTCAGCCAGCCGCCGCGCCGCAAATTCGCGAAGCTGCTCGGTGAAGTGACCGGTTGCATGGCTGCGCATGTGAGGAGAAGCCCCGCTGGATCGCAACGCGCCTTGGGCGTGCGGATGGGCGCAGCGTAAAAAACCTCGGTTAAGGCGCGCTTAACCGTGCTGTTCCGCGTTCTTGCCGTTCGTCGCGACCGTCTGATTGAGCTCGGCGCCATAGATGAAAATCGCTGCCGAAAGCTGAAGAAAGACGATGGCGATCATGATCGAAGCGAGGCCCGCATAGGTCGAAATATAGCTGCCGGCATATCGCGCGAGATAATTGCCGAAGCCGACGCCAAAGGCGAGCGAAGCGAGCAGCGTCAGCGCCAAGCCGGGGGCAATGAAGGCCGTGTCGCGACGGGCCGCCGGCAGGAACTTGTGGGCCACGAACAGGGCGATGGCGAGAATGCCCGTGGTGACGCCATAGCGCACCGGCCCGTAGAGCGGCTGCAGGTCATGGACGATGAGCGGAACATAGCGTTCCGCGATCGCCCGGGCCAACGGCGCCAGCACGAGAAGAACAGCCACGGCGAGAAGGGAAGCCGCGCCAAGAAAAACGAACAGGATCGACTCGAGCCGAAGCAACCACCAGGAACGTTTCTCCGGCGAGTCATAGGCCCTGTTCAGCGCGACGCGCAGCGCTTCCACGCCGCTCGCGGAAAAATAGATCGCAAACACGGCGCCCAAGGTGAGAAGACCGCCGCGCGGCTGCGTCAACACGTTGCGGATCTCGGCGGAAATCGGCGCCGCGACGCTCGCCGGCCATGTCTCGAAGAGAAGCTTCGTCGCCGCGTCTGCTTCCTCCTGCAAGCCGAAAAAGCCGGCAAGCGCAGTCAGAAAAATGAGAAAGGGAAAGAGCGAGGTCAGGATCGATAGCGCAATATAGCTGGCGATCGCCCAGCCGTCGTCTCGGTTGAACTTCAGATAGGCGTCATAAAGGATTCGCAGAAATTTTCGCATGCCAACCCATGATAGAGTGCTGGTTCGCAATAGCGATGGCGCAAGGGAAAGAATCCGGCCGATGAAAACCTTCCTTCTGCGATGCTTGCTCGCGATTGGCGCGGCGTTTGTGGTTCCGGCGCACTGGTCGAGCTTGGCGCTTGCCAAGGAATGCAGCGGTCTCGATACGCAGACCGCAATGAATCTGTGTGAAAGCGAAAATTTCAAGCATGCCGACGCCGAACTCAACGCCGTTTACGCGAAGCTGCTCAGCAAGGTAAGCGCGGCAGGCCAGCCGAAATTGCGCGAAGCGCAGAAATACTGGATCAAATACCGGGATGCGCAATGCGAATTTGAGACAATGGGAACGATCGGCGGCAGCATTCACGGCATGGTCGCGGCTCAATGTCTGACCGATCTGACTGCGCAGCAGACGAAAAGGCTGCAGCATCAGCTGACCTGCCAGGAGGGGGACGTTTCTTGCGGCGGCCAGTAGGTTCGCCGCTATTCGCCGGCCTACGATAGGCGTCCTAGCGGATATGAGAAAGGCTGCAGCGGGCGGCTACATGCGATTTGAGCTTCGCATAGGCAAGATTTTTACCCGCCATTGAAAATATGTGCGTTTGCTAACGCGCTGGAGGCCGCGCATTGGGTCGATCGACCGCGTATGGATTGGGGGGTGTTGATGCTCGATAAGGCGGCCGCGGAAAGCCAAAGGGCGCGTTTGGGCGCGCTCGCTCTTGGCGCGTTGGGCGTCGTCTATGGCGATATCGGCACCAGCCCGCTTTATACGATCAAGACCGCGATCGAATGGTCCGGAGGCGTCATTGCGCCCGAAGAGGCGCTCGGCATGTTCTCTCTGATCGTCTGGACGCTCATCATCATCACGTCGATCAAATATGTCGCCGTCATCATGCGCGCCGACAACGAGGGCGAGGGCGGCATTCTGGCGCTGATGTCGCTGCTCGGCGTCAAGCACGGGCGTCGCCCCTTCGTCATCGCCATCGGAATGCTCGGCGCCGCGCTGCTCTTCGGCGACGGCGCCATCACGCCGGCGATCTCCGTCCTAAGCGCGATCGAAGGATTGAAGACGCCGGCTCCGGCGATCGCGCCCTATGTCGCGTCAATTTCCGTTGCGGTTCTCGTCTGCCTTTTCAGCTTTCAATCGCAAGGCACGGCGCGCATTTCAAAGTTCTTCGGCCCCGTCATGACGCTGTGGTTCTTGGTCATTGGCGCTTTGGGCCTTGTCGGCGTCGTCAAACGCCCAGACGTGCTCTTTGCGCTCAATCCGGCCATCGGCCTGGGTTATCTCGCCACGCATGGATTGGCTGGATTTCTGCTGCTTGGCGCCGTGTTCCTCTGCGCCACGGGCGCCGAGGCCCTGTACGCGGACATGGGTCATTTCGGCCGCCGGCCGATCCGGCTTGCTTGGTACGGCCTCGTGTTGCCGGCGCTGCTGCTCAATTACGCGGGTCAGACCGCGCTTCTTGTCGAAAGTCCGACCTCGGCGCTCGCCAACCCATTCTTCGATCTTTGTCCTCCGGCGTTGCAACTGCCGCTTGTGGGTCTTGCGACAATCGCGACCGTGATCGCGAGCCAGTCGATCATAACCGGCGCCTTCTCGATGACGCGCCAGGCGATCCAACTCGGGCTGCTGCCGCGCATCCATATCGTGCAGACATCCGAGGAAAGCTACGGCCAGATTTACGTCGGCTTCGTCAATTGGGCGTTGATGGCGCTCACTTTGATCCTCACCATTTCCTTCCGTTCGTCGGAACATCTCGCCGCGGCGTTCGGAATCGCCGTTTCGTTGACGATGTTGCTGACGAGCATTCTGATGTTCATCGCAATGCGCGAAGTATGGCGCTGGAGTATCGTCGTCAGCCTGGCGCTGGCCGGCGTTTTCATTTTCGTCGACGGCTCCTTCGTCGCCGCCAACATGGTGAAGTTCTTTGAGGGCGGCTGGATTCCGCTCGTCACCGCCGCCGTGCTATATTTTCTGATGAGTTGCTGGGCGGAAGGCTATGCCGACATGCGCGCCGCTCTGGAGCGCGACACTCTCCCGATACCAAGTTTCATTGCGCAATTTGGCGGCAAGCCGCGCGTCAAGGGCACAGCGGTCTATATGTCCAGCCGCAGCGACGTTGTTCCGGTGCCGCTGTTGCACAATCTCAAGCACAATAAGGTCCTGCATGAACGCATTGTGCTCCTGCACGTGGAGACCGAACAAGTCCCGCGCGTTGATCCTTCGCGCCGCGTTGAGACCACGGCCCTGGAAAACGAATTCTACGCGATCAATATTCGCTACGGTTTTATGGAGCAGCCGGACATTCCACGCGCGTTGCTTCTCGAGTCGCTTTCAGTCCCATTCCACTTCAATATGATGGAGACATCCTTCTTCGTCGGCCGATTGACGATCGTCCCGACCGGATTGTCGAAATGGCGAAGGTTCAAGTTACAAATCTACCAGTTCCTGCACCGCAATGCGCTTCCAGCGACGGAGTTCTTTCAGATTCCGCCGGGACGCGTCGTCGAACTCGGCGGCCAGGTCGAGATTTAAGCGCGTCACTCGCGCTGGAAATGATCGTAGACGAGCCGCGCCGTCGCCTTGTTGACGCCGGGCACCTTCTCGAGGTCCGACAGCGCGGCTTTCGACACCGCCTTCGCCGAGCCGAACGCCAACAGAAGCGCGCGTTTGCGCGCTGGCCCGACGCCGGCGATCTCGTCGAGCGGGTTCTTGGTGAATTCTTTCTTGCGCCGCGCGCGATGCGTCCCAATCGCGAAACGATGCGCCTCGTCGCGCAGCCGCTGCACGAAGTAGAGCGCGGGGTCATGTGGCGGCAGGCGGAAGGGCTCTCGCCCTTCGACAAAAAACGCCTCGCGCCCGGCGTTGCGGTCCGCGCCCTTGGCGATGGAGGCGACGGCGACGCCTTCGACTTCAAGGCTGCGCAAGACTTCACGCGCCACTTCGAATTGGCCGCGCCCGCCGTCGATGAGAATGAGGTCGGGCTTTGTAGGAAAGGCGTCGCACTCCTGGTCTTTCTCTCCCTCCTTGGCCAGTCTTGCGAACCGGCGCGTCAGCGCCTCGCGCATCATCCCGAAGTCGTCGCCCGGCGTAATGTCGGCGCTTCGGATGTTGAACGTCCGGTAGTGCGTCTTCATAAATCCTGCGGAGCCGGCGACGATCATCGCGCCGATCGCCTGCGCGCCGCCGATGTGGGAGTTGTCGTAAACTTCAATGCGCCGAGGCGCCGAAGCGAGACCGAAGGCCTGGCCAAGCGCCGCGAGCAGGCGTTGCTGGCTCGCGTCCTCGGCGAGTTTGCGGCCGAGCGCTTGCCGCGCATTGTGGAGCGCATGATCCACAAGCTCGCGTTTCTCTCCGCGCTGCGGCGCGAGCACTTCGACGCGGCGGCCGAGCCGCGCGCTCAACGCCTCTTCAAGAAGCGCGCTGTCCTCGATCGGATGAGAAAGAAAGACGCAGCGCGCCGAAGGGTGCTCCTGATAGAACTGCGCGAGAAAGGCGTCGAGGACCTCCGACTCCGACAGCGTCGCGTCGGCGCGCGGGAAATAGGAGCGATTGCCCCAGTTCTGATAGGCCCGAAAGAAGAACGCCTCGACGCAGAATCGTCCGGCTTCCTTGGCGATGGCGAAAACGTCGGCTTCTTCGACGCTGCGCGGATTGATGCCCTGCGCGCCCTGAACGGCGGAGAGCGCCGAGATGCGATCGCGCAGCCGCGCGGCGCGCTCGAACTCTAGTCGCTCTGAGGCCTCCGTCATCTCGCGCGCCAGCTGCTCGCGCACGTTGCGGCTCTTACCTGAAAGAAAATCTCGCGCCTCGCGCACCAATTCGGCGTAATCCTCCATGGAGATTTCGCCGGTGCAGGGCCCCGAGCAGCGCTTGATCTGAAAGAGCAGGCATGGACGCGTGCGATTGTCGTAAAAGCTTTGCGAGCAGGATCGCAGAAGAAAGGCGCGCTCAAGCGCATTTAACGCGCGATTGACCGCCCAGACGCTGGCGAAGGGCCCGAAATAATCGCCCTTGCGCACGCGCGCGCCCCGGTGCTTCAAAATCTGCGGCGCTTCGTGATCCCTCGCGATCAGAATGTAGGGAAAGGATTTGTCGTCGCGCATCAGCACGTTGAAGCGCGGCTTCAACTGCTTGATGAGATTTGCTTCCAAGAGCAAAGCGTCGGTTTCGGTCTCGACCGAGATGAACATCATCGAGGCCGTCGCCGAGATCATCCGCGCGATGCGGTTCACATGGCCAGCGAGACGCGTATAGCTCGCGACGCGCTTGCGAACGTTTCTCGCCTTGCCGACGTAGAGCACCTCGCCGTTTTCGGCGATCATGCGATAGACGCCGGGACCATTTGGCGCGTGACGCCAATGCCTCTTGATGACGTCGACGCCGCGCTTGACGCTTTCGGGGGTCTGAGGCGCCTCGACGGCTTCTTCGCATGGCTCCGCCTCCGCAGGGCTCTCGGCCACGTCAAAAGCTTCGTCTTCCTCGGGCGGAAGATCGCGCGGATTAGCAGGCTGGGCGGTCATTCACTTAGATTTATTCGCCGCCGTTGGCGATGGAAAGAGTCGCTGAAGGGGTCCGTCAGCGCCAAAGAGCTGTGCGGAAATTCGATCCGTCAAGCGGTTCTGCCAAGCGCCTGCGCATGGCCTGGACCTCCAGCCAGAGTCCGGCAAAGCTTGGGCTGCGAGGAGGGAGAACGGAGGAATGCAAGCGGCGAGGATCACTGTTGGCTCGGTCCTGTTTCCGGCGCTGGCGCTGGGGTTGGCCGCCGTCTTTCCATTTGCAGAGCGCTGGATCGCGCAAATTCCAGCGTCAATCGAGTTCCTTCCGCCGGCCATCGCCGCGGTACTGTTGATCGGAGCCGTCTTCGCCGCCCTGCAACACGCCGAAATCATCGGCGCGAGGGTCGGCGAACCCTATGGCACCCTCGTGCTCACCATCGCCGTAACCATTATCGAGGTCTCGATTATGGCGTCGATGATCGAATATGGCCACGAGGATCCGACCGAAGCGCGCGAGGCGGTTTTCTCGGCGATTATGATCGTTTGCAACGGCCTTGTCGGCCTCTGCCTTCTGCTTGGCGGCTTCCGCCATCGCGAGCAGGAGATCCAGCCCATGGCGGCGAGCGCCTATTTGGCTGTCCTGATCGCTCTTTCGGTACTCACGCTCATCCT